>Ga0315906_10001041_pt1 | contig 42188 bp, 41 predicted proteins | sample LakEriMetagenome_4_FD_203526 | JGI IMG/M metagenome (GOLD analysis project Ga0315906, IMG submission 203526) | Freshwater fungal communities from buoy surface, Lake Erie, Ohio, United States - Buoy 2 MA122 | ecosystem: Environmental > Aquatic > Freshwater > Lake > Lake biofilm | place: USA...
GTCTGTTTACCCCAATCCGGGAGATGGCAATCTTACTTTGGTTAATTCGGCGGGGTCCCAAGCGCGAGCCATTGATATATTCGATGCCGCCGGCCGCTTGCTCTTCTCGGTTGAACCCGAACAGATTTCCGGTAACGATACGCGAATCGAGCTCAAAGGAAGGCTCACCGCAGGAAGCTATTTCCTCCGGGTACTTCACGATCAATCGCAAACAACTCTGCCTATTCTCATTTTGGAATAAGCAACCAATACCAGTTAAAAAAACGGCTCCCTCTATCGGGGGCCGTTTTCATTTCCGGCAGGCCACAGGTTTGTCGTATTTTTACCCAAATTTCTATTATGATACGTTCCATGACCGGCTATGGAAAAGCCGAAGGCCACGCCGGAAAACGAAAATACAGCGTGGAAATACGTTCGCTTAACAGCAAACAGTTTGATTTAAGCCTGCGCCTTCCTTCGCAATTCCGTGAAATGGAAATGGACCTCCGGAACTACCTCACCCAGCGGCTCCAGCGAGGCAAAGTAGATGCCGGAATATTCTACGATCCAAGTCTGGAAGGCCCAAAGTCACAGATAAATACAAACGCCCTCCTTCAGTATTACGCCGGATTGAAAGAAGTTGCCGATCGGATTGGCCAAAAAGACGTAGACTACATGTCTTTACTCGTGAAGATACCGGATGCTTTTGTACAGGAATGGCAAGAGCCGGACGAAGGCGAATGGACCTCGCTGATGGCACTGGTTACTTCAGCCTGCAACGCCTTGGAACACTATCGAGATGAAGAAGGAAATGCCCTTGAGAAGGATTTATTGTTGCGAATCCACAATATACTTCAGGGATTAGATGATCTCACTACCCCGGCAGATGCCCGGATTGAGCGAATACGCGGAAAATTGAAGGGCTCGCTGGAAGATTTCGCCGAAACAGAAAAAATTGATCGCAACCGATTCGAACAGGAATTGGTTTACTACCTCGAAAAAATCGACATTACTGAAGAAAAGGTCCGATTAAAAAGCAACTGCGACCTCTTTCTCAAGGAACTCGCCGCCCCGGAAAGTCAGGGGAAGAAACTCGGCTTTATAGCTCAGGAAATAGGTCGAGAAATAAATACGATTGGCTCTAAAGCCAATGATGCCGAAATTCAGCGCATCGTGGTAGATATGAAAGATGAATTGGAAAAGATAAAAGAGCAGGTATTAAATGTTCTCTGATTCCGATATTCCCCGGGGAAAAGCCGTAGTAATAAGCGCTCCTTCCGGCGCCGGAAAAACTACCATTGTTAAACACCTATTGCGGGTAATTCCCTCCCTCGCATTTTCAGTTTCGGCCACTAGCCGAGCGCCAAGAGAATACGAAACGCATGGCCGGGATTACTATTTCATTTCAGCGGAGGAGTTTAGAAAACGTATCGAAAATAAAGAGTTCCTCGAATGGGAAGAAGTCTATCAGGGTAAATTCTATGGCACGCTGCATGCAGAGATTGAACGGCTTTGGGCCGAGGGAAAGCATGTTATTTTTGATGTAGATGTGGTAGGGGGCTTGGATATTAAGGAATACCTGGGTTCCCGATGTCTGGCCATCTTTGTAAGTCCGCCGGATCTTGAAAGCCTGGCCAGTCGTCTTATTTCAAGAAACACAGAAAGCGCAGAAAATCTCAAGGAACGACTGGATAAAGCTTCGAAAGAAATGGATTTTGCCGGACGCTTCGACCGTATTTTAACGAACGACGAATTAGAAAAAGCCTGCGCAACTGCCGTACTTTGGGTTAATGAGTTTTTAGAAGCATGAAGCGTAAAATTGGCCTCTACTTTGGCACATTTAATCCCATCCACGTTGGGCATCTCATTATCGCCAACCACATGGCCGATTATGCCAAACTAAATGAAGTTTGGCTCGTTGTAAGTCCTCATAACCCTTTGAAATCGCGCGAAACGTTACTTCCCGATATTCATCGACTTCAGCTTGTACGCATTGCAATAGAAGACAATCCCCGCCTAAAGGCATGTGCTATAGAATTTGACCTGCCCAAACCATCCTATACTATCCACACTTTAGCCCACTTACAGGAAAAACATCCCGATACTGAATTTTGCCTTATCATGGGCGAAGACAACCTGCGCTCCATTACTAAGTGGAAGAATTACAAAGAGATTCTGGCGAACCATGAAGTGCTGGTATACCCGAGGGTATATACAGAAGATGAAGACCCCGGGCAACTGCCGGCTCCTGATCCAATACTGAATTCTTCAAGAATCAGGAAGATGGATGCCCCCGTGATGCGACTTTCGGCGAGCTTTATCCGGAGAAGTATAAAGGCCGGGCATGATGTGCGTTATCTGCTAACCGATTCCGTTGAGCGATACATTAGAGAAATGCATTTTTACGAAAAGTAAGTGCCGCCAACCTTACCGCACGGCTCAACTTTTTGGCACGTAATTTGAAATGGTTTAAGTGAACCTTTTAAATCTGAAGCCATGAAAAAATTGATTTTGAAATATCGGCTCCTGAAGGCTAAGGCTTTAGAGCTGATGCAAGCCGGTAAGGTAAACGCCTATCTTGCCACCTTGGTTGAAGTTGAAAATGTTAAACGCCAATTAAATCAGCTTGCTTCTGGCCGTTAAGGTTAGGCAATCGACATAACAGCTTTTAGTTAAAAGGGCCGCTTCAGTTAAAGACGGCCCTCTTTTTTTATCCTCTGCTTAAATAATCGTCATATCATACGGAAGCCCTACAATGTTTTCGATGGTAGTTAGAAGTATGCCTTCATCTCAATATAAGAGCGTAAAAGACAAGGAGCTAAACTCATTTACCTTTACAACTAAGCCAATACAAGCTTAATGAAACATCGCTCGCTCCTTTACAGGGCAACGCTTGCTCCTTGGAAAGCTAAGCAACTGAGCTCTTGGCTAAATAGGCCAAAGTATTTCTGCTATAAAACTCGGCAAAGTGGCTGGAACTCCGAGGGGTTACTGCGCCTTTGCTAAGGTGTGTCTATGCACTTAGAAATGCTGAGATGGAATACCCTGCTATGGCAAGATTTTGCGAAAAGGAGTACGATTAACTCGTCCCAAACTTCATTGATTATTGAACTGGTTCATCGTGGTCTGAATGCCTGCAAGGCCAAATGAAATACAAGCACTTGCCGCCTTTTGCAGTCGATCTGGGAGAATGGTTCGCTCTTCATCCGTCCATTTGCCCAATACGTAATCTACCTGCGCTCCGCGCTGAAAATTGCCGGCAATTCCAAACCTAAGGCGGGCATATGTTTCCGAACGAAGAAGTTCAGCTATGTTTTTTAAGCCATTATGCCCGCCATCGCTGCCTTTGGCCCTAATCCGGATTTTCCCGAAAGGCAACGCAAGGTCATCGGTAACAACCAACAACCGATCAATGGTAATATTCTCCTGGTCGAGCCAATATCTAACCGCCTTACCGCTGAGGTTCATAAAGGTGGTTGGCTTTATTAGAATGAAATGTCGTCCCTTAGCACGGAGTTCCGCGACATCGGCATAGCGGTCGGAACGAAAAGAAGTCCCGGAAGAGCGTGTCATCTCTTCCAGGACATCAAAACCAATGTTATGTCTGGTTCCGGCATATTCAGCGCCGATATTCCCCAGGCCGGCTATAAGATACTTCACCGGATAACCTGTTTATCAGGCTTCTGCCGAAGTTCCAGCAGCAATAGATGCGCGGGTTGCCTTCACTGCTACTACAACGGAAGCGGCAGGCTGCATAATCTGGCATCCATCGACTTTAAGGTCGCGGATACGTATATTTTCAGCTACCTTAAGATTTGAAATATCTACGCTAATAGCATCTGGCAGATTAGCAGGTAGCCCTTTAACGGGCAGAGAGCGATAATTGACCGCTAGTTTACCTCCCTGCATAACCCCCGGAGAGGTTCCGGCAATACGTACCGGAAGATTTACTTTAACCGACTTATCGTCGAATAATTGTAATAAATCGAAGTGAAGTATGCGATCAGTAACCGGGTGGAACTGGATTTCCTGCAAAACGGTTCGATACTTACTTCCTCCAAGATCGAGCTCAACGATATATGCCTCCGGAGAATACACAATCTTACGGATGTCCAAATCGTTAACGTTAAAGTGAATTTGTTCTTTACCACCGTAAAGTACACCGGGAATTTTGCCCTCCTTGCGGACTGTGGCAGCATCTTTTTTCCCTACGCCTCCGCGCTGGAAGCCGCTCAATGATACTGTTTTCATAGCTTTTTATGTTGTTTTAGAATGAACAAAGAACTGATACTTTCGTTACCCATTAGGCTGCGAAGTACCTCTGCAAATAAATCTGCAACACTTATAACCGTGATTTTATCTATCGGTTTATCGGCTTTAAGCGGAAGGCTGTCGGTTACGATAAGTTGAGCCAGTCTGCTCTTCTGGATTCGTTCGTAGGCTGGGCCGCTTAACACCGCATGGGTGCAAACAGCGCGAACAGACGTGGCGCCGTTGTCAATCATCATTTCCGCTGCCTTCACGAGAGTGCCGGCTGTATCCACCATATCGTCTATAAGCACCACATCCTTGCCTGCTACATCGCCGATAACAGTCATGCTTTCAACTTCATTAGCAACTTTTCGTTGCTTGTAACAAATCGCCATATCTACACCCAACGTTTGGGCGTAGGCATTAGCCCGCTTGGATCCTCCTGTGTCGGGTGTTGCAATTACAAGATTTGGGAGCTTAAGACTTTCTATGTAAGGGGTAAAAAGGGTCGAGGCAAATAAGTGGTCAACAGGAACTTCAAAAAAACCCTGTATCTGATCGGCATGAAGGTCCATGGTTATTACCCGGTCCACTCCTGCGGCAGTGAGTAAATTCGCCACCAATTTAGCTCCGATAGCTACGCGTGGTTTATCTTTTCTGTCCTGGCGAGCGAAACCAAAGTAGGGAATCATGGCAATAATTCGCCTTGCGCTGGCTCTTCTTGCGGCGTCTACGAGCAGCAACAACTCAAATAAATTATCGGATGGCGGCTGGGTACTTTGTATGATGATAACATCTCTGCCGCGCACTGTTTCTTCGATGGACGGCTGAAACTCACCGTCGCTAAAGTGCTGCATATTCACTTTACCAAGCTCTACGCCGAAAGCAGTGGCAATCTTCTCAGCAAGGTAATGTGAGCCTGAGCCCGATAATATTTTGATATTTTCAACCACAATCTATAAAAAGGGCTGCAAATATAGCCTAAATATCGCGCATTCCAAAGCTTTACTCAGGAGTCGAGCCAATTGCGAAAATCCTTTACCCATTATCGCTAATAGCAGGCTACCCGGTCATAAAAGTCTATTACGAGCAAATTATTAAACAAAAACCGGAAAAAGTTAATTCGACAGCAAGTACAACAACACATTTTTTCTTTTCGCTACTTACAAGATTGCCTCCCGGATTACTATTTATCATTTCCTAAAAGGGAGGCAAGCATTCGTTGGCAGGGATAAAAGCACGATTGCCGGCATTTTGTGATGCACCAAAATCCGTTTCTTTGAAAAGCATATTTTCAGGTAAATTGCCTCCGGGTTCATCCAAAATCATCGATACGCCAGTTAAGAAGCTTACGCGTCGAAGAGTCAACTTACAAGTGCTATTCCAGAAACCAGTGCAAGAGCAGAAGTAACATCCTGGTAAAGACCGAATGAAAGGCGTAGATCAGATTTTCTCTCCGGCAGTTTCCTTGGAGCATTGTTAAAAAAACATAAGCACCAAACCGCTTTCCCTCACTAATAATAACTTTACATAAAATGAAAGGGCGGCGCATACAAGTTCTGGTATTGATTATATCCCTCGCATTCCTTGGGTTGCTGGCAATGCAAGCCTATTGGATTAAAGGCACGCTCGATGTCCGCGAATCCGAGTTTAAAAGCAGCGTTGCTTCCGTTATCGAGGAACTGGCCGTCACCATCGAAAAGGAAGAAGCCATGCACCGCATGCTGGGAGAAAACAGCCCCGTAGGAGGGCGAAGTATTCCCATGGAAGGCGACTTACCTGTAGTGCAACTGGGGAGCGGAAGCCCTGCAGACTCTTCTTCGGAGACGATTGCTCAACAGGAACGAAGACGGCGACCTGCTGCGGAAAGACCATTAATGCGGAGGGTTGACCCTATGTATCTGGACTCGCTGCTAAAAATAAACTTCCAAAAAAAAGGGATTACTGCACAGTATGAATTTGGTGTTTTCTCCTTCGATGATAAGGCGGAAATACTTGATGAACGTTTTGCGAACCACATCGAGCGCATTCGTTCCGAGGGTTTCCGGGTTAGGCTCTTTCCGTCACAGGTAACCGATAAACCCCATTTCCTGAAAGTCTACTTTCCGGATGAAAGGGGGTACATACTTCGTTCCATGTGGATTATGCCTGCTCTTTCGGCTCTTTTGCTTTTGATAATCCTTGGGGCTTTTCTCATTACGATCTTATCGATTATTCGGCAGAAAAAGGTGGCTGAAATTCGCGACGACTTCGTAAACAATATGACTCATGAATTAAAAACGCCCATTTCAACTATTGGTCTGGCCTGCGAAGCTCTCAACGATCCGGACATGCGCCGGAGTGAAAAGCAATTCAAGTACTTCATCGGCATGATACAGGAAGAAAACAAACGCCTTGGAACCCTGGTCGATAATGTTTTAAAAGCTGCCGTATTCGGCCGGGGAGAAATGGAATTACGCACTGACCCCGTCAACCTGCACGAAGTAATTCAGGGCGTAATTCACAACCTGGCTATTCATGTCAAAAAAAACGGCGGGAGTCTTCGATGTGTCCTCAATGCCGCCGATCCGGTTATTAAGGGCGATAAAGTCCACCTTACCAATGTAGTAATTAACTTAATTGACAATGGAATAAAATATACTCCCAAAAAGGCGCAAATAGTTATTAGCTCCTCTAATTTCGAGGGGGGAATAGAGCTATGTATCAGCGATAATGGCATTGGGATCAGCAAAGAGGAACAGAAGAAAATTTTCGACAAGCTATACCGCGTGCCGACAGGCAATGTGCACGACGTTAAGGGCTTCGGCCTGGGACTTAGTTACGTTAAAGCTGTGGTGGAAAAACACCGCGGAGAAATAACTGTAGAGAGTGAACCCGGAAAAGGGAGTACATTTCGTATCAGATTACCCAAAGACCATGAAGAATAAATCCAAATTATTACTCTGCGAAGACGACGTAAATCTGGGATCCTTACTAAAGGAGTACCTTCTAGCCAAAGGCTTCGACGTTACGTTGGCTACTGATGGCGAAGAGGGCCTAAAAAATTTCAAGCGAGATAGTTTTGATTTTGCCATTCTGGACGTAATGATGCCGGTAATGGACGGGTTCACCCTAGCCGAAGAGATTCGAAAAATAGATAAGAGCATTCCCATTCTGTTTCTCACTGCCAAATCTATGAAGCAGGATACGCTTAAAGGTTTTGCTAGCGGAGCCGACGATTATATGACCAAACCTTTCAGTATGGAAGAACTTACTGCCCGAGTTAATGCGATTCTGCGGCGGGCGTCTGCACTTCCTTCCAATGAAGAAACAAACATCGCTTTTACTATCGGTAAATACGACTATGACTATAACCGACAGCTTCTAAAACTGGGCGGTAAAGAGCAAAAACTAACCACTAAGGAAAACGAATTGCTTTATCTGCTCTGCAAACATCAAAATACAATTCTGGAGCGCAACCTGGCCTTGAAAACGGTTTGGGGTGAAGTGAATTATTTCAATAGCCGCAGCATGGATGTTTACATTGCCAAACTAAGGAAACTATTGAAAGACGACCCCTCCATTGAAATTATGAATGTGCATGGAAAGGGGTTCAAATTCCTAAGCGGACAATCCTGAGATGTAGAGTTTATTGGGCTTCAGCAACTACATTCAGCAAGGGGCATTATCGGCACATTTTCCCTGTTGCCGGTCCTGCTATCGTTTTTTCCAATGAACCCGGCCATACCGAAGCAACGAATGCCCGGATACTCAGGATTACTGCAGGCTTATAATGACCTCGTTCGTCCTCCGTCTACTGGAAGATTTATCCCATTTATGTACGCCGCGGCAGGGGAAGCTAAAAACGCAATAGCAGCAGCTATTTCAGCAGGGGTAGCGACGCGTTTTAAAGGCACTTCCTCCGCCATTTCTCGGAGAATTTGATCTCTGCTTTCGCCCGTTTTTTCCGAACGGGTAGCGATAATACTCCGTAAACGCTCGGTATCAGTAGCTCCCGGCAAAACATTATTAACCGTTATGCCAAATGGTCCTAGCTCAGAAGCGAGAGTTTTTGCCCAATTAGCAACGGCCCCTCGAATGGTATTAGATACTCCGAGATTAGTCAGCGGTTGTTTAACGGAAGTTGAAATCACATTTATTATGCGTCCATAACCCGAACTCTTCATTCCCGGAACTACTGCCTGAGCAAGCAGTTGATTGCAAACAAGATGCTGACGAAAGGCTGTTTCATATTCAGGAATGGATGCCCCTAAGGCCGGTCCTGACGGCGGCCCTCCCGTATTGTTTATGAGAATATGGACAGGATTGAGCGCTACTACCTCCTTAATTCGCTGCGAGAGTCTTTCTGGCTCATTAAAATCGGCAACAACATACTGATGGCGACCCGTTTCGGGGAGATCTCTAATACAGTCGGCTAGCCTTTTTTCATCTCTGGCCAGCAGAATTACAGACGCGCCCAACGCGGCCAATTCATGTGCCGTGGCCAGACCAATGCCCTGGGTGCTTCCTCCAACGAGGGCGAACCTTCCTTTTAATTCAAGATTCATCGGGCAAAGATACGAGGGTTGAACTTTGAACCCTTACCAGCGTATACAAAACCACAAAGTTGTAATTTCACTTCCATTTCAGCATCATGAAAGCATTAATCGCAGCCCTATTCGCATTATCTCTGATAATACCATCATGTTCCGAACGTACTGCCACTACTGAAGATGAGGCAACAAAGCGCGATAGCACCATTACCATTAGCGGATTAGGTCGGGAACTATTACTCAACGTACCCGTAGACCTCGCCCGCAGTTATACTCTTCAGTCTTGGTATAACACGACTACCGGGGAAGTCGAAATAACTGCCGGTGAAAATCTTCGGGTTTTACTCACGGAAGAATCCCTGTCTATAGCGGAGCTAAAAGCAGAGCTAGATACAGATATATTTTATCGCTACCGTTACGAGAGCGCGAATCCCAACGAACTCATCTTCGTTCAGATACTCCCCGATGGCACCGAGTACTCGTACCAGTTTATACGGAGATATGAGATTCCGGGCATTACCGTTATATCCCGCAGTGATCCATCCGGTAAGTATACCAAACAGGATATACAAACTATGATGAATATTACTGGTAAATTAGAATCCGCCGCGTCCTAATGATACCTAAGCTCTTGGCCTTTCTTCTTTTGTGGGCTATTAATCATATTTCAGCAGCACAATCGGAAAACACAAACGTGCTTCGACTAGAAGGTATTTACAAAGGAGATGATGTCTATGTGAAGAACCCTTTCGGGCCAATGGGAGTGGGATTTTGCTCCTATGAGGTTAGGGTTAATGGCGAGTTAAGCAGCGACGAAGTTAACAGCACGGCATTTGCAATAGACCTTGCACAATTCGGCTTGAAAATTGGTGCTGATGTTATTATTGAAGTATATTTTAAAAATCAATGCCGACCGCAATTTATTAACCCCGAAGCTATTGAGCCCCTGCCTACTTTTGTTATTGAAACATCTTCACTTGCTCCTTCCGGACGGCTTATCTGGACTAGCCGTCAGGAAAACGGAAAGCTTAGCTTCCGTGTAGAACAGAAAAAATGGAATAAGTGGGTAAAGGTTGGCGAAATTCCCGGCAAAGGCAGCCCTGGACCTAACACCTATCAATTTCAAGCCAATCTTCACAGCGGAGTTAATACTTTCCGACTGGTTCAGCGGGGAGGCAACATAACGAAGAGGTCGGAAGAAATTTCCTGCACCTCAGATGCAGCGAAGGTTCAACTCCTCTTTACAAAGGTTTACGACAAAATCGAATTTAGTTCGGAAACGGACTATGAGCTATTTAATTCGTATGGCGAAATCGTTGCCAAAGGAAACGCTTCCTTTGTTGACGTAAGGGACTTTAAAAGGGGGATATATTATCTTAACTACGACAATGTACATTCCATAGAAATCAGCAAAAAGTAATATGGCAATACGTCGAATAGAACATCTTGGAATAGCCGTTAATTCCAATGCTGCTTCCGCAAAGGTTTTTCGCGACCTCTTGCAAACGGATACATACAAGTCCGAACAGGTAGAAAGTGAAGCGGTTGAAACCATGTTTTTCCGGGTGGGAGAAAGTAAAATAGAATTACTGCAGTCGCTTTCCGAAGATGGCGTTATCCAGAAGTATATTACCAAGCGGGGAGAAGGCATACATCACGTAGCCTTTGAAGTCGACAATATTTATGAAGAAATCGACCGGTTGCGGTCCCTGGGTTATCGTTTTATCAACGAACAGCCTAAACAAGGTGCCGATAATAAACTGATTGCTTTTTTACACCCCAAAGACACCTCAGGAATGCTGGTAGAGCTATGCCAGGAGATTGTGAGTTAATGGCTCTATTTTCGTTTAAATCGGCGCATGGAGGGGTCCCAAAGCTCGTGCTTTTCCGTACGCGATGGTTTCCCGGTACAATCGGCTGGTTTTCTCCTGCTGAGCCATTGAAAACGAATTGTAAGTACAAATGGGCGATATCGTGAATTAAACCACGCAAGCGTTGACCTTCCTGATTCAAAAGGAATAGCATTCAGAATCGGCGTTTCCAGTATGGGAATTACAAAGAGATTTGGCTGTAATTTGAACCCGTAACCAATCCGGAGATGGGCCTGGGCGATAAAATTCTCGGTAAATGATGATTCAAATGGATTAAATCCTGAAGTATCCCGACGGCCGAATACTCGAAAATCAGCATTGGCTCCTCCGGAAACCAGCAAAAAACTATAGTCGCGAAGTTGAATGAACTTTCCGACATTCAATCCGGCGCTTAACCAACCATCGGAGAATTTTTTTGCTGATGCCAGTTCAGCAAGCGATTCCGAAGATTCCCGTGATAGGTATTGGCCTGAGAACTCTTCCTTTCCCCTGAACCATTTAAAGCCCAATCCATAGTCTACATATTCAAAAGGCATCCAGTGTGGGAGAAAATGAGCATGCCCCAATTCTAAAGCAAGTCCCATACGGCCCCTAGCGGTAAAAGAGCCTTGGGCCAAAGTATCTGCTCCGACGCTCAGGGAGTCGTCTTTTTGAGACGGCGCGGGCAATGTATAGGTAAGGCCGGGTGCCAGATAAAAACCTCTTGGCCAATAAAGCCCGCCGGAATCATCGTATAATAAAGGAAGCTGTCGACCCTGTTGTGCGCGCAATTGAATGCAGAGGGCGATACAAGAAACGAACAGTAACCAGTGCTTCATCTTTTTCTAACGGAAAATATGCGCTTGTGTTATGGCTATGTTAGCCCTTTCTTTTTTGCAACTCCATCAAAATTTCCTGTTCTATCTCGTCAGAATCCCAAATCTTTTCAATATCCGGCCTGTCCATAACCCTTCGCATAATCTCCTCCTGCATATCGCCATCTGCTAACGCCTTGCTGTAAGGTATATGACTGAAGGTTACCTGAGAGTACAAGGGGAGCCACCTTTCAGGGTATTTCCGAGCAAATCGATTTTCAATTTTCTTCTGCAGCAGAAATTCGGGATCGGCCGTTTTATCGCGCATCTCTATGTAATTGCGCAGGGCTAGTTCCAGAATAGCATCGGCATCGGGTTTGCGTCGTTCAGAAAACTCCCTAAAAAGGGTTTCCCAGTCCGTTGCAATCTCGCTGCTCATTTCGTCGAAAATGCGGCAATCTTCAAATCCGGCATTCATCCCCTGGCCATAGAAAGGCACGATGGCATGGGAAGCGTCTCCCATTAGAAGTACTTTATCCCGATAATACCAGGGATCGCATTTAATCATTACCAATGAAGATGTCGGATTGCTGAAAAACTGCGCACCAAGATCCGGCATATGTTTTAACGCGTCGGGAAAAGTGGTGGCAAAAAACGTCTCGGCTTTCGAAGCACTATCAAGGGACTGAAAAGAAACCGCCCCTTCAAAAGGAAAGAAAAGAGTAACCGTAAAGCTTCCGTCGAGATTCGGCAGAGCTATCAACATAAACTCATTTCTCGGCCAGATATGCAAGGCGTTCTTTTCCAAACGATGGGTTCCGTCGGGATTGGCTGAGATGCACAGTTCCTTATATCCGTGAGAGAGGTATTCCTGCGAAAAGTTGAACCGATCAATACGCTGCAATCTTGATCTGACGGCAGAAAACGCTCCATCGGTTCCAAAAATATGATCGAAAATAAAGTTTTTTTCTCCCCCCACTTCAGAGACGAAACTTACCCGCCCAGCTTCAGGATCCAAATCGATGCACCGACAATCAAAATGTAGCGATACACGAGGATTGGCATCCACATGTTCCAGAATGGTCTTGTTAAGCCCCCCGCGAGATACGGAATAAATTGCCTGTCCTTCCTTTCCATACGGCTGTCTGGTAATGGTGCCATCTACCGCATGTATAATTCGTTCGAACATTGGGATAGATACTTCCCGGACCGCGTCGGCTACGCCCGCCCTTTCCAATGCCAACCAACCGCGATCGCTGAGAGCCAGATTTATAGATCTTCCACCCTGGAGTTCGCTTTTACGTATGTCGGGACGCCTTTCAAAGACATCTACATTAAACCCTCTTCTAGCAAGAAATAAGGTCTGAAGACTTCCTACCAGTCCGGCACCTACAACGGCAATTTTTCGCTGGGGCGTACTCATTGATTAGGCCAGTGCGTATTCAAGATCTGCAATGAGATCTATACTATCTTCAATTCCGACACTAAGTCGAATAAGGGTGTCTGTTACACCCGTTTTTGCTCGTTCTTCAGCAGGTATAGAACCATGCGTCATGGTAGCAGGATGCCCGATGAGGGACTCTACGCCACCCAGCGACTCGGCACAGGCAAACAATTTGCTTCGTTTTAGGACTCTTTCGGCGTCTTCCATACGATCTGACCTCAGGCGGAAGGAAACCATTCCCCCAAAATTTCGCATCTGCCTTTTGGCTATTTCATGCCCCGGATGATCCTTAAATCCCGGCCAAAAAACATCACCTACTGCAGGATGATCTTTTAAGAAGTTTGCAATTTCTGCTGCATTTGAGCAGTGCCTATCCATTCGAATGTGCAGGGTTTTTATCCCCCTCAATGCCAAAAAACAGTCCTGTGGCCCCGGAACTGCTCCGCAGCTATTCTGTAAAAACTTTAAGTCTGCGTATAGTGTCTCATTGCTTGTCGCCAACACTCCAGATATCAGATCAGAATGCCCGCCAATATACTTAGTTGCCGAATGAACCGCAATATCAGCGCCCAAGTCGATGGGACTTTGAAGATAGGGAGAAGCAAAGGTATTATCTACTACCAACCATGCGCCTGATGACTTTGCAATGGCAGCCATAGCGGCGATATCGATAATGTTAAGCATGGGATTTGTTGGCGTCTCCACCCATATCATTTTCGTGGATGGTTTTAATAGGGCTTCCACCTCTTCGGGAGAAGACATGGGTGTAAAATCGAAAGAGATGCCGTATTTCCGGAACACTTTTGTAAAAATCCGATACGTGCCGCCATACAAGTCGCTTGTAGAAATAACGTGGTCGCCGGGGTTAAGTAATTTCACAATAGCATCAATGGCCGCCATTCCACTAGCAAATGCTAATCCGTAACGGGCGTTCTCCAGAGAGGCAATATTGGCCTCGAGCGCTGTGCGGGTAGGATTCTGAGTTCGGGCATACTCATAGCCCTTGTGTGCTCCGGGGCCATCTTGAACATAGGTGGATGTCTGATAAACAGGTACCATTATAGCACCTGTGCTGGGATCGGGTTCCTGGCCTGCATGTATGGCCCTGGTTGCGAATTTCATGAAATCATAATTTTAGTAGTGCAAGTTAGCAATTCGCCAAGGTATGGCGCTCACCTCTGCGACCTTCATTTCGCTGTTCGCTTCAACCAGCCCGGTAAAATCGCGGCCCCGATAAACAGGTATGGAAAATAGGTCAGTAGCCGCCAAAGAACAGCGACTATAGCAACATAGGCTACCGGGAGTATATCGTTAGAAAAAAAGGCACTCAGCGCTAATTCAGCTACACCACTGCTGCCGGGTGTTGGGCTGATAAGCATTATAACCCACATTACGAGCTGGCGGCCATACACCACCAAATGGTCGAAACCGGAAACAAAAATCAATACGATAAAATTCAGCGTGAAGAACCGAGCTGTCCATGAAAAAATTGTGGGAATAAAGCCGCTCGCCCAAAATATTGGTTTCATTCCACGAAGTTCGGCACTGCTGATAATAATCTCATCGCCCATGGTAATAACACTTTTTAGCCACCTGCGCAGGAGCTTCATGCTAAAAACCCACATTAGAATCCGCTTGAACAAATACGGAAAGCTAAAAATAGACAGGGTAATAAGTAAGGTTAGTAGCACGATAAAGCCATAACCAACCCAAAAAAGAGCTTTCATGGAGCCCTCTGCCAGCGCAGAGCCCGCCCATTGAACCGGGAAAAGATTATCTCCGCCAACCAAAACAAACATTAAAGGAACCATAAGAATGTAAAAAATCTCGTCCATCATGGCAGTTACAAAAACGATGGCCGTACTTTTTCCGAGATTAAGGCCCTCCCGGTTCAAAATAAAAATGGCGAAGCCGCTTCCACCTACTACTGAAGGAGTAAGTGCGCTCGCCGACTCCCAAAGCATTATTACGTCGAAGCTTTTTCTCCAAGTTAGGAATTTCCCTGTGAGCATTCGTATGCGGTACACATAGCTGAAATCTCGTATAACTACCATCAGCAAAGCAACTAGGCCCCAGATCGTCATTTCTGTGGTCCAAGTGAGTTCGGACAATACGTCCATTGATGTCCTTAGAGCATAATCTCCCCCTTCCTTGGCTGTGAATTCAGCTGCATTCTCAGTATTCACTTTGCCATCTCCATCAGCGTCCTGCCAGTCATAAGAACCTCTTCCGGGTTCAACCAAAACGTAACGTGAGGAACTGAGATTATGAATGAGAAGCCATGTTGCTGCGCCCAGTCCGAGTATTATAGGAAAAAGGATGTTTTTCCAGCTGAACTTCTTGCTTATGTCGGTTTCTTCAACGGCCAAAAGAACCAGTGTTTGCCGCTAAAGGTAGTAAATGAGTGCGAACGCCGGTATTGATATGTGAAAAGCGCTACTTAATTAAGCGTTTCCGAAAGAATTTTCTGACTACGTTCCTGCAAGTCAGTTTTTTACCTGAATTTCTTCTCCTACCTGAACGAGGGAAAGAGGTTTCAGCCTAGAAATGGCTTGGGAAATGGAACTGACGTCGGGAAAGGAAAGGCGCAAAACGCCATCTTTTTCGTACATCTTACAAGACCTGGCGTTATCCTTAACATAAGAAAGCACCTTGGAGAACGCGGGGGAATCGTAATACGGAGAATCCTGTTTCGCAATAAAATGACCTATCATCTTACCCCCTTTGAGGATCAGTTTTTCGAATCCTATGGCTTTTGAGAGCCAGCGAAGGCGAATAGTATGAAAGAGATCCTCGGTTTCTTCCGGAACAGGTCCGAAGCGATCCACGAGCCTTTCTTTGAATTCAGCCAGTGCATTTTCACTTCCGGTTTCATCGAGTTCTCGATATAGATTCAACCTTTCAGAGGTACTGCTCACGTAGTGGTCGGGAATTAGCAGTTCAAAATCGGTTTCAATAGTGGTGTCCTGAACAAATTCTTTTCCTTTCTTCAATTCTTCGGCAAACACTTCACGGAACTCATTTTCTTTAAGCTCCTGCACCGCTTCGTTGAGGATTTTATGATACATCTCAAAGCCAATATCCGCAATAAAACCACTTTGTTCAGCCCCCAGCAAGTCGCCCGCACCACGGATGTCCAAATCTCGCATGGCGATATGAATTCCGCTGCCCAAATCGCTGAATTGTTCAATTGCCTGAAGGCGCTTCCTCGCGTCTGAGGTTAACAGGGAAACCGGGGGAGACAACAAATAACAGAAAGCCTTTTTATTCGATCTGCCTACTCTGCCCCTAAGCTGGTGCAAATCGCTGAGCCCGAAATTATGCGCGTCGTTTATGATTATGGTGTTGGCATTGGGAATATCAATTCCCGACTCAACAATGGTAGTGCAAACCAGCACATCGAAGCCTCCTTCAATAAAGGTAGTCATTACCTCCTCTAGCTTTTCGCCATCCATTTGGCCGTGGCCAACCCCAATACGCACATCGGGACATAGGCGCTGTATCATACCGGCAACCTCGCGGATATTGGCAACGCGATTATGCACAAAAAACACCTGGCCTCCCCGGCTTACCTCATATTGGACGGCATCGCGAATTACCTCCTCGTTAAAGGGGCGGAGTTCGGTTTGTATAGGAAAACGGTTGGGTGGCGGCGTAGCGATAACACTCATGTCGCGAGCACTCATAAGACTGAACTGCAGCGTTCTCGGAATCGGCGTCGCTGTCATGGTCAGCGTATCCACATTTTCCTTTAGGGTTTTGAGTTTGTCTTTAACCGCAACACCAAATTTTTGCTCTTCATCAACAATCAATAAGCCGAGGTCTTTGAACTTAACCTTCTTGCCTACTAAAGCGTGGGTGCCGATAATGATATCTACCTTGCCGGACTCCAGGTCTTTCAGTGTTTCGGCCGACTGCTTGGCGCTTTTAAATCGATTTAGATAATCTACGCGACAAGGGAAATCTGCCAATCTATCGCGAAAATTGCGGTAGTGTTGTAACGATAAAATGGTGGTGGGGGCGAGCACGGCTACCTGCTTTCCGTCGGCAACAGCTTTAAAAGCGGCGCGAATGGCAACTTCTGTTTTGCCGAAGCCGACATCACCGCAAACCAATCTGTCCATTGGCGCCGAGGATTCCATGTCTGCCTTTACCTCCTGAGTAGCCTTAAATTGATCGGGAGTGTCTTCGTACATGAAGGAAGCCTCCAGTTCCGTTTGGAGATATGTATCGGGCGAAAATTCGAAGCCCTTGGTGGCTTTTCGTTTTGCATATAACTGAATCAGGTCGAAGGCGATTTCCTTTATTCGCTTCTTCGTTCTGCTTTTCAGATTTCCCCAGGCAGCGCTACCTAACTTATTTATTGAAGGAGCCGTGCCTTCTTTTCCTGTGTACTTGGAAATCCTGTGCAGCGAATGTATACTTACATACAGCGTGTCTCCATCGCGATATGTCAGGCGAATTGCCTCCTGCTCCTTTCCGTTTACATCAATCTTCTGCAGTCCCGAAAAAACGCCAACACCATGATCTATATGCACTACAAAATCACCGGGTTGCAGACCGCTTAATTCTTTTAAGGTGAGGGCCTCGCTGTTCTTTCGAAATCCTTCCTTAAGTCTGAAGCGATGATAGCGATCGAAAATCTGATGGTCGGTGTAGCAGGCGAATCGGGTATCGCGATCTATAAATCCCTCGCTAAGTTCCATTACCAGAGGCTTAAACAATACCTCATGGTCCTTATCTTCAAAGATACTGTACAAACGCTCTATTTGCCTGGGGTTTCCGGCAACCAAAACGTTATGAAATCCCGCTTTCGCATTCTCCCTGAGGTTTTCCGTTAGCAATTCAAAATTCTTATGGAACGAAGGCTGAGGAGCCATTGAGAACTCCATCTTCTGCGAATTGGAAAAGATGGCCTGAGAACCAGTTTCTGCAATCCTAAATACGGACGCCTGTTTTACAAAAAGCTCAGGCTCCGAATAGAGTTCCTCCGGCCGCAAGTGACCCAGGGGACTTTCCAGTTTTTCCCAGCATCTCATAGCCTTTCCCAGTTCCTTTTCTACCTGATCCCGGCATAACTGAAAATCCCTGAACCATAGAACAGCAGAAGGAGGAAGGAAGTCCAAAAAAGTCTCATGTGCCTCCCTCATAAGTTTCTCCCCAATATTTGGAATAATCGTTGCCCTTTCCATTTTGACCACGCTCAACTGCGTTCCCGGATCAAACTTGCGAATAGACTCTATTTCGTCTCCAAAATATTCGATGCGAAAGGGGTGGTCTGCAGAATAAGAAAAGACATCTATAATTCCACCACGAACGGAAAACTGGCCTGGACGATATACGTAATCGGTTTTTTCGAAACCATATTCTATCAGCAGTTCGTCAACAAAATCCATACTATGACGATCTCCCGTCCGGATATCGAAGGTATGGCGGCTCAATTCTTTGCGTGTTAAAACGCGTTCGGCAAGGGCTTCGGGATAGGTAAGTACAACCACTTCCACCCCGCCTTTGTTAATGGCGTTCAGAACCTCTGCGCGCATGGAAATATTGGCGTTTTCTACTTCCTCGGCCTGATAGGGCACTCGATGGGAAACAGGAAAAAATAAGGGCTCAGGATAGTCTGGTCGAAGATTTTGCAAGTCATTCATCAAATATGCTGCCTCTTCCCTGTCGTTCATTACAATGACATGAACCCCGCCCATTTTCTGAATAATCCCTGCCATTATCAAGGCCCGTCCCGACCCTACAAGTCCTTTAAGATAGAGCCGGGAGCGTTCGGGCAACAAGATTTCCGCCCCGCGCAAGGTAGCCGGATGCTTTAAATAGAGAGCAAGTACATCTTCCCGGGTCATTCCTTATCAGCCAGCGGGATCCATGTTGCTCATGAAGGCTTCTGCTTTTTCGACCAGACTTCTGGAGCCAATAAAAAGCGGACTTCGCTGATGGAGTTCCTTCGGCTGAATACCCAACACCGGTCTAAATCCATCAGAGGCTTTACCGCCGGCCTGCTCGACGATGAACGCCAGCGGAGAACACTCATACATCAAACGCAATTTTCCCTCCGGACTTGCCGCCGTACCGGGATAGATATAAATACCTCCCTTGATAAGATTGCGATGGAAATCCGATACAAGAGAACCAATATATCTGCCGCTATATGGCCGACCATCACTCTTGTCGCTTTCCTGGCAATATTGAATAAAGCTTTTTACACCTTCCGGGCAAGACTTAATGTTTCCTTCGTTTATGGAATAAATCTTTCCCTTTTCGGGAATGCGCATATTGGGATGAGAAAGACAAAATTCACCTATAGAAGGCTCGAGCGTAAATCCATTTACCCCATGCCCTGTAGAGTACACTAGCATGGTAGAAGATCCGTAAATCACGTATCCGGCAGCAACTTGTTCACATCCTTTCTGCAGAAAATCATTGATATTCGCCAGATCGCCTACCGAAGACGTTCTTCGAAAAATAGAGAATATAGTTCCTATGGAAACATTAACATCAATATTCGAGGATCCGTCCAGGGGGTCGAAAAGCACTACATATTTTCCCCTCTTGCTCAGCTGGGCCTGAAAGGCGACGAAATTATCATTCTCTTCTGAGGCAATTCCGCAAACCTCTCCTCCATTTCGAAAGTAATTAATGAATACTTCATTGGCATATACATCCAACTTCATCTGCGTTTCTCCCTGCACATTTTCTTTGCCCGCAGAGCCTAAAATATCCCCCAGCCCTGCCTTATTTACCTGCTGATTAACAATCTTGGAGGCAATGCCTATATCGCTTAAAAGGCGCGATAAATCCCCAGAAGCGTAAGGAAATTCCGCCTGCCTTTCAATAATAAATTCGCTAAGAGTAGTTATCGCTCCCATGAGCTCTCCGTAAAACGTATTTCCGGTAAAGTTCGCTAATTCCTTCGGATTAGCCTTTGTTTATCTCTGAAGAAGAGCTGTTAACTCCTCAAATTCTGAAACCGAAAGCTGTTCTGGCCGCTTGTTTAGCAAAGGAGATTCCTTCGCGGCTTCCTTCAATAAACCTGCCGACTTTAGAGAATTGCGAAGGGTTTTTCTCCTCTGGTTGAACCCGGCCTTAACCACTTTCACAAAAAGTTCCTGATCGCAGGATAATCTTTCCCGTTCGTTTCGACGCAGCCGTATTACCCCCGATCGCACTTTGGGCGGAGGATGAAACGCTCCGGGTTCAACCGTGAAGAGGTATTCCGCGGTAAACCATGCCTTGAGCAATACCGATAATATGCCATACGTTTTTGACCCCGGTCCTGCGCATACCCTTTCGGCTACTTCCTTTTGAAACATGCCTACCACCTCTGAAACCTGATTTTTCCAGTCAAGAACACGAAAAAGAATCTGACTGGAGATGTTGTAAGGAAAATTGCCCGCCACTATAAACGCTTCCTCTCCAAAATAAAGCGACGGATCTAATTTGAGCACATCGGCTTCAATAAGCCTTTCTTTCAGTTGGGGATAATGCTCATGTAAATAAACTACGGATTCCCGATCAATCTCCACTGCGAACAATTCCAGGTCTCCTCGCTGCAGTAAAAATTGTGTTAATACTCCTGTTCCCGGGCCAATTTCCAACGTTTTTCTACAAGTGGGACTGACAGAAATAGAGGAGGCAATCCGTTCTGCTGCCCGTTGGTCGCGGAGAAAATGCTGTCCTAAAGCTTTTTTAGGCTGTACCATGCGATGGTGATTGTGCGCTCCACTCTTCCAGGATTTCAAGTTCTGTTCTGAATGCAGCAAATTTACCCGAATAGCGCTCGCTATGTTCCTTTTGAAGTGCGGCAGCGAATTCTTCCTGATAACGACGGTAGGCGCCTTCGTCAGTGCAAACATATTGCACCGAGTAGCTCAGCCCCCCCTCTTCGTGCCCCTTAATTCGACATATACGGGAAGAAACAAAGAGCCCAGTAGCCATTACGTCGGGAATATGCTTATTTCGCATCCATACCAGCCATTCCGCTGCTACATCCGCATCGACGCAAAGCGTAACGTTATATAATATCATCACACAAAGGTAACCATGCTATCGGGATGTGCATTTATCTGCCGAATGAACCCGGAATTTCCTCTCCTGGCAGCCGATCTTACCCTGCTCGTTGCCGGCCCATTTTCCAGATTATGCTGTTTGTTGCACTTAGGACACTCATCTCGCGCTTCCCCACATATTGGGAAATTTAGGATCATCCAGGGAATTTGGTGGCTCATTTTTTGGTTGCTGCAGCAATATTGCCTCCCAAAAAAGAATAGCATTGTTGAATAGTTTGCAGCCGTTCCTGAGTAGTATTAATTAAACAACTTGCCTAAGAAAAAGAAATACCCCCCCTTTTACTTTAACAAGGTAAATCAGAATTAATCATCAAGTGTTTTGGCGATATAGAAGTAGAAAAAATTCGGACGGGTATTCGTTCGAAAAAATTGACAAACGAGATCCAAGCTGTTGCTCGTCTTGTCTTAGCCCCCTATTAACTGGGCCGATTTGGAAAAGCTTAAAAAGATTCGCCCGAAGGAAATACTGCCAGAAGAATTCTTACTTCCGAAGGAGGTCTCTGCCTGTCGTTTAGCAAAGGAAACATTTCTCCCTAAAAGCCGCATTTGCTTACTTATGAAAGGTAATCGAAGAATCACATCCGATACCGCGATACATTTTGGCAAGTTTGCTGGACAAGTACCAAGTTTTGATTAGGCCCTCAAGATGTTTAAGATATAGAGGAGGAGAGAAAACAAAAAAGTATGAACTAAAAACTATTAAACCCGTAAAAGGGAACGCGGCATAAACGCAAGCAAGCGCCAGCACTGTAATTACGTTGATAAAACGTTTTGTTTGTAATCAGCAATTTCCACCTCCAGCGAAACAATCTTGCGAAACCGGTTTGTTCGTCTGCTGGCAAAACGATAGGCCTTGATCCCTGATGTGCTTTTCCCGTGCAAGAATTTCCAGATCCCTCGTCCGTATTTTTCTTGCTGCCATAGCCTGCAACTGAATTACCTTATTCAGCTATAGTTGTACTTTGTTATTTTCCCTTTAGAGGAAGTATATTTAAGGCCATAAATCCATATCGAATGGATATAAACCAAGCCATAATTAACTGCCGGCTTTCGGCGAAAGCCGGCAAGACAATACTAATGCCGATTGTGCCGCATTATACCGGATATTCAGGCCGGTTTATCGCTGCCCTCTTCAATTCCCCATGCTCATGAAAAACCAGATTATAGTAATTATAGCTGTTTTCGTCGCGGCGATGCAGCTACTGGGTTGTACAGGTATTGATGGGTTTGAATGGCTGCACATCCTTAGTAAACCCCTTATAGTACCGCTTGGATTTGCCTGGTTCATCCTCAATTACCCTGGAAAGGAAACCAGATATGTATATTCCGTTACGGCAGCTATGTTATTTTCACTGCTTGGTGATGTTCTGCTTATTTTCGATGAAAATCCCAGTTTTTTTACGTTTGGCCTGCTGAGCTTTATGATTGCCCATTTGTTTTACATATATGCTTTTTCACAGGCAGCCTTTCATGTTCGGGAAATTCCTTTGTTGCGCAGAATGCCGCTGCTTTCTATTCCCTATTTAGCCATCGGTTATTGGGTATTCTATACCCTCCGCAATGATTTGAACGAGCTTAAATTTGCCGTATTCGTCTACATTGTGGTATTGCTTGGAATGGCCCTCGCTGCGCTTAACCGCTACAATAGGGTCGGCAAATACAGTTTCACGCTGGTTTTTTCCGGCTCTGCGTTATTCCTGCTCTCCGACACCATACTAGCGCTGAATAGATTTCACACGGAGATTCCTATGGGCATGTTTTGGATAATGATCACGTATATGGGTGCGCAATGGTTGTTTGCTCGGGGTCTCGCCCAAAACCACACATAACCGCTTAATTGATATCATCGCCGCGCAAGGCCCGGAAACGTTTTCTGGCTTCAATCACAAAAAGGCTGCCGGGATATTCCATTAGTATTTTCTCATACAGTCGCATTGCCTCTTCCGTATTTCCAATCGCCTTTTCATTTATAGAGGCAAGAGCAAAGATGGCATCATCAGCCAGGATATCATGGAAGTGAACGTCGATGATTTTTTGGTAGTATTCCATTGCCCCCTGAAAATCGCCTTTCTTTTCCAATACTTCCGCCTTGAGCAAATAGATTTCGTCGGTAAGGCTGTGCATAGGATAAAGCGAAAGAATAGAATCCAACACGAGAAACGATTCCTCTTGACGATTCTGATACGCGAGCAAATCGGCTCGGGCAAAGCGCAGCATGGGATCGGTAATAGTGTCGAGCGCAAGATTATCGGTTATTAACAGGGACAGATCTATGGCGTCGTTGGAAATAAGCTTACTTGTGCTTGACTTCAAAACGTCGAGCTGGGCCTGTGCCCACTGAAAGTCGCCGGTGTAATAAGAAATCTTTGCATTTCTAAATTTCGCCTCGTGCCCCAACACATCTTCTTTAAAATCGAGTTCAACTTGGGAATATAACAATGATGCCTCCCAAATAGCTCCTTCAAAAAGTAAAACATCCCCGAGCTCCAGCTTGATGAGAGCCTTAACATTGGGATAAAGTCCCGGTATCTCAATGGCCGTATATAGTCGTTCTACAGCTTTTCCGGTTTCGTTAAGGAAAAACGCTTCTACGTGGGCCAATTCCTTAATGAGCACCGCCGTTTGGGCAGACTCCCCCATTTCCTGCAGGGCAAGGATGTACGCTTCTTTGAGAGCTCTTACCTGATCTCCGGTGTGTCGTGGGTTCGATAAAACTTCACTGCGCATCACTTGAAGGAGCTCTGTTCTGGCCGTAATAAAATAGTCGCCTGAGGGCCCTTTTGATACTACCGATTCGTACGCTTTCCGCGCTGTAAGTAAATCATCATTATTCATGGCTAGCCGGCCGATATCCATTAGCCGGAATCCATTCTCCCCTAGCCTTTTATCCAGGGAAATTGCCTGCACCAGCGCTGAGGCAAAGTCTTTTCGCTGCCCGAATAACCATATCAGCAGTTCAGTATAGATGGATTCGTTTGGGTATTTCTGCGATTGCTTCAGCAATTGGATTTTCACCATATCCGCATTTTCCCGGTTTTCCTGAATATTAAGGTTGCGGTCGATGGAATTCTGGACGGTTTGGATATAGTTCGGAGATTCCAATAGCAAATCGAGAAATGAAGTAATCATGGCTTCATACTCGCCCATAATACCCTGGAGATTGGCAAGTTCGTAATGGAAACCATAACCATCTGTTGCCTGTTTTCTTCCTTTCTCGTAGGTAGCCAGCGCGAATTCGTATTGACCGAGTTTTATAAAAGCATTGCCCAGGCGAATTGTATTGCTTCGTCCGGGCTGCAGTTCTTTCAATGCGGCGTCAAAGGCCTCTCCCGCTTCCTGTGGCTTATCAAATTGCTGGTATAATTCCCCCAACTCCATATACGCATCACTGCTGTTGTTAGCGCTTTTGAGCTTCTTCTTTATAAGTTTCTCGGCCTCGTCGAAATTTCCTAACGCTACAAGCGTCTGAAGATAATTCTGATAAATTTTACCGGACCGATTAGTTTTATAAAGTTTCTCGTAGTACAAAAGGGCCTGCTCGTACTGTCCGTTCTCAAAATAATAGTCTGCTAATTGTTCGTCCGTGCTTTGAGCAAAGGAAAAGGAAGGCAGCAATGCCAACAACAGAATAACAAAAGTTCCAGCTACCTTCATTCTACGGGTTCATCCAACGTTTTTACAGAATCGATAAAGACGGCCAGGGAAGGATATATTTCTTTATAGTCATCAAACGATCTTTCCAGGCCAAACTTTACTTGTTCAACTTTTTGTACCAATGCGGTGGCAAATTTTAGTTCCTCAGCACTATACTTTTCAACGTAAACCTGGTCTATTTTATTTCCCTTACCATCGACATCTGCCCCGGCAGCCAGCGCCTCCCGCAGATTTCTTAATTGTTCTGCGCCCAGCTCAAACTCCTTTTCGATTGCCTTACGCTCTTGAGAAAATCCTTTCACATTATTCGGAATATCTCGGTACCTGCTCAACAGGTAAGCCCGATTCTTCGGCATTTCTCCACGGTACTTTTTCTGTATGGCAGACATATCCTCTTTTACGCTGCTGTATAATGCCCCTGCAGAATCTAAGGGCAGGGCCTCAAATACCTTTTTGGCACTGTCAATATCCAACATTGCTTTATCGAGCTGTGCTATTTGAGCGGTATAATCAACTCTCTGCTGACAGGCAGCAACCACGAACGAAAAAAAGAAGACAATGGCGGTGGATCGCATCATTTGTGCTGTATCAAGTTTTACGTCGTTATGCGGTTAAACCCGGTATATGGGACCAGAATTTCCGGAATAGCAATTCCTTCCGGCCCCTGATTGTTTTCGAGCAGAGCAGCAACTATTCGAGGCAATGCGAGGGCTGATCCGTTGAGTGTATGAACCAATTGAGGCTTTCCCTCCGCGTTGCGGTAGCGGCACTTTAACCGATTGCTCTGGTAAGTTTCAAAATTGGAAACGGAACTAACCTCCAGCCACCTTTTCTGAGCGGCACTATAGACTTCCAGATCGTAGGTTAGGGCTGAAGTAAACCCCATGTCTCCCCCACATAACCTAAGCACCCTGAATGGCAAGCCGAGCTTAACCAAGAGGGACTTAACATGCTCTACCATAGTATCGAGGGTTTGGTACGACCTGTCGGGATGCTCTATTTGCACGATTTCCACCTTGTCGAATTGATGCAGGCGATTAAGCCCTCTTACGTCTTTTCCATACGAGCCGGCCTCACGTCTGAAACACGGAGAGTATGCGCATAATTTCAGGGGCAATTCCTCTTCCCTGAGAATAACATCGCGGAAGATATTGGTAACAGGAACCTCGGCAGTGGGTATGAGGTAAAGTCCGTCTGCCGTTGCGTGGTACATCTGCCCCTCTTTATCTGGCAACTGTCCTGTTCCGAAGCCAGAGGCTTCGTTCACCATATGAGGGGGAATAACTTCATTGTACCCCGCCTTTTGGGCTTCATCCAGAAAGAAGTTGATGAGGGCCCGTTGGAAACGGGCTCCTTTACCTGTATACACAGGAAATCCGGCGCCTGTTATTTTGGCGCCGAGATCAAAATCGATTAGTTTGTAATCCGCAGCCAGCTCCCAATGAGGCTTATCAAAACCGGGTAGCAAATGGACTTCGCCATGGCTGAAAACGACTTCATTATCTTCTGCCGAACGGCCAGATGGAACGATGTCGTTTGGCGTATTTGGAATTTGCCAAAGCCTCTGATCTATTGCCGTTTCGGCCTCCTGCATTTTGTCCTTCAGAGACTGAACGCGCTCTTTTAATTCAGAAGAACGATCGCGAAGCGCACCGGCTTCTTCGGCCTTTCCCGCTTTCATGAGATCTCCAACTTGTCTGGAAATCGCATTTATTTCGGCGAGAAAGCCATCCATCTCCGTTTGAGCTGAGCGGCGATCTTCGTCCAGTCGTAGAATTTCGTCTAAGGCATCTGTGGCGTCGACGTTGCGCTTTGCCAGTCGACGGATCACTTCGCTTTTGCTTTGTCGTATCTGTTGTAATTGAAGCATCGGAAATATCAATAAATACAGCTACAAAAATAAAGAACTCCTGTTACCCTTGGGCACAGGAGTTCAACGATATTTTCAGTTGTAATTATGCTTCGAACGGAAGCACTGAAACGTAGGATCTTTCGTTGCGTGTTGTGCGGAACTCAACAGTGCCGTCTACCAGCGCAAAAAGGGTATGGTCCTTACCAATACCCACGTTCTCTCCGGGATGATGTCTGGTTCCGCGCTGGCGCACCAAAATGTTGCCTGCCTTTGCTGCCTGCCCGCCAAAGATTTTTACCCCGAGGCGCTTACTATGTGATTCGCGGCCGTTTTTACTACTACCGACGCCTTTTTTATGTGCCATGACGTTATGGTATTTCTGTGTTAACTAATTACTACGAGATTTACTGATCGTCTTTAGGAGTTGAATCAGCGGCCTTGGCCTTGGATGCCGAAGACGCTTTTTTCGTGCCCGAAGAGACAATCGATTCAATCGTTAATTCAGTGAGATACTGCCGATGACCGTTTTTCTTCATGTAGCCCTTGCGGCGCTTCTTTTTGAAAACGATTACCTTATCTCCTTTCAGGTGTTTTACCACTTTGGCGGTCACCTGCGCACCTTCTATAGCGGGGGCGCCAACAGTCACTTTCGCACCATCTCCTATAAGCAGAACGTTTTCAAATGCCACTTTGGCTCCTTCGTTTTGCTGAAGACGGTTAACAAAGAGCTGCTGATCTTTCTGGACTTTGTACTGATGCCCTGCTATCTCTACAATTGCGTACATGTGATACAGCTTTAAATTTAACCTAATTTCCCTTTAGAGGGCTGCAAAGATAGCATTTATTTCCTCTTTTCCAAAACTGAACAAGGCGTTTCACCCGATTTCATAGGTCCGCTGAAGTTAATAATGGCAATCCCTGCCAAAATTAATGCCATGGCGAGAACTATGTGAATGCCAATTTCTTCGCCGGAAAGACTTCCCCAACCCATAGCTACCGGGGGAATGAGATAGGTTACGGAAGAAGCAAAAACCGCTCCACTACGCTGTACCAAGCCATTCCAAATTAGCATCGCCAGCGCGGTTCCAAAAAGTCCTAAAGCCAGCGACGCGGCAAGTGAATACTCCCAACCCTGCATTTCAACGACCTGCCAGGGCTTTTGAAAAATTAAGAGGATTAATGCCGGGATGCCGGTTATTAATAGCGCCATGGAGGCAATTCCAATAGCGCTCATGTGGCTAAGTTTATGCCGCGTAGTATTTACGCTTAGCGCATATAAAATAGTTGCCAGGACAACGAGTAAAGCATACCCAAGTTTACTCTCCCCGACAACATTCCCAGATCCTCCCAACAGCATCCAAATTGCCCCCGTCATTCCCAATAAAATTCCTATAGCATGGGCTGCCTTCCATTGCATCCGAAACAGGATAACCGCAACAAGCAGGGTGAATATTGGCGTTAACGAATTAAGTATGCCTGCAAGACTGCTGCTTATTCCCGTTTCGGCGTAGGTAAACAAAAAAGCAGGTATTCCATTTCCACATAAAGCAACAATACTTATCCACTTCCAATCCTCCTTATGGACCTTGGGGATAGTACTAATCGCAAAAGGCAGAAGAAAAAGCATCGCCGAAGCCAGTCGAATCGAAGAAACCTGAGACCAGGTGAACGTAGAATTACCTCCGGGTTCACCCGAAAGTGCATACCCTCCTGGTTGCATGCCTAACTTCATCAGGATGAACGATGAGCCCCAAATTGAAGCCAGTACAATAATCGCCCCCCAGTCTTTAACCCATCCCTTTGCCATTTTTCCCAAGTCAGACGGCAAATTTACGCTCTGCAGGCAATAAAAGCGACACCATTGCGTTGGTTAAAGTTGTACCTTTGATTTGCAAGTTTATACACATATGCGCCCTACGTTTATTATCTCCATCATTTTTGCCGCCATACTTATCTCATGCAAGGAAGGCTCCGGCTCTGCTGACACGGGCAACAAGCCCTCCGCAGAAATTGTCTACGTCAAGAAAACCGGAAGCTCTCGAACGACGGCGACCTTATTTATCGGCGGTATGACCTGTGAGGCCGGCTGCGGGGGTAAAATAACCAAAGAGCTTACCGCTTTAAACGGTGTGTTTTCCACCGATATAGAATTCGCAGAAAACCGCGATTTGAATATGGCTATTGTCGAATTCGACCCCAGCCTTACCAATCCGGAAAAATTAGTCGCCGGCGTAAACGAAATTGCCGATGGAAAATTATACAGCGTCAGCAAAGTGGAGGTTACCACATATACTCCTTCGGCCGAAGAGGATACCGAGGAAGGGCATGAAAATGGTGCGTCTATAACCTTGGGTGATATTTTCCGCTTTCCCAATCTGGCAAAGATTCTCAAGGATTTCATTGTTGGCTGAATTTTCGCCAAGATCCCACTCAGCAGCTATTCAGTCATCTCAGACAAAACAAGTTCCTTAATCGGTAAAGCATTTGACAACTACTAGTGATGGAATCGACAAAACACTGAGGCGCCTTGCCCGGATTTCGCTAGGCCTTATTTTTTTGGTAGTGCTCGCAGGAAGTGTTGTTCGCATGACGGGTTCCGGCATGGGATGTCCAGACTGGCCAAAATGCTTTGGATATTATATTCCCCCTTCCAACGAAGAACAGGTAAGCTGGCAGCCAAACCGGGAATATCAGAAAGGGCAAATGATTATAAAAGGAGACCGCCTACTGGTTGCCAATGGTTCTTTTGTGTCGGGTGATACTTTCAATGAACGCGATTGGAGTCAATACGACACTCACAATTACGCTATTTTTAATGTTTACCATACCTGGACAGAGTATATAAATCGACTTATCGGTGCCTTATCCGGGCTCCCCATCCTGTTTTTGGGCTTGATTTCGCTGAAGTTTATCCGACGAGATCCTCTAATACCGCTAATGGCTTTTGGTACGATCGTTATGCTGGGTTTTGAAGCATGGTTGGGAAAAGTTGTGGTTGACAGCAATCTTCAGGAATACAGGATTAGTCTTCATATGGCCGGAGCTTTGGTAATTATTCTGCTTCTACTATCGCTACTCAAGAGATCGGGTGGTGCTAAATCTAAGCCGGTAAAGCCCTGGTTTCGGTGGCTTTTGCTTCTTTCCCTTCTCTTGATAATATCACAGGTATTGGTGGGCACACAAGTAAGAGAAATTGTTGACCAATTTGGCAGAGAAGGCATGCCCAGAGGGGATATTCCCGGCAATTTGGGCGGGATTTTCTTCTTTCACCGGACTTATGCTCAGCTAATGGTCCTCTTAGCGCTTTTGCTCTACTATCTTAATCGCAAGAACAGATTTGCCATTCCGGAAATAAATGCTTTTGGAATACTTGTTCTGGCTGAAGCACTCAGCGGTATCCTCTTGTATTACGCCGGGATGCCAAAATTCCTTCAACCTGCGCACCTCCTGCTTTCCTTTGGCGCTGTTGCTCTGTTATACATGGCCTGGCTGCGAACTATGGGCCATCGCGAGGCGCTTACAGTGCGGGTCTAATGCCGTATATTCGCCGGCAAAATCCCCGATAACGCAAGCTCATGTATCGTACGCATACCTGTGGTGAACTCCGTAAGGAGCACCTTACTACCGATGTTACCCTGGCCGGCTGGGTTCAAAAATCCAGAGATTTAGGGGGAATGACCTTTGTAGATCTGAGAGATCGCTATGGCATAACGCAATTGGTCTTTAATATGGAAACCAATGCCGCCCTCTGCGAAGCCGCCCGAAAACTCGGACGTGAATTCGTGGTTCAGGCCAAGGGAATTGTATCTGAACGAACCAGCAAGAACCTCAATATTCCCACCGGAGAAATCGAGATTGTCGTTAATGAATTTCGCATTCTGAATGCAAGTAAAACGCCGCCCTTTACGATCGAAGACGAAAGCGATGGCGGCGATGATCTTCGCATGCAGTATCGCTATCTCGACCTCAGGAGAAAACCCCTGCGAGACAATCTGTTATTGCGGCATCGACTCAGTATAGCCTCGAGAAATTATTTGGACTCCATCGGTTTTGTCGAGGTGGAAACCCCCTGCCTAATTAAATCAACTCCTGAGGGGGCCAGGGATTTCGTAGTCCCCAGCCGCATGAATCCCAACCAATTCTATGCATTACCGCAATCGCCTCAAACCTTTAAGCAGTTGCTTATGGTTTCAGGATACGACCGCTATTATCAAATTGTAAAGTGCTTTAGGGACGAGGATCTGCGAGCCGACAGGCAGCCCGAATTCACACAAATAGACTGTGAAATGTCTTTCGTGGAGCAGGAAGATATTCTGAATACTTTTGAAGGTTTGGCTCGACATCTTTTTGTGAAGGTCCTCGGTAAAGACCCGGGAGCATTTCCGCGCATGAAATACGATGAAGCCATGGCGCGTTATGGCTCAGACAAACCCGATATTCGATTCGGGATGGAGTTCTTTGACCTCAGCGATATCTCAAAAGGCAAAGGATTCAATGTATTTGATCAAAGCGAGGCCGTTTTGGGCATTTCCGTTCCCGGAGGTGCTGATTACACCCGCAAACAACTGGATGAATTAACTGAATGGGTTAAACGCCCTCAAATTGGCGCTAAAGGACTGGTTTATGTAAGGTTAGGTGCTGATGGGCCTAAATCTTCGGTAGACAAATTTTACAGCCCAGAAACACTTTCCTCCTGGGCAGTAAAAGCCGGGGCCTCCAACGGCGATTTACTTCTGGTTCTATCCGGAGGACTCGAAAAAACAAGGAAACAACTTGGAGAACTTCGTCTGCATATTGGCGGACAACTGGGGCTTCGCAAGCCAGGAGAGTTCAGGCCACTTTGGGTTTTGGATTTTCCGCTGCTGGAGTGGGATGAGGACAGCGGCAGATACCATGCCATGCACCACCCATTTACCTCGCCCAAACCAGAGCATATGTCAATACTGGAAAGCGATCCGGGCGCAGTACGCGCTAATGCATACGACATGGTGATTAACGGCGTGGAAGTCGGCGGAGGATCTATCAGAATTCACGACAGAGCAATACAGTCACGAATGTTCGATTTGCTCGGCTTCACACGAGAACAGGCACAGGCACAGTTTGGATTTTTACTAAACGCCTTTGAATATGGCGCACCTCCCCACGGTGGTATTGCCCTCGGATTTGACCGGTTATGCTCACTGTTTGGGGGCGCCGACTCTATAAGAGATTTCATTGCCTTTCCAAAAAACAACAGTGGGAGAGATGTAATGATTGATGCCCCCTCGCCCATCGATACGGCCCAATTAGATGAGTTGAATATCTCCCTTAAACCCCTTTCAAAATGAGACACGAACTCCGGCCTTTTCTAGCCTTCGTGGGGGCTGTTTATCTGCTGGCTATTGATTCCTGTGCCCCAGCTGAAAATGCCGCGAATACCCCTTCAACCGCATTCGTTTCAGGAAAAATAACGAACCACCAAGGCGATTTTGTGTTCTTTGAATTCGGCGATTCGTGCGATACTCTTGCACTGGACAGTTCGGGATCATTCCAGGGAGAATTATCGCTGGAAAATGCTTGTTACGTGACCTTTCGGGATGTTAACGAGCGGGCATTTATGTACCTCAGCCCGGGAGATTCGGTGGTAATTAACCTTGACACTGAAGCTTTTGATGAAACCATACGCTATGAGGGCCGCGGAGCCGGTCCAAATAACTTTCTTGCAGCGCGTTTTCTCCGCTATGAAGATCCAATGCGTCGCGAGCGACAAGCATCTGTCTACAACGCCAAGGCATCATTATTTCTTCACGTTAACGACTCCATTCGGCAAGCGGATACACAGTTTCTTCAATCAGCGATAAATAGTTTTGAATTACCAGATGCCTTCGTTCAAAACGAAATGAATACGCTACTGTATACTCATGCCAACCAACTCCTAGTATACCATGGAAATTGCCGTACGAACGGTAGTGCCGATACGCTCGGGTTTGAAGAAACGTATTTCGCTTTTCTCAAAGAGGCGGAGTTAGTGCGGCCGGACCTGTTAGAAAACGAATATTACCTGGCCTATGCCGATGCTCGAATTAATTACCTGGCATACGATAGCCTTAAAGCCAGGGGTGATAGTATTTTTTACACATCCTTAAATCGGGAGAGGATTGGCCTCATAAGCAGCTTATTCAGTGAAGAAAAGCTCAAGAATAAGCTTCTTATTTCGAACATGGCAGAAATAGTTGATTTTCATGGGCTGGATGACCTCAGCCTTGAGTTTGAACTTTTCTCCAAGGCTTGCTCGGATACGACCGCCCTTACTGAATTGCGATCAGAATATGCCGAATGGCAGAAGATTACGGCGGGCAATTCCGTTCCTGAATTCAGCTTTGAACAGGCTGATGGCCAATCAATAGCTCTCAGCTCCCTTAAAGGGCGGGCTATATACATAGATGTGTGGGCAACATGGTGTGGTCCGTGCAAGAGAGAAATGCCTCATCTCGAAGAGCTTCAGAAGTCGCTGAGTAAAGATGCTATCCACTTTGTGAGTATCAGTGTGGACGAGGACAGGCAGGCTTGGGAAACAATGGCAGACGAACAAGCGTTAGGGGGATATCAGTTTATTACGGGCAGCGGATGGGAAAGTCCATTCACGGAGCATTTCAAAGTAAACAGCATTCCCCGGTTTATTTTGCTGGACCACGAAGGAAAAATTATTTCTGCTGATGCTCCGAGGCCGTCCTGGGGAGAAGAAACTCTCTCTATGTTGAAGAAAGCGGCGAATAGCGCCAAATCATCAGCGATTTAATTGGTATTAAACAATTATTTCGGCAAGCAGTTATATTTGTATATTAATACGTTGATTTATGTATCCACCGGAACTTGTTGCTCCTATGCGGGATGAACTCCTGCAGACCGGTTTTGAAGAAATAAACACTCCTGACAAGGTAGATTCTGCTCTTTCCATGCCTGGAACTACATTGGTGGTCCTTAATTCCGTCTGCGGTTGTGCCGCCGGCAGTATGAGGCCCGGGGTTCGGCTTGCTGTTCAAGGCGAAAAACTCCCTTCACGAATGTTTACGGCTTTTGCCGGTGTAGATCGTGAAGCCGTGGAGCGCGTTCGCAAATACATGCTTCCTTACCCTCCTTCTTCTCCTTCCATAGGGTTATTTAAAGATGGCCTTCTTGTTCATATGATTGAACGGCACCATATCGAAGGAAGAACTCCCCAAATGATTGCGGAGAACCTTCGCATGGCCTTTGAAGAGTTTTGCTAAAGAGGGTTCGGGATTTCGAATCTCAGGAGGCGGTTTGGGCTTGCGTGGAAACAACGTTATAAGCTTAATACAGTTCTCACCTAAGATTTAAAGAATTTTTTTCCGCCTTCCGAATGAACCCGGAGTTGATTCCGGGGGACAAGCTAATGATATAAACGCCTCAGTAGGCCTCATCTTCAGTTTGATGCGAGTCATTGAGGGGTTGCTAATACCAGGCGCAGAAAGAATTTTCGACACATTTACCTTTCCCCTCTTAATGGGGGTATTAATGGAAAACGTGGCGACTTGTCGAGATTCTCTTGTTGCCCGGCAGATAACACTTTTATTGCCGCAGCAATTTTATTGCGCCTTAGGGTTAACCAACGATGGCGATGTACTTAGGGGGCTCCTAATACCTTGGGCACCTTAAAATAATCGCTGTCTCTTTTAGGCGCATTACGAAGCGCCTCTGCCTTGGAAATTTCATGACTTGGTTCATCTTCACGATAGCGATTAATTTCTTCCGTCATGAATACCAGAGGCTCTACCCCACTCACATCCACCTCTTTCAGTTGGTCGATAAAATTGAGCATTTTTTGCAGGTCGGCCTTTATAGCGCTTTTATCTTCCCGGGTAAAATCGAGTCTCGACAATTCGGCTAACCGGTCTATGAGGTTATCGTCAATTTCCATGCTCTTTCAGGGTTTGGTATAGCTCGGGCAACTCGGAATCAATACTTCTAAACACTTGTTGACGCAAATCTATGAAATCTCCTTTTTTGTTTTGACCGGGATAAACGGCAGGGTGAATTACAACCCGTGCAATTCCGGGAGAGCCTACAGAAAACCAAACTCCCGGATCGCCTAATCGTTTGTAATTATCTTTCCATGTAACGGGAACTATGGGAACACCGGTTTCTACCGCGAGCTTAAACGTTCCGTTTTTAAACTCCCCAAGTACAGGAGTGTTTTGCGGAATAGTTGCTTCCGGAAAAATTGCGACGCAGTCTCCCTGCCTCAGCGAATCGGCCGCCCGACGGAATGCTTTAACTGACTCCCGAGCATTGCCGCGATGCACAGGAATATCCATTTTCCTAAAAAATATTTTGAACATCGGCCATTGAAGCAATTCTCCCTTACCCATAAAAAGAAAGTAATGCGGAAAAGGGCAGTAAAAAAGGAGAATATCCAAGTAACTGCTATGGTTTGAGCATATGATGTAGGGCGGTGGGGGCAGATTTTCTTCTCCTATTACCTTCACCCGAATCAAAAGTAATACCTGGAATGCATTAGACCAAAAGCGTTTAAGTCGAAAAACCCTCTTGTAATTGTTCGTTCGAAGCAAGAAATAAAAAAGAGGAAACAACAAGGCAAGACTGGTCCAGAACACCGCTCCAACATAGAGCTTATAAAGAAACCGAAAGGGAAAAGCCAGGTATTTCATCCAAAAACAAACCTCGTTATGCGAAAATACGTCTAATAAGGGCTTGCCCGACGGAATAACATCGAACAGATAATTAAATTTGGGCGCATTATGGCACGCGTACTAACAGGAATACAAAGTACAGGAACTCCGCATCTCGGCAACATCCTGGGCGCTATTATACCCGCTGTGGAGATGGCAAGGGAAGCATCTAACGACTCTTACCTCTTCATCGCGGATTTACATTCACTTACCCAAATTAAAGACGCACAAACGATGCGCATTAACACGCTACGTGTTGCTGCGACCTGGCTGGCCTTTGGATTGGACACTTCAAAAACTATTTTCTATCGCCAAAGCGATGTGCCGGAAACTACTGAACTTGCCTGGTATTTAAGCTGCTTCTTTCCATACCAGCGCCTTACTCTGGCCCATTCCTTTAAAGACAAATCGGACAGAATGGACGACGTTAATGCCGGTCTGTTCGTTTACCCGATGCTAATGGCAGCAGATATTCTTCTCTTCGACGCAGAGGTGGTTCCTGTAGGCCGCGACCAGTTGCAACATTTGGAAATGACCCGGGATGTTGCCTCTCGTTTTAATCACAAAATGGGAGAAACATTTATAATTCCCCGAGAGCAACTGCAAGAGGCAACGATGTATGTTCCAGGAACAGATGGGGGAAAAATGAGTAAATCCAAGGGCAATACCATAGATATATTTCTTCCCGAAAAAGAACTTAAGCAACTCATCAACAAAGAAATACAAACCGACGCAAGCCCCCTTGAAGAACCAAAAGATGCTGAAAATTCCAGTGTTTACAAAATATACCAATGCGTAGCGCCGGCGGAAGATACCCGATTAATGAAAGAAAAGCTGGAGGCCGGTGGCTATGGCTGGGGTCATGCGAAAAAAGACCTCCTCGATATTATTCTTTCCCGGTTTTCGGAGGAGCGAAAACACTATGGCCGCTTAATGGCTAATCCAGAAGAAATAGAACGGGAACTCCTTTCAGGAGCGGAAAGAGCCCGTAAAACTGCTCAGGATGTTTTAAGGCGCGTGAGGGAAAAGGTTGGCTACTAATCTGTTACGGGTTATTTCACGCTGTATTTTTCCCGGTATCTTCGAAAAAGTTCTTTCTGTCTATTGTCAAGATTAATGGCGCGGCCGTCAATAAATGCCATTATCACGTCATTGTACATCATATCCAGCGCATCTCCCGAGGAAATGAAAAATGTAGCACTTTTTCCAGTTTCGATACTTCCGTAATTGTCGTCTACCCCCAATATTTTAGCGGTATTCAGGCTAAGTGCCGATACTGCCTGTTCGTAGGTAAGCCCGTAAGCCACTGCCGTGCCAGCATAAAAGGGCAGATTCCTGGTGCCCATTTGCTCCATGCTTCCCGAATTTTCAAAACAAAAAAGAACTCCTTCATCCTGAAGTAATTTCGGCAAGCGGAACGGCAAATCGATATCCTCTTCCTCCCGTTGCGGCAAATTGTGTACCCTGCTCAACATCACGGAGACGTTATTATCCCGAACCATATCGGCTATCAAATAAGAATCATACGCCCCAACAAGGGTCATAGCCGCAATGCCAAATTCTTTTTTGAACTGAATCGCCTCAGTAATTTGCCTTATATCGTCGGCATGGACAAATAGGCGCTTTTCTCCTGTAAACAATCCTTTCATAGCCTCAAGCCGAAGGTCTTGCTCAGTACCACTATATTTCAAATAGGATTTGGCCTCAGCAAATAATTGACGAATGTCCCGAATTTCCTCGTTGTATTCTTCATTCTTTACAGGGTTGCCATTGCTCTGCCAATCCCTACGGTATAAGCCCGGCCAGTTCAAATGCAAGGCAATATCTTCTGAAATGGCGGCATCTTCCCAATTCCATGCATCGAACTGAACAACGGAAGATGTACCTGAAACAATTCCTCCTCTTGGGCAAATTTCTGCCATAAGTACGCCATTGCTTCGAATGGTAGGTATAATGTCGCTTTCGGAATTATAGGCAACTAATGCGCGGACGTTAGGGTTATAGTCGCCTACTTCCCTGTAGTCCCTTGTGGCTCTTACGGCTTCAATCTCCATAAGTCCCAAGGTGCTATTGGGGGCGATGAACCCTGGATAAGCATGGCTCCCCGAAGCGGAAATAAATTCGGTATATCTCGATTTATCTGCCCTTTCTGCGCTTCCAACGTATGTAATACGGCCGTTCTCGAAACCGATAGCTCCTTCTACCAGCTTATCCCCATTCCCAATATGTATAATTAATCCAGTAATCAAAATAGATTCCTTCTGAGGGGGAGCGGGAATAACCTGGGAGCTGGCGCCAAAGGTCCCGTTCAGAATCAAAAAAATAGATAATATGCTCTTAATGTTCATAGCATCCGTTTTCTAGCGTATCGCAATGGTAATGGCGTTGTTTGTCTGGTCTGGGACTTTGTACGGGTTCACCCGATGCAGCCGATCCGAGCATTTTTTTTGTAATTCTGGCTATTTCCTGCTGCATTTCACTGCGGAGTTGGAGATCCCTGTCTTTATCGTAATAACGGACTCCTTCGATAAACGTCATTTCAGCCTTTGCATAAATGGAAAGAGGGCGTTCGCTCCATACAACGAAATCGGCATCCTTGCCAGGGCTTAAAGATCCGATGCGATGGTCTAAATGCAATAGGATAGCCGGATTCAAGGTTACAAATTTGAGTGCTTCCTCTTCTGGAACTCCACCATACTTCACTGCTTTAGCTGCTTCCTGGTTAAGGCGACGCGCCATTTCCGCATCGTCGCTGTTAAATGCTGTTACCACTCCCTGTTCCCAAAGAATGGCCCCATTATAGGGAATGGCATCCTTAACCTCGAACTTATATGCCCACCAGTCGCTAAAGGACGAGCCCCCGGCTCCGTGCTTCTTCATTTTATCAGCTACTTTGTATCCCTCCAAAATATGGGTAAAGGTATTTACCTTGAAACCCATGCTATCTGCCACATGCATCAGCATATTGATTTCGCTTTGCACATAGGAGTGGCAGGATATAAACCGTTGTTTTTCGAGTATCTCCAGAAGCGCGTCCAATTCAAGGTCTCTTCTGGGCTCGCTAATAGAATCCTTATTTCGCCTCATTCTGCGAGACTTTCCTTCAAGAGAAATGCGGTAGTTCTCCCATGCCTCCCCGTATTCTCTGGCCCGAATGAAGTGATCATAAAATACCTGCTCCACTCCCATCCGCGTCTGAGGAAATCGGGTGGTTTGTCGATCTCCCCAATTGCTTTGTTTCACATTTTCACCGAGTGCGAACTTTATAAAGCCATCAGCTCCGCGGATTTTCATGTTCTCAGCGCTCAATCCCCATTTCAACTTCACAAGAGCGCTTTGGCCACCGATAGGATTGGCAGATCCATGTAGTAATTGAGCAGCAGTAACCCCTCCTGCAAGTTGTCTGTATATATTGATGTCCTCCGGGTCTATAACATCTCCAATTCTAACTTCGGCGGAGCTGGCTTGTGTGCCTTCATTCACTCCCCTGTCCACAGCAATATGGCTGTGTTCATCTATAATGCCCGGACTGATATGCTTCCCTTTTAGGTCTAACACCTTGAACTCTGGCTTGTTTTTTGGAAAAAGAACATCCATATCTACACGTTGCCCCACAGCGACGATCTTCCCTTCAATTATCAACATTTCCCCTTTTTCTATTACCCCAACAGAATCGCAAGTCCATAATGTGGCATTCCGAATAAGCAGATTCTCCTGCTCTGGCATTCGGGTAAACCCGAAGGGTTTGTGCGGGTGCATCAGCGGCCCTGTAATAGGCATGATATTCAAGGTGTCTCCCTTTATCTGCGTCGAAATACTCTTCTTGTCTTCCGCCTGTCTCACCGCCACCCAATCAAGCCAGGTGCCGTCATTCATACTGGCTTTCCCATCCCATATTCTGCTTTCTGTGTAAATATTACCTCCCAATCGAATTAAACCCTGCTGTGGTCCATCCTTCCATTCAAACTGCATATTCACAATACGCCGATCCTGGGAAATCTTAACATCCGTCCACAGGGTATCCTTATTTCCTGTTTTCCTAACATGACTAAGTCGGGCACTGGGCTTATCTCCCCCTTTCACTTCGAGCGAGTAACCTATGTTACCAATAGTTAGGTTATAGGTACCGCTGATGTTGGGAATGTCGTATTCCTTATGCGTAAATCGCTCCCCGGCTACCCATGTTTCATAAATGCACGTCGATGCATCGAATATGGGTGCTGAACAAATAATAAAATTCGCCAACATACCTGGACGGAGAGAGCCAACCAAATCTTCAATACCGAAAAGCGCTGCCGGACCTGAGGTTATTGCTTCCAAAGCGGCCTCTTCGGACAAACCGGCAGCTATCGCCTTGCGTATGTTAGCAAGAAACTGCTTTTTATCGGTAAGCCGATGTGCTGTAAAAACAAAGCGAATTCCCGCTTTTTCCACTTCTGCCGGATTTGTAACGGCCATTTCCCAATGTTTCAATTCAGCATACGACACCATTTTTGCCATGTAGGGATCGCTCAAGTCGTAGGGCGCAGGGAAGTTTAAGGGCAGGATAATCGCCCCTCCGGCAGACTTTACTTCATCAAGTCGCTGATATTCATCGCCGGCACCGGCGAATATGTATTGGAAGCCAAACTCATCACCAATCTTATCGGCACGCAGTATGCTCAGTTTATCGCTCACTTCAAACACCTGCGGCAAGTCACGGCTTTCTTGGAGGGCCTGTAAAACCAGATTAGTCTCCAGTCCTTCACGTTCAGTGGCCTTTGCATACCAGGCCGCATCATACCAGGCCTGGCGTAAAAGTGCTATAGCTCCCATCAGCGAAGAAGGATATTCCTGCCTGGAACTGCCCTTATCGAATGAATAATGAGCAGAAATTTCAGGAACCAAAAGGTCATTCACTTCGTTGCTGCCCAAGTTCAGCAAAGAAGAAGTACCCCGGGAAATTCCATCAGGATGATGACTTATAACAGACCCAAAGCCAAGGCTACGAAGGGTATTGGCTGTCTTATCATCATGAACAAACAATTGAGAGGCTTTCGTATCGGATTTAAGCGATTCATTCCATCCAAAAGCCCCCTTTCTGTTGGTGCTATACTGTGGGGTGGGAGAAACATCAAATTTCTTTCGTTCTGGCATTCCGTAGGATGAATACGGATCAAGAAATGCAGAATAAATATACATCCCTTTCATATCGTAAATTACCGCATCCTTCGGTACTGAAACCTCTTTTCCTGCAGCTACAATTCTATCTTTTAGTATCAGGAGTGTTGCGTCGCCAATAAGCGTGCTTTCATCTACTTGAAGTTGGCAATTAATAAAAGCCACCGGCAATAAATCTTTTGATGCGGCACCATTCACAGGAAAGGTAACCTGGCTTCGTCCCATCAGGGGAATTAACAACGAGAAAAAATATAACCGAATCATCGCAATAATTGAGAATATGCGAAGATAACAATATGGGCGGGGCGCAGATGATTTGTAAATATTATAGAGGCTCGAAAAACACCGCTTTTTCACTGCATGAATTACCTTTGTACACTACCTAAACCCGATTTAATGGATACTATGAAGCGCGTACCTACGGAAATATATGCCGAGCAGACCCCTAATCCTGCCAGTATGAAGTTTGTTGCAGACAGATTACTAATTACAGGCGGACAGCAGGTTGAATATACTGATCCGAAACAAGTGGGTGATTCTTCTCCGTTGGCCAAAGAGCTTTTCTACTTTCCCTTTGTGAAATCAATTTTCATTTCGGCCAATTTCGTGACTTTAATAAAAGACGAAAGTCTCGGCTGGGACTTGATAGTATATCAGGTAAGAGAATTCCTGCGCGACTGGCTTTCACAAAATGAAGTTGCTGTTGCCTATGTTCCTGAAGGGCTCGGGAATGAACTTACTTTTGAGCCTGAGCAAGTGCTGCGTAAATCGAAGATTGATTACTCCGCATTCGGACCGAGCGAAATTGACGATGCGATTCGCGTTCTCCTTGACGAATTTGTAAGGCCTGCCGTGGAACAGGATGGCGGCGCCATCGATTTTAAAGCCTTTCACGAAGGTACTGTATACGTGCAGTTGAAAGGAAGTTGCAGCGGTTGCCCATCATCGATGATGACGCTCAAGGGGGGAATCGAACAACTATTGAAAGCAAAGCTTCCGGAAGTAAAAGAAGTGGTGGCTGAAGAAGCCTAATTCAGAGTATCTTATAGCGTAGCCCGGCATAAACCATTCTGCCGAAAACGGGGCCCCAAATCATGCTGGCATCGAACCAGGGAAGGAATGGATTTTCAGCACTGATTATCGGGTTCATCTGGTGGAAATCGCTGAGGTTTTCGACTCCTACATATATGTCCAACCCTTCTTTAACAACTTTGGTTACTTGTCCATGAATCAGCACGTAAGCCTGAGATCGGTCTGCCAATCGATAATTTTCGGGGTTCAGAGCTGTCGATGGCAAGCGCGACTCACCAATCCATTGGGGCGTGAGGTCTAGTTTCCATCGACCTCCCTTTGCGTTTTCTTTCGACTCCCAGGAAATATTAGAGAAAACTCTATGCCTTGCGACAAAAGGTTTTTCCAACCATCCGGATCTAACGTCGCTCATAACTTCCAGCCAACGATAGGCTAACCTAAGGTCCACACGACGTCGGGGAGTCCAGGCAAATTCCGCCTGAAAACTGTTAGACCACGATTCGCCATTGAGATTAAAAAACGCTGCTTCTGAAGGATTTTCCAAATCCAGTACGGCTTGATTTACAAAATTGGTATGGTAGAAATCGAAGCTTGCACTACCCTCTCTGTAGTTGAGTTTAAATTTATGCAGAAGATTTATGCCCAGATTCCAGGCCTCTTCGGGGCGGAGATTGGGCATGAGACCCGCAGATTGACCATTTACTAAAATACGTCGATTGGAGGCGAGAATACCCACATGTTCCATAAGTAAATTCGCTGTCCGGAATCCCTTACCCGCAACCGTTTTTAACGAGGTCTTCTCCGTAATGCTATAGCGCGTATGCAGCCGGGGACTGAATTGCCATCCGAAT
>Ga0315906_10001042_pt1 | contig 42157 bp, 38 predicted proteins | sample LakEriMetagenome_4_FD_203526 | JGI IMG/M metagenome (GOLD analysis project Ga0315906, IMG submission 203526) | Freshwater fungal communities from buoy surface, Lake Erie, Ohio, United States - Buoy 2 MA122 | ecosystem: Environmental > Aquatic > Freshwater > Lake > Lake biofilm | place: USA...
GATCGAATCTCGTGCTGAGAGGTTCAGTGCATCGGGCAGCGCACCGCCGTAGGCGTGCAGCACCGTGGAGCGGTGGCTGTACAGCGCGCCCTTGGGGTTGCCCGTGGTGCCGCTGGTATAGCACAGCGAGGCGGCGCTGCGCTCGTCAAACGACGGCCACTCGTACTGGGTAGCCTGCGGGGCGATCCAGGCCTCGTACGACACCAGCCCCTCGATGCCGGAGTCCGCGGGAAGAGCCCCCTCATCGCACAAGGCCACCCAATGCTTGACCGTTGCGCACTGCTTCCAGATGGCCTTGATCAAGGGCAGAAAGGTCATGTCGAAGCACAGCACGCGGTCTTCGGCATGGTTGGCAATCCAGACCACCTGGTCTGCGGCGAGGCGGGGATTCAGGGTGTGCAGCACGCGTCCGCTGCCCGAGACCCCGAAGTAGAGCTCCAGGTGACGGTAGCCGTTCCAGGCCAGGGTGGCCACTCGGTCGCTGAAGCCCAGGTTCCAGCGGTCCAGCGCCCCGGCCACCTGACGCGAGCGCGCCGCCACCTGGCGGTAGGTGCTGCGGTGCAGGTCGCCCTCCACCCGGCGTGACACCACCTCGGCATCGCCGTGATGGCGGGCGGCGAATTCGATCAGCGATGAGATGAGCAGGGGTTGGTCCTGCATGAGTCCGAGCATGGGCGACCTCGCGTTCAGCAGCTGGGGAGGGGGACAGGAATGCAAATCAGCGAAGATTCTCCACGCTTTGCGCGGCGGCCCTGCGGCTCGGGGGACAATCCTGACTCGATCCTGTCAACCCGCCCGCCCCCCACACGCCGAACCTGCCCGCCTGGCGCCTGGAGCACCGCACGATGAACCTGTTCCGCCGACACCCGGCCCCGCACGACCACGACGACCCGCGCTACGAGGTGCGCAAGAGCGACGAGCAGTGGCGCTCCGAGCTGGACCCCATGCAATACCAGGTGGCCCGCCATGCAGCCACTGAACGTGCCTTCACCGGCAGGTACTGGGACCATTTCGAGGATGGCCGCTATGACTGCGTGGGCTGCGGAACGCCCTTGTTCGCCTCCGGTACCAAGTTCGACGCCGGCTGCGGCTGGCCCAGCTACTGGGAGCCCCTGAACAGCGAGGTCGTGGAGCGCGTGGTGGACCACAGCCATGGCATGGTGCGGGTGGAGGTGCGCTGCAACCGCTGCGGCAGCCACCTGGGGCATGTGTTCCCCGACGGGCCCGAGCCGACGGGCGAGCGCTTCTGCATCAATTCCGCGGCGATCGACTTCAAGCCGGCCCCGTAACCTCACGGCGCTGGCGGCCGTTGTCGCCCTGCCCACCTTGAAGCCTCAACCGGCGAATCCATGAAGCTGCTGTTCGATTTCCTGCCCATCATCCTGTTCTTCGGCACCTTCAAGTACGCCGAAGCCGAGAAGACCTGGGCAGCCGACTTCGCCACCCAACAGCTGGGGTTCATGGTCTCTGGCGGCAAGGTGGGTCCAGGCGAGGCGCCCGTGCTGCTGGCCACCGTGGTGGTGATTGCGGCGACGCTGGCGCAGGTGGCCTGGCTGAAGCTGCGCGGACGCAAGGTGGACGCCATGCTGTGGGTGAGCCTGACGCTGGTGGCGGTGCTGGGGGGGCTGACCATCTGGTTCCACAGCGAGACCTTCATCAAGTGGAAACCCAGCGTGCTGTACTGGGCCATGGGCCTGTCGTTCTGGCTCAGCCCGCTGCTGTTCAATCGCAACCTCTTGAAGGCGCTGCTGGGCGCGCAACTGGACCTGCCACCAAAGGTCTGGCACAGGCTGAACTTCGCCTGGGTGGCCTTTTTCGGGATCATGGGCTTTCTCAACATCTGGGTGGCGTACCACTTCTCCACGGCCGCCTGGGTGAACTTCAAGTTGTTCGGCGGCATGGGCCTGATGCTGGTGTTCATGGTGGTCCAAGGGCTGTGGATCAGCCGCTACATGGCGCCGGCCGAGGGAGACGCACCGCAGGGCACGGGCCAGGCGCCCGGAGAGCGACCATGAGCGGCGCGTCGCAAGCCCCGCAGGCGGCAACTGATCGGGCAATGGCGGCCACGGCGCCGACCGCCGAGGCCGTCGAGGCCGTCCTGCGCTCTGCCTTGGAGCCCACCGAACTGGACGTGATCGACGACAGCCACTTGCATGCCGGCCATGCCGGCGCCCGCGAGGGGCGCCACTTCACCGTGCGCATCTGCAGCGCACGCTTCACCGGACTGAACCGGGTGGCACAACACCGCCTCGTTTATGATGCCCTGGCACGCTGGATGCCGCGCGGCGTCCATGCCTTGGCCATCGAAGCCCGAGCACCCTGAGCGCCAGGGTCGCCGCTTCTGTGGCAGCCTTGTGCGTTTGAACGCTTGATGTCCTGTGAACCACAACCGCGCCTGCCCCAGCGGCCGCGCGCGCCCACGAAAGTGCACCCCATGAAGACCAAGACCCCCGTCCTGCGCGGCCTGGCCGCTGCGGCTTGCCTGGCGCTCATGCTGCCCCTGGCCGCCCAGGCCCAGAACATCGCCATCGTCAACGGCAAGGCTGTGCCCAAGTCGCGCGTGGACGCCTTGATGCAGCAGGTGGCCCGCTCTGGCCAACAGCTGCCGCCCGGGTCCGAACAGCGCGTCAGGGACGAGACCGTGCTGCGCGAGATCTTCGCCCAGGAGGCTGAGCGCCGGGGCATTCCCGCCTCCGCAGAGTACCGCGCGCAGCTCGAACTCGCCCGCCAGAGCATCCTGATTCGCGAGATGTTCGACGACTTCCGCAAGAAGAACCCGGCCACCGATCCCGAAGCCAAGGCCGAGTACGACAAGTTCAAGGCCCAGGCCAGCGGCACCGAGTACCGCGCCAGCCACATCCTGGTGGAAAAGGAAGAAGAAGCCAAGGCCCTTATCGCCCAGATCAAGGGCGGCGCGAAGTTCGAGGACCTGGCCAAGAAGAGCTCCAAGGACCCCGGCTCCGGCGAGCGCGGCGGCGACCTGGACTTCGCCAAGCCCGACGCCTACGTGCCCGAGTTCGGCAAGGCCATGGCCGCCCTGAAGAAGGGCGAGATGACCGACGCCCCGGTGAAGAGCCAGTTCGGCTGGCACATCATCCGCCTGGACGACACCCGCGAGGCCCAGTTCCCGGCCTTCGAAGAGGTGAAAGACCAGATCAAGCAGCGCCTAGAACAGACCAAGCTGCAGGACTTCCAGGAAAAGCTGCGCAAGTCCGCCAAGACGGACTACAAGTTCAGCCAGTGAGCTGAGCCGCGCTGATTTGCTAAGGGCGGCGCAAGCCGCCCTTTTTCATTTGCCGCGGCGCGGGCCGCCCCTCGTCATCTCAGGTGACCAGGTGTCCGGCCTCGATGTGCAGCTGCCGGTCGCAGCGCGCGGCGATACCGCGGTCGTGCGTGACCAGCACGAGCGTGGTGCCGGCCTCGCGGTTCATGTCGAACATCAGACCCATGACCCGCTCGCCCGTGGCGAAATCCAGGCTGCCGGTGGGTTCATCAGCCAGCAGCACAGCGGGCTCCACCACGAAGGCCCGCGCCAGCGCCACCCGCTGTTGCTCGCCGCCAGAAAGCACGCGAGGGTAATGCCGCAGGCGCTCGCCCAGCCCCACGCGCCCAAGCATGTCGGTGGCTGCAGCCCGCGCACCCGGCCGCCCCAGCAACTCGAGTGGGAGCATCACGTTCTCCAGCGCCGTCAAGTTGGGCAGCAACTGGAAACTCTGGAACACGAAGCCCACGCGACGGGCCCGCACCGCGGCGCGCGCATCCTCGTCCAGCGCAAACAGGTCTTCGCCAGCCAGCACCACCGTGCCCTCGGTCGGCGTGTCCAGGCCTGCAATGAGCGACAGCAGCGTGCTCTTGCCCGAGCCCGACGCGCCCACGATGGCAGCCGATTCCCTGGCCTGAAGCGAGAAATCGATGTCGTCGAGAATGGTCAACGTGCCGCTGGTATCGGTCACCCGCTTGGTGACGTGGCGCACGGCAATGATGGGATCGGTCATGCGAGGGTGTGGACGGGTCGGGGGCAATCACCGGGGCGGGACTTCCGCTCCTCGTCGGCAGTGGCTGCACTGTAGCCTTGCTGCCTGCCTGGCCGCCTGTGCCCTGGGGACGCCCGTCCAGGCTCAAGGGACAAGCCCTGCGGGACGCTCTGACACCCCCTCAGCGTCCGCGCCCGTCATCCTGGTGGTGGGCGACAGCCTGTCGGCCGAATACGGCATTGCGCGCGGCCAGGGCTGGGTGGCGCTGCTGGAACAGCGCCTGCAGCGTGAAGGCCTGCGCGGATCGGTGGTGAACGCCAGCGTCAGCGGCGACACCACCTCAGGCGGCAAGGCCCGGCTGCCTGGGCTGCTGACCCGTCACCGGCCGGCGGTGGTGGTGATCGAACTCGGCGGCAACGACGCCCTGCGCGGACTGCCCATGAGTTCCACACGCCAGAACCTGACCGAGATGACGCGGGCCGCCCGCAACGCCGGAGCCCGAGTTCTCATCGCCGGCATGCAGCTACCCCCCAACTATGGACAGGCCTACGCGGAGGAATTCGCCGCCTCGTTCGCGCAGGTCGCCAAGGCCGAGGGCGCCGCCCTGGTGCCGTTCTTGCTGAAGAACGTGGCCGACGGACCGGATGCCGACCGGATGTTCCAGCCCGACCGCATCCACCCCACCGCGCAAGCGCACAGCCGCATCCTGGACAACGTCTGGCCCGCGCTCAAGCCCTTGGTGGTGGCCGCGGGCCGAACGAGAAGCTGAACCCCGCCAGAGGCAACACCCGCGGCAGCGGCTCAGCGGCTCAGCGACTCAAAGCCTCACCACCTGTGCACCCGTTCATGCGGGTCGCGCGGCCGGTGAACAGGCACTCCCCTGTTCGGCCGAGGGACGGGCACCACCACGTGCGGTGGGCGGACCGGCACCACGACATGCGGCGGGTGGACAGGCACCACGACATGCGGACGGTGCCCCAACCACGGCCGATGGGGCTCGTGGGGCACCGGATGAACCGGATGAACCGGATGTATCGGATGCACCGGATGAACGGGGTGCACAGGGTGCACGGGGTACACCGGCGGCCTGGACGGACCGATGGCCACAGTCACACCCACCGAGGGGCCGGTCAAGGTGACCACCGCAGGCGCGAAGGCCGGGCGGGCCACCCATGGGCCCGGCGTCCAGACCCAACGCGACCCCCACAGCACCCAGCGGCCATAGTGGAAGGGAGCGAAGCCCCAGGGCGCCTGGTCGACCCAGGTCCAGCCCCAGCGTGCGTGCCAGATCCAGCGGCCCTGCTTGAACGGCGCCCAGCCCGTGGCCACCACCAGAGGCGACCACACCATGCCGAACTCGGGGTGGCGCTCCCAGCGGCCGTGACGATCCAGGTCTTCCGCACCTGTCATTTCCGGCGACACATAGCGCATCGAGGCGCTGCGGTCGTCATGCTGCTCATCGGAGCGCACCCATTCAGCAAAGCGGTCTTGCACGGGGGCAGACCAGGTGACCAGCGTGCCCCGATCACGGCCCTGGGGCGCCAGCTCCACGCGCTGCCCCATGGGCAGAACAAAGGCCTGATCGGCCGTCTGCACCTGCAACGCACCGCGCCAGGCAGTGGCCCAGGTCATGTCGTCTTCGCGGTCTACGCGGTAGGCGCCAGCGCGTTCAGGCTGCAGCCGCGCCTCAGGCGTCAGGACCTCCAGTTCCGCGGCGATCTCGCGTGAGCGCACGCGCAGTGCCAGGCTGCCGCGGTGCAGTTGCAAGCTCATCCGCCCCTCGTCCATCCGCACGATCTCGAGCTCGGTGCTCGGTCCCAGGCGCAACTCGGTGGAGCCCACCCGCACCTCCGCCCGCGCACCGCGCTCCGTCGACAGACGGTCGCCTTCCGTCAGCGCCCGGTTACGCAAGGCTTCGGACCATTGGCTCTGTTCGGTATCGAACAACCACACGCGGCCCTGGAAGTCAGCCAGGCGGCCTGCCCGCTGGGGACCCGCGTGGACAACAGCCTCCAGGGAAGCGGTGGGCACGGAGGAGCTGGTTGACCAAGAAGCCCCTGCGGAGCCCGCTGGCGCTGCGTATGAGGCTGCACTGCAGAGCACCAAGGCGAACGCGATCCTCGTCACCTTCAGCAAGAGGGTTCGCCGCAACGACCAAGGTTCGCGCGCCAGACACTTGTTCCCGATCATGGTGCATCCTCCAGCGGCACAAGCGAGTTGAATCCGAGCAGCCCCGTCGCTCCTGTCGTGGCAGCCTCTCCTCAACGTGGCATGGCGCGGCGACGCCGACAGCTTGACCACGGGTGCTGTGTAAAGAATTGCGCGAGCCCTGTCTGAAGGCGCGCAGCCTGCAGCATCTCGATGTCGGGGCCTCTTGTCGGGGCCTCTTGTCGGTGACCCGGCCGCAGCAGGCATACTGACCCGCCAACGGATGCCACCCAATTCCTCATCCATTCCTCCCCGCGCGCTGGCCCTGCTGGCCGTGCTGACCCTGGTCTGGGGCACCAACTGGACCTTGTTTCCGCTGGCGGTGCAGGAAGTGTCGGTGTGGACCTTCCGATCCTTTGCGCTGCTGGTGTCCGGCCTCACCTTGCTGAGCGTGGCTCGCCTGCGGGGGCTGTCGCTGAAGATCGAACGGCAGGACCGGCCCACGGTGCTGGCCGCGTCGCTGGCTTACCTCGTGGTGTGGAACATCGCCAGCACCTACGCTGCGGTGATGATCCCCTCGGGGCAGGCCGCCGTGCTGGGCTTCACCATGCCCCTGTGGGCCGCCGTGATCGCCACCCTCTTTCTGGGAGAGCGTCTGACCGCGCGCATGATGGCTGCGCTGGCCCTGGGTGGCACGTGTGTCGGGCTGCTGCTGTACGCCGGCCGCGACGCCTACGCGCTGGCGCCGGCGGGCTTTGCGCTGGGCTTGCTGGCTGGGGTGGGATGGGCGGTGGGCACGCTGATCCTCAAACGCCGCCCGCCGCGTACTGCCGCCATGGTGCTCACCGGCTGGCAGTTGCTGATCTCGGGCGTGCCGATCACGCTGGGCGCGTTCGTGCTCGGCCAGGAACCCTGGTTCATGCCCTCCTGGACCAGCATCGCCGCCATCGCCTACATCACGCTGGTACCCATGTGCATCGGCAACCTGGCCTGGTTCTCCATCGTCGGCATGTTGCCTGCCCAGGTGGCAGGGCTGTCCACCATCATGGTGCCCATGGTGGCCATGGTGACGGGTGCTGCGGTGCGCGGCGAACCGCTGGGCCCGCTGCAATGGGCCGCGATGGCCTGCTGTGCGGGTGCCCTGTGGCTGGCGCTGCGGCCTCAAGGCCTCAAGGCCTCAGGTCGGGCTGACGCCTGAGGGCTTCACGTCGAACCTAGACTGACCGAACCTAGACTGACCCTTATCGGATGGAACCGGCGCCGGCGCCCTCGCCTGCCAGCCAGGCGCGCAAGCCGGCTTCGTCCAGCACGGTCACGCCCAAGGCCTGCGCTTTCTCCAGCTTACTGCCGGCCTCGGTACCGGCGACCACCGCGTCGGTCTTGCGCGAGACCGAGCCCGCCACCTTGCCGCCCGCCGCCTCGATCAAGGCCTTGGCCTCGTCGCGCGAGAGCGTGGGCAGGGTGCCGGTCAGCACCAGCGTCTTGCCCGACAGCAGCCCGGGCGCGGCCTGGGCGGCACCTTCGTGCTCGTCCCATCGCACCCCGCAGGCCTGCAACTGCTCGACGATCTCCCGGTGGTGCGGCTGGGCGAAGAAGGTGTGGATGCTGCGGGCCACCACCGGCCCCACGTCGGGCACTTCCAGCAACTGCGCCTCGGTGGCATCCATCAGGCGATCGACGGCGCCGAAGTGCCGTGCCAGGTCACGTGCTGTGGCCTCGCCCACATGGCGGATGCCCAGCGCGTAGATGAAGCGACCCAGCGTGGTGTGCTTGCTGCGCTCCAGCGCAGCCACCAGGTTGGCGGCGCTCTTGTCCGCCATGCGATCGAGCGCCGAGAGCTTGGCCAGGCCCAGGGTGTAGATCTCGGGCAGTGTTCGGACCAGCCCGGCATCCACCAACTGGTCCACCAGCTTGTCGCCCAGTCCCTCGATGTCCATCGCACGCCGACCCGCAAAGTGCAGCAGGGCCTGCTTGCGCTGGGCCGCGCAGAACAGGCCACCGGAGCAGCGATGGTCCATGGCGCCCGACTCTCGCAGCACCGGGCTGGCGCAGACGGGGCACTGCCGCGGCATCTGGAAGTTGGGCACATAGCCCGGGCGCACACCGGGCACCCGGCCCACCACCTCCGGGATGACATCACCCGCGCGGCGCACGATGACGGTGTCGCCCACGCGCACCCCCTTGCGCCGGAGTTCGAAGACGTTGTGCAGTGTGGCGTTGCTGACCGTGGTACCCCCCACGAACACCGGCTCCAGCCGGGCCACAGGCGTGAGCTTGCCCGTGCGGCCGACCTGGATCTCGATGCCATTGAGCCGGGTCATCTGTTCCTGAGCCGGGTACTTGTGCGCCACGGCCCAGCGCGGCTCGCGGGTGACGAAACCCAGTTGGCGCTGCAGGTCCAGGCGGTCCACCTTGTACACCACGCCATCAATGTCGAAGGGCAGGCTGTCGCGCGCAGCGGCGATGCGTTGGTGGAAGGCCGCAAGGCCTTCAGCACCCAGCACCACGGCCCGGTCAGCACACACCGGCAGACCCCAGGCGGCCAGAGCGTCGAGGACCTGGGAATGTCGCGCGGGCACCACCCACCCCACCACATCGCCCAGCCCATAGGCGAAGAAACTCAAGGGGCGCTGGGCAGCGATGGCGGGGTCCAGTTGGCGCACCGCGCCGGCGGCGGCGTTGCGCGGGTTCACGAAGGTCTTGTCGCCGCGCTCTCGCTGGCGCTCGTTCAGGCGCTCGAAGTCATCGCGGCGCATGTAGACCTCGCCGCGCACCTCCAGCACGGCGGGCAGCGCGCTGTCCTCTGGCGCCTGAAGCCGCAGGGGAATCTGTCCAATGGTGCGGATGTTCTGCGTGACGTCCTCGCCCGTCTCACCGTCGCCGCGTGTGGCAGCGCGCACCAGAACGCCCTGCTCGTAGCGCAGGCTGAGTGCCAGACCGTCAAACTTCAGCTCAACGGCGTACTCGACAGGCGCCTCTTCGGTGCCCAGGCCCAGTTCCCGACGCACCCGGGCATCGAAGGCCTGTGCACCGGCGTCGGTGGTGTCGGTCTCGGTGCGGATGCTGAGCATGGGCAGCGCATGGCGCACGGGTTCGAAGCCCTCCAGCACCCGGCCCAGCACCCGCTGCGTGGGCGAATCGGGGGTGAGCAGCGCGGGCTCGGCCTCCTCCAGTGCCTGCAGTTCCTGGAACAGCGCGTCGTAGGCCGCGTCAGGAAGCTCCGGGGCATCCAGCACGTAATACAGGTGGGCGTGACGGTGCAGCAAGGCACGCAGTTCGGCCGCGCGGCGCGCCGCGGGCGACGGCCCACTGGCACAGGGCCCGGGTTCGAACAGGTCAGAGGTGTGACTCATACAGGCCCGCGTCGATCAGGTCAGACCATCGAACGCAAACAGGCCTTGTGCCGTTCAGCTGAAGAGCCGGCGCGCCGCCGCAGACCCGGCTGCCAGGTCACGCGACGCCAGCGAACGGTACAGCTGCTGCAGTTCCTTGCCGATGGCGTCGAAGGCATGCAGCGTCACCGCCCGCCCCTGGTCGTCCACGAGCAGGGCATCCATCTCGTCCGCCAGGGCCGTGGCCACGCGGTGCCAGGCGGGAAACGGCTCGGCCGACTCTTCTGTCTGGGCCACGTCCAGGCTGAGCTGCACCTCGCGCAGGGCGGCGTCCTGCGGGTCGTCGGCCAGGGCGACCTGCGGGTCGAAGGACAACACCAGCACGGGCGGGTCACCGTCCTGCGCTCCCGGCAGCACCATGCGCCCGGGCAGCACCCCCGGGATGAAGCCGTGGCGCGTCGCGGCCTGCTGTACATAGCCCAGAGACCAGGCCACCGAACGGGCCCGCAGCAGCAGGCCCAACTGCGCATCCAGCGGCTGGGAGAAGGCGTCCAGTTCCCGCGCGCGCGCCACGACCTCCAGCATGTCCGGGAAGTCGGCCATGGCGCCCACGCCCTGCGCAAAGGCCTCGATCTTCTGGACAAATTCGGAGTATTCGATCTCGTTGAGCGCCCCCGCCCGGTTGGCCAACTGCACACCAGCCTGGAACTCCGAATACATCTGGCCATGCAATGGCTGTTCCCAGGCCTGCGTGGCAGCGTTCAGCCCTTCCACATACAGCGGCTTGCTGCCCGCGCGCCAACTGGCCGGCAAATGCGCCACGGCCAAGTCACCCGTGACAGCGGACTCCAGCGTGAGGACGACGATGGCATCGATCAAGGCATCCAGTCGCGCTGCGGGGCGAAGGGACGACAAACGGTTCGATCCGGGCAGGACGGGGTGCGGATGCACTGCCGGGGCCTCACCCAGGTGAGGATCCGGTCTCCCTGGTTCATCCTCGGCACGGTCAGCAGACGTAGCCTCTCCAAGCGAGGGCTCCTGACGAGGGCCGCCGACCGAGGGCACATGAGCCTCGCCCGGGGGTGGCCCCTGCCGAGGGCGAGATTTGCGCGCCGACCACCAGGCCTGCAGCCCCAAGCCGCCAAGCACCAGCGCTGCCACGACCGCCAGGGAAACCGTCAGGTCCATCGCAATTCGCCTTCGCCTCAAGCGGCCTGGGCCATGCCCACGGCCGACTCCATGTCCACCGCCACGATGCGCGAGACGCCCTGCTCCTGCATGGTCACGCCGATCAACTGCCGCGCCATTTCCATGGCGATCTTGTTGTGGCTGATGAACAGGAACTGCGTGGCGCGGCTCATCTCGCTGACCAGCTTCGCATAGCGCTCGGTGTTGGCATCATCCAGCGGCGCGTCCACCTCGTCCAGCAGGCAGAACGGCGCGGGGTTGAGCTGGAAGATGGCGAACACGAGAGCGATGGCGGTCAGCGCCTTTTCACCACCGGACAAGAGATGGATGGTGGAGTTTTTCTTGCCCGGGGGCTGGGCCATGACCTGCACGCCTGCATCCAGGATCTCGTCGCCCGTCATCACCAGGCGCGCGGCCCCGCCGCCGAACAGGCTGGGGAACATGCGGCCGAAGTGCTCGTTGACCTGCTCGAAGGTCTGGCGCAGGAGGTCGCGGGTTTCCAGGTCGATCTTGCGGATGGCATCTTCCAGCGTGCCAATGGCGTCGTTCAGGTCGGCGTTCTGGGCATCCAGGAAAGTCTTGCGCTCGCGTGAGGCCGTCAGCTCGTCCAGCGCGGCCAGGTTCACCGCGCCCAGGGCGTTGATCTCGCGCTGGATGCGGTCGATTTCGCCTTGCAGGCCCCACAGGCGCACGCCGCCTTCCTCGATGGAGCGGGCCAGGGCCTCCAGGTCGACGGCAGCGGCCTGCAACTGCTCCAGGTACTGGGCGCCGCCCAACTGGGCCGCCTGCACCTCCAATTGCAGCTTCGTGATCTGTTCGCGCAGGGGTTCCAGGCTGCGCTCGGTCTCCATGCGTTGTTCGTCACCGCGGCGCATGCGGGAGGTGAGGTCGTCGTACTCGCTGCGCACCGCGCCGAGGTGCTGCTCACGCTCGAGCTTCAACGCCAGCGCCGCCTGCAGGCCCGCCTGAGCCGCTGCGTCGTTCAACGCCTCCAACTCGATCTCAAGCTGCGTGCCGGCCTGCGCGCCGCTGTCCATCTGCTGGGCCGCCGTCTCCACAAGACGGTGCAGTTCATCGCGCCGTGCGGCCAGGGCGCGCACCTGGAAGCGGGCCTCCTGTGCCTGGCGCTCCAACGAGCGCTGCTGCTCCCGGGCATCTGACAGCGTGCGCTCGGCGTCGATCACGGCCTCCTCGAGCTGGGCATGACGCTCCTGCGCCTCGGCCAGCGCCAGATCGAGCTCCTCGAAGCGGGCCTCGCCCGTGGCACGTCTTTCCTGCAGCTCTTCGAGGCGGGCGTCAAGTTCGCCCACTTCGTCGTCGAGCTGGCCGCGCCGGGCCTGGGCGGCCTCGGCCTGCTGCGACAGGCGCATCCATTCCACCTGCAGCTGGTGCGCGCGGGACTGGGCCTCGGCCGCCTCGCGGCGCACGCCGGCCAGGCGCTGGCTGGCCTGGGTGTAGGCGGCGTCCAGCCGCACGAGCGCGGTGCGGGCTTCGTCGGCCATCAGTTGCTGGCCGCGCAAGGCGCGGTCCAGGTTCTCGATCTCCTGGGCACGAGCGAGCATGCCGGCCTGTTCGGAATCGGGCGCGTAGAACGTGACCGCGAACGGGGAGACCGCATGGCCCTCACGGGTCATGATGACCTCGCCTCGGGTCAGGCGCGACCGGTCGGCCAGCGCCTGCTCCAGACTGGATGCGGTGTACACCCCCTCCAGCCAGTCCGACAGCAGGGCCTTGAGGCTGGCATCGCCCAGCCGCAGCAAGTCCGCCAGGCGCGGCAAGGTGCGGTGCTCGTCTGGCGACACGGCCGCTGGCGGGCTGTAGAAGGCCAGCCGGGCCGGCGGCGCGTCGGCGGCGAAGGCCCGCACCGTGTCGAGGCGGCCCACCTCCAGCGCGCTCAGACGCTCGCGCAGCGAGGACTCCAGCGCCGTCTCCCAGCCAGGTTCGATGTGCACCCGCGTCCACAAGCCTTGCAGAGCGTCCAGGCCATGCCGGGACAGCCAGGGCTTGAGCTTGCCTTCGGTCTGCACTTTCTCTTGCAGCGCACGCAGGGCTTCCAGGCGCGCCGCGAGATCGGCCTGGCGAGCCGCCTCGTGGTTGGCCGCCTGCTGCTGGGCACGGCGCTGCTCGTCCAGCAGCGGCACCTCGTCCTGCAATTCGTGCAACTGCGCCTCGGCCACGGCGTGGTGCTGCGCCGCAAGGTCAAGGTCGCGCTTGAGTTCCTCCAGGCGGGTCAGGTCCGGCCGTGCCAGGCCCTGCCGCTCCGCCACCAGCTTCTCACGGCGCGACTGCAACTGGCGCGACTGCTCTTCGATGCTGCGGCTCTCCGCGGCCAGCACCTGGATCTGCTGCTGCACCTGGCCGGCAGCCGCGCGCTGCGCGTTGGCCACGCCCTGGGCGGCGCGCACCGCGTCTTCCAGGGCGGGCAGGCCATCGGCCTGCTCCTGCGCCTGGGCCTCCAGCACTTCGCCCTGTTCCTGGGCCGCCTCGATCCCGACGGCCATGCCCTCGAGTTCGGCCTGCGCCTCGTCCTGGCGCTGCGCCCACTGCGCCTGCTGGGCCCGCAGATCGGCCATGCGCTGCTCCACGCGCTGCCGGCTTTCCACCACGTAGCGGATGCGCTCTTCCAGCCGGCTGACTTCCAGCGCGGCATCGGCCAGGGCACCCTGGGCCAGATGCAGCCGGTCGGCCGCGGCGTAGTGCGCCTGGCGCACAGTCTCCAGTTCGGCCTCCACCTGACGCAGCTGGGCCAGACGCGCCTCCAGCGCGGTGGCCGCATCCGCCGCCGCCTGGCGAACACGCGCCTCCTCACCCGCCGCGTCGCGTTGCTTCAGAAACCACAACTGGTGCAGCTTGAGCGTGCCCTGATCCTGCAGACTGCGGTAGGTCTGCGCCACCTCGGCCTGCTTCTCCAGCTTGTCCAGGTTGGCGTTGAGCTCGCGCAGGATGTCGTCCACGCGCGTCAGGTTCTCCCGGGTGTCCTTGAGCCGGTTCTCGGTCTCGCGCCGGCGTTCCTTGTACTTGGACACGCCCGCGGCTTCCTCCAGGAAAAGCCGCAGCTCCTCCGGGCGCGACTCGATGATGCGGCTGATGGTGCCCTGGCCGATGATGGCGTAGGCCCGGGGCCCCAGACCGGTACCCAGAAAGACGTCCTGCACGTCACGCCGACGCACGGGCTGGCTGTTGATGTAGTAGCTGCTGGTGCCGTCGCGCGTCAACACGCGACGCACGGCGATCTCGCTGAAGCTGTTCCACTGCCCGCCTGCACGGGCGTCGGCGTTGTCAAACACCAGCTCCACGCTGGCGCGATTGGCCGGCTTGCGCTGGCCCGAGCCGTTGAAGATGACGTCCTGCATGGACTCACCGCGCAGCTCACTGGCCTTGCTCTCGCCCAGCACCCAGCGCACGGCATCCATGATGTTGGACTTGCCGCAGCCATTGGGCCCCACCACGCCCACCAGCTGGCCGGGCAGCTGAAAGGTGGTGGGTTCGGCGAAGGACTTGAAGCCCGAGAGCTTGATCTGGTTCAGACGCATGGGAGTTCGGGTTCGGGACTTTGGCGAACACCCGACCGCAATACCTCTAAGCTATTGATTTAATTGAATTTTTTTCCCCGAAGCACCCACGGAAAGCCGGGCGGATGATATCATCGCGCCCCTTGAAAAGACCCCGTCGCGCCCTGGCGCGTTCTCAGCCCATGCCCACTCGCACCCAGCGCGCCAAGCCCGCTATTCCTCCTAGCGCCCCGAGCCGCCAGCTCGACACCTTCGAGAACCCTGCGTCCGATCGCGACTACGTTATCCGCTTCGACATTCCGGAGTTCACCTGCCTGTGCCCGCTCACCGGCCAACCCGACTTCGCCCACTTCCTCATCGAGATCGTGGCCGACCGCTACTGCGTGGAGACCAAGAGCCTGAAGCAGTACTTCTGGAGCTACCGCAACGAGGGCGCGTTCCATGAGAAGGTGACCAACACCATCCTGTCAGACCTCGTGAAGGCTCTTTCGCCCCGCTTCGTTCGCATCAGCGCCGACTGGTATGTGCGCGGCGGCATCCGCACCTATGTCACGGCCGAGCATCGCAAGCGCGGCTGGAAGCCGGCACCATACGTGCACCTGGTGCCCTTGCCGGCCACGGGCAGCGCAAGTGCCATGCCCTCGTCGCCCGACAGCGGGGCACGATGACGGCACCTCAGGTCCCACCACACCACTGACATGTGTTCCTGGCTGCGCAAGATCTTTGGCGCGAGCGGCACGGGTACGCCGGATCATTCCGCTGACGACACGGCGCCCGCGAGCACGGACCTGAGCCCGGGAGGACATCAGGAGGCCGCTGACCGGCTGGCGTCCAGCCTGCAGCGCCGGCCGTTGCTGCACCGCGGCGGTCACCTGGCCGGTTTCGAGGTCTCGCTGGTCGCCCCGCCGGCCGATGCTGACGGGGCGAACCTTCAGGCTGAGGCGCTGCTGCAGGGCATGGCGCTGACGGCCGTGAACGGCCGGGTGGCGCTGGCCACCCTCTCCGAGCAGGACCTGCGCCTGCCTGCCGTGCTGGACCAGATCGCCAGCGGTATGTGGTTCGCGGTGGCCGATGCCGCCACGCCCCTTTCGACCCAACTGCCGTGGGTTCAGGACGTCAGAAGCCGCGGTGGGTTGCTGGGCACGCTGGCCATTCCCCGCGCCGGGGCCTCGTTCGTGGTTCTGGATGCGACGGGCATACCAATCAGCACCCTGATGGAGCGCGGCCGCGCCTGCCGCGCCGCAGCGCCTGGCTGCCAGCTGGTGGCCACAGGGCTGCGCACCATCGACGACCTGGAAGTCGCGCTCTCCGGGCCGTTCGATATGGCGGCCGGGCTCTTCGACCGGGTCGGGGAACGGCGTGAATCCGGCACGCTGACGCCCAATGTCGTCAGCCTGTGCAAGCTGCTGAACCGGGCCATGATCGAGCCCGATACGCGCGTGCTGGGCCGGGACATTAGGGGCGATATCGACCTGACCTACCGGCTGCTGCGTCACGCCAACAGCCCGCTGCTGGGGCTGCGGCGCAAGGTGGACTCGGTCGAAGACGCTTTGCAGTTGATGGGCCGGCAGGCCTTGTTCCGCTTGCTGACGGTTCTGCTGGTGGCGCGTTCGGACAGCCGGCCCACCGCCGTGGCCCTGCACGAGCTGGCCCTGACCCGGGCTCACTTCATGGAGGATCTGGCCCACGCCATCTGGGCGCCCGCCGCCACTCTGTACACCACCGGACTGCTGTCACTTCTGGACGTGATGATGCAACAGCCCATGGAGAAGGTGCTGGATTCGATCGGCCTGACCGACGAATCCCGGGACGCGCTGCTCCATCGCAGCGGACCCTGGCACGAACTGCTGGAACTGGCGCGCTGCCTGGAGACCGGCCAGCTCGAGCAGGCCCGCGATCTGGCCGAGCCCCTGGGCGGCCTGAAGGTCGCGCAGGCCGCGATGGAAAGAGCCCGTCAATCCGCCGCCGCCATGGCCGCGGAACTGCACGACGTCTGGCAGGACGATTGAAGGCCCATCAGAGGCCCGGGGGCGGCGGGCCACCCCTGCTCGGGATAATCCGTCCATGAATCCCCTGCTGCAGCGACTGCACCCCTACCCCTTCGAGCGCCTGCGCGAACTCACCCGGGGCATCCAGCCCTCGCCCGCGCACAAGCCCATCAGCCTGGGCATCGGTGAGCCACGGCACCCGACGCCTGCCCTGATCGAGCAGGCCCTGGTGGCGGCGATGTCGGGCCTGTCCACCTATCCGGCCACGGCCGGCGAGCCGGTGCTGCGCGAAGCGGTGGCCGGCTGGCTGCAGCGCCGCTACGGCGTGAGCGTGCAGCCGCACACGCAGGTGCTGCCGGTCAATGGGTCGCGCGAAGCCCTGTTCGCCCTGGCCCAGACGGTTGTGGATGCCAGCCAGCCGGGCGCGGTGGTGGTGTGTCCCAACCCGTTCTACCAAATCTACGAAGGCGCCGCCCTGCTGGCCGGGGCACAGACCGCCTTCGCCAACAGCGACCCCGCGCGCAACTTCGCCGTGCGCTGGGACGACATTGACGACGCCACCTGGACCCGCACACAACTGCTGTTCGTGTGTTCGCCAGGCAACCCCACCGGGGCGGTGATGCCCCTGGAGGAATGGGCCCGACTGTTCGAGCTCAGCGACCGCCACGGCTTCGTCATCGCGAGCGACGAGTGCTATTCGGAAATCTACTTCGGCGATGAACCCCCGCTGGGCAGCCTGCAAGCCGCGGCAGCCCTGGGGCGCAGCGACTTCCGGCGGCTGATCGCCTTCACGAGCCTGTCCAAGCGCAGCAATGTGCCGGGCATGCGCTCGGGCTTCGTGGCCGGAGATGCGGATCTGATCTCGAAGTTCCTGCTGTACCGCACCTACCACGGCAGCGCCATGAGCACCGTGGTGCAGCGCGCCAGCATCGCCGCCTGGAACGACGAAGCCCATGTGGTGGCCAACCGGGCGCTGTACCGGCAGAAGTTCGCCAGCGTCACCCCCATGCTGGCCGAGGTGCTGGACGTGCGCCTGCCGGACGCGGGCTTCTATCTCTGGGCGGGCGTGCCGGGCGGCGACGATGTGGCCTTCACGCTGGGATTGCTCGCTCAATACAATGTGGCAGTGTTGCCGGGATCGCTCCTCGCCCGCCCGGCCCACGGCCTCAACCCCGGCGCCGGCCGCATCCGGCTCGCCCTCGTGGCGGGCACCGAAGAATGCGTGGAAGCCGCCGAACGCATCGTCTACTACACCCGATCCCTCTCATGACCAACGCGCTGCAACAGATCATTGAATCCGCCTGGGAACTCCGCACCGACGCGCAGGCCTTGGCCCGGTCCGAGGTGCGAGACGCCGTCGAGCACACCATCGCCGAGCTCGACAGCGGCCGGCTGCGGGTGGCCGAGCGCGAGGCGGTGGGACAGTGGAAGGTCAATCAGTGGGTCAAGAAGGCCGTGCTGCTGAGCTTCCGGCTGAACGACAACCGGCCCATGCACGCCGGTGACCTGACCTTCTTCGACAAGGTGCCCACCAAGTTCGCAGGCCTGTCGGAGGAACACCTGCGTGCCAGCGGCGTGCGCGTGGTGCCCCCCGCGGTGGCGCGGCGCGGCAGCTTCATGGGCAAGGGCGTGGTGCTGATGCCCTCCTACGTCAACATCGGTGCCTATGTAGACGACGGCACCATGGTCGACACCTGGGCCACCGTGGGCTCGTGCGCGCAGATCGGCAAGAACGTGCACTTGTCCGGCGGCGTGGGCATCGGCGGCGTGCTGGAGCCGCTGCAGGCCAACCCCACCATCATCGAGGACAACTGCTTCATCGGCGCGCGCTCCGAGGTGGTGGAAGGCGTCATCGTCGAGGAAAACTCGGTGCTGAGCATGGGCGTCTACATCGGCCAGAGCACCAAGATCTACGACCGGGCCACGGGCGAAGTGCACTACGGTCGCGTACCCGCGGGCTCGGTGGTGGTCAGCGGCAGCCTGCCTTCGGCGGACGGCAAGTACAGCCTGTACTGCGCGGTGATCGTCAAGAAGGTCGATGCCCAGACCCGGGCCAAGACCAGCATCAACGAACTGCTGCGCTCCTGAGCCGCTGCGGGCTGCGGCGTCGCCCCTGGTTATGTCCGGCAACATGGAGAAGGTGCTGCGCCTGATGGTGCAGCGCCAGGCCTCGGACATCTACCTGTCCTGCGGGGCGCCCGTTCAGTTCAAGATCCATGGCACCACGGTGCCGATGTCCGAGCAGTTGCTCAGCGCCGCCCAGGTGCGGTCCCTGCTGTCCGAGGTGGTGACCGCGGAACACCTGGGGGAACTGGACGCATCGGGCGAACTCAACATTGGCGTGCAGTTGGCCGACCTGGGCCTGTTCAGGCTGTCCGCCTTTCGCCAGAGCGGCACGATCGCCGCCGTCCTGCGCTGCATCCCGGCGGACATTCCGACGCTGTCCTCGCTGGGGCTGCCAACCACGCTGGAGAGCCTGATCCTGGAGCGCAGAGGGCTGGTGCTCATGGTGGGCGCCAGCGGCACCGGCAAAAGCACCACGTTGGCGGCGATGCTGGAGCACCGCAACCGCACCCTCAGCGGCCACATCCTCACCATCGAAGACCCGGTGGAGTTCCGTTTCACCCACAAGAAATCGGTGGTCAACCAGCGCGAAGTGGGGCGCGACACCGCGTCGTTGCACGTGGCGCTGAAGAACGCCCTTCGCCAGGCCCCGGATGTGGTGCTCGTCGGCGAGATCCGCGACCGCGAAACGATGTCCGCGGCACTGTCCTACGCGATGTCCGGCCACCTCGTAGTGGCCACCCTGCATGCCAACAACAGCTACCACACACTGGGCCGCATCCTCAGCCTGTACCCTGCGGACGCGCGCAGCGCCTTGCTGGCCGACATGGCCGCAGGGCTCAAAGCCGTGATCGCCCAGCGGCTGCTTCGGTCTACCAGCGGCGGGCGCATCCCGGCCGTGGAAATGATGATGAACACCAAGTTCATCAGCGAGCTGATCGAGCGCGGCGACTTCAACGGCGTGAAGGACGCCATGGAGAAGTCCATGACCGCAGGCTCGCAGACCTTCGAGCAGGACCTCGCGCGTCTGGTCCGGCAGGGGCTGGTCAGCAAACAGGAGGCGCTTGCGAATGCGGACTCGCCCAGCAACCTGATGTGGCGCCTGCAGCAAGAAGGCGCCGGCGGCGCAGCCGCCGGGCCGGCGCCTCAAGCGCCGCCAAGCCTGAACGCGCCAGAACAGGCGCACGCGCGTCCTGCGGTGCTTTCGGCTGAGCCGACGGCCAGCGGCATCCAGCCCCCCCGGTTTCCCGAACTGAGCGGCGGATGAAGACCCCTGAACGAGTCGGATGCCGACCGCCTCCCGCCCATGAAACTCATTGACCTGATCGAGCGCAGCAGCGCCCGCCTGGAGGAGGCGGGCGTTTCGTTTGGGCACGGCACCACCAACGCCTTCGATGAGGCGGCCTGGCTGGTGCTGTGGCGTCTGGGTCTGCCGCTGGACGATCTGGACCGCGTGGCCGAACAAGCGCTGGACGCGGCCCAGACCGCGGCCGTGGAGGCGCTGGTGACGCAGCGCATCACGACGCGCCAGCCCGCGGCCTACCTCACGGGCGAAGCCTGGCTGCAAGGCGTGCCCTTTCACGTGGACCCACGCACCATCGTGCCGCGCTCGCTGATCGCCGAGGTGCTGTGCGAGGGGGCGCTCGACGCCTGGCTCAGCCCGCAAGAAGACCGTCCTGTGCGCGTGCTGGACCTGTGCACCGGCAACGGCAGCCTGGCCGTGCTGGCGGCCCTGTGCTGGCCCCAAGCCCACGTGGACGGCACCGACCTGAGCGCTGAGGCGCTGGCCGTGGCAGAACGTAACGTTCTGCGACATGCCCTGCAGGCGCAGGTGAGCCTGCGTCAGGGTGACGGCCTGGCGGCCGCTCGGGGCCCGTATGACCTGATCCTGTGCAACCCGCCCTACGTCAACCGCTCGTCCATGCAGACCCTGCCCCCTGAGTACCGCGCCGAGCCTGCGCTGGCGCTGGACGGCGGCCCCGATGGCATGGACTTCATCCGCCCGATGCTGGCCCAGGCTGCGGCTCACTTGCAGCCTGAGGGTGTGCTGGTGTTGGAGATCGGCCACGAGCGGCCTCACTTCGAGGCGGCCTTCCCCGCGCTCTCGCCTCTGTGGCTGAGCACCAGCGCCGGGGACGATCAGGTGCTGCTGCTCACGCGCAAGGACCTGCAGCCATGATCACCGTGCGCGATGTCACGCTGCGGCGCGGCGCCAAGGTGGTGCTGCAGGGCACCACCTTCACCCTCAACCCGGGCGAGAAGGCCAGCCTGGTGGGCCGCAACGGTGCCGGCAAGTCCAGCCTCTTCTCCCTGCTGACCGGCCGGTTGCACGCCGATGCAGGTGACGTGGCGATACCGCCGCGCTGGCAGGTGGGCGAGGTGGCGCAACACATGCCTGAGACCGGCGACGGCGCCACCGACTTCGTGCTGGAGGGCGACCTGCCGCTGCAGCGAGCCCAGGCCGCGCTGCGCGCCGCGGAGGCCGCAGACGACGGGAACGCCATGGCCGAGGCACACGCCGCGCTGGACGAGGCCGGCGCTTTCGACGCCCGTGCTCGGGCGCAGGCCCTGCTGCTGGGACTGGGGTTTCGAACAGCGCAGCTGGACGCTGCGGTCAACAGCTTTTCCGGCGGCTGGCGCATGCGCCTGCAACTGGCCCGTGCCCTCATGTGCCCGGCCGACCTGCTGCTGCTGGACGAGCCCACCAACCACCTCGACCTGGACGCCCTGGTGTGGCTGGAAGCCTGGCTGCAACGCTACGCCGGGACGCTGGTGGTGATCAGCCACGACCGCGAGTTCCTGGACGCCGTGACCCGCGTGACGCTGCATCTGGACGAGTGCAAGGTCACACGCTACGGTGGCAACTACACGGCCTTCGAAAGCATGCGCGCCGAACGCATGAACCAGGCCCAGTCCGCGTTCGACAAGCAGCAGGAGCGCATCGCCCACCTGCAGCGCTTCATCGACCGCTTCAAGGCCAAGGCCACCAAGGCCAAGCAGGCCCAGAGCCGCGTCAAGGCCCTGGCGCGCATGGAAAAGCTGGCCCCGGTGCTGACGGCCAGCGACTTTGCCTTCGAGTTCCGCGAGCCCGTGAGCCTGCCCAATCCGATGCTGGCGCTGCGCGACGTGGAATGTGGATACAGGGCCGCGGAAGACGACGGCGCGGGGGCGCCGCCGCGGGAAAAGACCACGGCCATCGTCCGCCACGTCACCCGCACCGTCATGGCCGGGCAGCGCATCGGCATCCTGGGGGCCAACGGCCAGGGCAAGTCCACGCTGGTCAAGACCATCGCACGCGCGTTGCCGGCCTTGGGCGGCACGGTGACGGAAGGCAAAGGTCTGGCCGTGGGCTACTTCGCGCAGCAGGAGATGGACCTGCTGCATGCCGACGACACGCCGCTGCAGTTGATGACCCGCCTGGCCCGCGAGGCCGCCCCCCCGGGCACCGACACGCGCGAGCAGGCGCTGCGCAACTACCTGGGGCAGTTCCGCTTCGAGGGCGACATGGTGCAGCAGGCCGTGGGCACGCTGTCGGGTGGCGAGCGGGCGCGGCTGGTGCTGGCCACCATCGTCTGGCAGCGGCCCAACCTGCTGCTGCTGGACGAGCCCACCAACCACCTGGACCTGAACACGCGCGAGGCGTTGTCGATTGCGCTCAACGAGTTCGAGGGTACGGTGCTGCTGGTGAGCCACGACCGCGCGTTGCTGCGCGAGGTGTGCGACGAGTTCTGGCTGGTCACGCGCGGCGGCGTCGAGCCCTTCGATGGCGACCTGGACGACTACCAGCGCTGGCTGCTGGAGGTGAGCCGGGCCGTGGCGCGTGGGCAGGAAATTCCCAAGCCTGGCGCCCTGGTGTCCACCCTCGTCAACGGAACCGCAAGCCAGGGCCACCGCTCTGTCGATGGGCCTGATGCAGCGCCACCGCGGCAGCAGCCTCCTGCGGCAGTTTCGGGCGCTGCAGCCCGGAATGGGACTGGTGCCAAAACGGGCGGATCAGGCGGCGCAGACGCCGGAGGTGGCGCTGACGATCGCAAGGCCCGCGCGCAGGCGCGCCAGCGTCTGTCGGATGCCACCCGCCCCATGCGCAGCGAAATCGCCCAGATCGACAAGCGCCTGGAAAAGCTGGGCCAGGAACGCACGGCGGCGGAGACGGCGCTGTCCACCGGCACCGCGAGCCCGTCCGAGATCGCCGACCTGGGTCGCAGCCTCAACCACATCGCAGCCGAGACCGCGATGCTGGAAGAGCGCTGGCTGGCGTTGCACGAGCAGGTGGAGGCCCTGCAAGCGCAGGCTCAGTGAGCGCTGCGCGCCTGCAGCAGCTGCAGCATCAGCTCCACCCGCGCCTGCGCCGGCGTGAGGCCCTCGGCCGAGGGCAGCCGGGAAGCGCCCCCCGCCACGATGCCACCCGCCGGGCAACGGGTGGCGCGCAGCACCGGCAGGCCACCGGCATGGGCGTTCTCCAGGGCCGCCTCAAGCTCCTGATGGATGCTGCCGTTGCCCGTGCAAGCCACGACCAGCCCCTGCACACCCGCGGCCACCAGGGCCTGGACGGCACGCGACCCTGCACCGGCATGGCTGGCAACGATCTCCACCCAGGGCCAGGCCTCAGCGTCTTGCGGCAGATCATGCAAGGACAGGGGAGACGTGCGCGCCACGGCCTCTGGGTTTGAAGGCCCCTCCACCGGCCAGGGGCGAAAGCGGCTCAAGCGGCCCTCGCTCACCTGCGCCAGCGGCCCGGCGTCCCCCGCGTCGAAGGCCTCGAGCCGGTAGCTGTGCACCTTGCGCACCTCCGCCCCCACCCACACCCGACCGGCCATCACCACGAGCACCCCGCCCGCGCCGGGCTGGGCCGCCACGGTCACGGCGTCCAGCAGGTTCTGCGGGCCATCGGCCTGCAGCGAGGTGGCCGGCCGCATGGCGGCCGTCAGCACCACGGGCTTGACCTGCAGGGCCGGCGCGAGCACCCGGTGCAGCAGCCAGGCGGTCTCTTCCAGGGTGTCGGTGCCGTGCGTGATCACCACCCCGCGCACCTCGGGCCGTGCCAGGTGCGCCTGCAAGCGCGCCAGCAGCACCGCCCATACCTGAGGCCCCATGTCCTTGCTGTCCAGTTGCGCCACCTGCTCGGCCTCCAGAGGCCAGGCGGCCAGCGCGGGCACGGCCGCCACCAGAGCCTGCACGCCACGCTGCGCCGAGGCATAGCCGACGTTGTCGGTGGCGCTGGCAGCCGCACCCGCGATGGTGCCGCCCGTGCCCAGCAGCACGACGCGCTGGCCGCGCGCATCGAGGACGTGCGGCGCTTGCTCCGGTTCAACGATCTGCAACGGTGCGCTTTCGTGAATGCTTTCGCTTGCCATGGGTGCCTGGTCTGGATGAAAATACAGTGACTGGATGAATCACCAGGAGAGCCCGATGATCGATGACACGCCCAAGCTGACCGACCGCCAGCAGCAGATCCTGGACCTGGTGCAAAGCGCCATCGCACGCACCGGAGCACCGCCCACCCGGGCCGAGATCGCTGCAGAACTGGGGTTCAAGTCGGCCAACGCGGCCGAGGAGCACCTCAAAGCCCTGGCGCGCAAGGGCGTTATCGAACTGGTGGGCGGCACCTCACGCGGCATCCGGTTGAAGTCTGACACATTGCGCGCGCTGAACGAGGCGCGCGCCAACCCCTACGGCAAGCAGTTCTCGCTGCCCCTGCCGGGCTTTGCGCAGCTCACGCTGCCCCTGGTGGGCCGCGTGGCCGCAGGCAGCCCCATCCTGGCGCAGGAGCACATCGACCAGACCTACGTGGTGGAAGCCACCATGTTCCAGCGCAAGCCGGATTACCTGCTGAAGGTGCGTGGCATGAGCATGCGCGACGCCGGCATCATGGACGGCGACCTGCTGGCCGTGCAAAAGGCGCGCGAGGCCAAGAACGGCCAGATCGTGGTGGCGCGCCTGGGTGACGAGGTCACCGTCAAACGCCTGCGCAAGACCCAGCGCCACATCGAGCTCATCCCCGAAAACCCCGACTTCAGCACCATCGTGGTGGCGCCTGATGACAGCAGCTTCGAGCTCGAAGGCGTTGCCGTGGGCCTGATCCGCAACACGATGTTGATGTAGCCGCTGCGTGAAGGCCGCAGCGGTATCAAGGCGTCAGCCCCCCAGGTAGTCGCCCTTGCCCACCGCCACCCCAGCCTGGCGCAGCAAGGCGTACAAGGTGGTGGCATGGAAATAGAAGTTCGGCATGGCGTTGTGCTTGAGGTACTCCTCGCCCTGGAAGCGCAGGACGTCGCCGTTTCGCTTGACGAGCTGAACCTCCCTGGCCTCGGACCCATCGATCTGCTCGGGCTGGAACGACGCCACGTAGTCGATGGTCTTGCGGATGCGCGCGCGCAGATCGTCCAGCGTCGCTTCGTCATCGGCCCACGAGGGCGGCTGCTGCCCGGCCAGGCGGGCCATGCAGCCCTTGGCGGCGTCGCTGGCGATCTGGATCTGCCGCGACAGCGGGAACATGTCAGGCGCCAGGCGCAGGCCCAGGAAGTTGGCGGGGTCGAAGCCTCGCGCCTGGGCATGCACCTCGGCCTTGTCCAGCCAGTTCAGCATGTTGCGAAGCATGCGCAGGAACACCGGCGCGCTGGCGGAATGCATTGAAACGTTCATCTCATCTTCTCCTCGGGAAAGGTGTACACACCACGCCAGCCTGGCCGCAGCCGGGCGGCACAGGCAGGGCCTGGAATAGGGGCATCCTAGCCGCGCCGTCGGCGAAGCCGGCACGGGGAAGATACCGCGAAGCTTAGGGGGCAAAATCCCCCCTCGTGCTTTCGCCTGCGGAAGCTCTCTGTCAGGGTTCCGCCATGGGCGGAACCTGCTTCGCAGGCCAGCACCTGCGACCCCGAGACCCATGAACGTCATCATCCTCGACGATTACCAGGACGCGGTGCGCAAGCTACCCTGCGCCGCCCTGATGGAACCCTTGCAAGCCAAGGTCTTCACCAACACGGTCAAGGGCACTGGCCAGTTGTCGGTGCGGCTGCGGGATGCCGAAGTCCTGGTGCCCATCCGTGAGCGCACGCACTTTCCTCGCGCCCTGTTGGAGAAGCTGCCCAAGCTGAAGCTGATCTCGCAGACCGGCAAGGTTGGCGCGCACATCGACGTCGAAGCCTGCACTCGGCTGGGCATCGCCGTGGCCGAAGGGGTCGGTTCCCCCGTGGCGCCGGCCGAGCTGACCTGGGCCTTGATCATGGCCGCCATGCGACGGCTGCCGCAATACATCGGCAACCTCAAGCATGGCGCCTGGCAGCAAAGCGGGCTCAAGGCCGCCTCCATGCCGTCCAACTTCGGTGTGGGCATGGTGCTGCGGGGCAAGACACTGGGCATCTGGGGCTACGGCAAGATCGGCCAGCTGCTGGCGGGCTACGGCCGCGCCTTCGGCATGAACGTGGTGATGTGGGGCCGCGAACCCTCCCGGCACAAAGCCGCTGCCGACGGCTACGCGGTCGCCGACAGCCGCGAGGCCTTCTTCGCCGAGTGCGACGTGGTGTCCATCCACCTGCGCCTGAACGATGCCACGCGCCACATCGTGACCGCCGAAGACCTGGCCCGCATGAAGCCCACGGCCCTGTTCGTCAACACCTCGCGCGCCGAGCTGGTGGAGGAAGGGGCCCTGGTCTCAGCCCTGAACCGCGGCCGGCCCGGCATGGCCGCGGTGGACGTGTTCGAGAGCGAGCCGATCCTCCAAGGCCACCCGCTGTTGCGTCTGGAGAACGCCGTGTGCTCCCCGCACCTGGGTTACGTGGAGCAGGACAGCTACGAGCTGTACTTCCGCGCCGCCTTCGAGAACGTGGTGAATTTCATCCAGGGGGAGCCGACGAACATCGTCAACCCGGAGGCCCTGAAGGTGAAGCGCTGATGCCCGAGGCCGGGCCTCAGACCTCAACGGCCACGGCCCCCGCCGGCGCCACGCCGGGCTCGGCCGCCGAGCTGTTCTTCGCCTTCAGCCGGCTGGCCCTGCAGGGCTTCGGCGGTGTGCTGCCCGTGGCCCAGCGCGAGCTGGTGGAGCGGCAGCGCTGGCTGACCAAGGCGGAGTTCGTGGAACTGCTGTCGCTGGGCCAGATCCTGCCCGGACCCAACATCGTGAACATGGCGCTGATGTTCGGCGACCGGCACTTCGGCTGGCGCGGCGCCCTGGCCTCGTTGGCGGGCCTGCTGGTGGCGCCACTGATCATCGTCCTGGCGCTGACGCTGCTGGCGCGTCAAGCGGCCGGTTCGGCGGAAGTGGCGGGCGCCCTGCGGGGCATGGGGGTGGTGGCCGCGGCCCTGATCCTGTCCACCGCCTGGAAGGTCACGACCACGCTCAAGACCAACCGGATGGGGCTTGCATGGTGCGCCCTGCTGGCGGCGGCCACGGTGGTGGCCGTGGGCGTGATGCGCTGGCCCATGGCAGCGGTGCTCGCGGCCCTGGTGCCGCCGGCTTGGGCCCTGGCGTGGTGGAAGTTGCGGCCTTGAACAGCCTGTGGTTCGGCACGCTGGGCCTGGGCCCGGCCGATTGGTGGGGTCTGTTCATCCACTTCACCATGCTGTCGCTGCTGGCCGTAGGCGGGGCCATCACCACGGTCCCGGACATGCACCGCTATGTGGTCGTGAAGCATTCCTGGCTCACGGATGCGCAACTCAGCGCCAGCGTGGCGCTGGCGCAGGCCGCCCCCGGGCCCAACGTGCTGTTCGTGGCCGTCATCGGCTTCAACGTGGCCGGCCTGGTGGGCGTGCTGGCCACCCTGGGCGGCAGCCTGGTGCCCTCGGCGGTGCTGGCCATTGCCGCCGGCCGCTATGGCCGGGATCGGAAAGACCGGCGCGAGGTGCAAGCCTTCACCCAGGGCCTGGCACCGCTGACCATCGGCCTGCTGGTGGCCACGAGCTGGATCCTGACCGAGCCCACTAGGGAGACCTGGACGGCCTGGGTGCTGTTCGCCGCCACCCTGGCCTGGATGGTGCGCACCCGCTTCAGCCCGCTGTGGCCGATTGCGGTGGGCGCAGTGGCCGGGGTGTTGGGCTGGGTGTGATCACCCCTTGGTGCCGAAGATCTTGTCGCCCGCGTCCCCCAGGCCGGGGATGATGTAGCCCACCTCGTTGAGGTGGCTGTCGATGGCCGCCGTCCAGCAGCGCACGTCAGGGTGCGCCGCCTCCAGGGCGCGGATGCCCTCGGGTGCCGCCACCAGCACCAGCGCGCGCACATCCTTGCAGCCGCGCTCCTTGAGCAGGTCCACGGTGGCGATCATGGAGCCGGCCGTGGCCAGCATGGGGTCCACGATCAATGCCGTGCGCTCTTCCAGCCGGCCCACGAAGTTCTCGTAGTAGTGGCGGGGCTGCAAGGTGTCGTGGTCGCGGCTCAGGCCCACCACGCTCACCTTGGCGTTGGGCACCATCATCAGCACGCCGTCCAGCATGCCCAGGCCGGCGCGCAGGATGGGCACCACCGTCACCTTCTTGCCGGCGATCTGGTCCACCTCCACCGGCCCGCTCCAGCAGGCGATCCCGTGCTTTTCCAGCGGAAAGTCCGCCGTGGCCTCATAGGTGAGCAAGGCGGCGAGTTCGCCCGTGATCTCACGGAACTTCTTGGTCGAGATGTCGGCTTCGCGCAGCAGGCCGACTTTGTGCTTGACCAGGGGGTGGCGAACTTCGATCACAGGCATCAGGTAACTCCTTGGCGCTGGCGCAGCGCCTCGTAAAGACACACGGCCGAGGCCACGGAGACGTTCAGGCTCTCCACGGCCCCTTGCATGGGAATCCGCACCAGTTCGTCGCAGGTCTTGCGCGTGAGCTGGCGCATGCCCGCGCCCTCGGCGCCCAGCACCAGGGCCACCGGGCCGGTGAGGTCGGCATCAAAAAGGGTGCGCGGCGCATCGTCGCTGGTGCCGATGACGCGCACGCCCCGGTCCTGCAGCTCGCCCAGCGTGCGCGCGAGGTTGGTCACCATCAAGTAGGGCACCGTCTCGGCGGCGCCGCTGGCCACCTTGGCCACGGTGGCGTTCAGCCCCACGGCATGGTCCTTCGGCGCCACCACAGCGTGGGCGCCGGCGCCATCGGCCGTGCGCAAGCAGGCGCCCAGGTTGTGCGGGTCGGTCACGCCGTCCAGCACCAGCACCAGCGCGGGGCCGCGCCCTTCGTCCTCCACGGCGTCCAGCACATCGTCCAGCGAGTGCGAGGTCTTGAGGGGCGTCACGCGGGCCACCACGCCCTGGTGCCGGCCCGAGCCGGCCAGCCGCGCCAGGCGGGCGTCGTCGCTGTCGATGAGCTTCACGCCAGCGGCCTGCACGCGCTCGACGAACTGGCGCATGCGGGCATCGCGCCGGGTGGCGTCCACGTGGACCTCGGTCACCGAAGCGGGGGCGGTCTTGAGGCGCACCGTGACGGCATGGAAGCCGAACAACACTTTGTGGGTCATGCGCGCATTGTCGCCACGGCCATCAGCACGCCGATCAGCACGGGCTGGTGGACCATGTAGAAGCTCAGGCTCCAGCGACCTAGCACGGCCAGTGGGCGCACCGATGGCGGCACGGGGCCTGCGAGGGCCGCTGGCCGGTGCGCCAGCAGCCAGCGGCCGGCGGCCAGGCCCCAGAGCATCACCCCCAGCCAGGGCAGCAGCGGCACGAAGTCTTCCGTGATGGGCTTGCGCGTGACCAGGCCCACCCAGTTGGTCCAGCGGGCATCAAAGAAGGGGTGCGCCACCAGCACGGGCAGCAACAGGCAAGCCAGGCCCAGCGGCCACAAGGCGCCCCGCAGCGGGGCGGCCAGGCGTACCAGGATCAACATCACCGCAACGGCATGCAGCACACCAAAGCTGATCCAGCTGCCGGGGAACATCACAGCCGAACCAGCACTCACCAGCAGCGCACATCCGGCGATCTGCGCCCAGCGCCGCCAGAATCGAAGGTCGAAGCGGGCGCTGAACTGCGGTCTGCGAGGATTCCCCTGGACGCCCTGCCCGGCCTGGAGCGCCACCGCCTGCGACAGCCCGGCGCAGAACAGGAACAGGCTGACGATGGCGGTGCGCTGCCAGGTCCAGAACGGGTCGGCGTAGAAGTTCTGGCGCGGGGCCCAGAAGCCCAGGTGGTTGAGGTCGAATGAGAAGTGGAAGGCGGCCATCCAGACGATGGCCAGCCCCCGCAGGGCGTCCAGGCGCTGAAACCGGGTCACGCCCGGCGGCTCAGCCATCCCCCAGCGCCTTGCCTTCGGCTGCCAGTTTCACCAGCAGCGGCGCGGGCTCGAAGCGCGGGCCGTGCCGGGCCGCCAGCTCGCGGCAGCGCGCCACGAAGGCCGCCACGCCCCGGGCATGGATGAACTGCAAGGCCCCGCCCTCGAAGGGCGCGAAACCCCAGCCCAGGATGCTGCCGACGTTGCCGTCGGCCACCGAGCGCAGCACGCCCTCCGCCAGGCAGCGTGCGGCCTCGTTGGCCTGGATGAACATCAGGCGGTCGCGCAGCTCGCCCGGGTCCGGCTGGGCCTGGGCCACCGGGTAGCGCTCGGCCAGGCCGGGCCACAGGCGCCGCTGCGCACCGGCGGCCTTCTGTGAGGCATCGGGCCAGTCGTAGAAGCCCTGGCCGGCCTTCTTGCCCACGCGGCCCAGGGCGCACATCTCGCGGATGACCGACAGCCCCGGGTGCTCGGCCACGCTGCGGCCCTCGGCCGCCAAGTCGCGCTGCGTCTGCTCGGCCACGTGCAGGCCCAGCGACAGCGACACCTCGTCCTGCAGCGCCAGCGGCGGCATGGGCATGCCGGCCTGCTGCCCGGCCACCTCGATGCTGCGCGGGTGCACGCCCTCCTTCAGCATGGCGATGCCTTCCATCACGTAGGTGGCGAACACCCGGCTGGTGTAAAAGCCCCGCGCGTCGTTCACCACGATGGGCGTCTTGCCGATCTGCTGCACGAAGTCGAAGCCGCGCGCCAGCGTGGCATCCGAGGTCTGGCGGCCGACGATGATCTCCACCAGCGGCATCTTGTCCACGGGGCTGAAGAAATGCAGGCCGATGAAGTTCGCCGGCCGGGTGCTGGCCTGGGCCAGGCCGGTGATGGGCAGCGTGGAGGTGTTGGAGGCGAACACGGCGTCGGCACCGAGGACGGCCTCGGCCCGGGCCGTGACGTCGGCCTTGACCGCGCGGTCCTCGAACACGGCTTCGATCACGAGGTCACAACCCGCCAAGCGCGAGAAGTCGGTGCTGGGGGTGATGAGCGCCAGCAGGGCGTCGCGCTTCTCCGGCGTGCTGCGGCCCTTCTTCAGCGCCGCGTCCAGCAGGCCCTGCGAGTACGCCTTGCCGCGCTCGGCGCCCTCCTGCGTGGTGTCGATCAGCACCACCTCCAGGCCGGCCTTGGCCGCCGTGTAGGCGATGCCCGCCCCCATCATCCCGGCCCCCAGCACGCCCAGCTTGCGCACCTTGCTGGCGGGCTGCCCGGCCGGGCGCGAGGCCCCCTTTTTCAGCGCGTTGAGCTGGTGCCACAGCGTGCTGATCATGTTCTTGCTGGCCTGCGACATCACACAGGCGGCGAAATAGCGGCTTTCCACCTCGCAGGCGGCCTCGAAGCCCAGCAGGCCGCCCTCGTAGACGCTGCTCATGATGTGCTGCACGGCCGGCAGGTTGCCCCAGGTGCGGGCAGAGGCCACCGAGGGCGCCACCGTCCACAGCTGCGCCATGGCCGGCGAGCGCGAATCACCGCCGGGAAAGCGGAACTTGGGCTCGTCCCAGGGCTGGCGTGTGGGCCCGCTCTGGCGTGCCAGCACCCAGGCGCGGGCCTGGGCCAGCAGGTCGTCCCGGTCGCGCGCCAGCGCGGACACCAAGCCCAGCGACAGCGCCTTGTGTGGAGACAGATCCGTGCCCTCGGTCATGAGCTGCAGCGCGGCCTGGATGCCGATCAGCCTTGGCAAGCGCACCGTGCCGCCACCACCGGGCAGCAGGCCGAACTTCACCTCGGGCTGGCCGATCTTCAGGCGCGCATCGTCCAGCGCGATGCGCGCATGGCAGGCCAGGGCGATCTCCAGGCCGCCACCCAGCGCGTGGCCGTTGAGGGCGGCCACCACCGGCTTGCCCTGGGTCTCCAGGCGGCGCAGCACGGCCTTCATCGCCATGGAGGCCTCGAACGGCTCTTCCGGTCGGGCCCAGCGCGACATGCGGTCCAGATCCCCGCCGGCGCAGAAGTCCGCCTTGCCCGAGGTCAGCACCAGACCCTTGACGGCCGGATCGACCAGGCGCTGCACGGCCTGGTCCAGGCCCTGCATCAGGGCGTCGCCCACCACGTTCATGGGCCGGCCCGGCAGGTTCATCTGGGCGACCAGGACGCCGTCCTCCCCCAGTTGCAGGCTCACTGCATCGCTCATGTTCAGACCCTCTCGATGATGGTGGCGATGCCCATGCCGCCGCCCACGCACAGCGTGACCGCGCCGGTGGCGAGGTCACGCCGCTCCAGCTCGTCCAGCAGCGTGCCCAGCAGGATGCAGCCCGTGGCCCCCAGCGGGTGGCCCATGGCGATGGAGCCGCCGTTGACGTTCACCCGGTCCATGTCCAGGCCCAGGTCGCGCGCCGTCTTCATGGGCACCACGGCGAAGGCTTCGTTGATTTCCCACAGGTCCACGTCCTGTGCGCTCATGCCGGCCTTGGCCAAAGCCTTGCGGCAGGCCGGCGTGGGGCCCGTGAGCATGATGCTGGGCTCGGAGCCGATCACGGCCGCGGCGCGGATGCGGGCGCGGGGCTTCAAGCCCGCCGCCTGCCCGCCGGCCTTGGAGCCGACCAGCATCAGGGCGGCACCGTCGACGATGCCCGAAGAGTTGCCCGCATGGTGCACGTGGTTCACCTGCTCCACGGTGGTGTACTTGCGCAGCACGGTGGCATCAAACCCCATCTGGCCCATGGCGGCAAAAGAGGGCTTGAGCGAGGCCATGGCCTGGGCGCTGGCATCCGCGCGGATGGTCTCGTCGTGGTCCAGCATCGGCAGGCCGGCGATGTCGTGCACGGGCACGACCGAACGGGCAAAGCGCCCGTCCGCGCGGGCCGCGGCCGCGCGCTGGTGCGAGCGCAGGGCGAAGGCGTCCACATCCTCACGGCCCCAACCCTCCAGCGTGGCGATGAGGTCAGCGCCGATGCCTTGCGGGGCGAAGCCCAGTGTCTGGTTCACGCGCGGGTCCAGCACCCAGGCGCCGCCGTCGCTGCCCATGGGCCAGCGGCTCATGCTCTCCACCCCGCCGGCCACCACCAGGTCTTCCCAGCCGCTCTTGACCTTGGCGGCAGCCAGGTTCACCGATTCCAGGCCGCTGGCGCAAAAGCGGCTTTGCGTCACCCCGGCCACGGTCTGCGCCCATTGCGCATCCAGCACCGCCGTGCGGGCGATGTCGGCGCCCTGCTCGCCCAAGGGGGTGACGCAGCCCAGCACCACGTCGTCCACCAACGCGGTGTCCAGCGCCAGGCGCTGCTGCATCGCCTGGAACAGCGTGCGCAGCAACCACACGGGCGTGGCCTGGTGCAGGCCGCCGTCCTTCTTGCCCTTGCCGCGCGGCGTGCGCACATGCTCGTAGATGAAGGCTTCGCTCATCACAGCACCTTCTGCAGCTTCAGGGCCACCGTCATGTCGCCCGACACCTTGAACTTGCCGGTCATGAAGCCCATGGTCGGGTCCATCTTGCCGGTCATCAGCGCCACCAGGTTCGTGCGGGAAATCTTGATCGTGCAGTCGGCGTCGATGTTGTCGTTCACCACGCGGTTGGGCGAAGAGCGCCCGTCCAGCACGACGACACCGTCCTCGCCGCAGTCGAACTTCAGGATGGCGTTCAGGCCGCTGTCGTCGCCCATCTTCTGGCGCATCGCGTCGGTGATGGCGGGTAGGTCCATGGGGGAAGTCTCCAGAGGTCGGTTCAAGGTCAAGGGCGTTCTCACGGGCATTCTCAAGCGCATTCGTGCGTCCAGAGAACGCCCGCAGGCCGGTGTTCGCACCGATGGTGCGGCGGCGCCGGGCCGGTTAGTCTCCCAGCGAATCGTCCCCTTTGCATCGATGGTCCCATGCTGGAAAACCCTCAATCCCCTGCCCCAGCGCCTGCCCCGGTACACAGCGCCTATGCCAGCGTCTTCCGCCCCGGCCTCTTCGCCAGCCAGCTCATCTGGGTGACGGGCGGCGGCAGCGGCATCGGCCGCTGCGTGGCGCACGAGCTGGCCTCGCTGGGCGCGCACGTGCTGATCAGCGGACGCAAGACCGAGAAGCTGGAGCGCGTGGCGGCAGAGATTGCCGAGGACGGCGGCCGCTGCAGCATCGCCGCCTTCGACATCCGCGACGAAGACGCCGTGCGCGAAGGCGTGGCCCGGGTGATCGAACAGCACGGCCCCATCGCCGGCCTGGTCAACAACGCCGGCGGCCAGTTCCCCGCGCCGCTGCTGGCCATCAGCAAGAAGGGCTTTGACGCCGTGGTGGCCAACAACCTCACGGGCGGCTTTCTGATGATGCGGGAGGTGTTCACGCAGTGCATGCAGGAACGCGGCGGGGCTATCGTCAACATGACGTCGGACTTCCGCAACGGCATGCCGGGCATGGGCCACTCGGGCGCCGCGCGCGCCGGCATGAGCAACCTCACCATGACCGCCGCCTACGAATGGGCCCATGCCGGGGTGCGGGTGAACGCCGTGGCCCCGGGCTGGATAGCCTCCAGCGGCATGGACACTTACGGCGGGGCCATGCGCGCCTTCATCCCCAAGCTCAAGCAGCACGTGCCACTGCGGCGCATGGGGGTGGAGGCCGAGGTGTCGTCAGCCATCGTCTTCCTGCTCTCGCCGGCCGCAGCCTTCATCACCGGCATCACCGTGCAGATCGACGGCGCGGCCTCGCTGGGCAGCGACATCTTCCCGCTGGGCGACGAGGCACGCTCCGTCCCCTTCGACGGCTTCCACCGGGCCGTGACACCCGAGGTTCTCAAGTAATCCAGACGGAATTCATCCCATGCAACTCACCGCCGAACACCGCCAGATCGCTGACACCGTCGAGCGCTTCATCGTCAACGAGGTCAACCCCCACGTGCCCGCCTGGGAGGCCGCCGGCGAGTTCCCCAGCCACCAGGTCTTCAAGCAACTGGGTGACCTGGGGCTGCTGGGCCTGAAGTACCCCGAGGCCTTTGGCGGCGCGGGGCTGGACTTCAGCTACTCGGCCGTGATGGCCGAGGCCCTGGGCGTGTGCGGCTGCGGCGGTGTGCCCATGGCCATCGGCGTGCAGACCGACATGGCCACGCCCGCGCTGGCACGCTTCGGCTCCGACGAACTGCGGCGCGACATCCTGGCCCCCACCCTGCGCGGCGACATGGTGGCCTGCCTGGGCGTGAGCGAGCCCGGCGGTGGCTCGGACGTGGCCGCCATCAAGACCACGGCCCGCGCCGAGGGCGGCGATTGGGTCATCAACGGCACCAAGATGTGGATCACCAACGGCCTGAAGGCCGACTGGTGCTGCCTGCTGGCCAACACCGACGATGGCCCAGCCCACCGCAACAAGAGCCTGATCGTGCTGCCCATGGACGCTCCAGGCATCAGCAAGCAGAAGATCCACAAGATCGGCATGCACTCGTCCGACACGGCGCAGCTCTTCTTCGACAACGTGCGCGTGCCGCGCCGCAACCTGATCGGCGAGGAGGGCAAGGGCTTCACCTACCAGATGATGCAGTTCCAGGAAGAGCGCCTGTGGGCGGCCGCCTCCTCGCTGCGCACCTTCGACCGGCTGATCGACGCCACCATTGATTACACCCGCCAGCGCCAGGCCTTCGGCCGCAGCGTGCTGGACAACCAGGTGGTGCACTTCCGCCTGGCCGAGCTGCGCACCGAGGTGGAGGCGCTGCGTGCGCTCACCTGGAGCGCCATCGAGCAGTACGTGGCCGGCCAGGACGTCACCCGCCTGGCCTCCATGGCCAAGCTCAAGTGCGGGCGCCTGGGGCGCGAGCTGGCCGACAGCTGCCTGCAGTACTGGGGCGGCATGGGCTTCACCGCCGACAACCCGGTGTCGCAGTTCTACCGCGACGGCCGCCTCACCTCCATCGGCGGCGGCGCCGACGAGGTGATGCTGGGCATCATCTGCAAGCTCGAAAGCACCTTACCGGGCCGGGCCTGATGGAGCCCCGCCCCATGACCGCCAGCGCCCATCTGACACCGCGCAGCGCCGAGGAACAGGCGCGTTTCGAGACCGCCCTGATCGATCTGTTCGAGCACCGCATCAGCTTCAACCAGGTGCTGGGCCTGAAGGTGATGTCCGTGCGCCCGGGCGACGTGCGGGCCCGCATCGCGATGAAGCCGGAGCTGATCGGCAGCTACACCCACGGGCGGCTGCACGGCGGGGTCATCTCCTCGGTGCTCGATGCCATGGGGGGCCTGGCCATCATGGTGGGCATCGCGGAGCGGCATCCGCACGACAACGCCCTGCAGGTGATGAGCCGCTTCGCCAAGATGGGCACCATCGACCTGCGCATCGATTTCCTGCGCCAGGGCATCGGGCAGCACTTCATCGCCTCGGCCGAGGTCACACGCCTGGGCGGCCGGGTGGCCTCCACCCAGATGCGTTTCGTGAACGACGAAGGCACGCTGATCGCCACCGGGGCGGCGTCCTTCATCGTGTCCTGAGCCTGCGCGGCGACCCGCTGGTGCCTTGAACCTCCGCCTTGAATCACCGCTTTCAACCCCCGCCTTGAACCACAGCCCACCGGCTCCATCTGCCGCGTCATGAACAAGCCAAACCGCACCCGTCACGGGCCCTGGATCATCGGCGCGGCCGTGCTCACCGCGGCCGCCGTCCTGGGCCTGCCCCGCCTGGTGGAAAGCCGCACCGACGCCACCCCGCGCGCCGTCACCCCGCGCGGGCCGCTGCTGGCCGAAGAGCAGGCGCAGATCGACGTCTTCAAGCGCACCTCGCCCTCGGTGGTGCACATCACAACCCTGGAGACCCAGCGCGACTTCTTCTCGCTGAACGCGCAGCAGGTGCCGCGCGGCACCGGCACCGGTTTCATCTGGGACGATCGCGGCCACATCGTCACCAACTTCCACGTCATCCAGGGCGGCAGCGGCGCGCGCGTGACGCTGTCAGACCAGAGCACGCACCGCGCCACCCTGGTGGGCGCCTTCCCCGACCGCGACCTGGCCGTGCTGAAGATCGAACTGCCTGCCGCCAAGGCCCCGCCCATTGCGGTGGGCAGCAGCCGAGACCTGGTGGTCGGCCAGAAGGTCTACGCCATCGGCAACCCCTTCGGCCTGGACCAGACGCTGACCACCGGCATCCTCAGCGCCCTGAACCGCGAGATCGAGTCCGTCAACCAGCGCACCATCCGCGGCGTCATCCAGACCGATGCGGCCATCAACCCCGGCAACTCCGGCGGCCCGCTGCTGGACTCCGCCGGCCGGCTGATAGGCGTGAACACCGCCATCTACAGCCCCAGTGGCGCGAGTGCGGGCATCGGCTTCGCCATTCCCGTGGACGAGGTCAACCGCATCGTGCCCCGCCTGATTCGGGACGGCCGCTTCGTGCGCCCGGCCCTGGGCGTGACAGCCGGCCCCGTCGGCCTGCAGCGGGCCCTGAACCTGCCCAAGGGCGTGGCCCTGGTGCAGGTGGCCAACAACAGCCCCGCCTCCCGCGCCGGCCTGGCCCCCTTCCGCCGCGGCGCCAACGGCGAAATCGTGATGGGCGATGTGATCACCGCCGTGAACGACCAACCCGTGGCCGACCTGGACGACATGCTCAACCAGCTGGAGCAGCGCAGCCCCGGCGACACCGTCACCCTGACGGTCTGGCGCAACGGCGCCACGCGCAAGCAAGCGGTGGTGCTGGGGACGGGGGAATAGCGGAGGGAGCGCTATGGCGTTCCGGTGATCTGCTCCCCCTCCAATGTCGATCGAACGTTGGGTGGATTGACATCCGGGGGAACTGCGGGCAAAAGTACGGCCCGACAAGGTGTTTGCGTGCCGGGTTTGATGGGCCTGCGCATCCGCAAGAATTTAGGCGGCCTATTTCAGGCGCACATCGTCCAGGACTGGGCCCACCGAAGAGGAAAGTAGCAGGCTGATGACGATGAGCAGTGACCGATTCGGGCCGGCCACAACCGATTCACCTGCAAACCCTATACAGGGTTAGGCCTCACAGGAAACTCCTTTCGCCCGCCCCCGCCGAGAACAGCCAAAGCACCAATCCCACGTCTCACAGAGTCCCCGGACTTTCCTTCATGAAAAATCCGTCAGGATCCCATACCTTTGGCAAATTAGAAAACTTCAAATGTCGTCGAAGCGCAGCTCGCCGACGACAATTGGATATGTGTCAAAACGAACGCGTGATGCGTATAGTACGTTAGGCCTCAGATTCCTGCCGAGTGATTGCTCCAGAAAAAAATACGCTCCTCGACATGAACTGGACGGCCACTTAGGCCCTACAAGGCGTATTGGGTATGCAAGTCGCGGCACTTTAGGAGTGAGGTGGCTTCTTGGGATCCATCCTCAGAACCTGCTCGATTTGCTCCTTGATCACCCTTGGACGCCCCTTCTGGACGAAGGTGCACCCTAGCCGCTTGACCTCATCGTATAGGGGTTCGCTGACATAAACGGAATAGACAACCACGCGCGATCCTGATTCCCCCGCTGTCCTTATTGTCCTTGCCACAATAAGGCCAGGATATTCCGCATCGAGCAACGTCCTGTTCTTTGGGTCATGCTTCAGTCCATCGGAAGCAGGCATATTCAAGTCTATTATGTATGCTCGATAGGTAGCCAGTTTACTCAGACGCAATGCATCATCTGCTGTCTCAGAGAACTTGACCTTCAGACCCTTCGATGTGAGATAGTCGGCAAGCCACTCCAAGTACATCGGCTCGTCATCAATCACTAAGATGGTATCCGACAAATATGGCAACTGGCTCATGATACACTCCATACATTTGAGGGGAATCGAATTTGAAACGTTGTCTCTCTCCTCTTGGAGTTGTGTGAGACGGAGATAGTCCCTCCAATAAAGTCTTCCATTATTCGACGACAAATATATAGGCCTAATCCCGTGCCAAGTGCTTTACTCTCTTTCGCTTGCCGCCCACGAACACCCAGCTGGAAGAACTTCCTAGCCTCGTCCCCGCTGAACCCGATACCTGAATTTCGGATCTCAACTAGCAAGGTCCTATTCTTCTCTTGAACGCGAGGCTCAATAGTCACTTTTGAGTGAGAGTCCCCGTACTTCGTCGCATTATCGAACAAGTTCATAAAAACTTGACGAAGTACCTCGGGACGCCCATTAATTCTGTATTGGGTTTCTCGATCCAGCAACTCGATGTCGATTTGCATCGACTGAGCAGCATCTTGGTAAAACATGGCCGCCTCAATTATTATCTGCGGCAAAACACTCACTGCGTTTGATCGTGGCGCAGACAGCTGCTTGTTCGTTGACGACACCTCCGAAAAGAAGGCGAGATTTCGAACCAATGAGATGCAACCCTCCAGTTGCGCGCGAGCGGCATTGACCTTGCGCTTCGAGTCTTCGAATGAATAAACGCCATGAGCGACATTGTCCAGCGTGCCTGCAATACCATTCAGAGGATTAATGACCTGATGGACGAAATTTCCCAAGAACAATAGGTCAATCGTCTGGGCTTGGGACAAGCCTGTCGGCGTATCACTCATATCTTTGCTCCGGTTAGATTCAGCGAATGTTCGTCCAGTAAATACTCGACACTACCAAGTAGACAGATCTTCCGAAGCAGAGTCATCGAATTAGCATCCACCTCGAACGGCTTAGTCGACGGTTCTATACGAATGGAATTGGTGGCAACTATTGCTGAGAACGTCTTTTGTTTGCTTGACAGCCTCGTTAGGCTCAAGACTGCCCGAACTGCGGAACGATCAATACTAGCCTTTGAAAGACCTGACCAATTGACCCAGTCGTAGCCGTCCTCCGGCAGCGTAAATGGAGACACTTCAAGTAGAGTGCCCCTCAGCGAAAACTGTTGCATCTTCTCCGATACGAAACCCGCTAGCGCGGCGGCCAACTCCAACTCCTTTGACGGACCCTCGGCGCTTAGAATCGACGCACGAGTGTAAGCCGATGCGGCCGATTTGCTCGCCTCTACCACGATATCCACGAAGCCCGGAAGCTGCAAAATGGTTGCTGGTAAAAAACCGTACTTCGCGGCAATTTCGGAATAGCCCGCCAATAGGGCAGAGAGGTAATGAGACTCCCATGCACGAATTAATGGCCTCTTCCTTTGGTCATTCCACTTTTTGACTTCAGTTCTACATGCCGGAGACAACGAAGGAGTGCATACTATAAGTAGATAGTCGGCGGCGTTGCTTACAGCATAGCTTACCTTTTCAAAGACGGTTGGCCAATTGACTGACTTCGTGTGGTGCTTGCAATCAACATACCAAACCTGCGTAGTCTGTTCGCCACTGATGTCAACATGGGACCATGTGCCTTCAATGTCTCTACCACCGTCCGCACCAGGGGTGCGCCAAGTCGCGTTTGCAAGGCCGCGCGCTGTTAGCAAGTCGTACGCGAGGTTCTCGAACTGTGTTGGCGTCAACGTCTTGAAGTCAGGATTCATCCGAAATCTCCATCTGCACTACCGGAATGTATAGGCTAGCCCGCCGGTTTCTGGCACGTTACGAACCACGTTGTACCGCGTTTCACCCTGCAAGGCGCTGCGCGCCATGCAAGTCTCCCTTGCAAGCGCCGCAGATGCAGAGTACCGCGACTGCTCCCACGCTGGCCCTTAAGTCGCTGTAGAGCACTGCTCTCGAACCAAATGCAACGGCTCACCTTTCGCGCCGCTGATGCATAACCCTTCTACAGGGACTCCCCTTTCAGTCAACATGGTCGAGTGAATTACGAATCAGTTCTGACCGCCATAGGCAGCGCGCAGTGACAACACCGACGAGGAACAGACTGCACATCTACAGGCGGGCTTGTTTCGGCCTTGGCCGAGGCCCCAGATACGAACCGCTCGGCAGTGCCCCATTCGCTCACCGGGCGTTCTGCCCTTGAGGGTTACCGGGTTTGGCTGCCGCCGCTCTGACCTGTGGTGCTATCTGCGCTTCGCGTCTGCGGGAGGGAACGAACTCGTCAAATCGCCGGTCGCTGGCCCAGAGCACAGTGCGGTGCTGGCGCCTCGGGAACATGATTCGGATCGAATCGGCCATTCCGCGTGAGAACCGCCCACAAGATGCGCGCGTTTTTGTTGGCCAGTGCCACGACTGCCTTCTGCCAGCCGACCCTTTCCTTCAACTGCACCAGCCATTGGCTGATGAGATCGCTTCGCTTGCCTGCGGTCATCACCGCCGACTTCGCGCCCTGGATCAGCAAGGTGCGCAGGTAATCATCGCCGCGCTTGGTGATGCGCCCAAGGCGCGCCTTGCCGCCAGTGGTGTTCTGGCTGGGGACCAATCCCAGCCACGCGCCGAACTGCTTGGCGCTGGCGAACTGACTGAAGTGGCTGACGCTGGCCACCAGCGCCGAGGCCCCGATTGGACCGACCCCCTGCAGCGCCGCTGCCTTGGCGGCGCGCTCGTCGCTGCGGACGTGGGCGCTGATGCGTTCGTCGCACCACTTCATCTGCAGGTCCAAATCGATCCAGTGCAGGTGCACGCGCTGCAGTACCAGCCGGGCTATTCCCGTCAGCTCGTTGCTGGCATCCTCAAGCACCTCGGCCCGCACCCGGCGCAGAACCTCGGGACTCTGCGGGAATGCCAGGCCGAACTCGGCCAGCACGCCGCGGATACGGTTGATCAGCGCGGTGCGCTCAGCCTTGTAGCCCTCGCGCAAGCGGTGCACGCTGAGTTGGCCCTGCTGCTCGGCTGTCTTTACCGGCACAAACCGCATGTGTGGTCGGCCCGCAGCTTCGCAGATCGCCGCTGCGTCGTTGACGTCGTTCTTCCCGCCCTTGTGACCTGCCGCCATTCGATATGAGGTGACAAAGTGGCCGGCGATCAACCGTGCGTCCAGGCCCAACAGGCGCAGGCGTCGTGCCGCATGGTGCGCACCGCCGCAGGCTTCCATCCCAACCAGGCAGCCGGCTGGCAACTCGGCGCACCAGGCAAAAAACCGTTCCGGCGCCATCGGCTTGGCCGTCACCACTCGCCCCGAACTGTCCACCGCGTGCACCTGAAACACGCGCTTGGACAGGTCCACCCCTACCCGTGCGACCGCACCGCGTGTAACCTCCGCCATGACTTCCCCTTTCCGATCAGATTGAGCTTTCACACGTCAATCTTGGTACATCGATACCGTGACAGGATTGGGGAAGTCCCTTCGTATTCGCTCAAGCGGAGCGCCAACGGCAGGCCACCAGGGCCCGGCCACACGGTGCATTTTCACAGCCCGGGCCCTGGCGTCGTGCCGGTGGTGCGCATGGTGTGAAAACGGCCTTGCATGAGCGCGCCAAGTATTAAAACTAAAGCATTCTTTAATTTGTGGCGAGACTTTGAAAGAACGACACGCGCCAAACGCAGCACCGCCCCAGGCAACTGAAAGCACGCCTCAGAAGGCCTGGGCTACGATTCCGGCCCCGCACATCCCTTGGCCGCCCTGGAGCCCCGCATGCAAGTCGTCTGCCTCGATCTAGAAGGCGTTCTCGTCCCTGAAATCTGGATCGCGTTCGCCGAGTGCACCGGCATCCCGGAGTTCCGCCGCACCACGCGTGACGAGCCGGACTACGGCAAGCTGATGCGCTTTCGCATCGGGCTGCTGCGCGAGCGCGGTCTGAAGCTGGCCGACATCCAGGCCGTGATCGCCGGGATGGCGCCGCTGGAAGGCGCCAAGGACTTTCTGGACGGCCTGCGCTCGAACTACCAGGTGATCATCCTGTCAGACACTTTCTACGAGTTTGCGGACCCGTTGATGCGGCAGCTGGGCCGCCCCACGCTGTTCTGCCACAAGCTGGAGATCGATGCCGACGGCTTCGTGGCCGACTACAAGCTGCGCCAGCCCGACCAGAAGCGCCACGC
>Ga0315906_10001044_pt1 | contig 42093 bp, 61 predicted proteins | sample LakEriMetagenome_4_FD_203526 | JGI IMG/M metagenome (GOLD analysis project Ga0315906, IMG submission 203526) | Freshwater fungal communities from buoy surface, Lake Erie, Ohio, United States - Buoy 2 MA122 | ecosystem: Environmental > Aquatic > Freshwater > Lake > Lake biofilm | place: USA...
TACCAGTTACGATGCCATTGATCACATGATGCAGTCCATTGCCAAGAAATCAAAAATAACTGCCAAACAGCTACATGATCGTTTTGTAGCCAAGCACAATAAGACTCCAGATGACTGGATCAAAAACAAAGGAGCATGACATGAGAACATATAATTTTACTGTAGCGGACAGACTATATACAATAGTGGCTAGTAACTTCAATCAGGCCCTGACACAACTGCGTCAACAACTGGGATTATAATGAGAAACTTTATCAACATGTTAGAGGCTTTGGAACGTGGTTGCCCTCCTGCCACGCAAAGCATTGACCTCAATCTAAAAAATCGTCAAAAGGCCATAGAAGAATATCACTATGGTCCGCTAAATCCTGCGGAGCCCAATGAAGAATACTGGGCAGAGTTGGCTGACAAGTGGAACACCGATGACATTGAATCAGTCAAGGCCAATCGTTGTGGGAACTGTGCGGCCTTTGACATCTCAGAAGACATGTTGGATTGCATTGCCAAGGGCATTGGCAGCGAACCCGGCTCAGACGCTCATGATACTATAGATGCAGGCGATCTAGGCTATTGCAAGTTTTTAAAATTCAAGTGTGCGGCCAAACGCACCTGTGATGCTTGGGTTGAAGGCGGCCCTGTAACAAAATGAGAGCTGAAGAATTCCTGATTGAGCGTTGGACCAAAAAGACTGTGTCTGACTATTATGATCACAAAAAAGATCTTAAATTCACCAACAAGGATGTCAGGGTCAGTCAACCCTTTGATGGCTGTGTGGTGTTGAGATATCGCACTGTGCCTGATGCGGCCCGTAGTTTTTTCCGTGTGGCCGAATACTATGATGGCAAACACTATGGCAGTGGCGTACGACAAGTTAGCTTGCCGGAATTCTTGGACAACTGGATGGACCGACAGGGAAATGTGGACTACTTCAAGTTCTGGGATGGGTTCAACATTCCAGATCGTGCTTTCAGATCATGGCTTAAATCAGCCAGACCTTTGTCCAATGCCGAACAGGTCATGGTGGATGCCGTGCGTAAGAACACACAAGGCCAGAAAAAGTTTTGTGTGATTGGTGTGGGCTCAGATGATCCTGATACCATACGACACGAAATGTTCCATGCTAGATATTATTTAGATTCTGCATTCAAAACGGCTGTAGACGGCTTGATCAAATCACATAAGAACCACAGTGATTTCAAAACCATTCAACGTGTGCTGATCAAAAAGTTAGATTATGTAAATCATGTGGATGAAGAAACTGCGGCCTATTTGTATGCAGGATCGCAACTGAAGTTGGTATTTGGCGTTGATGCCAAAGATCTAGTAAAAGCATTCCGAGAATTGGACAAAAATGAGAGCTGAAGAATTTGTCAGCGAGAAATGGAGCCGGAAATACAAACGCTCTATAGATTGCTCTAACCCCAAAGGCTTTAGTCAGCGGGCGCATTGCCAAGGTCGTAAAAAGAATGAAGATCTAGATGAATTTGCACCACCAGGCGGCGATGACCGCGAGCCAAACGAAGAAGAAATACTACATCGGCTGGCCGCACAATGGTGGCAGGGGGATGAAGACCCACGTGCCGAACGCACACTGGCTACTATGGGCTGGGAAATAGGCCAAGATGAAGGCTATGACAATGGCGGTGCTTTTGTTGTTCGTGCTGGAGATATCAACGGTAACAGTTTTATTTCGTGGCCAGCAGAAGAATTAGAATCTCATCAGCTCGATGAACTCATGTTCAAAGGTAGTCAGTGTACCAAAGACTGCTCAGGACATCGTGCAGGATACGAGTGGAGTGCCCGCAAAGGCAATCGCACTGCTAATTCATGGAGCCAGAGTTTTAACAACGGGGCTGCCATACGCAATGCAGGAAGATAACATGAACGAATATCCAGTATATCCAGAAGACGATGGCTATGATCGTCATCGCAATCCTTATTCACCAGTATGAGATTGAACGAAATACAATTGGGTCGTAGTGTTACCTACAATTTCTACGATATCTATTCCTTGGTCAAACAGCGAGAAGGACGTCCGGGCTTGACCATACGCCTGCGCAATGACCGTCCAGCAGAAACAAAAAAGTCAGGCATTTATGTTTGGAAACATCCTGACTGGGGATATTTCTATGTAGGCATTGCCGCCGCTGACAACTTCACAGCACGTTGGCACAAACACATCCAAAAGTTATTGGATCAGTGTACATCGGCTGCACAGATGCACAACTGGAAACAGTTTGCCGATCGATTTGCCGCGGCCGGTTATGGCATTGATGATTTAAAAGATGTACAACTGCGTTTCTATCCTATAACCACTGTGGCACAGCACGGTAACAAAGAACAATTAAAACAAGAACTCAAAGCCATTGAAGACCGACTCACTGCCTGGCTCAATCCTGCCTGTAACTATCAGCACGATCCTGCACGGCCCAGTGCTACACGATATCCTCCACCGAGGACACCCAACACACCTTAGGACCGCTATGGTGCGTGGCCGGCTGCTGGCCTGACTGACGGATTCGCTACCCCTAGGTCAAAAGTGAGCATAATTACTAGATGCAACAAATCATCAAGTTCAGCAATCTAAAACCTGTACCCAAGCCGCACTTAAAAGGAAAATTTTGCTCTGTTCCATTCAATGATATTTCTGTAGACCCCAACGGTGATTTTACCATGTGCAAATGTCAATTACACATGCCGTTTGTTGTGGGCAATGCTAAAACAACTAGCATTGAACAGGCTTGGAACTCTGAACTTGCCAATGCGGTGAGAGATTCTGTAATACAAGGAACATTTGATTATTGTAGTTGGAAGTGCCCAGGGCTCAAACAACTTGAAAATCAAGTTCCATCCAATATCAAAATCTCAACACACCCTACTTGGATAAACATCAGCAATGATCTATCTTGCAACTTAAAATGTCCTAGCTGTAGAGAGCATGTAATCATCGAAAAAGATCCGGTCATACTAGAAAAACAAAATCAACTCATTGATGAAATAGTCAGTTTCAAAAATTCCATAGTGGTCAACCCATGCAACAATGGTGAACCATTGGTGAGTCCATCTACAATGTATCTTTTAAAAAACATAGACCAGATGGATCTCAAACATGTAAAACTATACCTGTCTACCAATGGAACATTGATCTATAGATATCGAGACTTGATTGCAAGCATCAGTGATCGTATTGTGGGCCTTGGCATCAGCATAGATGCGGCCACCGAAGGTACCTATCAAAAGGTCCGAGGTGAACTGTGGCAAGATTTGATGCAGGGTATACAATGGCTGTTTACTCTCAATAAACCAATCCATGCCACTGCTCGATTTGTGGTGCAGGGAAAAAACTATCACGAAATGCGAGACTTTGTGACCATGACCAAAAATCTTGGGTTCCAAGATGTGCATTTCCAATTGATAAGAGATTGGGGACACTGGTCAGATCAATGGTGGGATCAAAATAAACTATCGTCTGAAGAGATGCGGTGTGTACAACAGGAATCGACCAAGCTGAAAGAAGAATTTGGCAATTTTATTATATTCGATTCGGAATTTTTGATCTAAATAGTGTTGCATATAACCAAAATATAGTGTATACTAGTTAGACTTTATGGAGAGTACCAAATGGACAAAACTTTTAACAACGAACAAAAAATCAAACTCACTCAAATCATCAACGAAGGCATGCAGGTCATGCACGAGATTGAAACACTCAATGGTGGGCTGACAGATACGATCAAAGCAGTGGCTGAGGAAATGGAAATCAAACCCTCTATTCTCAAGAAGGCCATCAAGCTGGCACACAAAGCTGAGTTTGGTCGTGAACAACAGGATCATGCTTTGCTAGAAACAATTTTGACCACTGTTGGCAAAACTCTATAATTACTGTTATCACAACAGCGCCTCGCCTACGTCACGGGCATGAAGAATGGTATGTGCGAGCCATAAGTCGCCAGGAGAAAAATGAGTTACGTAGACGCACTATTTGATCGTGAACACGATCGCATTCATGTAGTAGAACGCCGGAATGGGCTTCGCGAGTATCGCGAGTACCCGGCCACATACGTGTTCTACCATGATGATCCCCGAGGCAAGTTCCGTAGTATCTACGGCAACTCTGTTTCAAGATTTTCCACACGCAACAACAAAGAGTTCCGCAAAGAACTACGCATCCAGTCAGGCAAAGGTATCTATGAGTCAGATATCAATCCTGTGTTTCGATGCTTTGAAGACAACTACAAAGGTCAAGATGCACCCCGACTGCAAACATGTTTCTTTGACATTGAGGTAGACTTTGATCCTGAGCGTGGATTCTCCAAACCTGACGATCCATTCAACCCTATCACTGCTATATCAGTGTATCTTGACTGGTTGGATCAGTTGGTCACCTTGGTAATTCCTCCCAAGTCAATGAGCGCAGAAACTGCCAAAGAGATTGCCGCACAGTTTGAAAATACCATGCTGTTTGATCGTGAAGAAGACATGCTGAACACGTTCCTGGATCTCGTTGACGATGCAGATGTGTTGAGTGGTTGGAACTCAGAAGGTTTTGACATACCGTACACAGTGCAACGTATCACTCGTGTGCTCAGCAAAGACGACACACGTCGCATGTGTTTATGGAATCAATTTCCCAAGCAACGAACCTTTGAACGCTTTGGTGCAGAGAACTTGACCTTTGACTTGATTGGTCGAGTACACATGGACTATATGCAACTTTATAGGAAATACACATATGAAGAACGTCATTCCTACTCGCTGGATGCCATCGGCGATCATGAGCTTGGAGAGAGAAAAACTCAGTTTGAGGGAACGCTGGATCAGCTATACAATCAAAACTTCAAGACATTCATCGACTACAACCGGCAAGACACCATGTTGCTTGCCCGCTTGGACAAAAAGTTACGATTTCTAGACCTTGCCAATGAACTGGCACATGCCAACACTGTGTTGTTGCAAACAACCATGGGTGCTGTGGCAGTGACAGAACAGGCCATCATCAATGAAGCCCACGAACGTGGACTAGTAGTTCCTAACCGCAAAGAGAGACTCACAGATGAAGACACACAAGCCGCAGGTGCCTATGTTGCTTATCCCAAAAAAGGCATCCACGAATGGGTCGGTGCCATTGACATCAACTCGCTGTATCCCTCGGCTATTAGAGCCCTCAACATGGCGCCAGAAACAATCATTGGACAACTCCGGCCAATAATGACTGATAGGTATATCAAGGACAAAATGAACTCTGGGTCTAGCTTTGCGGCTGCCTGGGAAGGTTTGTTTGGAAGCCTTGAATACACAGCAGTGATGGAACAACAACGTGGTACAGAGATCACCATAGACTGGCAGGATGGAGAAGAAACTGTGCATTCTGCTCCAGAAGTGTGGAAGATGATCTTTGATAGCAATCAGCCTTGGATCTTATCAGCCAATGGCACAATCTTTACCTTTGAAAGTGAAGGTGTGATTCCTGGCTTGTTGGCACGTTGGTACAGAGAACGCAAAGAACTACAGGCCCGACTAAAAGAAGCAACAAGCAAACAGGATCAAGAGTTCTGGGACAAACGTCAGTTGGTCAAGAAGATTAACTTGAATTCACTGTATGGTGCTATTTTAAATCCTGGCTGTAGATTCTTTGACAAGCGCATTGGTCAGTCAACCACCTTGACAGGACGTGCCATTGCCTATCACATGGATGCCTATGTCAACGAATGTATCACCGGCAAGTACGATCACGTAGGCGAAAGCATTATCTATGGTGACACAGACTCTGTGTACTTTAGTGCCTGGCCGGTATTGTCTAAAGAAGTCAAAGAAGGTCGCATGACATGGTCAAAAGAAATGTGTGTGCAACTCTACGACAGCATTGCTGATCAAGTCAACGACAGTTTTCCAGGCTTTATGGAGCGAGCATTTCATTGCCCTAGAGAGATGGGATCAATCATCAAAGGCGGTCGTGAACTTGTGGCAGACCGCAGTTTGTTTATTACCAAGAAACGCTATGCTGTCAACATCTATGACAAAGAAGGCAAGCGCAAGGACGTTGATGGCAAAACAGGATCAATCAAAGCCATGGGCTTGGATTTAAAGAGATCTGATACACCCAAAGTCATTCAAGACTTCTTGTGGGACTTGTTAGAGCGTGTGCTCAATGGTAGCCAACGAGATGAGATCATTGAAATCATACGCAAGTTCAAATACGAATTCACCGAGAGACCAGGTTGGGAGAAGGGTAGTCCCAAACGTGTAAACAATCTCACACAGTATCAAAAGAAAGAAGAGCGTGAAGGTCGTGCCAACATGCCTGGACATGTGCGAGCAGCCATGAACTGGAACAACATGCGTCGAATGAACAGCGACAACTATTCATTGCAGATTGTTGATGGAATGAAGACCATTGTGTGCAAACTCAAATCGAATGCTTTGGGATGGACTTCAATTGGCTACCCCACAGATGAGATGCATTTGCCACAGTGGTTTAAAGAACTGCCATTTGATGATGGTGAGATGGAAGCCACTGTGGTAGATCAAAAGATCAACAACTTGTTGGGTGTGCTAGAGTGGGATCTCGGGTCTGCTACCAACACAACAAATACTTTCCAATCACTGTTTACATTCGAATGAAGCTCAGCCGACTGATTACTTATAAATTCATGATTGACAATCTCAGTGTCAAGCATGTGTACGATGAAATTGAAAACCTACTACAACATGTAATCACTGACCTTGACGTGCAAAATATAGATTTTGACAACATCAAGACCAACATGAAGAGCAATAAAAAATTAGCATTGGACACACTTGACACCATTGATCAGGACATACAACGATTTAAACAAGCACTAGATGGTTTTGTTAAAAGCGTAGAGGAACCATACTACGCTAAAAGTATGGCTGTGTATCAAGAAGGGATCAACGACTCTGCTGACTATATTTTAGATAGACACAACTTTAAAAAACTTTTATATCAACAAGAAACCTTGGATTTCTTCTCTGGCAGAATTAGAGATCTTGGCCATTGGAAATGGCCTGCCATGGAAATAAGACCAGCACACGGCGAAATCTCACAACACCTTGTGGCGTGCGATCCATTGTATCTAGTAGACACCGATCCTGAGCTGTTCAAACATGTTAAAAAAATGTGGAATCCAGAATATCAACGCAGACTCAGATATTACACAGTGAGTGAAAGCGATCGTCGGATATTTCATCAACTTCCGCAATTTCAGTTTGGGTTGATCGTAGCTGTGGATTTTTTTAACTTCCGGCCATTGGATTTGATTGAACGATACCTCTTAGAGATTTACCAACTACTGAGACCGGGCGGAATGGTAATCTTTACTTACAATAACTGCGATTACCCAATAGGGGTTGACAATTTTGAAAATTCGTATTATTGTTATACACCAGGTAGACATGTCAAGGCCATGGCCGAAAAAATTGGTTTTAGAGTGGCGGCGAGCTTTGATTTAGAAAACAATGTGAGTTGGCTGGAGTTGCAGAAGCAAGGAACCAAAAGCAGTTTGCGTGGCGGACAAACACTAGGCAGAATATCAAGCATTTAATAGGAGAAAACGATGAGAGATAATTTATTAGATTTAGTAGAACATACATTCGATCTTGGGTGTATTGAATTGATCAAGATCACAGGCACAGACAAAGAGACCACCATTGACGGTGTGGCCACAGACAAGAGTGTGGTGTTGCAGGCCAAATTTGCCAACCCAGTGGCAGACTTTATTGGTACATTTGGTATGCCAAATCTTGGCAAACTCAAGATCCTGTTAAACTTACAAGAGTACAAAGAAGATGCACAGATCACTGTGATCCGACAGAACCGCAATGGCGTAGATTCACCAGTGGGTTTACATTTTGAAAACAAGTCCGGCGACTTTAAAAACGACTACCGTTTCATGGTATCAGAGGTTGTTGCAGAACAGCTCAAGCAGTTTAAAATGAAACCGGTGCCATGGGCAGTGGAGTTTGAACCCACAGTGGCCAGTATCCAGCGTCTCAAAATGCAAGCACAGGCCAACGCAGAGACTCCAAACTTTATGGCCAAGACAGAAAACGGCGATTTGAAATTTTTCTTTGGTGACCATAGTACCCATGCTGGCGACTTTGTGTTCCAACCTGGTGTGTCGGGCAAACTCACCCGTCCTTGGTTATGGCCAGTGTCGCAGTTTATTTCCATTATGAATCTCACAGGAGACAAAACTGTGCGGATCAGTGATGATGGCGCCACAAAGATCACAGTTGACAGCGGCATTGCTGTTTATGATTATATCCTTCCAGCACTCAGCAAGTGATTAGAGATGTAGTACGATACAAAGCACCTCCAGTTTGGGGAGTGCTTTGCATTGACATTTGGCAAGATGACACCAACAATGAGTTTTATCAAAATGCCTTGACTCAGTTAGCCCAATATCCCATTGCTGGAGTAGTAAACTGTACAACCAATATAGTCATTGACTATTCAGATAAAAGCATTTATAATACACTTAAGAACTATCATTGGGCTGCCGACACTATCAACAGTCAGGTCAATGATAATGCCCTGTTTGATTTGATTAAAAATGCTGGTGAGTGTCAGACAACTCAACTCATCCACGACAAATTATTTGATCAACAAACGGTGCACCTAAGTAGAAGAGAAACTTTTATACACCAAGGGCATTACTATTGGCCAGAAATACAGGATTGGATTATTTTAGGAAGTGCATGGGGCAAATGTGTTCATTATGGACCGTTGGGCGTGGATACATTGGTAGAAATGCCTAACCATAGATTTCATATTTTCCCTGACTGGAGCATACAAACTGAGGACAAGCAACCGCCAACTACTCAACAGATACACGATGATTTTTTTGTGTGGGCTCCTATAGACCACGGCGGGTACAGATTGATAACACGAGCAAAGAACCACAAATGGACAGAGAACCAGAACAACTAGTACAGGACAATTTAACTGCTAAACAAAGCGACTATGCTGTGTTTCTTCCAGCCATCAGTAGTTTCTATGCTGGTTACATTGGTCGCGAACGACATGGCGTAGGACTTGACGCAGGCAGATTGCCAGCAGGCATTGGTGACATGGAGGGCATGAACTGGTTGAATCCTCAGAAAGCATTGTTTCCGTATCGTTGGAGTTTGTATTCAGCAGGTCATGCCAACTTGGATTTAAACAAGTTTGATGCCAAAGAAGACATGGTTCGCAACAGAGATCCCAACACCATCATGTTGGCAGACTCAGGCGGGTTCCAGATTGCCAAAGGTGTATGGCCCGGACGTTGGGCAGACCCCACAGATAAAAAAGCTGAAGCACAACGAGAGAAAGTTCTTAAATGGCAAATGGGCATATCCACCTATGGTATGACCATGGATATTCCCACATGGACCTTCCGTGACCCTGTGGCAGCCAAAGCATCGGGCATTCACAGCTATGATGACGCAGTCAGCGCCACACAATACAACAATGAGTTTTGGATTGCCAATCGCTTTGGTGATACCAAGATCTTAAACGTATTACAAGGTGGTAATCATGCCGAAGCTGATCACTGGTATGATCTAATGAAACACTACAGTGACCCCAACAAGTACCCAAACCGGCATTTCAATGGCTGGGGCATGGGCGGTCAGAACATGTGTGATGTACACTTGGTTCTCAAACGCTTGGTACATTTAATTCATGATGGCTTGCTGGAAAAGGGCGTACATGATTGGATGCACTTCTTGGGCACATCAAAACTAGAATGGGCAGTATTGCTTACAGACATTCAACGTGCTATCCGCAAATATCACAATGCCAACTTTACCATATCGTTTGACTGTGCTTCACCGTTCCTGGCCACAGCCAATGGACAGATTTATACGCAACTTCGCACAGCCAATCGTGGCAAGTGGTCATACATGATGAGCCCCACAGCTGATGACAAAAAGTATGCCACAGACACTCGCACCTTTAGAGATGCTGTGTTACAGGATAACATACATGATGTGTTTGAAGACTCACCAATTTCTGCTAGAATGGCTATCAAAGATGTTTGCATTTACAAACCTGGTGACCTAAATAAGATCGGTAAAGAAGGTCGTACTTCGTGGGATTCATTCTCTTATGCATTGATGATGGGTCATAATGTTTGGCACCATATTCGAGCAGTGCAAGAAGCCAATCGACGCTATGATGCAGGCGAGTCACCAGACATGATGGTACATCCAATTAACCCAGACTTTGATGTACGCCCTATTATAGATCAAGTGTTTGCGGCTCGTGATCGCCAAAAGAGCTTGGCCATAATTGATGAGTATGCTACAATATGGGAAAGAGTAGTGGGCACAAGAGGCTTTACTGGTAAACGTGCCACCAATGCTCACACTATGTTTAATAACTTATTTGACGTTGAAGAAGAAGTTGTGCCCGCAGAAGAATTTGACGAAACCTTGCTAGACCAACTAGAAAATCAAGTGCAATGAAACAAGAACTAGACAAACTGTTGTGTGAAAAGTACCCCAAGATGCTGGTCAATCGCAACAAGCCTATGACCGAAACCTGCATGTGTTGGGGCTTTGATTGTGGTGATGGCTGGTTCCAAATACTGGACAGTCTCATGGGCAATATTCAGCACCACATTGATTGGAAAGAAAAACAACGTGGCTGGACTATTAGATTTAACAGTACCGCACCACCAGAAGATATGCGACCAGTTCCTGATGTTATTCCGCAAGTGACGCTGGATCAAGTCAAAGAAAAGTTTGGCACACTGCGTTTCTACTACACAGGCGGCGACGAGTATATTAGAGGATTGGTTTCAATGGCAGAATCAATGAGTGCTGTCACTTGTGAACAATGTGGTAACCCTGGCACAACAGGCGGCCAGGGATGGATTAAAACTCTATGCGAAACTCATAGGAATAAAAATGGATAGACCCGGACACGAAACAGTGGACTTTTTTGTAGGCACCGAAGTAGAACACTCACCTGCGTATGGACAAAAAACTTTGTTTGTGGTAGGTGTACAAGACGCCGACACTGTGATGGACATGGCTCTGGCCAATGATTGCACACATATCTACTTTGGAGCTAATCAGAGTTTTCCAAAGTTGGATATCAATGATGCCGACGGTTGGAGAAGTTGGGAAGGTATGATTCGTGCATGTTTGGATGCTGATCGTCTTTGCACACTAGATCTTGATGTCAACCAAGCAGAAGGCTTGTTAGAAAGTGCTTTGGTAGAATATCATAACTTTATCCCGATGATCAGTGTCAAGCTACCTTATATCCGACAGTTTGGGTATAATGCCACACTCAAGATTGATGACAAGGACTTCCGAGCAACCAACCCAGGAGTGTGGTGTCACAGTCTGCATGCTTTACAAAAACGTTCGGCGTTTACCGACTGGTCTAAATATACTCAAGACGAGGTACTATAACATGGCAAAACTATATCGTATCACTCCACTGGAAAAGAAATCAGTTGAATACTTTGTAGATGTGTTTGAGCGCAAAGAAGACGGTAGCATTCGTGGATTCCAAGTCACAGAGACCTGGCGTTGGGGGCAGGGTTTCCGCGAAGAAGATGATCCAGTGTATGATACTGAAATGGATCGGGTGCATTGTCGCCCTGATGTGGGTTGGGGGTGCGAACTCGACGATTTATGTGGCATTTGGGTAGAGTTTGATGATGACTTTACTGATGAGGAAAAAGAAAAAATTGAAGCCATACTGCGTTGGGATCAAGAAGACGAAGACGGTCGTTGCGGTACTGCTTGGTTATACGACGGCGATCATAATTGGGAAATTGAAGATGATCATGTTGCCATTTTAGGTCCTGTAAAGATTGACTTAGTGGACGAAGATGCGTATAATGAGACTATAGAAGAAAATGTATCACCTACTCCACTAACCCCATCAAATAACTGGCCGTTTCCAACTGAGGAATCTAAATAATGAATGTGAAAGAACTCGCAGAACAAGCAATTTACCGTGCTCAGAACTTGCAAGAGTTTGAGGTATTGCGCGATGAAAACGACATGATACTCAACGGAACCATACGCTATGACATTCGCCACAGGCCGGGCACACCATATCGTATCACAGTACCAGCCATAAGTCAAGACGAGGCCGAAGTTCGTGTGGATGAGTGGATTCAAGAAATGAGGAATGCAGAATGATTGCCAGTGAAAGAGAAACCATAGATCGGATCATGCAAAGTGCAGAGCGTAAGATCTGGATTACATTCCGCAAAGAAGGTATCCATAAATATCCAGCGGCGGCTACAGACCCAGCATTATGCACCGCAGGAGAATATGACGTATCGTTTCTTGCTAGTCCTCATAGGCACATTTTTCATTTCCGGGTGTGGATCGATGTGTTCCACAATGACCGGGACATCGAGTTCATCCAGTTCAAGCGATGGCTCGAGTCGCTGTATAATGGTCAAAGTTCCGTTTTAGAACTTGACTGGAAGTCTTGCGAGATGATCGCAGACGATCTGTATCTACAAATTGCAGGCCGTTATCCTGGCCGTGCAGTGTGGATTGAAGTGGCCGAAGATGGTGAGAACGGCTGCCTCATTAAGTATAATACTCACCGTCCTAATCTTTCAATTGTTATTTAAAGGAAACCAACATGGGCCGAACCCTGTTCAAACCCAATCCTCGTAGTCGTGCTGTCTGGGAAGACCTTGACAAATATCTCAACTTCTGTGTGGACTATGGCTATCGCTATGATCCAGCGGATCTTTACAACAACCGGTCATACCCATTCCAGCAGTTCCGTAAACTGGAAGCGGGCAAAGATCCCAAAGATATGTGGACTGAAGATAGTCGCAGATTTGCAGGCTACCGACCAGACTTCCGTCGAGATGATCGACGTCCTCGCGGTGATCGCTACGGAGACCGCCGTGCGTAAACTATACTACATGGGACTCGAGAGTTACGAGGCTCGATATACTCTACAATTAACAGAGTGGAACCGCCGTGTGTTTGATCGTCGAGGCCTTGATGTAGTATATGTGCCAGGCAATACCATTGACAATACGCAAAGTATTTCAGTAGGACAGGTCTTGGACGCACATGGTCGTAGTTATTTTTCAATGAGCCAGATGATGAATCTAGTTCAAATGATGAGAAACGGAGAAGTCACAAATGAAGATGTTATCTACTTTGAAGACATGTTTCAGCCCGGTATCGAGAGCTTACCTTATATTCTCGATCAAGTGTCTGAGTCTCTGCGTCCTCGCATTTATGTACGCTGTCTTGCTCAGGCCATTGACCCGGATGATTTCGTTCATGTTTGGGGCATGGCAGAGTGGATGTCAACGTATGAAAAAATGGTTAACTGCTTCGTAACTGGTGTTCTAGCCACAAACGAAGAGATGGTTGCCCACATGCGCATTGCAGGCTGGCGGGCACCCATTTATAATATTTCAGGCTTGGCATTTGGCAAAGCGGAAGTGCTAGAGCGCATAGGTGGTGCTGACAAGATTAAACCTTTTGAACAAAGACAAAAGCGTGTGGGCTTTGCCGCACGTTTTGACCAAGAGAAACAACCAGGCTTTTTCATGGACCTAGCTGAAGAATATCAGAAAGTGTACAAGGACGTGAGCTTTGCTGTGTTCTCAGGTGGCCCGTTGCGATCAAACAATCCTGACTATGTAAAACGTGCTCGCAAGATGAGTGACGAAGGTACACTACAGATTTTTGAAAACTTATCTAAAAATGATTACTACGCTCTTGTTAATGATAGTCGTGTGTTGTTTAATTGCGCCCTTCAAGATTGGGTTTCCAACACAGTCAGTGAAGCAGATACTCTTGGGTGTAATGTTCTATACCCTGCTTATAGGTCTTTCCCTGAAACTTTTGCTAATGACCCTGACAGGCTTTACATTCCCTGGAGTGAAGATGACCCATTCAACAAACTGGCTTTGTTACTCGAAAAACCACATCACAACATGGGCTTGATTTCTGATTGGAACAACGGCACAGTGGATCGTATCGTTGACATCCTTGAAGGTTCTGGCGAACAGTGGTTGCGTAGTGGTGCTCGATATCGTGACCATGTGGCCCATGCCAAATATCCTGTGGTAAAGGTCGAACAATGAAAGTTGTCGTCACCGGAGCCGCAGGGTACATTGGCGGCGAAACTCTAATCAAATTGGTTGATGCCGGGCATGATGTACTTGCCATTGACCGTGTAATGCCCCCGGGCAATTTGATAACAGTACCCTGTTCTTGGCACACAGGAGACTTTGCCAGCGATCTAGGTCTGGATGCAATCAAACTGTTCTGCCCAGACGCCATCATACATTGTGCTGGTACTAGCCTGGTTGGACCCAGTGTGATGAATCCTGAAGAGTACTACAATAACAATTTTGTCAAGACCAAAATTCTGTTGGATTTCTTAATTGCAAATCATCAAAAAAATGTTCGAGTAATATTCAGTTCCAGTGCGGCCACCTATGGTGAACCTATCATGACACCGTGCCAGGAGGAAGACCCTGCTATTCCCATTAGCCCCTACGGTGAAAGCAAGCTCATGGTTGAACTAATGATGAAAAGTTATGCCACAGCATATTCTTTAGATTTTGTGGCATTCCGTTATTTCAATGCCTGTGGTGCTGACAGTCAAGGGCGACATGGACAAGCACCTGGAGCCACACACATCATTGCTCGAGTGCTTGAAAGTATTAGAGATGGAAAAACGTTTACTCTCTACGGTGACAGTTACTCCACTCCAGATGGCACTTGCATTAGAGATTATATACATGTGGAAGATCTTGCTGACGCACATGTCATGGCCATGAATCCTGCAGTTCCCATTGGTATTTTTAATCTAGGAACCAATCAAGGATTTAGCAATCGTGATATTATCAACATGGCTGAAAAAATAACAGGACAACGTGTTGATCTAGAAATTGGTGCAATTCGTGCAGGAGATCCAGCTGTGCTTACTGCATCCGCAGACCGATTTAATTCTCTAGGATGGGCTCCTAAATTTTCTTTGGAGCACATGGTTCAACATGCTTGGGCCTGGTATACTAGATGAGCTTTAAGTCTCTATTTGACTTTGAATCGGCCTTGGCAGAATATACCGGAGCACCGTATGTAGTAGTAACCGACGGGTGTACACATGCCATTGAATTGTGCATGAGGTATGACGAGGTCAAAAAAACCAAATTCACGGCCTATACCTATTTGAGTGTGCCCATGCTCATGCATCATCTTGACATTGATTATGAAATGCTTACCGAAAAGTGGTCCGGAGAATATCAATTCTATGGCACAAGAATCTGGGATTCGGCTCGTAGATTAGAACGAAACATGTACAATTCTGGAACCATGCAGTGCTTGAGTTTTGGCTGGACCAAACCATTGCAGTTGGGCAAGGTAGGTGCCATCTTGTTAGATGATGCAGACGCTTACCGTACAATGAGTCGACAACGCAGTGATGGTAGAGACTTACACGTACCTTGGGAAACTGAAACAGATTTAATTTTAGGATATCACTACTGTCCTACCTTGGAATTGTGTGCCAAGGGGCTAGAATTATTGCCCACGGTCAATGAACAACCTAAATACGTCCAATATCCAGACTGTAGAAATTTTATAATAAAGGACTAATAATGTTTAATAATGTTCACCTTGACCTTGATTTTGCCCCATTTGTCAATGCTGATTACTCTGTTCACATGGGCAGTTGTATTAAGCATCAGGTCGACGAGCTCACTGACATTCACAAAAAATACGGTGGGTTTCCAGATAGCTATAACATACACAATACCAAAATACACCAACTGTGGTGGGACAACACACAAATTGATTACAATGAGCTTGGCCGACAGCTTAACATGGAAGTAATCACCGTATCAACTATCAAGCAACCACCAGGATGCGTGGTTCCGTTCCACAGAGATACTTTTTTTCAAATCAGTAAACAATATCCAACCCGTACTGAAACCAAAGTTCGCGCCAATATCTACATGGAAGATTATCAAATGGGGCAATTTATACAGTACGAACTCAATGATAAATTTGAAACCAGTACTAACTGGAAGGCCGGTGATGGATTTATATGGGGTAGTAACATACTACATGTAAGTTCCAACGCTGGATTTAAGGACAAGTATACTATGCAAGTTTCAGGATTTTTATTGACATCTGTCTAAATAACCTTTACAATAGTAACAAGACTGGTCATCCTCGACCTTAATAACTCGGAGAATTGGTAATGCCAAACAATAAAGAACAAATTTTTGACGTGATCAAAAGCAGTCAAATAGTTAGCGAAGCCCCGTATCATCCTGGCTACGAAGATGCGGCCCTGGGCCCAATTGCATTTGACGAAGATAAAAACTATAAAGAATCATATTTAGGCGATCATATTCGCTTTAAGATGAAGCGTGAAGGTAAACGTTTTTGGGCAGGCGACAATATCAGCGATTATCTACATGAAGGTGATAAAGAGAAACTAATCGACGAAGCCACAGAAGCATTTGAACTAGTGCTGGATCGTTTGTTGATCGATCGTGAAAACGATCCTAACTCACGAGGCACGGCTCGTCGACTTGCTAAAATGTATTTTAATGAAATAATGGAAGGTCGATATGATCCAGCACCAGATGCAACAGCTTTTCCAAATGATTCAGAAGATAGATACGAAGGCATGTTGGTTGTTCGTAGCGAACTGCGTTCTATGTGCAGTCATCATCATCAACCTGTGTCTGGTGTTGCTTACATTGGAATCATCGCCGCTAATAAACTTATTGGCTTGTCTAAATATACTAGGATCGCTCAGTGGTGTGCTCGTCGTGGCACACTTCAAGAAGAACTATGTAACGACATCGCCCGAGAAATAATGAAGGCCACAGCAAGTGAGAATGTTGGTGTGTATATCCAAGCCACACACGGATGTTGTGAGAATCGCGGCATCATGGCACACTCTAGTCTAACACAGACCACAGTGCTCAAAGGTGTGTTCCAAACAGATCCTGCAACCAAGAAAGAATTCATGGACAATATCAAACTACAACAGGAGTTTGCTCCACGATGATTGATCGAATATTGCATGAAATTTATGTCTGGTGGATTATGTTTATTGCAATGATCCAACATCTGTTTTCATAACTGTTGTTTTTAAACAACATCTAAGTTGACCTAAAAATCCAGGTTGTGTTATACTTTTTACAGTATAACTAGTCTGGATTTTTCAATGGTATTTCGGAAAACTGTTTTATCTGTTTCAATATCTTCAATGATGATTGCTCTCTCTGGTTGTGGAGGCGGCGGTGGTGGAGGGGGCGGAGGCTATGGCGGTGGTTATTTAAGATCAGAAGTTCCGTACCATACCCCAGTACGTGTTGCCACTGCTATAGATCCACTAACCAAAGTAGATGGTGCGGCTCCAGTATTTGATATCTTTGATGCCAACATCACCGGCAGTGGCAACGATATCATACTGGCTGGTCGACAGACACAGTATGCCACACCTGAAACCTGGAGCAATAGTAAACTTACACTGCTGGCCTGGGAAAGTGGTACCCTAGTTGATCGAACCGCACAATGGTTTCCTGGAGGTATCAACGAAATCCTAGGTACAGAACCCAGTGTGAAGTTTGCGGATTTATTCAACACAGGACGTCAAGACATGTTGGTGGCCCCTAGCACGGACATGCAACACTACGGCCCTGGATATGTATTTTCTAATCAAGGCACACATTTCAATCGTATCTCTATTCCATTGACCAATGTTTGGGCGCACGACAGCGCCATTGCAGACATGGACGGAGACGGTTTTAAAGATCTACTATTTGTAGATTACGGGCCCAACACCACATTGGCTATCAACAACCGAGTAAACAACTTTACACCCTACATTGACAGTAGAGGCAACGCTGGCGATTTGCGATGGGGCGGTTCTAGTATCGTAGCAGATGATTTTTTACAAAACGGACAAAAACAAATCATTGTAACTGATAATGCTTGTAACACTGCCAATGCCGCATGCAGTGACACACGCACTACCAAGATGTATAGCTACACCATCGTTGGAGGGCAACTAAACTATCAATACATAGCCGATCTTCCTGCACCATTGTTGGATCACAATGTGAGAGTAGTGTCGCACGATTTCAACGAAGATGGACGACCAGACGCCATTGTTTTTAGCCGTCTTGGTTTTCACACCAAACAAAGTGCCATCCAGTTCCTAAAAAACAATGGGTCGGCTGTGTTCCAAGATGTAACCACAGACACATTGGTTGGGTATGATACCAATACCTATTCTACCTATAACCCTAGATTCTTGGATGTCAACGGTGATGGCCGTACCGACATCATGGTCAGTGCCACGGACTTTTCTGGCAATCATAATAGTACACAGGTGCTGTTAAAAAGCTCTGAAGGAAAATATGTAGCCGCTCATCAAAAAATATTCACAGACTTTTTGAAACAGGCCGCATCCATGACAGCTGGCCTGGGCTCGGGTGCCAATGAAGCCAACAGCACAGTAAACATTTTTCAAGCACCAGATGGTAAACTATATCTTGTGACCATGATTGTTTATGAAACTGGCAACGATAAAAAGATGGCTGTGTACATGAGTCAAATGGGCACACAAACCACATTAACAGCACAAGCCGCCGTGGATTTAATCAAACAGAAATGGCCGTATATGAGTACAGCCGCCGCCAATGCAGTGCTGGCACAGACTGCGGCCACTTACTGGAACGGCAGTGTGATAGATCTAGAAGCCGCGCTGAGACCTATAGGAGCTCTTAGTATAGGAGCAAAAATGCTGTCAGGCCATGTGAGCGGAATTGACATAGGGTCAGGGCAGATGATAGCCATGGACGCTCTACAAAGACCTTTCATGATCAACGCTAGGCCAATGAATGTCACAGGGCTTGACGCTTTCCAAAGAAACAACTTTATGGGAGCTGATCACGACTTGGCCACACCTGCTGAATTTTTAACTGGTTCCAGAGCTAACATTGTAAATGGCCTACGTATTGCCGGGGACCAATCATCCAGCGACCCTGGCGGTGGACAGTACAGCATAGGTATTCCTGCAGTATGGAAGAAAGATTCCTGGGCCTTTGGGTCACAATATACAAGACTCAATTTCAATCCTTGGGTTAGTTTCAGCGGAGTTTGGGGAACAGTGCGGTCATCTTCGGTGTTTGACAACGTGGTATCATATCGTCAGGGCGGGTTTGTTGCCAAAGCCAGTTTGATGTATGTGACTACTGACATCAATCCGGGCTTGATCACTCGCATAAGTCCTACCATAGGCACTTGGGCCGAAGCAGGATACCGCTGGGGTGATAAGAAAAACGACATGGGCATTTACTTTGGGCAAGCGCCACGTGTACTCAGTGGTCAGGTTGAAGCCAATGTGCCCACTTCGTTTGACAGCTCGGGGCAATTAGTTTATACTAAACAAAACCTAGATATTCTAAGAACACCTACCTATTATGTTCGAGGAGTATATAGCAAACAGATTGACAAGCGGACGCAGTTTAGATTCAATGCGGCCACTAGCACTATAGGGCAGTATCGAATCATGAATGAATTATTATGGAGTTTTTAACATGGCAGCCACTCTCAAACAAGCACAAGAAGCAGGCATCGCACCTTGGGACGATGTTTATGGAGAAACCCTTGAGTATTGGATCTTTAGAGATCGTTATCCTGTGAGCGAAGGACATCTTTTGTTTGTTCCCAAGGTCAACAACGATGATGCTGTTATGTCCTGTTTTCGAGCAGCCAGGAGACATGGCGAATGGTATGTAATCAGTGGTCGATCAGATGCCTACAACATTGGCATGAATTGCGGACAATCAGCAGGCCAGACAGTGATGTACCCACACATACATATGATTCCAAGACGTCATGGCGATTGTGAAGATCCTGTGGGCGGTGTGCGCGGTGTAATCTCAGGTCAGGCCAACTATAAAACTGGTAGCTATAATAACCCTACTAAATAATGATTCAACAGCGGCCTTCCGGCATTCATCCCGCTATACAAATTCTGCAGGCCTATGCTATAATCTAACATAGGAGAATAATAATGGCAAAATATCTTTCAACAAAAACATACGGCAACGACAGAGGGCTGTCATGCTGTTTTCGCCAATGGCGTAGTACACATAGTCACTGCTCGTTGCTACATGGATACTCGATTGGCATCAAGTTGATATTTGAAAGTGAAACCTTGGACGACCGTAACTGGGTCATGGACTTTGGTGGTCTCAAAGCATTCAAAGAGTGGAGCGAATGGCAATTTGATCACACCCTGGTCATTGCCGAAGATGATCCTCATCGTGCTATGTTTGAGAAGATGGCCGGCTTGGGGTTACAAGACAAAGGTGGTGTGTGCGATATTCGTATTGTCAATGGTGTAGGTTGCGAAAAGTTTGCTGAACTTGCCTACAAAGAAATGGCCGCTATACTGCATATTTTTAAGAACGGCAATACTTACTACTGCCCCAATGGACAAACATTTGAGGCACGCTATCCTGTGGGGCAGGGTGTAAAATTGCATTCAGTGGAAGTGTTTGAACATGCTGGTAACAGTGCTATATATGAAGGATGACAATGAGTAAAACTCCGCCAGTGGGTGTAAACAAATTATGGGCCAAGCCTGCTACGCATGAAATATCAGTGCTATTGCCCACCCGTGGTAGAACCGACATGCTAAAAAGAAGCTTGTTGAGTTTGCTTGACCTAGCCAAAAATCCAACCGAGATGGAAATATTGTTGGCCTTTGACAACGATGACAAACAATCACTTGAATGGTGTCAACAAAATATTTTTCCAGAATTAGAATCACGTGGAGTTGATGCCACAGTGGTTGAGTTTACTCCATTGGGTTATCTCCGACTACACGAATACCTCAATGCTCTAGCTGGGTTGGCCAACGGGCAATGGTTGATGTTCTGGAATGACGATGCAGTGATGCAGACTCAGGATTGGGATCAACGTATCACCGAGCACAATGGTAAGTTTTTATGTTTAAGGATGCCCACTCATAATCAACATCCCTATGCTATCTTTCCTATAGTGCCCAGAGACTGGTACTATCTATTGGGACATCTCAGCAACCATCAACTTACTGACGCTACTATCAGTCAAATATCCTATATTACAGGTATCATGAAAAACATTGATGTCGAAGTGTTACACGACAGATTTGACATCACTGGTAACAATCGAGACACAACATTTAACAATCGTCCCATGCTGGAAGGTCGTCCCGATGATCCGCGAGACTTTAATCACGTGACTTTTCGTAACAAGCGAGTAAACGATGCCAACAAGATTGCATGGTATTTAGAACGCATTGGTCAGTCCAGCGAGTGGTTTACAAAAGTCATGCTGGGACAACAGAACCCCTGGGAATACATGTGCGGCAAGGAACAGGATCCAAATGGTCAGGTAGCTATACATGATTAACATTGATCAACACTTATTAGATAAAATCAAGGCCTATTGGAATCGGCAACCTTGCAACATCCTACATGGTCGCAGTGAGCTAGGCACCGCAGAGTTCTATCAAGAAGTCTCAGAACGCAGATATCGTGTGGAACCTCATATCAGAGAATTTGCTGGATTCCATCTTTGGGCTGGCAAACGTGTGCTAGAGATTGGATCTGGCATTGGCAGTGATGCCGAAGAGTTTGCCAAACGTGGCGCTGAATATGTGGGTGTAGACTACAGCGATCAAAGTGTGGAGATTGCTAGACAACGCTTTAAAGTTTTAGAACTTGAAGGAGAGTTCCACAACATTGATGCCAGTGATACTGCGGCCTTGACAGCACTAGGTCAGTTTGATCTTGTGTACAGCTATGGTGTTATCCATCATTTTCCAGCCATTAACACAATCGTTGACAACGTTCATCGCGTACTCAAACCCGACGGAGAGTTTCGTTTCATGGTGTATGCCAAGAACTCCTGGAAGTATGCCATGATACAAAAAGGTCTAGATCAGTTTGAAGCACAAAGCGGTTGTCCATATGCACAGGCCTACTCCAGAGAAGATATCCATCGTATGTTGGACAGTCAATTTCACATAGAACGCCTGCGCCAAGACCATTGCTTTATGTACAATGTACCAGCATACAAGTCTGGAAATTATGAACTTGAACCTTGGTTTGAGGCCATGCCCGACGATGTTCGGCAAGCCGTAAAAGAATATCTAGGCTGGCATTTGCTGGTCAAAGCGAGGAAAATTTGAAAAGAGTAGTGTATGTGACAGGCTGTCTGGGGTTCATGGGCATACATGTCACGCGAGCATGTCTAGCCGCAGGGTACTATGTCATAGGAGTAGACAAGATGACCTATGCCAGCAACGTCTGGGCTCTGGGCGAATTCCTAGAGAATACTCACTTCAAGTGGATACAAAAAGATATCAACGATCTCGACCGGTTAGTAGATTGTGACTACGTCATCAACATGGCCGCAGAAACTCATGTAGACAATAGTATCATGAGCAGTGGTGTGTTTTTGCATTCTAACATAGATGGCGTACATCATCTGCTAGAGTTGATCAAGCAGATACCACGATACAAACAACCAGTGTTGTTGCATTTTTCAACAGATGAAGTGTATGGCGACATCGAACGTGGAAGCCATAGCGAGCTTGATCTATTAAAACCCAGCAACCCTTATTCGGCCAGCAAGGCCGCCGGCGACATGTTGATCACTGCCTGGGCTCGCACCTACGGTATAAAATATGTCATCGTGCGTCCCACTAACAATTATGGCGTGGGACAATACGTGGAAAAACTCATACCTAAATCTATCAAGTATCTAACACTCGGACGCAAAATCGACTTGCACGATCAGGGTAAGCCGGTGCGCACTTGGTTACATGCGTTAGATACCGCACGAGCAGTAATCACTATCATTGAGCATGGTGGAGCAAATGAGATTTATAATATCAGTGGCAATACAGAACTGCCCAACAGAGAAGTGATCAAAAAAATCTTGCATCTCTATCATGGTGAAAGCAAAGATCACTGCTGGGAAGACTATATCATGGACAGCCAGCGTGAAGGTCAGGATATTCGATACAGTATAGATGATTCAAAATTGAAATCATTGGGATGGGTACCTCAAACAGATTTTGACACTGCGTTGATTGAAATAGTTAATCACTACAGGAATAATTTTGTATGGTAAAAAATTACCTGGTGAGTGCAGTACGACCTATCCGCAATGGCTGGATGGATGCTGATAGCACACAGCTCTACAAAGACTATAGAGAAATGTATGAGATCAGTCTGGCTAGTTTTCGTCGATTTGTCAAAGAACCTTTTGAATCTGTGCTATGGGAAGATCCAGTTGACGACAATGAATCTTATACCAAAGCTAATTGGAAAGAAATAAAAGATCTCTGGCACCGAGAACCTTGCAACATATTCTGGGCAGGAGCCGATACTTTGATGCTGAAGCCCACCGGTTTGTTTAGTGATCGATTCCAGGAATATAGATTGTTTAATCACACTGATCCTAGAGAAATCAACGGTCAGCCATACTATAACAACGACTTACAATACTATCCACACACCATGCTCAAAGACATATGGAAATATGGTGACGATCTTTGGGCACAATGTGAAACACACCCAGATCGTAATTGGGGCTTTGATCAACTAAGAAACAATGCTATGTTTTGGAGTCAGAAAGTGTCCGACCCTCATCATCCCGAGATGGCGTATCAAGCCATGAACATGCGTAATCTTGATTTCAAAGTGATAGCCTGGCATGATCAATGGAACGGTATTACATTTGATCAAGCACATATTTTGCACTTCCATGCCAGTCGTGGCAGCCATGCAGTAATAGACCTAATGAAAAAACTAAGTGACCGAACATGAAACACATATTAGATCAAATAAAACAATATATCGAACAAAAACAATCTGCCAAGACCTGGGTAGCCGGCAAGGACTTTGTCAACTATGCAGGTCCGCATTTCAACTCCGACGAGTATGTGGCAGCCGCAGAAGCCTTGCTCAACGGCTGGCTGGTCATGGGCAACAAGAGCCTACGCTTTGAACAAAAGTTTCCCCGAGAATTTGGCAAGACACGCGGAGTGTTGACCAACAGTGGTAGCAGTGCAAATCTCTTGATGATGACAGCCATGAAAAGCAAGCGTGGACATAACTTTCCACCGGGCACTAAAGTATTGATGCCCATTGCTGGATTTCCAACTACACTTAATCCAACCTTGCAAAATGGGTTTACACCAGTGTTTTGCGACATTGAAATTGATACCTTGAACATTGATTTGGATCACGCAGAACGTTTGCTTGCGGCTGATCCAGACATTAAAATTATTACATTTGCCCATGTGTTGGGCAATCCACCCAACATGGACCGTGTTATGGACTTGGTCAACAAGCATAATTTAATCCTATTAGAAGATTGTTGCGATGGATTAGGAACAACTTACGATGGCAAGCCTTTGGGTAGCTTTGGTGAGATGGCATCGTGTAGCTTCTATCCAGCACATCACATGACCATGGGCGAAGGTGGCTTTGTGGCCATGAATGATCCACAGCAAGAAATCATTGTGCGTAGCCTACGTGAATGGGGACGTGGTTGCTATTGTGTAGGACCCGAGGCCAACAAATTAAAATGTGGCACCTGTGGCAAACGATTCAATGAATGGATTCCAGAAATGCCAGATCAGATTTTTGATCACAAGTATGTGTATGACGAAATTGGGTATAACTTAAAACCCATCGAACTACAAGCGGCCATGGGCCTTGAACAAATCAAAAAATTGCCAGAGATACATGCTCTACGGCAAAGAAACTACAATCTGTTGTTTGAGATCTATGAAAAATACGAACAGTTCTTCCACTTGCCACGTGCTAGAGAAAAAGCCAATGTCAGTTGGTTTGCTTTCCCATTGACCATACGTGCAGATTCTCCGTTCTCTCGCATGGACATTGTGGACTATTTAGAAGAAAACTTGATACAAACACGCCCATACTTTGCTGGTAACATCATGTTGCAACCTGCGTACAGTCACCTGATGAATCCCGCAGAGGCACGTGATAACTATCCTGTGGCCACATTCACAATGAAGAACACATTCTTCCATGGCTGTAGTCCAGTGATCACACCCGAGCAGATTGAGTACATTGGTGAAAAGGTCGACGGATTTATGAGTTTGTATCTATGAACAAACAAGAACTCATCGACTTTGAAAAGGAAATAGGAGATCGGTTTAACAATCGCGAGATCCGTGCTCCCATACATCTCTATGACGGCAATGAAGATCAAATCATGCGGGTGTTTGAAAAGGTCGATAAAGAAAAAGACTGGGTGTGTTGTACCTGGCGCAATCATTATCAAGCTCTGCTAAAAGGCATACCCAAAGATATTTTAAGGCAAGAAATACTGGCCGGTAAAAGCATGGTAATGAACTTGCCTCAGTACAAGTTCATATGTTCTAGCATCGTGGGTGGCATTCCCAGTATCGCCACTGGACTAGCACTGGCGGCCAAACTCCAAGGCACCGATGAGCATGTATGGTGTTGGACCGGGGACATGAGCGCACAAACTGGTGCCTGGAGCGAAGCTTACAGATACGCTGTGGCTCATGCCTTGCCCATCACTTTCGTAGTAGAAGACAACGAGCTCAGTGTGCTGACTCCTACACATGAGGTATGGGGCGACGAACATTGGTATCTGCCAGTGGCTGGTAATCGTGTCTGGCATGAAAGCCAGCACCTTATCTATTATCGATATAAAAATAACAAATATCCGCATGCCGGTGCCGGAGTAAGGGTACAATTTTAATGAGCAATCAACTCTACAACCAACGATTAAAAGAAGCCATGAACTGGTTGTCTGCACAACCGGACACTATTTTTCTTGGACAGGCTGTGAGATATGGCGGTACCGGTTGCTACGAAAGCCTAACAGAAGTTCCTGAACATAAAAAAATAGAGTTTCCAATAGCTGAAAATTTCCAAATTGGTGTCAGTACTGGTCTAGCCATGCAAGGGTTCGTGCCTGTGTCAGTGATACCACGCTGGAACTTTTTGCTATGTGCCACTGATCAAATCATCAATCATCTTGATAAAATGATCTTATTGAGTTCAGGACGTTGTAGACCAAAAGTGATCATACGTGTGGCCAAAGGTAGTGAAACACCAGTGGATCCGCAAGAACAACACAAAGGAAACTTTTCCTCTGCTTTCAGATCCATGTGTGCCAGTATCGATATCATCGAGTGTGACTCGCCCGATTCAATATTACAGGCCTATGATCGTGCTTATACTAGAACAGATGGACGTAGCACTATCGTGGTAGAATTTCCTGATTACGGTAAATGAAAGTATTGATAACCGGTGGATCAGGATTCCTGGGCAGATGCCTATCAAGATATCTACATGGTCACGAAGTCATTGTGGTAAGTCGACAAGATCTAGACTTGCTAAACGCAGACAAAGTAAGACAGTTTTTACTGATACATAAATTTGATTGGGTGATTAACTGTGCTGTAGCAGGCAGAAATCAAGTGAGAGAGATCGATACTACCATACTGGGAAAAAATCTCTCTATGTTCTCTAATCTTTATACCAGCCTTGATGCAATAAATCAAGGCATGATTACCTTTGGTACCGGGGCCGAGTTTGGCATAGATCGTGATGTTGACATGGCTCGAGAAATAGATATCTGGAATCAATGGCCATCTCACAGCTATGGACAAAGCAAGAATCTAATAGCCCGACTGTCCAGCATGAATCCAAAATGCCGTACCATCAGGATTTTTGGATGTTTTGATTCCAGCGAAGATAGCATACGTCCGATCAAAAAATTAAAAAATTGTATCATCGAACAGAAACCTTTTGTGATCGAAAAGGATCGTTGGTTTGACATGATTAGTGTGACGGATTTGATCAAGATCGTCCAATTTGTCATGACTGGTGCCTGTGGATTCCAGGATATCAATGCTGTGTATAGCCACAAGACTAGACTAAGTGACATACTTCGTTTATACTGTAAAATACACGGGCATGATCCGAAATGGGTGCAAGTGATTGAACAAAGCGGCATGAGCTACACTGGTGATTCTTCAAGGATCGATATGTTAAATCTTCCGTTGCTGGGTCTTAATAAATCGCTGGAACTATATGGAAATTAAATGAAAAAAGTTTATGTAAGTTGGTCTGACGTACAAAGACAAACACAAGAGATCATAAGACAGATGTACCTCGATGAGTGGCGTCCTGATTATATCGTGGGTATCACTCGTGGCGGACTCGTGCCGGCCAACTTGATCAGTCAATATCTTGACTGCACTATGTATGCTCTCCAAGTGAGATTGAGAGAAGGTGCCGGCGACGAAGAATGTGAAAGCAATCTATGGATGGCTGAAGATGCATTTGGACACGAAGTATATGACCCAATGTGCTCCGGGGATGGTAGAAAAAACATTCTCATAGTGGATGACATCAACGATTCAGGCGCTACCATAAACTGGATACGTCAAGACTGGCAACAAAGTTGCTTCCCCAATAATGAACGATGGGCTGAGATCTGGGGTCACAACGTTCGCATCGCCACACTGTACGACAACGAAACCAGTGCCGCTGAGATCTATGTGAACTACACAGCCGAAACAGTAAACAAACACAATGATCCGCAATGGATTGTATTTCCCTGGGAAGAGTGGTGGAAGAAATGGCATCCCAATGAACAACATATCAAGACCTGATGTAGTGCTAGTGATGGTTCATGTTTGGGAAGATGACCCATCCTTAAAAGAAATCAAGTGGACCGAGCATGCACGTCGTTGTGCCTTGGGTGCTAATCAAACACCCTGGATCAAGATTTGGCAATTTGATTTTGTAAACACCGCATGGTATCAACAACATCAGCGATCAGATCACATATCGCCTGGGTGGAATGCCTATTCGCAAGTCAATGACAATGGTATGATACCACATCGAAATATTTTGATCACAGATAGAGATTGGATCACAACCGGCGATCAACAAACTAAAATGATCATAGACTATTTAAATCCACGCATAGTGCTGTTTGGTGGTTTGCACAAGGATCTTTGTGTTCGTGGTGTGTTATTAAATATCAAAGACGCCAACAGAGAATATGTGGAAAGCGATTTACTCTCATACACTTGGAAAGATACATTAAGGAAGGTAGAAGACTATGATCCAACCTTTAAGAGATGACCTCATGGTGCAACAGCAGTTACCTGCTGGCATACGACCTATTTCACGACGTCATCTAAACATGATTGGTGCATGGCAACACATGGTGGCAGTGATCATGCTAAACCAAACTGGTCGCAAGCCTGTAAAAACCGTATTTCCTGTATTCATGCATCATTGGTCCACACCATTGAGCTTTCACAGGGCTACCGAACAAGAAGTCAAAGATGTGATCTGGCCCTTGGGCATGGTTAATGTTCGGTACAAAAGATTAAAAGGCATGACCAAGGACTTCTTGGTCTGGGACGGCAATGATGCTACAATGTTATATGGCATAGGCAAATATGGTTCTGACAGTTATGAAATCTTTTTCAAAAACAATTATGCCGTAGAGCCCACAGACAAAGAATTAAAAAGGTATCTAGATGAAGAAGTATTCGTTTCATGATGTAGGTGGAGAAGTAGTAAAAGACACCGAAGTTTATTTGCTCCGGGACAATCACGATCTAAATAATCTTGTGTTGAGTTCTACCAAACTATACGGAAAACAACAAACACGCGGGCACAGGCATCCTGGTCAGGAGGAAGTGTACTTTTTTGTTGTGGGGGGCGGTAAGATGATTGTAGGGGATGAAGACAGCGAACCATTCCGGGTGATAGGTGGCGATATTGTGCTCATACCAGATGGTGCATTCCATAAAGTAATCAACGATGGAGAAAGTGATTTAGTCTTCAATTGCGTGTTTCAAGGAAAGAGAAGCCACTGATGTTTAGGAAGGTGTGGCGTTTGTGGGCAAAAAGTTTGGGCGAAAAAGCAGGCATAAATCGGCAAGAAGCTGATCGTATTGCTTGCATTAGAACCGTGATTGTGTTAACATACATAATCACTAACATTTTTATTATAGCAGGCGTTATAAGGCATTGGTAAATGGAAAAAATCACATACACAGAAATATTTTATAGTTTACAAGGCGAAGGCAAATGGGCTGGAGTGCCCAGTGTGTTCTTCCGCACATATGGTTGTAACTTCCGTTGCAAGAAGTTTGGACGACCTAGAGATGAAGTCATTGATGGGCACAATCCAGAAGTAGTGGAGATTATCAAGAACATTGACCGGTACAACAAGTTTGAAGACTTGCCCTTGGTGACATCTGGTTGCGATACCTATGCATCAATCTATCCTGAATTCAAACGATTCAATGATCAGGATCCTGTGGATATCATTGCCAACAAGATGCATGCTATCATCCCCAACAACCGCTGGGATCAAGGCACAGGCGATGCAGTACATCTTGTGATCACAGGCGGAGAGCCGCTGTTGGGCTATCAACAACTGTATCCTGAGATGTTGGAGTATTGTCGTAGATCTGGTCTGCGCGATCTCACATTTGAGACCAATGGTAGCCAAGAACTGTATCCAGAAGTTCGTGAGTACTTGTTTGAAGAGTTCACACGTCATGGACGTGACTACGATCGACTCACATTCTCTGTGAGTCCTAAACTGCCTTGTTCAGGTGAAAAGTGGGAAAACGCAATCAATCCCAAAGTGGTCAAGAGCTATGAAATGATTGGGTACACTTATCTCAAGTTTGTTGTGGCCACACGTGAAGACGTTGCTGATGCAGAACGTGCTGTGGAAGAATATAGACAAGCTGGCTTTGGTGGCCCTGTGTATTTGATGCCTGTGGGCGGTGTTCCGCAAGTCTACAACTTGAACACACAAGAAGTAGCTAAATTAGCTCTAGAACGTGGCTGGCGGTACAGCCCACGACTACAGGTAGATATTTGGCGCAATGCCTGGGGCACCTGATTGGAAAACAACAGGGCCAAAGGTCAGAACAGTTTTGATATCGCCACCGGCAATGTAGTAGTTGAGTTTTTTAACAGAAACATAACTCCTTATCCTACAGAAGCTGGTGGGCCTAAGTTTGATCTCATACCTGTTGAAAAACAAAAAGACATCATGGTCAATGTGGCCAGGATGCATGCCCAACAAGAATACGATCGTATTCTAGAGTTGGTTACTGTATTACAACGTCAGGCCGCAGGTATCAAACGACGGCTGGATATCACAGACATGGTACACAGTGCCTACTATCAGTTTCAAACCTATCATGGCCAGCCTTACTGGTTGGCACAAGACATGAAGCATGATAGGATTATACTCACACATCTTGGCCCCAGTGACTGGGCAACTGCGGCGCCAGATCACTATCAATACATAGCTAGAGTCAAATGGATGGGCGACTATACCTGGTGTGAAATAGATGAACACGGAAATATCATAGAATGACAGTGATGTTCAACGGATGCAGTTTTGTAGAACAAAGCCATCTTGAGGTAGAAAGTGAGCAGTGGCAGCACCAGTATTGGCCTGCGTTGTTGTTTGATTCTCACGATAATATATCAGCATCAGGTGCATCAAACACACGAATCTTTCGTACCACCATTGACTATCTTTATACACATTCTCCTGATGTTGTTGTCATTGGGTGGACTGGTCTAGATCGAGAGGAATTACCTTGCGCCAACGGAGATCGTATGCGTTTGCGAGTTGACTGTACTAGTTTTGAGAATGATCAAGATTCTATTTCTCGTGAGGTACACCGGACCTGGTACATGGAAAATCACAACGAATGGTTGAGTTTTGAACAGTTGGTGAGACAGATTTTAATAGTGCAGGATCTATGCCGTATGCGCAATATTACCTGCTGGATGTTCAATGCGTTCCATCACAACTATATCGCTTACCCTGGACAACCTTTGCAACATAATTTCAATGTAAAAAACGAAAAATGGTTCCACAAAAGATTAGATGACCTTGATCAGATCAAGCAGTTGATATCACAGATAGATCTAGATCGTTGGATCTGGCCTCCCAAGACCACATTGGCCCAATGGGCTCACAATCAAGGATTGGAATTTGAAGCTGGAGGGCATCCTGCCCTGTCAGCACAGCCAGTGATCGCTAATTTTATAATGAGTCGTATCAATGAGTAAAGTTTATGTAGAACCGCCCGACCGTGCCAAGATAGTGTACGAAATAGAAGAGCCCGACGGTGGCTGGCGCAGGATATTCACTGACGAAGATCGACGCAAACTGCGTCCCATAGCAGAAACTCTGGCCATGATGGATGGCAATGCGTTCTTTGGTATTGATCCTGATCATTATGAAAGTTATCTCACTGAAGCTGACGCTGTGTATCGCAACAATGGCGGCGATGATGGATGGGCATCGACCGCAAGCTGGATACAGGATCTAAAAACCATACAAGAAGATCCCACACTGAAGGACGCATACGATAAATTACAAGTGTTACTGGAACTCAAGAGGAAAGAAAATGGGAATATTTGATCTGTTTAAAAGAAAAGAAAAAGTTAGCAAACCGGTGGATTCTAACGAAAAGGTTAGTGAAGGTATAAAAAAGTCTGCAGAACCCCCAAAAAGTAAGAAAAAGTCAGACAAAGACGTGGCCACAGAAAAGGGCGAGCCTTACATTTCCATACTGAGCATGGATGTTGATCCCAATGATATCAACTCGGGTGCGTTTGAGTTTGATTGGAACGAAAAGTTCATTGCCAACCTAGTACGTGCTGGCTATCAAGGTCGTACTGATGCTGACCTGGTAGATCAATGGTTCCAGGCTGTGTGCCGCAACGTTGTACTGGAAACCTTTGAACAATACGAAGCCATGAACAACGACAGTCGATACATGCAAAGTAGAGATCTCGGAGATGGCAGGAGAGAAGTGGGATGAAGTATAAACAGATTTTGGCTTTTGGGGATAGCGTGGTGTTTGGTGACGAGCTCACCGATTCATTTTGCCCCCAACAACAAAATCAGTTGGCTTTTCCTGGAGTGTTGGGAGAACTGTTAGATATCCCTGTGATCAACTGTGCAATGATCGGCGGCAGCAATGTTCGTAGTCTTCGAGTGCTACCCGAGATGTTGTTGGCTTACCCTAACAGCCTGGTATTGTTTTGCTATACATCGTTTGATCGATCTGAATTTTACTTGCCCACTGCTGATCAGAGCATACCCAATGATCAATTTCATGTGCCACTGGGCATAAACTTTACCCATGCCAACGCAGGAAAAGAACATCAATTCTATAATGAGACATATCTCAAATACTTCTGCCATCCGGTGCATGAAAAATTTAACTGGAGAGAATACAATGCGTTATTCACTGTGCAAACTTTTTGCGAACATTATGCCGCAGATTACAGACAGATTTTTCTCTATGGAGACATGATATTCAATCACAGCCTTGAACAATCAGTTATATTGGAACATGTCGATCGAGAGAAAATTATACAGTTTGGAAACTTTCACGATAATCTTGGCAAGGGCAGTGTGTACAGTTGGTTGCGCCAACAACATGCGAACTTTTGCCCTGGCGGGCACCCTGACAAAGATGCGCATCAACAGATAGCAAAACACATACTGGAACACTTATGATATTTAATCACATTCGTAAACTCAAAGAAGATGGCAAAAAGATTGGCATCACATTTTCAACATTTGACATGTTACATGCCGGGCATATCGCCATGCTGGCCGAAGCCAAAAATCATTGCGATTACTTGATTGCTGGCCTACAAACAGACCCTACAATAGATCGTCCTGATACCAAAAATCGTCCGGTGCAGAGCATAGTGGAACGACAGATACAGTTGGCCGCATGCAGATATGTAGACGAAGTGGTGGTATATCAAACAGAACAAGACCTTGTTGACTTGTTGCTGATCTTGCCACTTGACGTTCGTGTGCTGGGTGTAGAATACGAAGACAAAGATTTCACTGGAAAAGAAGAATGCTATCATCGGGGCATTGACATCATATTCAACGGCAGAGATCACTCATTCAGCTCCAGCAGTCTACGTAAACGTGTGGTTGAAGCTGAAACAGTCAAGGCGTTGAAACAATCATAAAACATTATTAGTGCATCTAGGAGCATATTGTATGTAAATACAAGTTGATCCAAAAGAGAGAAGAGTTGCCTAATTTAAAAAATAAAAATGACAAAGAAAAAAATAAGTTTTGTAAACGTTAATTTCCAAATGGGACCAAAATCCTGTAACTCATTCCATTTGCCTTACAGTGTGGGATGTCTGTGGGCGTATGCATCAAGTCATGACTCGATAAAAGAAAAATTTGAACTAGGTCACATTTTCTGGCGAAGAGACCCAGTTGAGCAAGTTGCGGAAATGCTCAAAGACTCTGATGTGGTAGGATTCAGCACATATATTTGGAATAAAAATTACAACGCAGGAGTAGCACGTCGGCTAAAAGAACTCAATCCAAATTGCGTAATCATATTTGGAGGGCCTGAACCTGCCATTACTGATCCAACAATATTTGAGAAGCACCCTTGGATCACTGCTGTGATCAAATCTGAAGGGGAGATCACCTTCAAGAACGTTTTAGAAAATCTTGATAACTTGTATAAGGTTCCTGGCCTGCTGATCAATCAAGATGAAAAAATTGTTGACACAGGCGATGCAGAACGAATATCTGACCTTAGTATACTTCCCAGTCCTTATCTCACAGGACTGTTTGACGAGTTAGTTGCTAGCCATCCTGAAATTGAATGGACTGCTACTTTAGAAACCAATAGAGGTTGTCCTTACCAGTGTACTTTTTGCGATTGGGGGAGCTTGACTTATAGCAAGGTAAAGGTATTTCCTTTGGATCGAGTTTTTGCAGAACTAGAATGGACAGCAAAGAACAAGATAGCATTTGTCAGCCTCGCCGATGCTAATTTTGGAATTTTTCCTGATAGAGATCCATTGATAACCAAAAAATTTGTATCTTCACAGAATGAATTTGGCTTTCCGTATGGCTTTGTAACTAGCTTCGCTAAAAATCAAAAAAAAGAAGTGGTTGACATCATTGAAACTCTTATCAAAGAAAGTAAAAATTACAACACAGGTTTGATGGTTAGTTTACAAACACTAGATGAGCCGACCTTAGACATAATTAAAAGAAAAAATCTTCAATCAAACAAAATAGAAGAAATTTTAGCCATTGCTAGAGAACGGGATTTACCAGTTGGCACAGAACTAATTTTGGGACTGCCTGGAGAGAGCATTAAGTCTTGGTCTCAAAATATCTGGAAACTGCTTGAGTTAAACATGCACGACGGAGTAGACATTTATTTCAGTCAGCTTCTTGAAAACTCAGAAATGAATCTAGTTCAGAAAGAAATCTATGACATAAAAACCACAGAGATCTTTGATTACTTTGGAACTTCCACTGATGAAAATGTAGGGCCGTATGCTGAATCAATCATGGTAACCAAGTCAACTCGAGACCTTCCATTCGAAGACATGATCAGCGCCAGCATATTTAATTGGTTTATTTTTACCTGGCATGTCGGGGGACTGAGTGACATAGCGAGCAGATTTATTAGAAAATACCTAAATATTTCTTATGAACAATTCTATACAGAACTATTTGTTGAATTAGAAAAAGAACTGTGGTATATCAAATTGCGTGATGATCAGATCAACATGCTAACTGACTGGTTTGACAACGGTCGCGCAACTGTGCCTAACGAACTGAATCTCAAAACCTACGGCAACAGTATTATTTTTTACACTCGCCAATTGTTACACGCTATTCCAGAAAGACGAGATCCTTGGTACACGTTTCTGGATAGATACATCAAAAAATACAATCTTGATAGTACACTACACAACGAGCTGATACGTTTACAAAAAGAACAGTTGATAGATATCAAACAAAGAGATCAGTATCCTGTGCAAAGCACGTATCAATATAATCTTTGGCAGTACATTATGAAGGATGTTGACCAGCTTGAATCAGGTACATATAGTCTGGAATACTACTTTCCTGAGAAACCAATGGAAGAAAAAGAGTATATTGAACGGTTATTTTGGAACCGTAAAAGACGATTTGGTCGTGTATGGGTAAACATACTATGATATTATATGTCAACGGTGACAGTCATGCCGCGGCAGCAGAAGCTGTTAACAATCATGCATTTGCTGAAGACGATCCAAAACTAGGACATCTCAAACGATTGCCGCATCCTGATAATTTAGCAGTAAGCTGGGGAACGGTATTGGGCAATCTCTGCAAGGCCGTGTTTGTATGTCAAGCTGAATCAGCATCCAGTAACACACGTATTCTACGCACCACTCGTGACTGGATAGAAAAAAACAGCCATGAGTGGCATCGTACATTTATTATCATTGGGTGGAGCACTTGGGAACGAGAAGAATGGTTGCACAACGGAACATACTATCAAGTTGGATCCAGTGGCATTGACGATGTTCCAGCAGAGTTGCAAGAGAAGTATCGACACTTTGTTATTGGAACCGATTGGGAGTTAAAGACCAAACAAGCACACGATGAAATTTGGGAGCTACACCAAGAACTTTGTGAAAAAGGAATCAAACATTTCTTTTTTAACTGTAACAATGATTTTTCCAAAATAAAAAATCAACAAGATTGGGAACAGTGTTATCTAGACCCCTACAATCCCAAGATGACCTATCACAACTTGTTAACCACTGCTGGGCACAACACAGTATCTCCAACTAGTTGGCATTATAATCAACATGCTCACAGTTGGTGGGCTAGATATCTGTTGAATTATTTGTTAAAAATAAAAATGTTATGATAACTGTTTGTGACCCAACACATTGGTTGAAAGATCATCAATTCAATGTCAATGGGCAGGTACTATCAAATCCACTGGATGCCTGCCGGTATTCTGGCCCTAGAGTACTAATTAACCGATACATTGATCCTTTTGATTATGACTCCAGAGATTACAACATAGTAATCTGGGTAGGACTAGAAAACTTAGAAGTACATCAAAGAACAATCTTGCCTTATCTCTATCCAGGCAATCATCATGTGTTTGTTTCTGACTCTTACATAGAAAAATTAGAAATTATTTGTCACCCAGGATATCTTTACCCCCTGGCCAGCATGCCTGACATGCCTGAGTTACGTCCCAACTATCAAGCCAGATATCTAGTAGATGTGTTGATAGGTCGGGTCAACGCCTGGCACAAAATAAATCGTGCCTGGGTCTATTACGAAATCAAAAAAAGAAATCTTGAATCTTCAGTTATAATGCCGGTTCGACAGGACATTGATGTTGGGCCCATGATCAACACACTGGAAACAATGTGCCCGGACATAGCTGACAATATTAAAAATTCCGCGGCAAGCATTGGCTGTATCAAGACGTCTAGCGGCCACTGTGTTGATTCTTTGGAGGATCCACTGGTCATGCACAAGTTTTTGCAGGGTCTTGACCCGCATGATATTTTTGGATCAGTGTTTGAACACACTGCACAAAAAAATATCCCATTGGGGATATATCAACAATCGGCCTATAGTTTGATCATGCCAGACTGGAATATTCCTATGATCTGCGAAAAAGTATCCAAAGCACTGATCATGGGAAGACCTTTTATAGCAGTTGGTCCGCAAAACTACTTGGCCAATTTGCGCAATTTAGGGTTTCAGACTTTTGATTCAGTGATTGATGAAAGTTATGATTCTGAACCAAATCATTTGATACGGTGGAGCTTGGCCATGGACTCTTTGGAAAAACTGTCTCAACAATCAGTCCAAAGTGTCTACGATAGGTTGAAAAAAAGGTTGAAACACAACCGTAAATTGTCGTATAATAATGTATATTGGATCAATCGATTGAAAACTTGGTTGAATTATAAAATAAAAACACACACAGGAATCGAATGCGCTATCTACTAATTGACACTGCCAACATGTTTTTTCGTGCCAGGCACGTGGCATTTCGCGCTGAGGATCCCTGGGAAAAAGTAGGCTATGCTCTACACATTACTCTTAGTGCTGTAAACAAAGTATTCAATCGCTTTCCTGCTGATCATGTGGTATTTGCACTGGAAGGACGTAGCTGGCGCAAGGACTTTTATACACCTTATAAAAAGAATCGCAGTGATGCCCGTGCCGCACACACAGAGCGAGAAGCTGAAGAAGACAAGCTGTTCTGGGAAACCTTTGACATGTTCAAAGAGTACTTGGAAAAACGCACCAACTGTAGTGTACTGCGTGAACCCAATGCCGAAGCAGATGACATCATTGCTCGCTGGATTGCCTTGCACCCTGCGGACGAACACTATATCATTTCCAGCGACACAGACTTTGTGCAACTCTTGGCAGAAAACGTGCATCAATACAATGGAATCACAGACGAGCTACTCACTGTCAAAGGCATCTTTGATGCCCGGGGCAAGCCAGTGATAGATAAAAAGACCAAGGAACCCAAGGTCATTCCTGACCCAGAATGGTTGTTGTTTGAGAAGTGCATGCGTGGCGACACGTCGGACAATGTATTTTCAGCATTTCCTGGGGTGCGTACCAAGGGCACCAAAAACAAAGTGGGCTTACAAGAAGCCTTTGCTGATCGCAATGCCAAGGGCTACAACTGGAACAACATGATGCTACAACGCTGGACTGATCACAACGGAGAAGAGCACCGTGTGCTAGATGACTATGTACGCAATCGTAGCCTCATTGATTTGACAGCACAGCCCGACACAGTAAAAGCCGCAGTGGACGGCGCTATTTTGGAGCAAATCAGCCACAAAGACGTGGGCCAAGTTGGCAGCCACTTCATGAAATTCTGCGGTAAATACGAACTAAACCGCGCAAGCGAAAACGCCGAACAATTTGGGCGTTGGCTTAATAAAACGTACCAAGGAGTGTTGAATAAATGATTCTAGCTAAACCTGTAGTAGCAAACAAATATTGGATCCTCAAAGAAAATGATGCAAAAATAGGATCTGTTGAAGTGACCAACAATGGTTCATTCTCTGTTCGTATGTACAACGACCAGCAAGAATTCAAAACTATCAAGACCATAAAGAACAAAACACAGATCTTTTTTGAAGATCCTCCACAAAAAAAGAAACAAAAGAAAGAACATGCGGTCAATGGATTTGCCACTGATGCCATGCCGCACAATGCGATCTATGATGTACAACGCAGATTGCCCATCTATACCAAACAAAAGAAATCCAAGAGTTGGTTTGCGGCCGGGTGGTATCAGATTGAAGTCAATGGTCGTTGGACCACTGAATTTTGCCCCAAGCTAATTTTGCTACAACGCTATGATTATCGTGGGCCAACACACTCAGCAGACGAGTTTACATTCCAGTAATGAGCAATCTTTACATAAAGAAGTTCGTGGATCGCCTTCAGCATTTTGAAATGCGGGGCTCCAAGGACTTCTCATGTTCGTTGCAAGATGCCAAAATGTTGCATACCGAAATCACTCGATTGCTGTTAGACCTAGAACAACTGCGAACACAGCCCCAGGCCGCCCCTGATGTAGTCACTGTGGAAATGCAAGGAGGATCATTTTAATCTACGTAGTTTATCATAAATAAACTGGAGAGATTATTATGAGCCGACCAAAACCCAAAGTTCTAGTAGAACTTACCAACAAGAGCACTTACAAAACCGAACAGGTATTAGCGTCTGAAGGTATCTGGGCGGTGTTCTTTGATGACAAGCCCATCAACCTCAAGACCTCCAACTTCCTGGTGCAGTATCCTGGCCCCAAGTACAAAAAAGTTTCATTCTCCAATCCAGGACATGCCATCAACTTGGCCAAGAAGTTGAACACACAGTTCAAGACCGATAAGTTCTCGGTAGTGTTACTCAAAAGCGGGGACCGTATCTACCCCGATGCGAAATAAACTAGAACTCACTCGAGCCTTACTCACCCAATTACCTGCCGGGCACGGACACACAGCCGAAGATGTCATACCCATATGGTGGGTCAACATACGCAACACTGGTGGTCTGAGACTCACTGGGCTGGGATATCAAACACTGAAACTCATGGACATTGAAAGCTGGACTGTGGATCTAGATCCAGAAAAGTTTGATCGCAACCTTATCTTGCTGTTGGATCGCAAACTGCAGGCACCCTACTACATAGAGATAGAAAAGAAACTGGCACGTCGACTGATAATGTTTAGCAGTCGCGAAGCCATGATGGCCACCTTGTACGGTGACTTAAAAACCTTTCTCAAACAACTGCCGTAGTTGATTCTCTGCCAAGGCGCGGATGCTGTCAGCATAACCGCCCATGAGCCATTCAAAGTTGGCATCGATCTTTTCTTGTACTGCTGTGACGTCGGTAAGGTCCTGTAATCTTTGTCGATTGTTTTCTATAGCAGAATACATCCTAGTGGGTTTTTCTTCTGCGTCGTAGCCTAAATCAAATAACTCGTTGTAGTTTTGAAATCCCAAGTCTGCCACATCCTCGTGGCAGTATCTATGTCCTATGCACATGAATGGATGACGGGCCGCTATGGCCAGCAGAGTTTTTTCTGTGACAATTCCGCCAACATCTTGATATAGACTTTCGGTGATGATAGATGCATGTGCTGACTGGTACACTGGCATGAGCTTGACGAAATTATCCACATTGTTGAAATTGTAATCCTGATAAGGATGTATGTCTATAGGGTTGAATATGGAGTGACTGCAGAACCCTTGTGGTTCGTGTCGCAGGGAGTTGTAGACTTCTTGGCGATATTCTCTAGCACGTCCGTTTAGGCAAATCCAGTTATATCGGATATTTTTATTGTGTACATCTCGCCACTCACTGTATCGAGCTTTTAACTGATGTATCAACTCAAAACTATGACTGGCAAAGTTCACTATCTTGATATTGCCTTGGTATATGTCTCGTAAACGATGATCCCAACACACAAAGATTATCTTCTTTTGCTGTTCAGGGGTGTATTGCTGTTCCAACCAGTGCAGTTCCACGCAAAGATTGTTGTAAAAATGTATGAAGTCTTGTGCATGTATCACAAGACGGAAATTTTTTTTGTCCCAGCGTTCGGGCGGAATATCTGGCAGATTGATATGCCAGCGACTGCTCACTATGGGGCGCCCTAGAGCACAGGGCAAGAAGTGCGGGTCGACTCCACATGCTTTGAGCATATAGGTCATGGCTTTGTTAAAATTGGGTTCTGTGTAATTGGGCACGGTTGACAAGTAATGATCGATTTCGTATAATTGTGGCTAAAATACAACACCAAAACCCACTGTTTTGCTGGGTTAGCAAGCACTAACTTAGTGCATTTTTGCTGGTTGACCAGAAATGCCATTTCGGTTATAATATATGTATGAACAGTAAAAAAGCAACCCGCAAAAAACGAGTAGATCGCACCCATATCATTTACGTGATTCGTAGTGGTGAGGACTTCTACATTGGCGTCACTGCCAAAACAGAAAGCACTGTGATCAAAAGTCTGCGGGTGCGTATGAACAAGCATCTCTATCGTAGCCGTTCAGAAGATAAAAGTTGGGCATTGTACGAAGCCTTGCGTGAGCGTGGCACTGAATCATTCAACTACGGTATCTTGGATGTGGTGCGTGGCAAAGCAGATGCACACCGATTAGAGCGTGAGTTGATCCGTACTCATCGCCCGAACTTAAACACCGATGTACGTGAAAGGAAAGTGTAATGGGATATTTTTCAAACTTGGCCCTGGACATTGAAGATGCACTGGCCCAGGGTGCCACAGTCAAACAAATCTCTGGTCAATTTGACATCAGTGAAGCTGATGTTGAGAACTACATTGAGCAGTTAGACCAAACAGATCGTGACCCGGTTTACTACGGCGCTTGACCAGAAAAGAATCATTTGTTATAATTAAAGAATCATAAAGGAGCAAACTATGACAGGACTTTTTCGCACTGCTCTAGATGAGAGCATGGACGCAAATATCGATCAGATTATTGCTAAACTGCAAGAAGCTAAACGAAGCCGGACCTATTTGCAACGAGCAAGTCTTGTTGGCAAAGTGGCACAAGAATGCCAGGACTATGACAGTTACTGGACCGATCGACTCTACGACTTGATGGATTGATTATGGAATACGATAAACGACACGGTGGTGCATTTGATCGTGGATCCGCAGACAGTTATTACAGCCGTCCACGCAGACCTCATTTGTATCTAGGTGCCACTGGGTCCAGTCCCGAGGTTTCAGCAGACATCATGAGTGATGAAGACATTGAGGCTTATCATGCCGGATACGATCACAATGAACAGTACGGTGACAAAAAAAGTTGGGATTGAAATGACAGAAGTAAACTCATTGGAAGCCTTGGTGGTGCAAAAAGATCTGCAGGACAAAGGCATTGAAAACTATACCATGCGCCCTGGCAATGACTGTATCTGGGTAAGCTACGGTCTGGTAGATTGCTATTATATTTTCCGTGAAGGACGGATTGTAGACATACAATTTGACTGATATGAACAACATCAAAGACGCACCAAAAACACGCAACTGGGTAGCCAAAAACAATCGGCACCGTGCTGTGGTCATGCGGGTGCGTACTTGGTATCAGCGCCAGCCCAAGCACCGCAACAAGGAAGTACAATGAAGATTGGTTTTAGTTATAGTCGGTGTGTTCGCGATATTGCAGAAGGCGATGTCAACATGGACGATGTGTTGATTATCATTGCTCGCACCGACTTTGACCCGCACAATGACGAACAATGGACCAGCATTTGGGGTGGTTACCGACATGGGGGGCATAGCCGTGCCGAATGGCACCATTGCAAGGACAGCGATGAGCAACGCTACCGAGACATCTCTTTGGAACTTCATGAATCAGGTCGTCTGCATCAGCCTAGGCAGTTTGGTGCTCACCCTAGACGCAGTCCTTACGTGTGGGTAGACACTGGCCCCATTGGGCACGAACAATACGAACAACCCGAGAGTGTGCAACAGGCTTGGCAGAACTATTTGATGCTGAGTGCATTGACAAGGCAAATATGAAAAAGAAAAGATTACTCACAAACAAAATGCTGGACTTTGACACTGGTGAGCCTGGTTT
>Ga0315906_10001055_pt1 | contig 41826 bp, 26 predicted proteins | sample LakEriMetagenome_4_FD_203526 | JGI IMG/M metagenome (GOLD analysis project Ga0315906, IMG submission 203526) | Freshwater fungal communities from buoy surface, Lake Erie, Ohio, United States - Buoy 2 MA122 | ecosystem: Environmental > Aquatic > Freshwater > Lake > Lake biofilm | place: USA...
AGGTATCAAGCGGCATGCGCTTGATGTAGCCCTGATGGCTGAGGGTCACGGCCATCTGGGCTTCCTCGATCAGGTCCTCGCGGTTGAAGCGGGCCTCCTCGCCCGTGATCTCGGTGCGGCGCTTGTCGGCGTGGCGGTCGCGGAGGTTGACCAGGTCCTCGCGCACCAGGGCCAGAATGTTCCGGTTGTCGGACAGCAGCGTCTCGTAGGTATTGATGTCGCCACGCAGCCCCTGGAACTCGCGCAGGATCTCGTCGCGCTCGAGCGCGGCCAACTGGCCCAGTTGCAGCCGCACCACCGCGTCGGCCTGGGCCTCGGTCATGCGGTATTCGGGCAGCTCGCCCAGTTCGCGCTGCAGCGCCTGGAACCCCTCATCGCCCAAGGCGCGCCCCAGGACCGCCGCCGAGACGGACATGCTGGTCAGGCGGGCCTTCGCCTCCTGCCGGCTGGGTGATGAGCGGCAGATCGCGATCACCTCGTCCAGCGAGCTGATGGCGATGAGCTGGCCCTCCAGGATGTGGCAGCGCTCCTTCGCCTTGCGCAGCAGGTACTGCGTGCGCCGGCTGATCACCTCCACACGGTGCTTGAGGAAGCACTCGATCAGCTCCTTGATGGTCATCAGCCGGGGGCGGCCGTCCACCAATGCCAGCAGGATGATGGACGCGGTGCGCTCCAGCGGCGAGTACTGGTAGAGCTGATTCAGGATGAAGTGGGGATCGGCGTCGCGCTTGACATCGATGACCAGGCGCACCGGTTCGCCGGTGCGCTGGCTCGACTCGTCGCGGATGGCCGAGATACCCTTGATGCGCTCGTTCTTGACCAGCTCGCCGATGTTCTCGGCCAGCCGGTTGCGGGTCTGCTGGTAGGGAACCTCGGTGATGATGACCTGCTGCTGCCGGCCCTCCTGGTGCACATAGGCGCGGGCCCGCAGGGTCACGCGGCCGCGGCCAGTGGTGTAGCCCTCGAGGATGCCCTGACGGCCGCAGATCACGCCGCCGGTGGGGAAATCAGGGCCGGGCAGAACCTCCATCAGGCGCGGGATGCTGGCCGACGGCTCATCAATCAGCAGGATAGCCGCGTCGCACACCTCGCCCAGGTTGTGCGGCGGGATCTCGGTGGCCATGCCGACGGCGATACCGTCCGACCCGTTGACCAGCAGGTTGGGGAAGCGCGAGGGCAGCACCAGCGGTTCGCGATACTTACCATCGTAATTGTCGATAAAATCGACCGTCTCGCTCTCGAGATCCTCGAGCATCAGGGCGGAAATGGGAGTCAGCCTGGCCTCGGTGTAACGCATGGCCGCAGGCGGCAGTCCGGCGATGGAGCCGAAGTTGCCCTGGCTGTGCACCAGGCGATGGCGCATGTTCCAGTCCTGTGCCATGCGCACCAGGGTGGGGTAGATCACCTGCTCGCCGTGCGGGTGGTAGCGCTTCATCGTCTCGCCGACGATACCGGCGCATTTGCTGGTGGCGCTGGCCGGCCCCAGATTGAGGTCGTTCATCGCCACCAGGATGCGCCGCTGTGACGGCTTGAGGCCGTCGCGCACATCGGGAAGGGCGCGGCTGACGATGACGCTCATCGCGTAGGTCAGGTAACTGTCACGGAGCTCGTCGGCGATGTCCAGGGGCTGGGGAACCAACGGTTCGCCGGGGCCACCGGCTGGGGGATTTGTGTCGGCCAAGGGATCGATCCTCGCTCTCGGTCAGCGCCGGCGGACAGGTCCGGTGACGCGGGGGCCAAAACGGGGGCCGAACGCCTTGGCGGCAGACCCCCCGGCCCCAATTGGTGCCATTCGATTATTCTACGGAAAAATCACGGCCCGGCCCGCTTTTTGGCGGGTTTTTTCCGGGGGTTTTTTCGCTTGTTTTCCCGGGGAAAAACGGGGGTTTTGAAAGCTTGCCAGCCGATCCGGCTCAATCCGGGCAGGGACCGCTTGCCGGCAGGCGGAAAATCCGCCGGGAATTCCCCTCGAGCAGCTGGCCGGCGACGGCCACCGCCTCCTCTTCCGACAGGGCCCCGGGGGCCACGAAATCATGGGCCAAAATGCGGCTCAGGATGCCCCGGAACATGGAGCATTTGGGCAGGATGAACTCAAGCTTGTAGGCGTCAGAGTAATAGCCGATCAGCTTCACCGCCGGGACGGCGTTCAGACGGTCCCTGAGATCTCGCTCGATGATCGAAGGGACATTGGCGTACCACCAATGCCCGTGGGCGATGACATTCGGGAAGATCCAGGCGTGGCTGGCCAGTTCCTGGTTTTGCGCGCCGTCCAGCACGGAAACCGGGAAGGTGACCGTGGGGAAAGTGTTGAAAAGCGCCGCGTACTGCACCAGGCTGGTACGCCGGTCGAACAGGTCCTGCCCCTGGTGCACGCCACCCCCATAGACCCGCCGGTTCACGCCGATCATCAGGTCGAATGGCAGGTGGTGATCGCGGCAGTGCTCCGCCAGGATCCAGAAAACCCCGCGCGCCAGGTCGGGGCAACCGGGCCGCGGGTTGGCCAGGGCGCGGTCGAGGTCGGCATCGGACACCTGCGTGGGAGTGAAGGCCGGGGGCAGGGAGATGGCGCAGGCCCGGGCACCTTTCACCTTGAAGTGGACGAAGAGCTTGTCGATGGCCTGGCGCAGGTTGCCGGCGCTGGAGGGGGCCAATCCCGTGGCCTTCTCGAGTCGCTGGCGCACGGCGGGATCATGCAGGTGGAAGACCAGGTCATCGGTGCGCAAGCACGGGATGTAGCGGGTGGTGTCGAACCCCTCGAGCGGATCGTCGAAGTCGTTGGTCAAAAAGACACATGCCAGATTGGTTTTTTGCCAAACGGTTTTCTCCCAATCGGGGCGGGCAAAGGCGGCGCGGGCCTGGTGCCACAGCTCCCCGGCGTGCCGCTCATCCGGATGGCCACCCTGGAAGCCCAGGAATTCCCGACAAATGTGCGTGAACCAGCGGTACTGGGCCGTGTTTTTCAGCTTGGGCAAATGGCCGAGGATCTCGCGGCAGCGGGCGGAGGGATCATGGCTTTTGGCCAGGCAATCCTTGGGCATGCCGCATGAATGGGCCAGTTCGGTGTAGTAGTGGTAGCCCAGGATGTCATCCAGCGTGCGCGAGACCGGGTCGGGCCCCGGCACATGCGAGTGTGAATCCACCAGGGGGATCTTCGCCAGTTCGGCGTCGAGGCGTCGGGTTAGGTTGGCGAGGTCTGTCGTCATGGGGATGGGTTCCGGGGAGGGGTTTGGGTGGGATAGGGCTCTTCACACCGCGCATTGAAGGTAAGGGGTATTTGTGGGGATCACCAAAAATGGGCTATGGATTGCGGAATACCAGATCCACCCCTGCCGCAATCGCTGCCCTTTGCAAGGATTGATCCAAGGTAGCCAAGGGTAATCCCTGTCGTTGGGCCACATCCAGATAAACAGCATCGTGAGTGGTCAGGGAAAAGGCTCTGCAAAGTGGTACAAGATGGCTGAAAACGCGGCCAGGAGTTTCGGAATCTACCCGGAGATCCAAGCTCGCCATCAGGCGCATGAATCGTTCGGAATCTTCCCGGGAAATCCGACCGCGTTTTTCGGCCATTATCAGCACATTGCCCACTTCCAGAAACCACAGGGAAGGCACTACCGCCAACTCCGAGATCATCCGGTCCAGAAGCGCCCCGGTTTGCGGGGTGGCCTGATCGGTGAAACACCAGGCCATGGCCACGGAACAATCCAGAACCACCGAGGGCCTCATCGGCGGCCTTCCGTCATCAGTTCCCCGACTTTCAGGTCGCCCAACCGATTCCTGGCCGCCAACTCCCGGATTTGTCGGATGGTTTCCTCACGACCCCGCAAGGATTGATTGGGCCCGCAAGGGACCAACCGCGCCACTGGATGGCCGTGGCGGGTGATGGTGATTTCCTCACCCGCCTCCACGCGCTCCAGCAGTTGTGGGAGACGGGTTTTGGCCTCGTAGGCCCCGATCGTGGATTCCATCAAGAGTTCGGCCATAGCTAGACCCCTCTCCAAATCGACTGGTCTAAGACTAGTCTATCTTAATTTCAAAGGTATCTATATCCAAACCAAGCCAGGGGGAAAGAAAAGGGGGGGCGGGCATACTCGACCGGCTTGCATTTTTTACACGTAACCAACAGTGCCGGATGGATGGACTCTGATTTAGCCGTGTAAAAGTTGCATCAAGAAATATTTACACAGCCGCTGGCAACGACAAAAGGATGTCTCCCCCATCTTTAAAAAACTTTAAGTTCAATAAAATCTAATACTTATGTCAAAAAAGGTGTTTTGGCTTCTAATTGGCACACCGCATGCTTCTGATATTTCGTACCCGACGACCTTCCGGTGCTTCTTCCCCCCGAGGAACCCGGAGCTCCCCCCGAGACGGGTGGTTGGGACAGAGAGGAACCAGATCCCCCCGATCCTGGCCCTCACTTAACGGATGCTAGGTTTCACCCCCCGTGGACCAACATCCTGCAGGTTTTCACCAGCCCTTCTCCCCCCGGGAAGGGCTGGTTTCATTTTTGGCACCGCAATCCCAACCCGGATGGCTTTTTTCCAGGCGTCTGAAACCTGGTGGCTGGTTTTCCCTGGCGTTTGGTCTACTCCAATAAAGAGGGGCTCCAATTGTTTTCAGCCCGGACTTACCGGACCGGCGGGAGATTTCAGCATGTCCAATCCATGGTGTGTCGCCGGGACCAGGTCCTGGCAGGTGGGCAAGGTGTGGGGGGCCATCCTGGCCTTGGGGGTGATGATGAGTGCCGGCGTGAACGATGCCTGGGCGGCTGGCCGCCCGATGACCCTGGAAGATTTCTTCCAACTGAAGCGGGCCAGTGATGTCCGTATCCACCCCGATGGCTCCCGGGTGGCTTACACGCTGGCCATTCCCAGCCTCGCCGACAACAAATCCGCCACCGCGGTCTATTTTCAGGGGCCAGGCGGAAAGCCCGACCAGATCACCACCTCCGGCAAGCGCGACCGCGGGGCCCGGTGGTCGCCTGATGGCAAGCTGATGGTGTTTGAATCGGCCCGCAGCGGCTCCAACCAACTTTGGCTTTACACCGGTCAGGGCGAGGCGCGCCAACTCACCGACATCGCCACCGGTGTCGGCAACCCGGTCTGGTCGAGGGACGGCAAGAAGATCGCGTTTGTCTCGGGTGTGTGGCCGGAATACTCCTCGCTGCCCTTCGCCGAGAGCAACGCGAAAAACAAGCAGCGGATGGACAACCAGGAAAAGAACCCGGTGAAGGCGAAGGTCTTCACCAAGCTTTTCTACCGCCACTGGGATGAGTATGTGGAGGATCGCCGGCAGCACCTGTTTGTCATCGACATCGAGACGGTGCTTGCGGGGGGCGCCATGCCCGCTCCCAAGGATATCACCCCTGGCGACCGGGACGCCTACCCCACCTCCAGCACCTTCTCCGTGGGTGATGATTTCTCGTTCAGTCCGGATGGAAGCCACATTGTCTTCACTGCCGTGCCCAAGGAAGACGAAGCGTGGAACACCCGCCACGAGCTGTGCCGCGTGCCTGTCACCGGTGGCACGGCGGAGTGGCAGGGGCTGAAAACAGGCTCCACCGGCGCTGAAAACGCCCCGCTTTTCAGCCCGGATGGCAAGCTGCTGGCCTATCGAGCCCAGCGGCGACCCGGCTACGAGGCTGACAGGTGGGAACTCTGGGTGGCTCCCGCCAACGCGGACGGGACACTAGCGGGTCAGCCGAAATCGCTGACCCAGTCTCTCGACCGTTCGGTCGACTCCATGGTCTGGAAGGATGACTCCACGCTGCTGTTCCTGGCGGAGGAGGATGCCGCCAGCGCCTTGTTTGAGATTCGGGCGGGCGGGGAACCCAAAAAACTGCTGGCAGGCGCGGGCCAGATGAACACGATGAGCATCGACCGGGCGGGCAAAACCCTGGCGGTGATGCACGCGCGGATGAACCTGCCGCCCGCACCGGCGCTGATCGACCTCACGGCCACGCCGCCTCAACCCAGCCGTCTTGCCACCGGCAACGAGGACCTGTTGGGCAAACTGGACCTGCCGGCTCCCGAGAGTGTCCGTGTGCCGGTCGAGGGGGCGCAGATGCAGATGTGGCTGCTGAAACCGCCGGGCTTCGACCCCGCGAAGAAGTGGCCCATGGTTTATCTGGTCCACGGAGGTCCGCAGGGGGCCTGGGAGGATGGGTGGAGCTGGCGCTGGAACCCCAGCATCTGGGCAGCGCGCGGCTATGTGGTGGCCTGCCCCAATCCGCGCGGCAGTACCGGATTTGGCCAGAAGTTCGTCGATGAGATCTCCGGCGACTGGGGCGGCAAATGCTACGCCGACCTGATGAGTGGTCTGGGAGTTGTGGAAAAACTGCCCTATGTCGACACCGACCGCATGGCTTCGGCCGGCGCCAGCTTCGGCGGTTACATGATGAACTGGTTCCAGGGGAACACGAAGAAGTTCAAGACGCTGATCACGCACTGCGGCGTGTACAACTTCGATTCGATGTACGCCACCACCGAGGAGCTCTGGTTCGACGAGTGGGAGCATGGCGGCCCGCCCTGGGGGAAAAACCGGGCCAGCTACGAGAAGCATTCACCCCACCGGTTGGCTGCGAACTTCTCGACCCCCATGCTGATCATCCACAACGACCTGGACTTCCGTGTGCCGGTCAGCGAGGGGCACCAGCTCTTCACCACGCTGCAGCGGTTGAAGGTGCCCAGCAAATTCATCAACTTCCCCGACGAGGGACACTGGGTTGTGAAACCAAAAAACAGCGAGTATTGGCACACCGAGGTATTCAACTGGCTGGAAAAACACACACCCGCCGGGCCGCGATGAGGGACGGCTAGAATATCAAGTTGGGTATGATCCAAATTCAGGTTTGGCGCCGGTCCCCAGTCGGGGATTCGGGCCGGACCGGTTCCCGGAGGGAAGTGACTATGTTTCGCGCGCTGAAAGCCGCGGCACCCGGTTCGCTCCTCGCCATGCTGGCCGTCGCCTTGGGCGCCGGCTTGATGGCTGGGTGTGGCGAGGCGGGGCCGGAGGGTCCGCCCGCTGATTTCAACGGCTATGTGGTCCGTGTCAGCGGCATGACCTGAATGAGTTGTCCAACCAAGGTGCAGTCTGCACTGAAGAAACTGGACTGGATCGACGCCACCACCATGGGGGCCAGCCGGGTGACCACCCAGGTCTGGTTCAAACCCAAGGCGGGCCAAAAATACGATGAGGACGCGCTGAAAGCCGCCATCAGCAAGGCGGGATCGAATTATTCCTTCGCTGGCGTGGTAAAATCACCCGCCGCGGAAAAAACCGCTTCTCCAGCCAACGCCGGGACCGGTAGCTGAGCCCAGAGAACGATTCATCTGTACCTCAAAAAGGCTTCGGGTCCAACAACCCGAGGCCTTTTTTCATGCCAAATGTAAATCTGGTTAAAGTAGCTAACCTGTATCGCCAAGTTTGGTCATTCGGGTTGAGAGCGCCCTTCATTGTAAAAACCGGGCCTTGAAAGGTTTGACTCATCGCCCGGACTTGGTTGACCCGTCGATACCAGCCATGCGGCGCAGGACGCGCCTTTTCCGGGAAAGACTCTCTCTCCCCTTTCCGCTGGAAAAAAACCCGGGATCGGATTTTTCCCCACAGCAGGATGCTGGGAGAACTTGCCATGAACTTGACTGCCCTTTGGTTGAACGGATTGCTGGCCATGGGCCAGACCAATTCCCCCGAAGTACTTCCCACAGTGAGGCCCATGGTCGCCCCGGCGGCTCCCAAGGCAGGGGCCGTGACCCCCGTCGCCGCGCAGGACCCGCCTTTGGGCGGCCCGCTTGGCGAAGGTTCCAGGGACCGCCTCCCCCCCGTGACCGACGGCCTTGCCGAGAAAGAATTCGAGAACGAGGAATCGGAGGAAGAGGTGCTGTTGCTGCGCCGGTTGTTGAATACCACCGCGCTGGGCCAGGTTCTGAATGACAACGGTGTCGTCTTCCGCGGCTTCACCAACGGCAACTTCACCGCCTCGAGCAAAACGGGCAACAATCTGCCGATGGCGATGAACTATCTGGGTAACCAGTTCCAACTGGAACAAAACACCCTGATCATGGAAAAGGCGATCGATACCAGCAGTGACCAGTTCAACTGGGGTGCCAAAATCTACGCCATCCTGCCCGGTACCGACTACCGGTTTACCGCCATGAACAACCTGGCCGACAGCCAGGCCCGGATGAACGACGGGATGCCAAACACCTATGGTGTGGATGTGCCAGAGTTCTTCCTGGAAGGTTATGTTCCGGAGTTCAAGACCAGCATCAAGGGTGGCCGCTTCGCGACCATCATCTGCAACGAGTTGATCGACCCCACGGGGAACAGGCTGGTCTCCCGCGCGTTGACCTTCATGAACAACCCGTTCACCCATGTCGGTTTGTTGGCCACCACCAACCTTTCCGACAACTGGACGATGTTCAACGGCATCACCGCCGGCAACGATGTGTTCTTCGGACCAGCCAGCGCCCCGATGTACCTGGGCGGCCTGCGCTGGGACAGCACCGACAAGGACACCGCTGTCGCCTTCAACACCACGCTGGGCAGCGCCCAGTACAACCAGAGCCTGAACACCAACAACCTGTACGACGTGTTCGAGATCTACCTGAGCAGGAACTTCGCCGAGAAGTGGAACTACACGCTCGACATCATGTACAGCCTGCAGAACAACATCAATGGCATGTACATGGACCGCGACGGCATCAACCCCCGGGCCTACCAGGGCAACGCCACGTGGTACGGGTTCATGAACTACCTCACCTACACCTTCACGGATGACTTCGCCGGCACTTTCCGCTTCGAAGTGTTCGATGACAACAAGGGTGTGCGCACCGGCTACGAGGGGATCTACACCACCTACACCCTGGGTGCCGTTTACAAGTTCAGCGAAGGCCTGTGGCTGCGGCCCGAGTTCCGCTACGACTACAACGGAACCTCGCAAGCCTACCAAGGCAGCAACGGCCTGTTCACCGCAGCGGCCGACTTCATCCTGAGGTGGTAACGCAACCTTGATTCCCGACTGGGAACGGGCCCCGGAAGAAAGCTTCCGGGGCCCGGTGCCGTTCCAAAAGTAGGACCGCGCCATGCAGTCAATTTTCATGGTTTGCCTGCTTTGGGAATTGCCAGGGCAGGCATCGCTGGAGGCAACGCCGCCCGGAGAGCGCGCAACCGGCGAAATGGTCGGCCAGAAGGACGCGACCGGGTGGCTGCAAAGACTTCTGGAACCCACACCGACCGGCAGTTGGCTTGGGGACCACGGGATCGTCCTGCGGGGCTTCACGAACGGCAACTTCACCGCCGCCAGCAAGACCGGCAACAACCTGCCCATGGGCATGAATTACCTGGGCAACCAGTTCCAACTGGAACAAAACACGCTCATCGTCGAGAAACCCATCGATACCGACTCCGATTCCTTCCACTGGGGGTTCCGCACCTATTCCATCCTGCCGGGAACGGATTACCGGTTCACAGTCGCCAACAACCTGATGACCGGCCAGCTTTCCGCCAACAACGGCCAACCCAACACCTACGGCGTGGATATTCCCGAGTTCTGGGTGCAAGCATGGCTGCCGGAACTGCGCACCGACATCAAGGCGGGCCGCTTCTTCACCATCCTGTGCAACGAGTCGGTCGACCCGACCAACAACCGCCTCGTTTCCCGCGCGCTCACCTTCATGAACAACCCGTTCACCAGCGCGGGACTGCTGGCCACCACGCACCTGTCGGCCAACTGGACATGGACCAACGGGATCACCTCGGGAAACGATGTTTTCTTCGGCCCGGCGTCAGGGCCGATGTACCTGGGTGGGCTACGGTACGACAGCGACGACCGGCACACCGCCTGGGCGTTCAACACCACACTGGGCGACAACACCTACGACATGCGGCTGATGCAGGGCCGCACCTTTGATGTCTTTGAGCTTTATCTCAGCCGGGACCTGGTTTCTGTTTCGGATCGGCTGAATTACACGCTGGACATGATGTACAGCCTGGAAAATGGCATCGATGGCGCCTTCAACATGCCGGATGGCTCCTACCCACGGTATTACCAGGGCAACGCCTCGTGGTACGGGTTCATCAACTACCTCACCTACACCTTCAACGAAGAGTTGGCGGCGACATTCCGGTTCGAGGTCTTTGACGATCCGTTCGGCGTGCGCACCGGATTCCAAGGGGTATACACCACCTACACGCTGGGTTCGGTCTGGAAGGTGCGCGACGGGCTGTGGCTCCGGCCCGAGGTGCGGTTAGACAACAACGCGAATTCGATAGCCTACAACGGCAGCCACAGCCTTTTCACGGCTGCGGCAGATTTCATCATCCGCTGGTGAACAGTCTAGGCCCCTTCCACCAGGGAAAGCAGCCTTTCAGCCCGACCCACCAGCCAGCGTTCCAGCAGCCAGGCCAGGATTTCCAAACCCCGGTCCCCCGTGTCTTTTCCCGGGCTGTATTCGCTGATCGCCAGACCGGCCACTTTGTTCACCGGCATTGATTCCATCAGGCGCAGCACCCGCCAGCCATCGACACCGCATGGCACCGGCCGGGCCATGCCGGGCAGGAACCCGGGATCAAACACATCGACATCCAGATCGATGAGGATGCGGTCCCAACCCCCGGTCGTCCTCGCCACCCGGGCCAGGGTGGCCGCCTCATCGGCGATCCATTGTTCGGCAGTGATTTCCTCCGCGAGGAAACGCTTTTTTTCCCCGGCCGGAATCAGCAGGTCGCGGTTGCCCAAATGCACCAGCCGGGGCGCCCCGCCCCAGTTTAGATGGCGCAGGAAATTGCCGTGCGAGAGATCCTCCACGGTGTCGTGGAACCGGTGGATGTCGACATGGGCATCCAGTTGCACCACACCGGCTTTGGGGTCGCCCGCGATCACATCCAGCACCGGGAGCACCGAGAGGTGATTGCCGCCCAGCCAAACCAGATGCTCTCCCCGGGAAAAGGTTTTCTCGGCCAACCGGTGACCGCGGGAGCGCCACAGCGACAGCTCGCCGATGGTGTCGAAGGAGGCCTCCACCAGGCGCGTGTTGGGGCACCAGGCGTTGGCGCGTGTGGGCACCGTCTCGCGGCGGAAATCGGCCAGGATCTCGCGCACCGCCTCGCCCAGATGGCGCGCGCCCTCGCTGGTGCCCGGCGAACCGAAGTTGTCCAGCGGGAAGATCACCACGCGGTTGGCGGGCGGCATGGATGCCGGTCGGCCATGGTGCTGGCTCATTGGGGTGCTCCTTGCCGGGGCCGGACGAAACCGCTCTCAGCCCTGCTGCATCCATTTCTGGATGCGCGCCGTCTCCTCGGGCCATTTGGCGGAAGTCCTGCGCTCAAGAAAGGCATCGAAGACCAAGTCGATGGTTTCCAGGAAGGACCGGGTTTGCGCGAGCCGCTCCTCGATGCGCGGACGCTCCTCGCTGGCCTCGGTCTCGGGCAATTTGAGCCCCGAAACGGCCAGGGTCTCGGCCGACCAGGAAAATTCGTACGGTTCATCGTGCCGGGCCATCATCAGCCCCAGGCGGCGGGGCAGCTTGCCCGAAGCCAGAGCCCGCCGGGCTTCCGGAAGGCGTGTCGGCGCGTCCGCGGTGATGGTTTCCTTGCCGGTCTCGCCCCGGGGACATTCGAGGGACAGGGTCTTCACCAGGGTGATGGTGGCCTCGGAACCGTCCGCCAGGGTCAAGGTGTCGGTTTCCTGCTCCAGGGTGTGCCACAGCCAGGCGAAAAACTCGTTGCCCAGGAAGTCTTTGCTGGATTCATCGGAGCTCCATTGCAAACGGGCCGGGGTCTTGCCGGGTAGGAACACGGTGGGTTCGGCGTCATCGATCGCGCGGGTACGGCCGCGGACCTCGCTCAACTGGAATGCGAGCCGGCCTGAGGTGAGCGGTTCAATCTGGCGCTCGAAGGTTTGGTGCACCAACCCGGTCAGCTTTTCCAGAACCGCCGGGGTGACACCTGAAACCAGCATTTCGCCGGAGAGTCCGTCCCACATCAGCGCGGAGGATTTGCGTTTCAGGAAACGACCGTCCTTTGATTCCTGCTCCAGCCGATCCTTAGCGCGGTCGCGGGCCTCCTTGCGCTGGCGATTGCTGGGATGGCCGGACGGGTTGCCAGCCGCCAGGGCGGCCAGTTCCTCGGCGGTGTAGGCACGCAGCAGTTCGGGGGGCAGTTTGAGCGTGTCGATCCGCAGCGCCCACTGGAGGGCATCGATGATGACATTTTTTTCGAGCGAGAATTGCTTGTCGAGGATATGGTCACCGGCGATCCACCCGGCATCCATCCCATCGGCCGAGGCGATCCGCTGACGCCCCATGCCAAAATCTGCCAGTTTCTCCAAATGGTCTTCCGTGAAGGTGCGCGGGGCCCCGCCGTTCACCTTGAAGCGTTGAAAACTCAGCCGTCCGCCGAAAAAACTCATGCCGTGGTCCTGCCATGGGTCCGGTTGCGCCTGGGAGTCAGCCGGCCCACCGCATTGCAGGGAGACTTCGGCTGGCTTGTCTTTCTCCCGGTGGCATGCCGGTCAAACCGGCAGGCTAACAAACAGACAGTCGAACTCCCAGCCAGTTTGACTATTTCCCTCAATTAGCCGGTTAAAACCAATAAGAAGGCATGATTCAAACTTTTCTCAAATACCCCATAGCTTTCAATTAACCCAATCAGCCCATACTCATGGACCCTATTAGATGCGCTGGTTCCCGAAACTTCATCCGGGTACAAGCACCTCGCATTGGCTGATTCATCCGGGGGCAGGACGCCCAGCCGGCTGGGTTCGCAGGGAGCGTTTGGGGTCGTCAAGGAGGAGAGTATGGAAGGTTTTGTGCTCATTTGGGAAGGAAACACCCCTGAGGGCAAGCGTTGCAAAGGTGTAATGCGCTGCGACGGCAGCCAGGATGAGCTGGAAGCCAGGCGGGAGTTGATCTGCTCCCTGGGAAATGGGCCACGGCCCGTGCGGGTTCGCAAAATCGCCTCCAAACCGGTGGCGGGCACCCAGTCCAGTTGAAATCGCCGGGTTAATCCGGTTTTCCAAAATTGTTTTCCACCGGCGGCCGGGCGCAAACGCCCGGCCGCCGGTGTGTGTTTTCAGGGTGTCGGTTATTCCCGGGACCGGGAACCCTGGCTAGCGGCCCCGCCAATCGTCACAAACGGTTGGGTGGGCGGGTCGGGGTGCCAAAGGTGGCCCGTTAAGGGCCTCGGGGCGTTGACCCTCCCACCGGGGGGTGTTAGTTTCCCGAAGTCTGTTCCAATCGGGAATTTCTGGACATTTCGTGGTCGGTGGCACCCTCGGGGGATCCATGGGGTTTCCCTGGCAACCGGCAAACAGCGAAATCGATTCGGCGAACGGTGCGGGGGCGTGAATCATGGCCAAGGAAGAAACCGCTGGGACCGAGGGTAACGGCGAGGAGCAAGCCGCCGCTCCCAAGGAAAAAACCAAGGTCAAGAAGGCCAAGCCCGCCAAGGCGGAAAAAGCGGCCGCCCCCAAGCACAACAAGGGGGTCTGGGGCCTTGACCTAGGCCAGTGCGGGCTGAAGGCGATCCGGCTCGAGGAACGCGACGGCCAGGTTGTGGCGACCCACTTCGACTACATCGAGCACGCCAAGATCCTCAGCCAGCCGGATGCCGACAAGGACGCGCTCATCCGCGAGGCGCTTGAGACCTTCCTGAAGCGGAACAGCTGGAAGGGTGACCATCTCGCCATCGCCGTGCCGGGCAAAAGCGGGCTGGTTCGCTTCGTGAAGCTTCCCCCGGTGGAGGAGAAGCGGATCAAGGACATCGTGGCGTTCGAGGCACGCCAGCAGATCCCCTTCAGCCTGGAGGAGGTGGTCTGGGACTTCCAGAAGCTGGGCCAGGGGATGGTGATCGAGGGCATGGCCATCGACACCGAAATCGGCCTGTTCGCCATGAAGCGCGACGCCATCCAGCGTGAGCTACAGAGCTACAAAGACGCGAATATGGAGGTGCACACCATCCAGATGTCGCCCCTGGCGCTGGCCAACTACCTCATCTTCGACCAATTGAAAAAGGACCCGCCCACCGGCAAGCCCGAGGATGACGATGGTTCCAGCTCCTCCAGCCGCTGCATCGCAGCGCTGGATGTTGGGGCGGACGAATCCACACTGGTGGTCACCAACGGCGGCAAGACCATCATGCAGCGGCCGGTGAACATCGGCGGCAACCATTTCACCCGCGCACTGACCAAGGAGCTCAAGCTCACCTTCGCCAAGGCCGAGCACATCAAGCGCAACGCCACCAAGGGCGTCGGCAAGGATGGCCCCGACCTGAAGACCATCCTGACCGCCCTGAAGCCCGTCTACTCCGACTTTGTCAACGAGCTTCAGCGGGCGCTGACCTACTTCAGCAACACCAACCGCAGCGCCGAGATCACCCACCTGGTGGGGCTGGGCAACGCCTTCAAGCTGCCGGGCCTGCAGAAGTACCTGCAGGAGAAACTGCAGCTCCAGGTCAACCTGCCCGATTCCTTCGAGCGCCTCGACACCCGTGAGGTCGATTCCCAGACGACCTTCCGGGACAACCTGCTCAGCTACGCGGTCGCCTATGGATTGGCCCTGCAGGGCATCAACAAGGGCACCCTGAAGGTCAACCTGCTGCCCCCGGAAATTCGCTTTGAGCGGATGATCCGCGCCAAGAAGCCGATGGCGACCGCGGCGGCCGCCCTGCTGCTGCTGGGCCTGGGTGGTTTGGCATGGCGGAATTATGTCGGAGCCAAGCCATTCATCGATCAGTCGGTGATCGCCGAGGTGGACAACGCCAAGAAGGCCAAATCCACCGTAGACGCCGGCAAATCGGCCTACGACAACGCCGTGAAGGCGACGGACGACGAGAAACGCAAGGTCGAGAGCAGTGTCGCAGGACAGCAGGAGCGACTGAACTGGCTGGAACTCTACAGCTTCGTCAACGAAGCCCTGCCCCACCCGGACGGCACCAACCTCTACTCGGCCGACGCCAAGCCCTACTTCGAGGGGTGGCGCGTGCCATGGATGGAATGGGAAAAGGAAATCCAGGCGGCGCCCGCGGCCCTGCAGGCCAAAATGAAGAAGGACCGTGAACAACTGGCCACGGAATGGTCGGCGACCTTCAAAGTACAGCCGCAGCAACTGATCCTGTTGCCGTTGCCGGCCAATCCCCTGCCCGACCAGAAGCTTGAAACGGTGCACGACCAGTACACCCGCGCCAGGGCCGCCAAGCAGGATTTCTTCCGCAAGATGCGGGGCGTGGACGCCTACGACCTCTACGCCAACCAGCGGGGTCTGGTGCGCGAGGCGGCCCAGGGGAGCAACCTGCCGGCCGGTATCGCCGACCTGCCCATGGTGAACATCGAGGCGGTCAATTGTCGGTACACGGACAAGCTGGACACCTTCTGGAACGCGGCCAAGGCGGATCCGGCCTTCAAGACCAGCATGAACGACCGGGTACGCCCGGCGTCTCACCTGAAAACAGCCCTGGAAGGGGCCGGTTGGGTGGTGGAACTGCGCGGGTACACCTTCCACTGGGATGCCCAGAACTTCCTGAACAAAACCCTGGTGGAGAATTTGGCCATCCACGGGATCCGGCCCAAGGTGACACCCTTGACCCCAGCCCAGTTGGCCGCCGGAGCCAAGGCCGCTCCCGCGCCCATGGCGGTGGCCGCCGCGACCCCCACCAGCCCGATGCCCATGCCCGCCGGAGCGGCTGGGGCAGCCTCGGCGGCGCAACCGGCCGAATCAGGCATGAACCCGATGGGTGGTAGCCCCATGGGCGAGGGAGCGGCAGAAGCGGCCGCGGGTCCTCCCCCCAACGCGGGCCCTGTGGTCAACCGGGTCAGCCATGTGATGCTGTACGCGTACGAGATTCAGGGCACTTCAGATCGGGCCCAACTGGGTATCGCCGCATCCGGGATGCTGGCCAGCCTCATGGGCGGCGGCGGTGGTGGGGCTGGCGGCATGGCCGCCATGATGGGCAAGGGAATGATGATGGGCAGCCCCAACCCCGGTGGGGAAGGCAGTGGTGACGCGGGTGGAGGTGCAGCGGCAGGAAGTAATCGGGATGCCTGGGTGCCGATTGGAGGCACTGGTTCAGCGTCAACCGGTGGAAGCGGGCCCGGCGGGGTCGCTGATGGGCCCGGTGCCATTGGCGGATCACCCAAGGGTGGTGGCGGTGGTGCTGGCGGCAAGGCCACCATGCCTGCAATGGGTGCCATGTCAGGCGCGATGCCCGGAATGGGGGCCATGCCCGGAATGGGTGCCATGCCTGGAGTCGGAGGCGTTTCCAGCGCGCAGGCCTCGGCCGACCGCCGGACTGAATTCGTGGTTTATTTCATCTGGCGTGAGCCCACGCCATCCGACAGCCTTCGCCACATGCTTGACGCATCGGGTGGTGGTGAAGGCGGCGGTGGGGCCTCCGCCGAAGGCGCTTCGGCGGGCGAGTCCGCCAAACTGTACTCCGAGAAAGCGGACCCGGCGGCCATCCGTCCCGATCGCTCCCTGCCACTGCAACCCCGCAAGCCAGGGCTTCCCGCCTCGCCAGAACCCCCGCCGCCCATCGTGGAACGCGCGCTGGAAAAACCAGCCACCCCCGAGGGTGGTTCGGGCGAGCCCATGGGCGAGCAACCCATGGATGGGGCCAAGCCGGGTGCACCCACGCCGATGCCCGGCGCGCCCGTCACCCCCATGACACCGGCAACACCAGGAGCCCCGGTGGCTCCGGCGGCCCCGGCCCCCGGCGGTGACAAGCCGATGGCCCCCAAACCCTGATCAACGCCAGCACACGCCACACCGGAGAGACAACCATGGCCGCCAAATTCGACGCGCAGGTGTTGAAAAAGAACCTGTTCTGGATCCTTCTGGGGATCGCCGCACTGTTCGAGCTGGTGCTGCTCGTGATCCTTCCCCTGAGCGATCCGGGCGCGGACAAGCGCAAGGATTACGAGGACACCCTGAAAACCACCAAGGGCCTCACCGGAGGGTTCAAGAACGAGAAGTTCCTGCCCTCATGGGAAACACGCAAAGGGGAATACGAGAAGGAGAAAAACACCACCTGGGCGAAGGCGTGGAATCCCCAAGGTGGCGACCCGCTGAACACCATTTATTACAGTCCGCCCGGCATGAAGCCCCTGATCTACCCGACGGACGACATCCCGGGCTCGATCCGTACCGACTACAAGAACAAGTACTACAACGGCCAGTTCAAGAATTTCGAGGCGGAGATCCAGGAAACCAAATTCCTGCTGAATTCCAAGGACTCTGCCGACTGGCGCATCCTGCAGGGGCCCACGCCGATCACTTTCGGGGCGGGCACCGGGGGAGGCGCCGCACCCGCGGCCGCGGGCGGCGGCATGATGGGTATGGGTGGAGGCAAGCCTGGAGGCGGCGGATTGGCCGGCGCCCCTGACGCCGGCGGCCCTGGTGGCGCCGCAGCTGGTGGAGCCAAGGTGGCAACAGGGCCCGGATTGCGCGGGTTGCTGGAGGAGCGCATCTCCTTCGATCTGGATCCCAACCGCGAGGAGATCTGGATCCTGCAGGAAGACTTGTCCGTGCGGCGCGAGGTGGTCCGCCTGTTCCGCGAGGCCCTGGCCGAAATTGGCAACATGCGCCGGGTGGCGTCCCCTTCCAACGAACCCAAGGCGATTGTCCTGGCGAACGCCTACTGGAAACTGAAACTGGTGCCTGGAACCCAAGGGCGGATCGATGCGTCCAGCACCCTGGAGAATGTGCACGCCCAGCACAGGCCCCAGCCCCTTTATGACAAGGCGGCAGGCTGGTCCACCCGTTTCATGATCGCACAACCCAACCAGCCCCCCGTGGAGATCAAGCTGGAGGGGGATCCCGTGATGTACCGGGAAGTCCGTTCATTCAAGGACTTTCCCCCGATGAATATCGGCACCATCGACCTGACCAAACCGTTCACGGTTTGCCAGTTTTTCGACCCGGCCAACTGCCCGATCCGGCGGATTGAGAAGGTGGCCCTGGGCCGTGGCGGGCAATCACACCGCACCATGGAGGCCGAACTGAAACCCCGCAACACTTTGCCCGCCGAAAAGCCGGCCGAAGGCGAGGGTGATGCCGCCGCGGCCGGTGGTGGCGCCGGTGGCGAAGGCATGGGGGCGATGATGCCTGCTGGGATGGGCGGCATGATGATGGGTGGCGGAGGACCGGGTGGACCGGGTGGAGGCGCCCCCGTGGGTGATCCAACCATGAACAACAAGATCGACCGGGCCCGTTACATCGTCTCCAACGAACTGTGCCGGCACCTTCCGGTCGGAATCAATGTGGTGGTGGACCAAGCCGAGGTTCCCACCGTCCTCACCTCGATCGCCAACTCCCGCATGCGGATGCAAATCACCCAGGTGGACTGGGCCCACCAGTCTGGTATGGGCGGTGGCCCGGGCGGCCCGATTGGCGGCATGGTTGGCATGCCCGGCATGGGCGGGATGCCCGGCATGGGTGGCCCGCCGGCGATGGGCGGAGGCAAGGCCGGCGGGATGCCCGGCATGGGTGGCGGACCCGGTGGGCCGGGAGGATTTCCCGGTGGCGCGCCCGGAATGGGCGGCCCGGCGGCCATGCCCGGTATGGGTGGAACCCCCGGCCTGGGTGGCGCTCCCGGTGGCGAAACGGGGAGCACTGGGCCTGCAGCCGCACCGCTACAGACCGGTCAAATGGTGGATCTGGCGGTTTATGCGATCGCCTCGTTGTACGAGCGATTCCCACCAAAACCACCGACTGCCGAGGGTGGTGATGCCGCCGCCCCAGCGGCCGGGAAATAATCCCCGGCACACGCGCGCGGCCCGGCATTTGGAATTGAAACAAGGTTCGGTTGACGGTTGGAGATCGACGCCATGAAGATGGACCTCAAAGGAATCGACTTCAAAAAATTCTTCATTGAGCATGGTGAAAAGATCGGCTTGGCCGTGGCGGGAGGACTTGCGGCCTTGCTGCTGGCCCTGACCGCCCTCGGCTTCCTGTCTGCCGACTCGCCCGACTCGAAGAAGACCGAGATCAACAAGGAACACACCCGGGTCACCACATCGTTTCGCAACGCCACCCCGTCCGATTCCGACAACCCACCGGTACAGACGGCCAAGATCGAATATGCCGAGCTGAAGAAAATCCCAGCCACGGCCTATGTGGGCGATCCGCTTTTCACCGATGACGCGGTGGCCCCGCCCCGGCGGCAGATGCCCAAGGTTTTGCCGGTCTCGGAGGACGCCAACGGCGCCGTGGCCCTATTGCCGATCAAGTCATTGGTGGTCACCCAGGACGACAAATCGAAGGACCGGGTGAAAATCCTTGTGCTCAAAGACTACAAGGGTGGCAACACCATGGCCGGTGGCCGCGCCGGTATGGGCGGTTTTCCAGGTGCCGGACCTGGCGCGATGGGCGGCATGCCTGGCGCCTTAGGCGGTGGGCCTGGCGGCCTGGGCGGTATGCCCGGGGCCATGGGTGGCATGCCTGGCGCCTTGGGCGGTGGGCCTGGCGGTCGTCCGGGTGCAGGGATAGGGATGGGGGCTCCTGGAACCAACCCCGGTGGTCTTGCTGGCGCGGGTGGAGTTCCCGGGCCGGGACAACGGGTGGGCGTGTTTGGCGTCATCCGCGGGCAGAATGTCCGCAAGGAATCACCCATTGCCCGACTGGAGGAGGACAAGCGCACCGTCTACCAGGCGGATTGGGTCTCGGAAGAGGAGTTTGAGACGGGCAAATACCAGCCCGCCATTGATGTGAAGGCGGCCCGGGTGGCAATGCTGGTGGCCACCTTCCCCATGGCGGAGCAGACCAAGGAATACTCCCAGAAGCTGCGACTCCCGGATGGAGTCACCGAATCGCCCTACTTCCGGGGAGTGGAGGTGCAGCGGGCCGAGCGCAAGGATGATGGCACCTGGACTGAATTCAAGACCGTGGAGGCGCGGAAGGAATACGACCGCATCCGCAACCTGGCCTACAACCAGTTCGAGCCGGAGGATGACGCCCTGGTGGACATGATCCAGTTCCAGAACACCATCGCCGGCACCACGGTGACACCGCTGTTCTGGAAGCGCCCCAAGGGTGTTTTTGACAACCTGTACCCCTCGCTTGAGAAGAAACTGGGCAAGGTGACCCAACGATTGCAGCAGGCCGAAACGAACAAGCTTCTTGCGGAACAACGCAAGCGCCGCCGCAGCCTGTTGGACCGAAGCGAGGAGGATGTAGCGTCCATGGGAAGCATGGGTGGCCCCGGCGAGGGCGCCGGCGGGATGATGGGCATGGGTGGTGGCATGATGGGCATGGGCGGCAAGCCCGGTGGCGGCGGCTTCCCCGGCGGAGCCCCCGGCATGGGTGGCATGCCTGGCATGGGCGGGCCTGCCGCGATGGGTGGCGGCAAGCCCGGCGGCCCCCCCGGCATGGGTGGCATGCCCGGTATGGGAGCCATGCCCGGCATGGGTGCCATGGGTGGCCCCGGGGGCATGGCTGGCGCCGGCTCGTTGGCCGATCTGCCCCCAGCGGATGACGTCCTTGTCCGTGTGATGGACTTCACAGTCGAGAGCGGCAAAATCTACAAGTACCGCATGCGGGTCATCCTTCAGAACCCGAACTACCAAAGGCCCGATGTGGCCCTGGAAAGCTACGCCAAGCCCCTTGAGGTTCCCGGCGACGACAACGCCTGGCGCGAACTTCCGCCCATAGTCTCCCCATCGGAGCACCTGTATTACGCAGCTTCACCGGTGGCGGCTGATGTGAGCAATGTCGCCTCGCTCGAGGTGCACCAATGGGTGGAGAAAGCCACCGTGGGCGGCACGGAGCCAGTGGAAGTGGGCCAATGGGTAGTCATTCCCCGCCTGAAGGTACGCAAAGGCGATTATGTGGGCGGCCCGCCGGTTCCGGTTGGCGGGGTGCCGACCTGGAGCCGGGCTGTGCATGGTCTGAGTTACCTGCACCAGAACAACGCGCGGGACAAGGTCACCAACCGACCGACCGTGAACCTCCCGCTGGGCCCCGGTCAGGGCAAAGACCTCCTGCTGGCTGATATCGAGGGGCCTTACTTCAGCCACGAGCGGGTGATCCGCAAGGGTGAGCAGGTGCGATCCGAGCGGATCGATGAACCGAAGCGATCCGGCCTCACATCGACCGCCGACGCTGAGAAGAGCCTCCCTGGCACCTGGACCGAGGTGATCTTCCTGTCGCCCGAAGGGAAGCTAATGGCCCGCAACAGCGCCCAGGATGAGACCAGTGAAGACCGTAAGGAATCCAAAAAACTGTACGATGATCGCCTGAAGGAAGTGACGGCGGCCATCCGCAACGCCGGTGCGACCGCGCCGATGGGTGGCGGACTTCCCGGAGGCGCCGGGGACGGTGCCGGGGCCGGCGGCGATGGCGGCAAAAACAACCGCTAAGCCTGACCAAACGCGCCAAACCTTCGGAGGGTGCAGGGCGTACCAAGAATGCAAACCCCGCGCGCCGGGGCGGGGTTGACCCGCCCCGGCGCGTTTTATTACCCACTGGTATCATTCGATTTCCCTTACCGGTCTTCCCTCCCCACACGCCAGGAGGAGCGAGTCATGTCACCGGCCCATGCGGGGGCGTTTATGCCCCACAATCCAGTCGATGAGCTGTCCCGCTTTTTCGCGGGCCTGACTGAGCAGACTTTTTTGCAGGAATTCGGCCTGGGGGAAACACGGGTGATTGGTTACCTGTCTGACCTGCTGGCCCGATTCGTGTCGATGAAGGCAATGCGTCGCTTGGGCGCCGGTGGCCACCCCGAGGGTGATGACCTGCATTCGGTCTTGCTGGTGGCGGACGAATTGCCCGAGGGCATGGCCCGGGGCGAGGTGTACCGCCATGCCGGGGACCTGGCCTTGTACTGGACCGGTCTTTATCCGGAGGGGCTGAGGCGCATGGGCCACCGCGGGGGGAGGGATGTGCTGCTGGATTACACCGTCGAGGGCAAGCGCAGCTACCTGTTGGCCAGCCACCTTGAAAAACAGACGGAACCGGAACAAGCCGGTGTGCTGCGCCGGCTTGCCGATGATTTCGAGCTGTTCGCGATTGGACTGAACAAGGTCCGCCGGGAATGGGAACGACTGCCTGCGAACCCGGGATGAGGGCACGCCTTTGGACCGATGGATCCCAAGCCTTTTGGCCGCATGCGCCCTGATGGCCGGCTGCGCCGATTCCGCCGACAGCAGCCGGGATCACCGTGGCCCCCGTGAGCAGGCTGCCCCGCCCGCAGAGGAACCAGGTGATGGGCCACTGGTGCTGTGGGAATACCCCGCGCTGCCCTATTCGGCCCAGCACATGGAATATTTGCGATTGCTCCAGTCGGAGCTAGGGGTGGGCACGGCAGTCATGGACCTGCCCGCGGGCAAAAAGGACTCTGCCTTCCGCGCCGAGGTGAACCGGCATAACGAACAAACCCGCCAGCGCATCGAGGCCCAACACGGGCAGGGCGCCCTGGGGCGCATCCGCCAGAGGGCGATCGACAACTGGGAGGCGAAGGTGAAGGCGGCGCAGGACAAGGCGGCTCCGGGCAATCCGTGAAGCCGCGATGGCCCATCAATCCACCGCGTCAGGATCCTCGAGGTCGGTCATCTTTTGCTTGAGCGCCTCCACCTCGGCCCTCAGCCTGCGGATTTCCGCCTGCATCGACCCCGAATCAGACTTCGTGTTCAGGTGACGGAGGGCTTTCTCGGCATTCCGTCGCACGGCGTTGTCGGGATCATCGCTGACCGCCAGTTCCAGCCGGGCGAGAGCGGGGCGGGCCTTCTCGCCCAAACCGTCCAATGCCAAGGCGGCGGCACGGCGAATCTGCGGCTTCTCGCCATCGAGCCTGGCCATCAACATCTCGACGATCCGCTTGCGGTTCTCCCCGGAAACGGCCGGCTTGTCGGCAAGCGAAGCTGCCGCCCGCATGGCAGACAGACGGGCGGCCCTCGGTTTTCCCTGGGCGGTCCAGGCCAGCAGCGTGTCCACCGCGTCGTTGCCGCCTGTCTCGGCCAGGGCATCGAGCGCGGCGGTGCGCAACACTTCACCATGCGATTCGCGCACGAGGTACTTGGCGGCCAACGCCTGGGCCGGCGCGCCCCCCACGCGGGCGTAAGCCAGGAGCGCCGAGGCCTCCACGGCCGCCGAGGGGTCGCCGTTGTCAAGGATTTTTCTCAACGCGGCTTTGGCCTCCTCATCGGCTTTCTTGCGGCCCAAGGCCTCCACGGCGGCCCGGCGCACCTTGGCTTCGGGCAGGGCGACAGCCTGCACCAAACGCTTCAGGGACTGGGGGTCTTTTTGCCGGCCAAGCGCGGCGGCCGCCTCAGCGGCCAACCCGGGCACTTTCTCCCGGGCAACCAAGGTGGCCAGAGCCTCGGATTGGTCATTCATGGCGCCCAGGGCATCGATGGCCCGCGACCTGCCATGGACCCCTCCCTTGTTGGCAAGGGCCACCCATTGCGCCGCCTCGCGTTTTTCGGTCCAGGCGGCCAGGACGGTGAAGTGCGGGTCGAACTCCCAGGTCGCAGGGGGCTGGTCCAGCTTGATGCGGGTTGTCGCCTTCCGCTCGGCCAGCGGCAGCACCTCCACCACGCGTTGTCCGTTTTCCAGAATGATCTCCAGCGGGATCTTCAGGTCATAGGGTTCGTTCTTCTGGGCCTGCTCCAGTTTCACTTCCAGCATCCGCGTGCCGGCGTTGTAGGTCACCTCGGCCTTCAGTTCCGGATGACCGCCCTTTTCGAGGAACTCGGTGAAGAACCTCTCCAGGTCCAGGCCGCTGGTCTCCTCCAGCACCCGGCGGAAATCGGCGGTCTCAGCGCTCTTGAAGCGGTAACGCTCGGCCCAGGAGCGCACACCCTGCCAGAAGACCTCTTCCCCCAACCGGGAGCGGAGCATCTGCAGCATCCAGGCGCCCTTCGGGTAGACGCGGTTGTCGAACATGTCTCGGGGATCGCCGTATCGCCGGTCGACGATGGGCCGGCTGTCGCCCTCCAAGGCGGAGCGCATCTTGCGCAGCAGGTCATATCGGGCCTTTTCCAGACCCTGGTGGTGTTCCGCCCAGATGACCTCGGAGAACGAGGCGAAGCCCTCGTTCAGCCACAGGTGGGCCCAGTCGCGGCAGGTGACCAGATCACCCCACCACTGGTGCGCCAGCTCATGCGCGATCAGGCCGTCGGGATCGTAGTCCAGCAGGGCCCGATCATCGACCATCACGCGGTCGTTCAGCGTGGTGGCGGAGGTGTTTTCCATGCCGCCTGATGTGAATTGCTCCACCACCACCTGGGCGTATTTTTCCCAGGGGTAGCGGGTGCCGAAACGGCGCTGGAAGAATTCCATCATCTCGCGGGTGCGGCCGAAGGTTTTGGCCACATCCCCCCGGGTGCCCTTGGGCACATAGTAAAGCAGCGGGATATCGCCGGCTTTTTCCTCTGTCACATCAAACTTGCCGGCCACCAGGGTGACCAGGTAGCTGGGGTGCGGGTTTTCCTGGCGCCAGTGGAAGGTGGTGGTATTGTCGGCGTTGTCGCGGCGCGACAGCAGGCGACCGTTCGACAGCACCTCGTTGCCCTTCTCCACGGTGGCGACCAATTCGGTGGTCTGTCGTTCCACCGGGTGGTCCAGACAGGGGATCCAGTGGCGGTTGCCGTTCGACTCGCCCTGACTCCACACCATCAGCGGGGTTTCGGCATCGCCGGGCCCGGGGCCGAAGAAGAACAGCCCGTCCTTGGGGTTTTTCACCAGGTAGGCGACGGTCAGGGCGGCCTTTGATCCGCCCTTGAAGCCGCCCGGCGGCGTGAGGGTCAACCGTCCCTTTTCGTGGCGAAAGGGGACCTGCACCGCCTGCATGGCACCTTCCGCAAGCCACTGGCAGCCGGTCACTTGAAAGTTCACCGCATCCAGCGCGATGACAGGCGAGTCGCGCAGCACGGTGACCTGCAGGGTCGCACGGGAGTCTACCGCCTTGCCGGCCAGGTCAATCTTCAGGTCAAGCCGCAGGTGATTGACATCAACCGGTCGGTCGGGCGCGGTCTTCAATCCCTGGCCCGCGGCCCAACCCGCGGCCAACCAACCAACCAACAAGGCCACCATCATCCGGCTTGGGCAAGAACGCATGGGTTTCTCCAGATCGATAGCTTCGGAAAGGATCAATGGCGGAATGATTGCGGGGAAACGGTCAACCGTGGCCCTCTTCCCGGGGAGGCTCGGGCAACAGGAAGCTGAGGGCCAGGCCAATGGCGAAAACCGCCGCTCCCACGATGCCCGCCGCGATGGTCACCTTCTCGAAGGTGTTCAGGGCGGCCAGTTTGGGGGAAAGCGAACCCAGGTTGGGTGCCAATATGTTGGTGGTCAGCAGGGCTGCCGAGGTGCCGAACATGCGCCCGCCCACATTGGTGGCGAAGCTGCCACCGGTGCCGCGCAGGTGCATGGGGAACACCTTGGGCAGGTACTCGCCAAAGTAGCTGAACTGAGCCACGGTGAAGACACCCGCCAGGAAAACACCCCAGGCGAAATACTCCGGCTGCTGGAAATAGACCCAGAACCAGACCAGCGGGATGGTGACCAGGCCGGGCACCTGGAACAGTTGCAGGATCCTGCGGCGGCTGACGATGTAGCCCAACGCCAGGGCCAGGAGTATGCGGCCGCCCAGGCCACCCAACTCCTGCAGGAACTGAACCCGCTCCCGTTCGGGCTGGATCTTCTCCTTGTTGATTTTGCTCATAGCCTTGAGGTTGCCGAGGAAATCCTTGTTCAACTCCTTGGCCTTGTCGCTGCCTTTTTCCATGTCCAGCAACTGCTTGCTGATGGCCGCATTGGCCTTGTTCAACTTACCCATCTCCTTGCGGGGCTCGTCCAGCCGTTCGACCGGGAGGCCGGGAACGCCTTGGGTGACTGTCGCCTGCAGGGTTCCGAACGCGGCCGCATAGGCACAGGCGGAAAGGAGCGTGGCGACGATGGTGGTGCGGGCCAAAGCGGGGCTGAACAGTTCGCGGAAGCTGGGCCGGCCCAGCGTGCCCGCCAGCTTGCGTTGCTTCCACACCTGCGATTCGGGAACAAACGGCAGCAACAGGGCGATGGGGATCGCCGGAAGCAGTCCGGTCATCAGGGTGTAGCGCCAGGGCTGGCTGCTGATGCCACCCGGGAGTTCCGGCAATTTGCCCTCATTGGCCAACTTGGTGATGAAGGCGCTCACCCCGGTGACCAAGAGGCCGCCGACCGAGGCGAAGGCCTGCGTCCAGCCGATGGCCAACTCGCGGGTGCGCTTGTCGGGGAACAACTCGGCCAGCCAGGTGACCGCCGCCACAAACTCCACGCAGACACCCACGAAGGTGGCGCAGCGGAAAAACAGCAGCCATTCCAGACTGGTGCTCAACCCGGCCAGCACCGGAGAAAACGAGTAGATGAAAATACTCGCCACCATCACGGTCTTGCGGCCGAACCGGTCGATCAGCATGCCCCCCAACAGCCCGAAGACACCGCCGCACACCGCGGTGATCCACAGCACGCGTCCCACCCAGGTGGTCACATCCGGGTGGTTGGGGGGAACTCCCAGAAGTTCGCTCAACGCCGGCGCCAGCACGAGCGGGGTCATCAACAGTTCGTAGGTGTCGAACAGGAAGCCGATGGCCGCCACGGTGAGCACCAGCCATTGGGTGGTTCCCAGGCCGGATTTGGTTTCGGGTGTGGCCCCGGCGGGCGGCAGATCGCTCGACATGGTGATAACCTTTTTCAAAATAAAATGAACAGAAAGTAAGGAAAGTCGCCAAAGGCCCCGATTTGGGCAATTCTGGCTGTTCCAGGCAGGCTAATAGGCTTCGTTTTACACCGTTTTGAGCCCATCTCCAAACGATTGACCCGTCTGCGAGTCCCCGCACAGGCGATCTAATCCAAAAATCTTGCCTCTCCCGCCAATTCGGCATGAAGGTCCGCCCCGGCATGACCGATAAATCCGGTAAGAATCCGTCGGCCCGTGGTTTTTTGTGACCATGGAACCGGCTTGTCGGCGCGGAGGCTTGGGACCCATGTATCGCTCCATCCGTTTCTTGTGGCTCGGGGCCCTGGTTGGCACCCTGGCCTCCAGCCAGATGCAGGCAAAGGCTCAGAATGGTTCGGCCACCGAGGGTGGTGCGGGCTCTCCGCCTGCCAAGGAACGCCATCTCACGGTGGAGTTGGAAGGTGGCAAGCAGGAGCGCTGCAAGGTTCAGCACTCGTGGAAACTGGCCAATGGCAGCCGCTGCTTCCAAGTGGTTTCGGTCGCCAGCGGGGAGCGCCTGACCCTGGTGCAACAGCCCACGGGTGGCGACGGCCAACCCGGGGAAGTACTGGTTTATGCCTGGGGCAAAAGTCTGGTGCCCCCCAAGGGCGTGCCGGTTCCCCCTGACAATCAGAACGGGTTGACCTCCGCTTCAGCCAAAACGACTCAGGTGGCCGCGCTGTCGGACACGGTTTCCAACGGAACCGCGTCGCGCATTCCGGCGGCACCCGCCAAGGAAGCCAGTGCAGCGACCACACCGCTGACCCAGCCACTGGAACCGATCGGGGCCAAAGGGGATGGCCTGGATTCGGGTTCCAAGGGTGGTTCCAAAGGTATGGGAGCCCAGGGTGCTGGGGCGGGGGCTGGCAAAGGCGGTGGGACCGGGCCGCAAGGGGCTGGCGCGGGAGCTGGCAAAGGTGCAGGTGTTGGCGCCCAAGGCGCTGGAGCCGGGGACGGAACCAAAGGCTGCGGTCATGGCGGGAAGGGGACCTGCGATGACTGCGCCAAGGAACGGCGTGGCCTGCTGCACCGTGGCGGCACGCCGGGGGCCCAAGCCCCGGTCGATCCTAACCGTGGCGGAGGCCAGGGTTGGAATGGCAAGGGTGGCGATGGCAAGGGCCTTGGGGATGGCACCAAGGGCAATGGCCTGGGCCTGGGTGGCAACAAGGGTGGATTGGGCGTGGGTCGCCAGGCACCCACGGTGGCGGATGCCGAGCAACTGGCGGAGAAAAAGCAGTTAGCCAGCGCCGCCACACCGGCCAAGCCGGTCAATTGGCGCGAGTCTTGGGGAGTCCCCCAAGCTTCGTCCACCTCGGTTGCTGGTGCGACCGCCCCCAAATCCGGGTCGGCCACCATTGACCAGGCCTTGGCCCAAATGAAGCCTGTGGCAGGATCCGAGGCATCCAGCCAGGTGGTGCAAACCGGCCTGATTGGGAACAAGGGTGGTGCTGAAGGTGCCAAGGGTGGCGGCGACGGTACCAAGGGGCAAGGCGCCGGCAACGGCGGAAATAAAGGTGGCGGTGACGGTACCAAGGGCCTGGGCGCCGGAGTCGGTGCGCAAGGCGCAGGTAACGGTGGAAACAAAGGTGGGGGCGATGGTACCAAGGGCCTGGGCGGCGGTAACGGCGGAAACAAAGGTGGCGGTGATGGCACCAAAGGCCTAGGTGCCGGAGTCGGCGCGCAAGGCGCAGGTAACGGCGGAAACAAAGGTGGCGGTGATGGCACCAAAGGCCTAGGTGCCGGAGTCGGTGCGCAAGGCGCAGGCAACGGTGGAAACAAAGGTGGCGGCGACGGTACCAAGGGCCTTGGCGGCGGAGTCGGTGCGCAAGGTGCCGCCAACGGTGGAAACAAAGGTGGCGGTGACGGCACCAAGGGCTTGGGTGGAGGCCACGGCGGCAATAAAGGTGCCGGCGACAGTGGCAGCAAGGGCGGCGGCGACGGAACCAAAGGTCTTGGAGCCGGAGTTGGCACGCAAGGCGCCGGCAACGGCGGAAACAAAGGTGGCGGTGACGGTACCAAAGGCCTGGGCGCCGGAGTCGGCGCGCAAGGTGCCGGCAACGGCGGAAGCAAAGGTGCTGGTGACGGCACCAAGGGCCAGGGCGCCGGGGTTGGCCCCCAAGGCGCAGGCCAGGGTGAGGGGCTGAAAGGCCTTGGTTCGAAGCTGAGGGCTGGAACCACCACCAACGAAGATATGGCCAAACTGCCCCGGGCCCAGAAATCTGGATCCGACCCGCTGTCCAAGGTGGCTGAAGGAGCCAAGGTGGACCCGGCTGAGGTGGATGCCAAAAAGCTTGCCCGCAAGCAAAACCGCAACACCAACGGGCTGCTCAGCCGTTTGGGTATGGGTGGTCAGGAACAGGGCGGCGATGAATCGGGCGAAGGGACCGGCCGGGGCCGCCGGTTCGGCAGACTGCTCGGCGCCGGCCCCCTGCTGGCCGCCGGTGTGGACCCGAATGATGTGCCTGAAAACCTGATTCCCGAAAACCCCCGGCCCGAAGGCACCCCCGGTGCTCCCCCTGTGGTCCACTTCAGCGCGCCGGTGTTCAACGGCCCGGCGGTGCAACCGATCGCGCAGCGTCCCTGGCGCCCCGATGGCGGCGTGCCCCGCGGCATGGCCAACGCCTTCACCAACGCCAGCGACACCCGTCCGGTTCCCGCCGACTTCGGCAAGAACCACATCGGCCACAACGCCTTCTCCAACCCGCCGCAGGGTGGCGAGAACATGCCGGCACCCTATGTAATGCCCGAGAATGTGCACCCTGCCCTGATGGAGGCCCTGAAGAAAAATCCCCATCTGGCACAGCAAATGGCCACCAATCCGGACTTGGCCAACATGATCATCGCCCAGGCGAACTCCCGGGCGGGACTGGGCAACATCATGCTGGCGCCCGGCCAGGGTATGCCTCCCGGCATGATGCCCCCGGGCATGATGCCTCCCGGAATGGGCGGGCCGGCCATGATGCCGGGAGCCCCGGTGATGAACCAGCCCGGCGCCCTGCAGTTGGCACCCGGCGGAGTGATGGGCACCCCTGTCAGCCGGATCAACGGCGCGCCGAACCCGACCGCCGCGCCGCTGGGCCTGCTGAAGGACTCGCTGCTGCCATCCGAGCGCGAGGCCGCCCTGGATATGCTGGCCCAGCCCCATCTGGCCCGATCCACCGAGGTGGTGGGCGCGGTGGTGAAGTGCCTGGCGACCGATCCGGCCCCGGCGGTGCGCGCCGCGGCAGCGAGAACCCTTGGCCGAATGGGCTGCAAATCGCCTGACGCGGTCCAGACCCTGCAGGCCAGCCGATCCGACAGCGATGCCGGCGTGCGGCTGGAAGTGGACAACACCCTCTTGCTGCTCTCCAGCAAGGGCAAGTGAGCCATGGGGCGCCTCCGGCGCCCCGACCATTCCCGGTGAGACAGGTCCAGGACCCGCAATCCGCCAATTCGGACACCCCTGACCTGCTCCCCCTACGCTCCAGCCACCCGCGCGCAACCCCCCTGCGCTGGGTGGCTGGAGTCTTTTCACCCCCCCCATGGCCACCCTGCAGAAACTCGGTGAAAATATGGGCAATATGGGCAATTCGCCACAACTTCCCCTTGATCCGAAGGCGGTAGATTTCTAGACGATCCCTAGAGGAATCCCATCGTGGCGGTTTTCGGACCGCTTCAAACGGCGGGGTTTACCCTTGGCAAACGGATTTCCCAGGCAGACCACAGGACTGAACATGATTCCCATCGACTTGACCGGCAAGGTGGCCCTCGTCACCGGCGTGGGCGACAACTTGAGCTTCGCCTGGTTCATCTCCAGGACGCTGCAGGCGGCCGGCGCGAAGATTGTGCTGGCGTGCCACCCCCGCATGCTCGGCATCGTCGAGGGGCTTTTGCGCAGCGACAAGCCCGATGATGTCGAGGCGCGCAAGCTTCCCAACGGGGGCGAGTTCAAGCCCGAGAAGGTCTACCCCTGCGATGTGAGCTTCGACACCATGGCCGATGTGCCGGACGAGGTGAAAAACGATCGCCGGTATTCCAAATACCCCGAGTACTCCATCCAGGGGATGGTGGACACGGTGGGCAAGGAGTTTGGCGGCATCGACATCCTCATCCACTCGGTGGCCTTCAGCCGCGAGATCACCAAGCCGCTCATCGACACCAGCCGCAAGGCGTACCACGAGGCCATGGGCATCAGCGCCTATTCGCTGGTGAGCCTCACCCGCGCGGCGGCGCCCTACATGGCCAACCGCCCCGGCGGCGCCAGCGTGGTGGGCCTGACCTACATCGCCGGCGAGCGCGTGGTGCCGCACTACGGCGGCGGCATGGGCACCTGCAAGGCGGCCCTGCAGATGGACGCCAAGCAACTGGCCTGGTTCGTGGGCGACAAGAATGTGCGCGTGAACCTGATCTCGGCCGGCCCCTACGGCAGCCGCGCAGCGCGCGCCATCAACAAGGAGTTCGACCGGCTGATCGAGCACGCCGCCGAGCACTCCCCGCTGCGCCGGGCCATCGGCGCCGAGGATGTCTCCAACAGCGTGCTGTACCTCTGCAGCCCTCTGGCCTCGGCGGTCACCGGCCAGATCCTGTATGTGGACTGCGGCTACCACGCGATGGTCATCTGACCGTTTTTTTGCGATACTTTCGGGATCAAGGCGGGCCTCCCAGGTGGAGGCCCGTTTGTTTGTGCAGGGGCTGGGAACGATGGCGGACAAGTCTGCGGTGGCTGCGGATGAGAATTGGCACCTGGCCAAGGGCTGGCGCTTCGCCGGCGAGGCGTGCGGCATGCGGGGCGACCAGGGCCGCCGCGACATGGCGCTGTTCGTCTCCGACGCGCCCGCCAACGCCGCGGGCGTGTTCACCACCAACCTGGTGCACGCCGCCCCGGTGAAGGTGAGCCGAACCGCCATCACCGAACAGGGGGGCAAAAACTTCCGTGGCGTGGTGATCTGCTCGGGCAACGCCAACGCCTGCACGGGGGCGCAAGGCATGGCTGACGCCGCCTTGATGCGCGACCTGGCCGCCGACGCGGCCGGCACGCCGCGGGGTTCGTTCCTGGTGGCCAGCACCGGGGTGATCGGGCGCAAGCTGCCGATGGACCGTGTGCGCAGCGGCATCGGGGCGGCAGGCAAGGCCCTCGGGCCGGCAGCCGGGCACCTGGCCCATGCGGCCGAAGCCATCATGACCACCGACACCCGGATCAAGGTGTCCACCCGCCGCATCGAACACCCCAGGGGGGCCATCACGCTGACGGGCGTGGCCAAGGGCGCCGCCATGATCGGCCCGAACATGGCCACCATGCTGGCTTGCGTCTTCACCGACGCGCCCGCCACCCCTGAGCAACTTCGCCCCGCGCTGACAAGCGCCGTCGACCGCAGTTTCCACTGTGTTTCGGTGGAGGGGCACACCAGCACCAACGACACGGTGTTCGTGCTGGCCAACGGGCTGGCCTGGCCGGCCGATGCCGGGCAACTCGACGCCCCCACGCTAGGGCAGTTCAATCACGCGCTGGAAGAGGTTTGCCAGGACCTGGCGCGCGCCATCGCCGAGGACGCCGAGGGCGCAGGGCACCTGGTAGTGCTGCGGGTGAAAGGCACCGCCGACGAGCACGCCGCGCGCGCCATCGCCCACCGGGTGGCGGAGAGCGCCCTGGTGAAGACGGCGGTGCACGGCGCCGACCCCAACTGGGGCCGCATCGTCTCGGCAGCCGGTTACGCCGGGGTCAAGTTCCGCGAGGAGGATGTCTGCCTGGAGGTGGACGGCATCCCGCTCTTCCGCCAGGGTGAGCCGGTGGATTTCGACGCCAAATCCGTCAGCGCGCACATGCGGAACAACCGCAGGCTCACCTTCACACTGACGGTGGGTGAAGGCCCCGGGCATTGCACCTTCTACACCTGCGACATGACCGAAGAGTACATCCGCCTGAACGCCGATTACACCACCTGATCGGTGGCGTTCGGGAGGATGCCGTTGCTGCTGGGGAGGATGCCATGGCGGCTTTCCGGAAGGTTATGTCCGTCGCGCTGCTCTGGTTGGCCTGGATGGCCGGGCCTGCCGCCGCCGAAACCCTGGTGGTCTGTTCGGCCGCGACGGACAATACCCTGGTGGTGTTCAAGTTTGATCCCGCCCGGGGATCGCTCACCGAGTTGTCACGCCAGGCGCTTCCCGGGGAACCCGCGGCGCTCCTGCCATCGCCGGATGGCCGAACCCTGTTTGTGACCTTGCGATCGACCGGCCAACTGACCAGCCTGCGGGTGGATGGTTCCACGGGAAAACTTACCCCGCTGCGGGTGGTGAATGCCGGGGCCGATCCCGCGCAGATCACGCTCGACAAGACCGGCTCCCACCTGCTCACCGCCTATTACGAGGCTGGCAAAATCAGCGCCCACAGGGTGTCTGGCGACGGGTCATTGTCGGAGAAACCCGCCTGGGAAATCCCCACGCTTGAGAAGGCGCACGCAGTCTCCCTGGATCAAGCAGGCCGGTTGCTGGTGGTGCCACACACCGGCCCGAACACCATCTTCCAATTCCGCTATCAACCGGACGGCAAGCAGCCATTGCCCTTGGCCAAACCCCGGCTGGACCTGCCCGCCAACAGCGGCCCCCGCCACGCCGCCTGGCATCCCAAACACCCCATCGTCTACATCAACAACGAGCAGGGCTCCTCGGTGAGCGCCTACCGCTCTGGGCCGGACGGCCTTCAGCCCATCGAGGGGTCGACCGTCTCCACATTGCCGGCCAACTTCCAAGGTGCCAACAGCACCGCCGAGATCGCCCTGCATGGCGGCGGTCGCATGCTGGTGGTTGCCAACCGCGGCCACGATAGCCTGGCGCTGATCCGCGTGGATGAATCCGGCACCAAACTCACCCCGGTGGGACACCACAAGACGGAAAAGACGCCCCGGTCGTTCTGCTTTGATCCCTTCGGCCGCTATGTCTTCACCGCTGGCGAATCTTCAGGGTATCTGGAAGTCAGCAAGGCCATGGCCGCAGGCGAGAATGGGGCGACGGAAAGCCTGAAACCGCTTGGCCGTGTGCGGGTGGGGGACAAGCTGTGGTGGGTCACCGCGTTCGAGGCCCCCGCGGCGAATGCCGGAGCCTTTCCCGACATTTTGGCCCAGACGGAGGCGCCCCCGAAACTCGCCGCCGACCATAAAGCGACTGGCGAGGGGGAAGTTTGGTGGAAATGGCCGCTGACTGGACTACCCCTGCTTGGGTCGCTAGGCGCACTTTTCGGCTACCGGAAGCGACTGCGGCTCGCGCGGCTGATGGAGGACCTGCCCACCTCCAAGGCCCATGGAGTGTTCATCGGCCTGGTGCAGGTGGAGGGGACCGCCGAGGCGGAGGAGCCGATCACCACCTACATGGAGGGGAAGCTGTGCGTCCATCATGCCTGGTCGGTGCAGGAAGAATGGAAACGGATAGTTGTTGAGACCAAAACCGACAGCAACGGCAAAACCTACACCCAGACCCGCACGGAATCAGGCTGGACCACCGTGGCCGAAGGCGGCGGCTCGATCCCGTTTTTCCTGAAGGATGATTCGGGCACCGTGCGAGTGTGCCCTGAAGGTGCGCGGATTGAACCGGTCACGGTATTCAATGTCACCTGCGGGACCGACAGCAACCTCTACTTCGGCCTTGGCCCCAACCGGATCATCCCCAATAGCACCCAGCGGCGACGCTTCACCGAAACAGCCATCCCGCTGCACGCACCCATCACCGTGGTGGGCCAGGCCCGCGTGCGCGAGGATGTGGCGGCACCGGAAATCGCCGCCGACAAAACCGCACCGCTGTTCCTGATCACCACGCGGAACGAGAAGCAGGTGCTGGGCAGTTTCCGGTGGGCACGGATCGGGTTTTTGGTGCTGGGCTCCGTGCTGGTAACCGGTGGCATGTTCCTTTGGCATGTCATGAGCGGCAACAAACCGGGCACACCCGGCTTCAACCCGTGGATCTTCGCGCCCGCCCTGGCCGCCTTCTGGTGCTTGGCACTGGTGATGTACGCGTGGCAGATGTTCAACAGCATGGTGGACCTGCGCAACCGGACCGACCGCGCCTGGTCGCTGATCGACATCGAGCTGAAACGCCGGGCCGACCTGATCCCGCCGCTGATCGCCTGTGTGCAGGGTATCAACGCCCATGAGCGCAGGGTGCAGGAAACCGTGGCCCGCCTGCGGGCCCAGGCAAATACCTCCGCCGAGGGTGGGGTGGCAGGTTTGTCTGCCGGGTTGACCGCCCTGGCGGAAGCCTATCCCCAACTGACCGCCAACCGGAACAACGCCCAACTCATGGCAGCCCTCACGGATGCCGAGAACCGGATCTCCATGGCGCGCGAGTACTTCAACGACCAGGTGGTTTGGCACAACATCCGGGTCGAACGGATTCCCGATTTCCTGTTCGCCTGGCTGGCCGGCCTGAAAAAACGCCAACCCTTTCTGGCTACCGACCTCGACCGGCAGGAGGTGGAGGTGAAGCTGCATGAGTGATTCCGGCCGCGGAAATCGGCTATGATTTTCTCAGCTTGCAAATCTTTGGAAGGGGCTAATCCATGTCTGAATTTACACAAACCATTTCAAGCGTTTTAAGTGAGGATGGCAAAACCCTGCGCTTGGATCAAAAATCCAACCTGCCCGCCGGCCCCGTCGCAGTGACCCTTTCCACCTAGGAGACAGGGACTTGCGCAGCGGGTCCACTTCTCCTGGTGGAAACGATTGAAAAGATCTTGAGGGATCGTAAAGCGCGGGGTAAAAGACAAATGACCGAAAAAGAAATGACGGATTCCCTGTCAATTGAATCCTAAAGCGCAGCACATTGTGACCGGCAAGATCATTTAAAACCTTGGGGCGCATACTTTTCGGTCAGTTGAAGCAGGTGCCAGCATGTGTATTGCTAGATTTGGCAACGATTCTGGTCTTGTGCAAATAGATATCGCCCAGGAAAAGAGCCTTAGTGGCCAAACCCAAAAGGAAAACGCATGGGTGGTTGCCAATATTGAAATTCGTGTGCCCGGCTTCTTGGGAAGAATTTCGTCGTTTTTGGACTTATACATTCTCAAAGATTTTGTCTGGGACCTTAGACGCCTGTACGACACCCTGCAGGGCCATGCTGAACTAAACCCGCTTGATGGCGACATTGCCGTGAAGCTGGAGGCAGGGCGCGCCGGTCTAATTGAAGTGTCAGGACATGCCTATTCTTTTTCAACTGGCGTCAACAAATTGAGTTTTGAGTTTGAAATCGATCAAACATTCCTGTCGGAGCCCTTGGCAGAGTTGGAACGCTTCCTTCGCGGGGTTTGAACTACCAGATTGCAGTTTTTTGAACGAAAAGAAATCTATCTTGCTGGATGGAATGCGGGAGGAGATACCGCATGACCCTTAACATGGGCATTCCAGTTAGCCTCATAGGCTTCCCCCACCTCCGGTTGCCCCGCAAACCCAAGCTATGGCAGCATATGCGGCGATTGCCATCCAGAGAGGGACGGGCCATGCGCAGCCGTTTGTTGGTTTCCACCGTGTTGGGCAGCTTCGCCGCGCTGGCCGGAATTGACACAAACCTATTTGAATCAAAGGCTTACGCTGAATTCGGATTGCCTGAAAAGGCGACCCCCTACCGCCAGGCCCCCGGGGTAGTTCTGGAAGCCGAGCGGATGGAACTGGCGGAGGGCTTCCGGGCAGTCCGCATGGGCCAGGGCAACCTGTTGGTGGATACCGGCACGCATCACGCCCTTTCCGGGGAGCGGGTCGCGCAACTGCCCGCCGGGGAATCCGGCCTAGCCCGCGGCACCTTGGTGTTGCCTGAAAAAGGCGATTACCGGCTCTGGGTGCGCTACGAGCATGTCCCGGGGACCGGGTCGCCTTTCATCGTCCGCGTGACCCAGGGTTCCGTGCGCCTGGAGAAAACCGTCGGCCTGCCTGACGCGGCCCGCTACGCCCCCGGGGCCCTGGAACCCAAGACCAGGCATCCGCAAACCATTACCGCGATGGGCCTCTACGAGGAAGCCTTCACCCTGGAGGGCCTGGGGGAAGGCCCGGCCACGGTAGAACTGGTGGCCGAGGCGAACGGTCCGGCCGACCGAAATCGACAGACCGCCCGGAGTGTGGATCTGATCCTCCTCACGCGCGATCTGAAGGACGCGTGGCGGGCCTACCATGCTAAACAGACTCCCCAATATCCAATTTTGGACCTGGTACGCGACCTCCAGCCCGCGCGCTGGGAGGCCCGCTTCCGCCACCAGGGCAACAAGCCCGCCAGCCCCTCCGCCACCCACCTGCTCACCCGCCAGCCTTGGGGGGCCTCCACCGGTCCGCTGCTGGCCAAGGGTGCCGACACCGCCGGCCAGCTTCCACCCAATCAGTGGAGCGACTGGGTCGCCATCCCACTGAAAGACACCACTGGTTCGGGCATGACCGTGTTCAACGGTCCGGATGCCACCATGGAGGTGGAAATCCGTCCCGCCGGGGGCGGTGCCGTCACCCGGGTGGAAGGGAAAAAATCGGTACGGGTTTTCTTGCCCCCCTACCCGGCCTGGAACGAGTCCCCCCTGGCAGCCGAAACCGCTCAGGAAAACGCCCTGAAAGCCCTTTCCGAAGGTAAAACCCCGGGCAAACGGCCCAGCCTCCCTCTCGTCTTTGGCGGCAACCTGCCCGCAGGTGCCGAGGGAGCCTACGGCCTCAACTACGCCAAGCTGCACAAGGCCCTGGGGCTAGTAGCCTGGCACCCCGGCAACAGCGGCCCCCAATGGCGCGAGAACCTGAAGGCGGCCGGCGCCCCGGAACCTCAATCGGCGGGCGTGGCCGCGCAGGACAATCCCCCGCTGGCCCGCAATGTCGAGCCTGCCAGGCTGCAGCTCAAGCGCGAGGGCCTGCTCGACCAGGCCGCCTGGTATGACCACGGCGATGACTGGAACCTGGCCTCCTGGGTGCGGCTGTACCTGGAGGAGGAGGTCTCCAAGGCGCGCGACAAGCACCAGAAACAGACGCCCGAAAAAATGCTCAACAAGCTGTGGGTGGAGTGGCTGCAGAAAAACCGGGCCAGCGCCCGCCTGCAGGACTACTGGGTCTCGCAGTGGGGCATCTTCGACCGCCAGAGGCTGAAACCGGACGCTTCCGCCGAGACGGCCCGCGCCCACCCGGCGTTGTATCTCGACTCACTGGCCTTCTACGAGGATCTCGTTCTGCCTTGGCTGTCGGAAGGCGCGATGCGGGTACGCCGGCAACTGGGCAAAAATGTGCGCGTGGGAGGAACCCTTGCCACGGGCCCGGAAGGTCTGCTTGACCCAGTGGCGCTGAAACTGGTCAGCTCCAAGGCGACCGACTGGGTGCGGCCAGCCGGCCCCTCCTGGCGGCAGGGGCTCTACGGGTCGGTGGCCTCGGGCCTTGTGGATGAGGACTGCCGGGCCATCCTGCGCGGTAACGACCGCGGCCTGCTGCGGGCGCAAATCCCCGCCACCTCCCCCGGCGGGTCGACGGACGATTTCCTGCGCGAGGCCTTCACGCATTTGGCGCACGGCACGCGGGCCATCGACATCGCCGGCGTGGGCATGGAGGAAACCCAACCCGAACAGCATATCGACCACCGGGACACCAGCCGTTTCCGCGCCGTGCGCGACCTCACCCACGCCATCGGTTTCGTGGAGGATATTCTGGCGGAGGCCACCCCGGCCAAGTCACCGGTCGCCCTGCTGCTGAGTGAAACCACCCTGAGGTGGGATGTCGCCGGTGTTTCACGGGAACGGGGTGAACCGGCCTGGGGCGACGCGCTTTCCGGCAAGCCCCGCACCACCTACCAGCTTGACCGGCAGGGCATGCATGCCACCCTCACCGCGCTGGGCGTTTGCCCCGATGTGTTGCTTGAGAACGAATGTGGGCCTAATGAGCTCGCCGGCCGCAAGCTGCTGATCGTGACCGGCGATTGCCTGACCGATGATCTGGCCAACCGATTGGAGGCCTGGGTGCGCCAAGGGGGCACGGTGCTCGCCACCGCCTCCGCCGGCCGATTCGACGCGCGGCGCCAGCCGCACAAATCTTTCGACAAGTTCCTGGGTTTGGCCAAACGGGTCAGCGCCGAGCAGGACAGCCTGGTCCGCAGCCGCTGGGAACTGCCGGGCCTCACCACAGTGGACGCGGTCGCTGGTCCCTCGTGGTTCCTGCCCGCCTTGGCGGTGCATGAACGCGTGGAACCCGCCGAAGGCACCGAGGTGGTCGCGCGGTTCCAGTCTGACAACTCACCTGCCGTCTGCCTGAGGCGGTTGGGTGAAGGCAAGGTGATCAGCGTTTCAGCCCTGCCGGGTCTGGCGGCCTTGTGGACGGCATCCCAGCCCGCCGAGACACCCGATCTGGGCGCGCGCGCCGCCACCTCCCCGGTGCGGCTCGACCCGGGAGCCCGCCACTTGCTGGAAGAAACCCTGAACGCCGCCGGCGTCACCCCCACGGTGCGGGTGGAACTGGAGGCCGGCAAGCACCTGGTGGACACCCGCCTGCTGGTATCTGACAAAGGATTCGCACTGCCCCTGGCGCACCACGGCAAGACGGAAACCGGCCCGGTGACGGTGCGGGTGCGACTACCCAAGGCGCCAGCCAAAGTGGCCAGCGCCTGGCATGGCGACCTGACATGCGATTACGCCGAAGGCGAGGCGGTCATCACCCTGCCCTCGCTGGGGGCGGTGGATCTGCTCAGGATCGAGCCGGGCAAATGAAAGATGGGCAATTTGGAAAGACTTTCCTGCCTGAAACCTGCCGAGGCCGGTTTCAGTTCTTTCATGAAAATACCCGGAGTCATCCCGGACTGACCGGCTGACCGATAAGTAGATAATGCCGACAAGGATCGTCGGCCCCCCCAGCGGGGTTTATGCCTACGGTTGGAAAGCACCCATGGAACGGGGTCAGTTGGTCTGGATCATGATCACGGGTGGATTGCTGATGCTGGGGGGCGGCACCCTCAAGGCGGACGCCCCGGCCCAGTCGGTCCCCCCTGTCACCCTGCCGCGCTGATCGGGCGGCCTTCGGTAAAAGCCAAACCCCATCCCATTGCGCGGGATGGGGTTTTTGCTTGCACCAGGCGGCCGGGGATCACTCAGCCACGCTCCAGTCGGTGAATCGAGCGCCACGGCTTACCTCCCGGTAGAGCGTGTCGCGCTCCCGGGGTTCGCGGCCAGCTTCGGTGATGAGATGGCGGATCTCCTGGATCTGCAATTCCTGCGGCGTGTCGGAACCGGCCTCGTGGTAGATCTTCTCGTGCACCACGGTGCCGTCGATGTCGTCGGCCCCGTAGGACAGCGCCACCTGCGCGGTCTTGATGCCCAGCATGATCCAGTAGGCTTTCACATGCTGGAAGTTGTCCAACATCAGGCGGCTGATGGCCATCACACGCAGGTCCATCAGGCCCGAGGGTTTCGGCATGTGGGCCATGCGGGTGTTGTCTGGATGGAAGGCCAGCGGGATGAAGGTCTGGAACCCCCCGGTGCAGTCCTGCAAGTCGCGCAGCGCCAAAAGATGGTCGATGCGGTGCTCCGCCTCCTCGTGGTGGCCGTACAGCATGGTTGCGTTGCTGCGCAGGCCCAGCCGGTGGGCCTCCTCATGCACCCGCAGCCAGGTGGAGGCGTCGGCCTTGTGCTCACAGATCTTGCCGCGGACCACGGGGTCGAATATTTCCGCCCCGCCACCCGGCAGACTGCCCAGGCCGGCGTCGCGGAACTCCCCCAACAGCTCGGCCACCGGCTTGCCCGTGATCCGCTCGAACCAGTCCCACTCCACCGCCGTGTAGGCCTTCAGGTGGATCCGCGGGTACTCGCCCCGCACCAGGGTGAGGATGTCGCGGTACCACTCATAGGGCATCTTGTTGTGCAGCCCACCCACGATATGCATCTCGGTGCAACCGCGACCCTTGGCCTCGCGAGCCCGGGTGATGATGTCGTCATCGGCCATGCGGTAGGCTTTCGCGTCCTTCAGGTCGGCGCGGAAGGCGCAGAAGGTGCAACGGTAGGCGCACACATTCGTGGGATTCAGGTGGACATTGACGTTGTACCAGCCCACATTGCCGTTTTTGCGCTCGCGGACCAGGTTCGCCAGTTCGCCCAGGAAGTTGATGTCACCGTGGCGCTCCAGCAGCAGGCCATCCTCGCGACTGAGCCGGTCCCCCCGCTCCACCTTGCGGGCGATCTCTCCCAGCCCGGCGTGCCCCGCCTTGCCCGCTGTCTCCACCATGCCTGCTGGCATCCGTCACACTCCTCGCTGACCGTCCCGCCGGTTCACACCCGTTTCATTCATCTATAGTTTCGGGCGGTCGGGGGGCGTTCCTGTCGCCCGCCTGAAACCGGTCGAGTTGCCGGCGGTAGTACACCCGCCTGGGCTCCAGGGCCAGCGCCCGCTTCTGCGCATCGATGGCCCCCGGGGTGTCGCCGTTCTGGAACCGGGCCTCCGCCAGCGTGTCCCAATAGCCCGCGCTCTGCGGGCTGAGGTTGGTCGCCCGGGTGGCATGCTCCACCGCGCGAGGCAAGTCGCGCTTGCAGCAGGCCATCAGCCACGCCGCGGAGTTGCGCGCCCACGCGCAGTCGGGATGCGATTTGAGCAGGTTCTCATGCGCCGTCAGGCTCTCCTGGTACAGGACATCGGCCTCGGCCTTTTTTCCCCGCCGGGTCAGCTCGTCGAGCAGCAGGATGGGCAGCTCCACATCGCGGGGCATCAATTTCTGGCACAGCGCCATCTCGGCCTTGGCCCCGTCGAGGTCACCCTTGGCCAGCAGGCCACGGGCCTTCAGCCGGTGCACCTGGGCCGGCACGGCCACATAGGCCGACGGGTAGACAAAACTCACCTGGCGCGACAGGCAGCGCAGCAGGCTCAGCTCCTGGTAGCGGGCGGCCTCGGCGAACACCTCGCGCCTTTCCGCATCCTGCGCCAGTTGACGGTAGGCGTTGCCGGACTGGTAAGTGCCCGGCGTGCTCACAGCCATCAGCACCTTGCCGTGGCGCATCGCCTCGTCCTGCAGGCCCCGCTTGGCCAGATTGGTCACCAGCGTGGACCGCACCGCCTCATCCCCCAGCGGCAACCGCGCGCTCAGCTCCAGCAAGCGCTTCGCTTCCGCATCCATCTCCATGGACTTTGGGGACCCGGGCGCGCCGCGGGCCGTCATGGTCAGCGCCTTGGCCTGCAGGATCCATGCCAGGGC
>Ga0315906_10001058_pt1 | contig 41820 bp, 32 predicted proteins | sample LakEriMetagenome_4_FD_203526 | JGI IMG/M metagenome (GOLD analysis project Ga0315906, IMG submission 203526) | Freshwater fungal communities from buoy surface, Lake Erie, Ohio, United States - Buoy 2 MA122 | ecosystem: Environmental > Aquatic > Freshwater > Lake > Lake biofilm | place: USA...
TCGATGCCGTAGCCATTCGAGGGTCCACCTTGCATTGCCTGCAAGCAGAACCGGCCAAACAGCCCCTTCATCTGCCGTCTCCAGTTCGAATCCCCGTGGGGAGGGAGGCATCCATTACATCTCCTGGTCTGCGGCAGCCTGGAACGTGAACCCACGCTCGCCGGAGACACGATGCTAGACGATCAAGGACGCACTGGTGTGCCGCAGGTCCAGGGTGAAGGGGAACTCCAGGCTGGGTTGGGCGGGCTTCAGCTCCATGCGGCCGGGGGTGTGGCCGAAGTGGAAGAAGCGCGCCAGGCGGCGGCTTTCGGCTTCGTAGGCGTTGACGGGGAAGCTGTCGTGGTTGCGTCCGCCCGGGTGGGCCACGTGGTAGCGGCAGCCGCCCATGGAGCGCTGCAGCCAGGCGTCCACGATGTCCACCGTGAGCGGGGCGTGCACGCCAATGGTGGGGTGCAGGGCCGAGGGCGGCTGCCAGGCGCGAAAGCGCACGCCGCAGACGAACTCACCCACGCGCCCCGTGGGCTGCAACGGCGCGGCCACGCCATTGACCGTGATGACGTGTCGGTTGTCATTCAGCCCGGTGACCTTCAGCTCCAGACGCTCCAGCGAGGAATCCACGTAGCGCACGGTGCCGCCCGCGCCCCCCTCCTCGCCCATCACGTGCCAGGGCTCCAGCGCCGTGCGCAGTGTCAGGCCCAGGCCCTGCGTGGCCACCTCGCCAATGAGCGGGAAGCGGAACTCGAAGTGCGGGGCGAACCACGCGGCATCGAAGGCGAAACCGGCCGTGCGCAACTCGGCGATCACGTCATCGAAATCCTGCTGCACGAAGGTGGGCAGCAGGAAGCGGTCGTGCAGCGCCGTGCCCCAGCGGGTGAGCCGGTGGCGGGTGCCGCCGCGGTAAGGCTCGCGCCAGAAGCGCGCCACCAGCGCACGCAGCAGCAGTTGCTGCGCCAGGCTCATGCGCGCATGCGGCGGCATCTCGAAGGCGCGCAGCTCCAGCAGACCGAGGCGCCCGGTGGGGCCGTCGGGCGAGAACATCTTGTCGATGCAGAACTCGGCGCGGTGGGTGTTGCCGGTGACGTCGATCAGCAGGTTGCGCAGGGAGCGGTCCACCAGCCAGGGCGGCACGTCGCCCACCTGGGCCGCGGCCGGCGAGCCCGCCACACCAGAGGCCTGGGCCGCCGCCCGCCAGACCCCTGTGTGCCGTTCAAGCTCCGCCAGGGCGATCTCCAGCTCATAGACCTGGTCGTTCCGCGCTTCGTCCACGCGCGGCGCCTGGCTGGTGGGGCCGATGAACATCCCGCTGAACAGGTAGCTCAGGCTGGGGTGGTTGTGCCAGTAGGCCAGCAGGCTGGCCAGCAGGTCGGGCCGGCGCAGGAAGGGGCTGTCCGCCGGCGTAGCGCCCCCCAGCACGAAGTGGTTGCCGCCACCGGTGCCGGTGTGGCGTCCGTCCAGCATGAACTTCTCGGTGGACAGGCGGGTCTGGTGCGCGGCGTCGTACAGGAACTCGGTGCGGTCCACCAGTTCGCCCCAAGAGGCCGAGGGATGGATGTTGACCTCGATGACGCCGGGGTCTGGGGTGACCTGCAAGAGCTTCAGGCGCGGGTCGCGCGGCGGCGGGTAGCCTTCCAGCACCAGCTTGACGCCCTGCTCGGCCGCCGTGGCCTCCACGGCCTGCAGCAGCGCCAGGTAGTCCTCCAGGTGCGGCAGCGGCGGCATGAACACGTACAGCACGCCACTGCGACCGCCGTGCTCGCGCTCGGCCCGCGGGCCGTTGCCGCGCTGCGGGTCGCGCACCTCCACGCACAGCGCGGTGCGGGTGATGCCGGCGGCGGACTTGCCGCGCTGCGGCGCCTGGGGCTCCACCACGCCGGGGATCTGGTTGCGCAAGGCCACGGGCGCACTCAGCGGCGCGCGGGGCGCGAAGGGGTCGATCTCGGCGGCCGCAGGATGGTCCTCAGGTGACGCCCAGGGCAGCGAGTCCAGCGGCAGCCGATACCCCATGGGCGAATCGCCCGGGATCAAGTACATGCGCTCGTCACGCAGGAACCAGCGCCCCGATATCCAGCGCGGCAGCGCCTCCCCGGCCACCCATTCGCGCTGCAGCGGCAGCACATAGCCTGTGGCCGCGTCCAGCCCCTGGGTGAACACGCGGCGCAGGCGGGCGCGCTCGAGTTCGTCGTCCAGCTTGGAATCGAAAGGGTCCACGTTCACGGGCAGCCGGCGCTCGCGCCACAGGTAGTACCAGGCGTCCTCGTAGCCGGGCTGCACCAGCTCATCATCCAGCCCCAGGCGGCGCGTCAGGGCCGTCATAAAGGCGTGGGCGTCGGCCCCGGTGTAGCGGTGGGTCTGGCGTTCGTCGGCGAAGAGGTTGGGGTCGCCCCAGCAGGGCTGGCCGTCGGCACGCCAGCAGATGGACAGGGCCCAGCGCGGCAGTTGCTCGCCCGGGTACCACTTGCCCTGGCCGAAGTGCAGGAAGCCCCCCGCGCCGTAGCGCGCCATCAGGCGGTGCGTCAGCTCGGTGGCCAGGCCACGCTTGGTGGGGCCCAGGGCATCGGTGTTCCATTCCGCGGCCTCGCGGTCATCCACCGAGACGAAGGTGGGCTCGCCGCCCATGGTCAGGCGCACATCGCCGGCCTGCAGTTGGACGTCCACGGCATCGCCCAGGCGCTGGATGTCGGCCCACTGGGCTTCGGTGTAGGGCTTGGTCACACGCGGGGATTCGTAGATGCGCGTGATCTCCATCCGGTGCGAGAACTCGACCTCGCACTCATCCACCGCGCCGCTGACCGGGGCCGCGCCCGAGGGCTCGGGCGTGCAGGCCACAGGGATATGGCCCTCGCCGGCCATCAAGCCGGAGGTGGGGTCCAGGCCGATCCAGCCGGCACCTGGCAGGTACACCTCGCACCAGGCGTGCAGGTCGGTGAAGTCCACCTCGGTACCCGAGGGGCCGTCCAGCGACTTCACGTCGGGCTTGAGCTGGATCAGGTAACCCGAGACGAAACGCGCCGCCAGCCCCAGGTGGCGCAGCGTCTGCACCAGCAGCCAGCCCGTGTCGCGGCAGGAGCCGGAGCCCTTTTCCAGCGTCTGCTCGGGCGTCTGCACACCCGGCTCCAGGCGGATCAGGTAAGAGATCTCGCGCTGCAGGCGCTGGTTCAGGCCCACCAGGAAATCGATGGTGCGCGTCTTCTCGCGCGGGATGCTGTCGACAAAGGCCTTGAACCGTGGTGTCAGGGGGCCGCGAGCCAGGTAGGGCACGAGGTCCTGTGCCGTCTCGGGGCTGTAGGCGAAGGGCACCTGCTCGGCCTGCGGCTCCAGGAAGAAGTCGAAGGGGTTGTAGACCGCCATCTCGGCCACCAGGTCCACCGTGACCTTGAACTCGCGCGTTTTCTCGGGGAACACCAGGCGCGCCAGGTGGTTGGCAAACGGGTCTTGCTGCCAGTTGATGAAGTGCTCGGCCGGCTCGATGCGCAGCGAATAGCTGAGGATCGGCGTGCGGCAATGCGGCGCCGGGCGCAGGCGCACCACCTGCGGCCCCAGGTTCACGGGCCGGTCATACCGGTAATGGGTGACGTGGTGCAGGGCGACGTGGATGGACAAGATGGAACTCCAAGGGCGCGGAGGCGCTTCAGGACACAGTGTCGGCGATGCAAGGTCTGGGCCAAGGCCGCACCCGGGCGGGGGCGCACCGCGGGCCAGGCCCGGACCCCAGCAGCGTCAAGGCACGGTATGCCAGTACCTGGGCCGCATCTGGCGCTCGCAGCGGCCCTCGGGCTGGTCGGAGCGCCAGGTCCAGGCGCCGCAGCGGTCGGTGCGCAGCAGCTTGATGCCTTTTTCCTCGTAGCGCGCCACCACGTCGGGCGCAGGGTGGCCGAAGCGGCTGCGGTAGGCCGCCTGCACCAGGGCCACGCGCGGTGCCACGGCCTCCAGGAAGGCCGGGCTGGACGAGGTGCGGCTGCCATGATGGGGCACCAGCAGCACCTCGGACTTCAGCACAGGGCTGTGCAGCGGCGGGCCCGACCCTGCCGCGGCACGGGCCACCAGCGCGGCCTCCTGGGCCGCCTCGATGTCGCCGGTCAGCAGCAGGCTGCGGCCCGAAGCGTCAGTCACCCGCAGCACGCAACTCAGCGCGTTGGGGCGCGCGGGCAGGAGGCCTGGTGGCGGATGTTCCGCCAAGAGGGGGTGCAGCATCTCGAAGTGCACGCCGTCCCAGTCCCAGCGCTGTCCGGCGTCGCAGCGCTGGTGGGTGGGCAACAGCGCGCGCAAGGGGTGAAAGGCCTCCAGCGAACTGCTGAGCTGCCGCACCGGCAGGGCCTTCATCAGCGAGGCCGCACCGCCCACGTGGTCCAGGTCACGGTGGCTCAGCACCAGCAGGTCCACGGCGTGCTCGCCCCGAGCCCGCAACAGCGGCAGCAGCACGCGTTGGCCGGCATCGGCCTCGGGGGTGTACTGCGGCCCGGCGTCGTACAGCAGCAGGTGGCCGGCCGTGCGCACCAGCACCGCCGTGCCCTGCCCCACATCCACCACCACCGTCTCGAACCGCCCCGGCGGCGGCCGGTCCACCGGCGGCAGCAGCAAGGGCAGCACCAGCGGCAGCCCCAGCGCGCGCAGCCGCCACGGCAAGGGCATCACCAGAAGCGCCCCGCCCAGCAGGCCGGCGGCCACCGCCCAGGGCGGCGCGGCCGCAGCGTTCCACACCGCCAGCGGCCAGCCGGCCATGGCCTGCAGCAGCGCCGTCAGGCCCTGCACGCCCCAGGCCGCCACCGTCCACAGCGGGGGCAGGATCAGCCCGGCCAGCGCCAGCGGGGTGATCAGCAGCGTAACCAGTGGAATCGCCACCAGGTTCGCAAGAAAGCCCACCACCGACACCTGCTGGAAGAACACCAGCGTCAGCGGCGTGAGGCCGGCGGTGGCGATGGCCTGGGTGCGCAGCAGCGGGGCGAGGTGCGCGCTCCACGCGGACCGTGACGCCGACTTCCAGGCCTGCCCGCGCGAGGGGGCACCGAAGGTCGCGGCGCTGGCCTCCCCGGCTGCCAGGCCACGGGGCGGGGGCTGGGACGCCGGGTCGGACAACATCAGCATCCCCACGGCGAAGAACGAGAGCCAGAAGCCGGGTTGGCCCACGGCCCAGGGGTCCATGAGCGTCACCGCCACCGCAGAGGCCAGCAGCACCAGCGGCCCCGGCCAATGGCGCCCAGCCAGCCGCAGCACCACCACCACGGCCAGCATCAGCACGGTGCGCTGCGCCGGCACCCCCCAGCCGGCCACGGCGGCGTAAGCTGCGGCCAGCACCAACCCGCCCACCAGGGCCGCCGTCTGCGCTGGCAGCCGCAGCATCAGCCGGGGGCTGCGGCGCCAGGCCCAACCCACGCCCGCCGCCGCCAGCCAGGCCCACATCGTCACGTGCAGTCCGCTGATGCTCATCAGGTGCGCCACCCCTGTGGTGCGGAACAGCTCCCAACCCTCGCTGTCGATGGCGGCCTGGTCGCCCACCGCCAGCGCGGCCAGCACACCGGCGGCGGCCGGGTCGGCCACGCGCAGCAGGATGGCGTCGCGCCAGTGCTGGCGCAGCCGCTCCAGCGGGTGAGCCGCCGCCGGCTGCAAGCGCTGCGCACCGGGACGCACGTGCCCGGTAGCCCGCAGGTCCTGCTCGAACAGCCAGCGCTCCAGGTCGAAGCCGTGCGGGTTCACCGCGCCGTGCGGGCGTTTCAGGCGCACAGGCAGGCGCCAGCGGTCACCCGCCACCAAAGGCATGGCCGGTCGGCTCAGGACGGTGTCGACATCCCAGCCCTGAAACCAGGCCAGGGAGACGCGCTGCGGCACGTTCACAGGGCGAGGGGCCATCGCTGAACCCGGGCGCTTGTCGAGCCACTCGGCAGTCTCCACCTCGAACACGAAGCGCACGCCCACGGCACTCACACGCGGCAGTTCCGCCACCGTCCCCGTGAGCACCAGGTCCTGGCCCTCCAGTTCCAGGGCCAGCGCCTGCTGCAGGCGAGCCTGGGCGCGCAGCTCTGCATGGAACCAGCCCAGGCCGAAGGCGCCCAGGCAGGTCAGCCCCGTGAGGACGGCCGGGAGCAGGCGGGAATGAAGCAGGTGGGAACGAAGCAGACGGGCAGAAAGCGCGTGCGCGTGCAGCAGACCGGCGGCGTGTCCTCCATCAGTGCCTGCGCAGGCCAGCGAGCGCTGCCAAAGCCTCCAGGCCCTCAGCCCACCGACGCCCACCACGAACCCGAAGGCCGCAGCGGTCAGACCCGCCCAGGCCTGTGGGCCTGATGGCAGCGTGGCCTGGAGCATCTGCAGCGCCGTGCCGGCGAGCCAGGCCAGGGCCAGCAGGGCCGTCCAGGCCAGGGAGCCGCCCACCCACAGGCCGGCGGAGCCTGCGCGGCCGGCGGTGCCTGCGGACGGCGCTGTGTGCATCAGAACTCCCAGGCCCGGAACGCGCGTCGAGCCAAGCCGACCGAGTGTAGGATTCCGCGCCTCAGGAGCCGCCACCCGGCTTCAGCACACCTTCAGCACACCTTCACCGCATCCGCGGCCTGTCCCAGGCCTGTTGTCGTCCACTCTTCACCCCATCGGACCCGCCCCATGACCATCGCCCAACGCCTTGCCGACCTTGGCATCACCCTGCCCGCCGTGGCCGCGCCCGCCGCGGCCTATGTGCCTTTCGTCCGCACCGGCAACCTCGTCTTCGTGTCGGGCCACATCGCCAAGCGGGAGGGCAAGGCCTGGGTGGGCCAGCTGGGCCTGACGATGACCACGGCCGAGGGCCAGCAGGCGGCGCGCGCCGTGGCCGTCGATCTGATGGGCACGCTGCAGGCCGCAGCGGGCGATCTGGCACGCGTCAAGCGCATCGTCAAGGTGCTGAGCCTGGTCAACAGCACGCCCACCTTCACCGAGCACCACCTGGTGACGAACGGTTGCTCCGAGTTGCTTCAGCAGGTGTTTGGTGTCGAGGTGGGTGCCCATGCGCGCTCTGCCTTCGGCGTGGCGCAGTTGCCGCTGGGGGCCTGCGTGGAGATCGAACTCATCGCCGAGCTGGCGTGATCGCCGCGTCGCCCTCGCGTCCTGCGCACCGTCATGCAAAGCCTGTTTGAGCGCCCTGCGGCCGTGCTGCTGCTGGTGGCCGGCGTCAGCCTGGCGGCGATCGGTGCCGCGCTGGTGTCGCAGCACGTGTTCGACATGCAGCCCTGCCCCTGGTGCGTGCTGCAGCGCGTGGTGTTTGCCGCCATCGCCCTGGTGGCCCTGGCGGGGGCCTGGCTGCCGCAGCGGCTTGCGAAAGCCGGCGCGCTGCTGGCCACCGGCCTGCTGGCCGCCGCCGGCATCGCCGCTGCACTGTGGCAGCACCTGGTGGCCAAGTCTTCGTCATCGTGCAACCTGACGCTGGCCGACCGCATCGTCAGCGGACTGCAACTCGATGCCCTGGCCCCGGAAGTGTTCGCGCCCCGGGCCTCCTGCGCCGATGCCGCCGTGAACCTGCTGGGCCTGCCCTACGAGTTCTGGAGCCTGGGCCTGTTCGCGGCGCTGGGCGGGGCGGCCGCCTGGACGTTGGTGCGGCTGTGGGCACCCGCAGGTCCCGGCAGGGGGCGACATCAGGGTAAGCCTTGATGCCACGCCACGAGCAGAGTGCTACGGTTCCTCTCGCGTGAGCCCGCCCCCCGGGGAAGGCTCGCCAGGGGGGACACCAATAATGGGCACACAAGCCTCGTCCACAAAGACCGACGACGACGAACAGATGGTGAAGGCGTTCATCCATGAGCGCTTCATCGAACTGTTCCTGAGCCAGAACAAACGCTCGCAGCTGAGCCTGATGGGGGCGGCGGTCTTCATCTTCCTGACCTGGTCGCTCGGCAGCCGTTCACCCTGGGTCGTCGGCTGGCTGCTGTGCGTGCTGTTGTTCGCGCTGTGGCGGCTGCGCTGGACAGCCGCGGTGCTCCAGGCGCAGGGGGGCCGCCACGCCGAACTCAAGATTGGCCTGCTGATGGGCGGCGGTGGCGTGCTGATGGCCGTGTCGATCCTGGGCTTTGGCGGCATGAGCGATATGGGCCACGCTGCCGTGTCCATCATCCTGCTGGCCGTGGCCACGGGCTCGGTCATCAGCACCGCGGGCTACCGGCGCGTGTTCCTGGCCTATGCGGTGCCGATGCTGGTACCGCTGGCGGTGGGCTGGGCGCTCGCTCCGCACGACCCCGCCGAGGCCACCATCCATTGGGGCCTGAGCCTGCTGATCCTCCTCTACCTGGCCTTCCTGGTGGGCGTGGCCCAACAGCAGGCCGCGGTGTTCGAGGATTCCTGCCGCATCCGCTTCGCCGAGAAGAAGCTCAACGCCCAGTTGCAGCGTGCCCTGGAGAACGAGAGCGAGGCGCACCGGGCCAAGACGCATTTCCTGGCCGCCGCCAGCCACGACCTGCGCCAGCCCATCCACAGCATGAACGTGCTGGTGGCAGCCCTGAGCATGCGCCCGCTGGACGAGCGCGGGCAGCAGATCACCCAGTTGCTGGCCAATGTCAACAAGACGCTGGCTGCACAGCTGGACGCGCTGCTGGACATCTCGCGGCTGGACGCCGGCACGGTGGAAGTGGCCCACCGACCGCTGCACCTGGACCGCCTGGTGACCGAGCATTTCCATCTGATGGAGAACTCCGCGCGCGAGCGCGGGCTGCGGTGCACGCTGCAGGTGGACGGTCCGGCGCCGGTGTGCACAGACCCCGGGTTGCTGCTGCGCGTCATCAGCAATCTCACGGACAACGCCATCAAGTACAACCGTCAGGGGGGCGAGGTGCGCCTTCGCGTCTGGCGCGAGGGCGAACAGGCCTGCCTGAGCGTGGCCGACACGGGCATCGGCATTGCCGAGGCCGAGCAACCCAAGGTGTTCCGCGAGTTCTACCAGGTGGACAACGTGGAGCGGGACCGCACCAAGGGGCTGGGCCTGGGGCTGTCCATCGTGCAGCGGCTGTCGGCGCTGCTGGGCCTCCAGGTCGGGCTGGTCTCCACCCCCGGGCAAGGCACCGAGATCACCCTGCGCATGCCGCTGGAGGCGCAGTCGGCCACGCCAGCCGCCCCAGCCGCCGCCTCCACCCCAGACGAGGGCCCCGCTGAACAAGCCCTGAGCGGGCTGCGCGTGCTGGTGGTGGACGACGACGCGCAGGTGCGCCAGAGCATGCAACTGCTGCTCACCGAGGTGGGCTGCCAGGTTTATCTGGCCACAGGGACCGCCCAGGCCTGCGAGATTGCCCGCCAGCACACCCTGGACGTGCTGCTCAGCGACATGCGGCTGCTGGCCGGTGACGATGGCCTGAAGGTACTGCAGTCGGTGCGTGCCTTGCAGCCCGGCCTGCCGGCCGCGCTGATCACCGGCGAAACAGGACCCGAGCAGTTGCGACTGGCGCAGGGCGCGGGGGTGCCCCTGCTGCACAAGCCCGTCCAGCTGGACGCCCTGCGCGGCGTGCTGCCCTCCGGCGCCCGACTGCACTGGCCGGCCAGCACGGCACCGGCACCGGCAGACCCTGCGGCCTGAGCGTGCGACACGGGTTCCCCTCATGTCATTGAAGCCCCTGCTCGGCCACGGTCTGCACGCGCTGTGGTCAGCCCCCGCCGCGCCCGGGTCTGACGGCGGTCGACCACAGCCCTGGGACGTGGTCATCGTCGGCACCGGCTACGGTGGCAGTGCCGCAGCCGCCGCACTGGCGGGCTGCAGGGTGGCTGATGAGCGCGGCGGAGATCGGCCCATCCGCTTGTGCATCCTGGAGCGCGGCCAGGAGTGGCGTCCCGGAGACTTCCCCTCCCGGATGGCCGATCTGCCCGGGCACCTGCGCATCGGCCAGCAGACCACAGGCGAGGTGGGAGGTCAGGCCGAAGGCCTGTTCGACGTGCGCGTGGGCGATGACGTGATGGCCCTGGTGGCCAACGGCGTAGGCGGTGGCTCGCTGATCAACGCTGGCGTGATGCTGGAGCCGCAACCGAACGACCTGCGTCGCGCCTACTTCGCCACCCAGGTGCGCGGGCTGCAGCAGGCGGGCTGGTACCAAAGAGCACGCAGGGCCCTGGGAGGCGAGTTGCCCGGGCGCCTGAACACCATCGCCCTGCACCCCGAACACGCCAGCAAACCCCTGGCCAAGGCCCAGGCCCTGAGAACGCTGGCCGGACGGCACCTGCCGGTGCAAGAGGTGCCGATGACCGTGGCCATGACGGCCCGGCCCAACGCCGCCGGGGTGGAACTGCCCGGCTGCACCCTGTGCGGCGACTGCATGACAGGCTGCAACGTGGGCGCCAAGGATTCGCTGGACGTGAACCTGCTGCGCCAGGCCGTGGACGCCGGAGCGCAGCTGTTCACCGGCGCCAGCGTCAGCCGCCTGCGGATGGCAGAGGACCAGGAAACGAAGCCGCGCTGGACCCTGGAAGTGCTGCACACCCGGCCCGACCTGCAGGCGCGCGAGGCCGGCCCGCTGGAACTGCACGCGCACCACGTCATCCTGGCCGCAGGCACCTTCGGCAGCACCGAGATCCTGCTGCGCTCCCGGGACACCGGGTTGCCGGTCTCGCCACGGCTGGGTGAGCGCTTCTCCTGCAATGGCGACAACATTGCGGCGGTGCACCGCCTGCCCGAGGCCGCTCATCCTGGCGCCGACGAGTCCACCGACCTGGACACCCGCAGGGTGGGGCCCACCATCACCACGGCCATCGCCTTTGGGGAACAGCCCCAGCGTGGCAGCCGGCCGTTCTGGCTGCAGGAGTTCTCGGTGCCTGGCCCGATGCGCTGGCTGTTCCAGCAGATCGTGACCACGGGCCACGCCGTGCACCAGTTGCCACAGGCCGACCTGACGCGCCACGGGCCGGGCGCAGACCCGGCGGCTGACCCCGCCGCCGTGGACCTTGAGGCCATGGAGCGCACGCTGCTGGTGGGCCTGATCGGTCACGACGATTCGGACGGGGTGCTGAAGTTACCTCATGCGTTCACGTCGCCACCGTCACAGTCGCCACCATCTCAGTCGGCAGTGGCATCGTCTTCCCAGGCACCCGCCCTGGGCACGCTGCGGGTGCACTGGCCGCAGGCGAGGTTGTCCCCCACGCTGGACACCGCCAGCGCCGCTGCACAGCGCCAGGTGGACCATCTGCGCAGCCTGCGACAGGAGGCTGCCCAGGAGGACGGGAAGGTGCACGTCGACGGCCCGCACTGGGTGCCCAACCCGATGTGGCGCTTGCTGCCTGATGAGCTGAGCATGCTGACCGCCCAGCCGCGCGGGCCCGTCCTGACCGTCCACCCGCTGGGGGGCTGTCCGATGGGCGAGAGCGCCCGCGACGGCGTGGTCGATGCCTGCGGGCGTGTCTTCGATGGTCGGGACGCCCAGGGCCTGCGGTTGTTGCCGGGCCTGGCCGTGCTGGACGGCGCGATCATCCCCGAGTCCCTGGGCGCCAACCCCTCGTTGACCATCGCCGCGCTGGCGCTGCGCGGCGCCCAGGCGTTGCGCGCCGACTGGGGTCTGATCACGCGGCCCGCGCCGGGCCCGAGCGCGGCGCAAGGACCTGCCGCCGCACCCGCCCTGCCCAGGCCCATGGGGCCTCCACGCCCGCCCCTGCCCGGCCAGACCCGCCCGCAGCCCACCCTCATCGGCGTGATCGAACGCCTGACCGGACCGGTCTGGCTGGACCTGGGCGACCGCCCCGGCGGCGCGCGCCCGTGGGTGGTGGAATGGACGCTGGAGTACCAGCCCGCGCGCCTGGACGCCCTGGCCGCCACCCTGGACCGCCGGCTGCAGGTGGACGAGGCGTCCGCCCACAGCCGCGTGCGCTTGTACGAGGCCACCACCTGGGAAGATCGCGGCCTGGCCGGACAGGCCGATGAAGTGCGGCACCGCCATGCGGTGCTGGAGGCCACGGTGTCGGGCAGCCTGCGGTTCCTGCACCGGGAGGACTCCTTCGCACTGCAGCGCATCGCTCGTGGCCTCAGGGCCTGGGTGCGCCACCGGGGCCTGCGCGATCTGTACCAGCGGTTCACAGACCCCGGCCCGCAAGTTTCCGGCGGGCTCGGCTCCATGGTGACGGGCCTGCTGCGCACGGCCAGCAGAGCCGGCGAAGTGCGCCGCTTCGACTACGACCTGCGCGTGGAGGAAGTGCTGCGCTGCACCTTGAGCGGTGCCGATGGCCGCCCGTCAAGAGCCTTCCTCAGGGGCGATGTGCTGCAGGGCCACAAGCGCCTGACCTACGCGGTGGCGGGGAATCCGTGGCGACAGTTGACCGAACTGCACGTCACCCAGATGCCGGGTATGCCGGCTTCCGGGCCGCGGTGCGGCGGCACCCTGGTGCTGGACCCCCGCTTCCTGGCCGGCCGGCAGACCCCGCTGCTGCGCATCGTGGACCAGCAGGATCAGGTGCAGGCCCTGGCCGATCTGGCGGGCTTCGGGCTGACAATGCTGCGTCTGCTGGCCTCCATCCACCTGTGGACCTTCCGCAAGCCCGACACGCCGCTGACCCGCGAGCCCGTGCGCCTGCCCCAGCCCATTGCCGGCCTGCCGCCACCGCAGATCACCGAGTGGGCAGTGGCGCCGGCACGCCAGGACCGGCCCGCGGCCCGGGTGCGCCTGACGCGCTATCCACCTCCGGCCGGCGCAAGTCCTGCCCCGGCACTGGTGATGATCCACGGCTACAGCGTCAGCGGCAACACCTTCACCCACGAGAGCCTTCGCCCCAGCGCCGCCGAGTGGTTCCATCGCCAGGGGCGCGACGTGTGGGTGCTGGACCTGCGCAGCAGCAGCGGCCTGCCCACGGCCACTGTGCCCTGGACGCTGGAGGAAGTGGCGCTGGTGGACATCCCGGCCGCGCTGCTGCACGTGCGGCAGGTGACGGGCGCACCTGTGGACGTGCTGGCTCACTGCATCGGCTGCGTGATGATGTCCATGGCCGTGCTGTCGCGCCCGCAGGAATTGCTGGAGCGGGCCCGCACGCTGGACCGCCCTGTGCCCCTGGACACTGCGCAGCAAGCTGCGCTGGCAGCCTTCAACGGAGCCGGTGGCGAAGGCCAGCCCCACCCCACCGTGCGGCGCATGGTGCTGAGCCAGAAGGGCCCGGTGCTGCGCTACACCGACGCGAACGTGCTGCGCGGGTGGGTGATGCAGTTCGCTCGACGCTGGCTGCTGCGCGACGGTTTCCAGTTCAGGCCCTCGGCCCAGCCCGGCGCTGGCGAACAACTGATGGACCGTCTGCTGGCCAGCCTGCCCTACCCCGATGCCGACTGGCGCGTGGAGAACCCGCTGTGGCCCTGGCGTCGCACGCCCTGGACCGCCACACGCCACCGCATGGACGTGCTGTACGGCCGCGATTTCGAGGCCACGGGCCTGAGCCGCGCCACCCTGGAGGCCATCGACGATCTGTTCGGCCCGATCCACCTGGACACGGTCTCGCAGACCATCCATTTCACGCTGGCCGACCAGGCCACGGACCACAGCGGGGCGGGGGACTACGTGACGCCGCAGCGGCTGCGCGAGCGCTGGTCGGGCATCGAGACCCTGGCCCTGCACGGCCGCGAGAACGGCCTGGCCGATGTCTTCACCCAGCGCCTGCTGGGCCTGCACCTGGGCGCCGCCGGCGTACCCGTCATCGCCCGCACCTTCGCCGGCATGGGCCACCAGGACCTGCTGATCGGCCAACGCTCAGCCCAGGTGTTTGCGGAGGTGGAGCGCTTTCTCCGGCAGGGAGTGGTCGCGTTCGGTGCGCCGGTGCCCGTCGTTCAGGCGCAGCCCGAGTCTGAGGTGCAGGCGCAACCCGCCGCAGCGCAGGCGGACGCCGTGATCCGCCCGCCCTGGCTGGGCCCGCGACTGGATGTGCTGGCACCTCCGCGGCACAAGTCCGGCACCACCTTGCTGCGGGTGGCCGCCATGCCGCCGCTGGACGCCGGCCTGGCACGTCTGGCGCTGGTGCCGGTGCGGCACACGGCGCAGGGCTGGTGCGTGGCGCAGGGCAGGTTCGGCCTGTCGAGGGCACCGGGCCGCAGCCGGCAGTGGCAGTTCGTGCATGCCGGGCGTCTGGTGCAGACCCGCATCACACCGGGCGGTGAAGCCTCGCAGCCTAGCCTGCCTGACGGCTGGCTGGCCCTCATGGTCTACCCCCAGGCCGAGCAGTGCGATCTGCCGATGGACCTGCCCTGGCCCGGCCTGGACGGGCCGCCGCCGCTGCCTCCATCGGCACCGGCTGGCGCCGGCCAGGCTTCAGGCGGACGCATCCATCACGCCCTGAACGGGATACGCCGCTGGTTGCAAAGTGCCGGTGCCGAGGACATCGAGGCCTGTCTGGTGCCCCGCCAGGCCCTGGAGCGCCTGGCGGACCGGCTGCACCAGCCTGGAGCGACGCCCCATGATCCGGCGGTGCCCCAGGCTCCAGCACGTGTGCACCGTGTGCACCTGGCGGTGGGGAGCTGCCAGTACCCGTACGGGCCACTGGACCGTGCACCGGCGCAGGCCAGCCTGCAGCGCATGGCGCAGCGGGCCGACCAGGGCGATCTGGACCTCGCGTTGTTCCTCGGAGACCAGATCTACGCCGACGCCACTGCGGGGCTGGTGGATCCCACGCGCCGTGACGAGCGCTACGAGATCCCGCACGAGCGCGCCCAGCGCGCCCCCGGCATGCGCCGCGTGCTGGCCCGCCTGCCCAGCGTGATGCTGCTGGACGACCACGAACTGGTGGACAACTGGGAACCTTGTCCCCCAGGGGCCGACCCCGCCCTGCCCGTGTGGCGCGGCCGGCAGGACGCCCTGATAGACGGCCGCTGGGGCTACTGGAAGTACGAGCGGATGCGGCCCCAGTTGCGCCACCAACCACAGCGCGACCTCGCGGACAAGGACTTCCGCTTCGCCGGCCTGCCCATCTACCTGGCCGATACGCGCACGGGCCGCCAGGCCCGCAGCGCCACCACGCCCTCCATTACGCCGCACATCCTGAGCACCTGCGCAAACCCTGACACACCAGGCCAGTTCGAACAATTGGAAGCGTGGCTCTTGCAGCACCGGAACGAGCCGAAGGTGGTGGCCACCCCCTCGATGCTGCTGCCCCGACGCGCTGAAGGGGTGCAGGACCCCGGCGCCGAAGGACGCAGCGACGCCTGGGACGGCTACCCCGCCAGCCTGGATCGGCTGCTGGACTTCCTGATGCGCGAGCAGATCCAATACACGGTCTTCCTGTCGGGCGACGAGCACCACGCGCTTGTGTGCGAAGTGACGCTGCAGCCGCCGCAAAGCCGGGAGCACACCTGGGGGCCGGTGCAGCTGACCTCTGTTCACAGCTCGGCCCTGTACGCGCCCCTGCCCTTTGCCAATGGCCACCCGGCCGAGCTGTCGGACCAGGCCTTTGTCACCGCGGGTGGCACCCGCGTGACCATGAGCACGCGTTGCGCGCCGCCTGGCGACGGTTGGGCCCGGATCAGCCTCACGCCGGGCACCGGCTCGGGGGATCTGGAAGTGGAGTTCGTCAAGGCACACCCTGTGCAGGACAGCGACTGAAGGCTGTGGTGCAAGGCCTGGGGGCTGCAGGCCTGGGGGGTCTGACTTCTAGACCGTCAGGCCCTCAGGCCATCCGACGATCCGGCCCTAAGGCCGTGTGCCCGGCCCACGCCCGGCTCAGCTGAACCGCACGCCCATCTTGGCCAGCAGGTACACCGCCTCGGTGCGGTTCTGCAGGCTCAGTTCCTTGAAGATGGCGTTGGTGTGCTGCTTGACCGTGCCTTCGGCGATGCCCAGATCACGGGCAATCTCCTTGTTGGACAAACCTCGCACGATGTGACCCAACACCTGCACGTGCCGGGTGGTCAGGTCCGGAAAGGCGGCGCTGATCTCGGTCAGCGTGGCGCCGCAGCCGCTGCGGGCAGCTGCTGCGGCAGCAGGTTCGCCCGGCGGAATAGTCCGGCTGAAAAGCGTGGCCTGCGGCCCCCGCGCCGCGTGCGCGGCGAGTGCCGCCTCCGGCAGGAAGATGCCGCCGCGGGCCACGATGTCCAAGGCCTTGATCATGGCCTCGGGTGAGGACTCCTTGGGTACGAAGCCCACTGCCCCGGCATCAATGGCGCGGCGCACCAGATCGGGCGACGACTCGCCCGAGACCATCACCACCCGCGCATGGGGCAGCACCTGCTGCAGTTGCTCGATCAGTGCCACGCCGGAGGGCTCACGACCCAAGTGCCAATCCAGCAACACCAGGTCGTAGGGCCGCTTGGCCGCCTGCTGCAAGGCCTGTTCACCACTTTCGGCACAGTCCACCGCGCCCAGGCTGCCGGTGGCCTGCAGCAGCAGGCTCAGGCCGGCGCTGAACAAGAGGTGGTCGTCGACGATCAGGGTATGCATGGAACCTGGACCTTTTCACCTGACACGGGGCCCAACACGTACACGCCACCCTCCAGGAGTCCGCCCCAAGAAGAGCACGCGAGGGAGGGTCGACCCCTTGCGCGAGGCCGGACGTGAGAGCGGTGCCGTGGCCTGCCCGCTCAATCAGGCTTGATGCCTGCACGCTTGACGATGTCGCTCCAGATCTTCTGTTGCTGGGCAATGAAGGCCGCGAACTCTTCGGGCGGGCCGCCACCGCCCACGGCGCCATCATTGACAAAGCGCGCCGTCACCGAGTTGGACCGCAGGGCCTTGAGCGACTCCTCCTGCAGGCGCTTGACGATGTCGCGCGGCGTACCGGCCGGCGCCAGGATGCCGTACCACTGTGAGGTCTCGAAGTCCTTGTAGCCCATCTCGGCCACCGTGGGCACATCCGGCAACGCGGGAATGCGCTGGGCCGTGCCCACGGCAATGGCACGCAGCTTGCCGCTCTTGATGTGCGGCAGCAACGCCGGCAGCCCCGCCGAGGTGGCCTGCGTGCGCCCGGCCAGCAGGTCGGTCAACTGCGGGCCGGTGCCGCGGTAGGGAATGTGGGTGAGGAACATGCCCGTCACCAGCTTCAGGTACTCCATGGCCAAGTGCCCGGCGCTGGCGTTGCCCGCAGAGCCGTAGTCCAGCTTGCCCGGGTTCTTCTTGGCATAGGCCACGAACTCCTTGAAATCCTTGGCCGGCACGTCGGGATGGATGCAGAAGAGGTTGGGCACCTTGGCCAGCAGCGTGACGGGTATGAAATCCTTGTTCACGTCGAAAGGCTGGTTGGCGAAGATGTAGGGGTTGACGGCCAGCGAACCCACATGGCCCATGATGATGGTGTGGCCATCAGGTGCGGCCTTGGCCACGTCGGTCATGGCCGGAATGCCGGCGCCGCCGCCCTTGTTGTCCACGAACACGGTCTGCCCCAGCTGCTTGCTGAGTTCCTGCGCCACCGTGCGCGCGACGATCTCCGAAGTGCCACCGGGCGCGAAGGGAACCACAAAGCGGATGGATTGGCGCGGCCAGGTGGCCTGCGCGCGGGACATCAGAGGCACGCCCAGGGCGGTGGCGGCCAGCAGGGTTCGGCGAGGAATGAGCATGCAGAAGTCTCCTTGTTTCTTGGGCACTGATCAGAACTGGTAGCGGCGCAGCCCGCCATCCACGGGGATCACGGCTCCGGTGATGTAGCTGGCCTTCGGGCTGGCGAGGAAGCACACGAGGTTCGCCAGGTCCTCGGGCTCGCCGTAGCGGCCCATGGGAATCTCGTTCTCGCATTGCCACTGCCGGTACTCCGGCGTGTAGTTGCGAAAGATCTGCTCGGAGTGGATGCGCCCGGGCGGAATGCAGTTCACCGTCACGCCGTGCGGGCCCACCATGCGCGACAGGCCCTTGGCCCAGCTGTGCAGGCCGGCCTTGGCGCAGAAGGCGCCGTTCACGTGGTCAGGCTCACTCTTGCCGGTGATGTTGATGATGCGGCCCCAGCGGCGCTCGATCATCTGGTCGATCAGGGCGTCGCCCAACTGGCGCGGGCGGTGGAAGTTCAGCGTGACGGCCTCGTTCCAGGCCTCCTCGCTCACGTGCAGGTCCTTGAAGCTGCGTGAGCCCCCGGCGTTGTTCACCAGGATGTCCACGCTGCCCAGGCCCTGCACAGCCTGCTGGGCGATGCGCGCAGACGCGTCTTGCGCCAGCATGTCCTGCTCGAAAAGCACCGGCTCGGCGCCACCGGCCGCGACGATCTCTGCAGCCACCTCGCGCAGCTTGTCGATGCGGCGTGCCGTGAGCGCCAAGCGCACCCCTTCGCCGGCCAAGGCCAGCGCGATACCGCGCCCGATGCCCACGCTGGCACCCGTGACGAGGGCCGTGCGGCCCTGAAGCTGAAGATCCATGGTCGATTGACTCCTGTTGAATGAAGGCGGGGCTGGTGCCCCTGCGAAGGCCGTCCCGCAGCGGGCCAATCCACTTGCGCTTGCGCAACGCGGGCACCCTGCCTCACGGGTGCAATGCTGCCATCGGACGGGCCTGGTGGCCACTGGCGCATTCACTTACGCGCGCAGGAAGAACCCGTGCGAACGACACCCACTATCGACACCCACTATCGACACCCGCGAACGACACCCACGATCGACAGCCGAAGTTCCTCAGAACCGCACCCGCATCATGCCTTGCCGAAATCTGCATCCCCTGCACTGCCTGCAGCCCCATCACGCGGTGGTCGCGCTGACGCTGGCCGCCTGGTTTCCTGCCGCGATGGCCATTGAACGCGGCGTGTCTGCCACGGGCGTGGCCTACGCGAGCGGCGGCGTAAGTCACTCCGAACTGCAGGAACTGCACGCCCGGCGCCAGGACTACAGCTTCTGGCTCACCACCGCCGCCATGAAGAGCGGCGCGCATCTGGCCGGCGTGTCCGTGTCCATCAAGCCCTTGCGTGAGACGGCGCCCGTGCTGGACCACACCACGGGCGGGCCGTGGCTGTTTGCCGCCCTGCCCCCGGGCCGCTACCAGGTGGAAGCAAGCTTCCAGCCCTCGATCGATCGTCCGACCCAGGTACGCCGAGGCCTGACCACCATCCACCCTGGCGACCATCATCAGATGGTGCTGTACTTCGACACCGCCGACGACCAGGCCGCCAACCACCTGCCAGCGGCGACGCGCGACCCTCAGGGCCCGGGCGTTCCAGGACGCTGAGGCTGCTGCCGGGTACAAGGACGCGGACGGGCCAGCCGTCCGCTACGGATCAGCGCTCAGCGCTCCCCGATCGGGCGCACCTGGCGCGGTGCGGCGCCCACGTAGAGCTGGCGCGGACGGCCGATCTTGTACTCGGGATCGCCGATCATCTCGTTGAGCTGGGCGATCCAGCCCACGGTGCGGGCCAGCGCGAAGATGGCCGTGAACAGGCTCACCGGGATGCCGATGGCGCGCTGCACGATGCCGGAGTAGAAATCCACGTTGGGGTAGAGCTTGCGCGAGACGAAGTAGTCGTCTTCCAGGGCGATCTTCTCCAGCGCCATGGCCAGCTTGAACAGCGGGTCATCGTGCAGGCCCAGGGCGTTCAGCACCTCATGGCAGGTTTCGCGCATCAGCTTGGCGCGCGGGTCGTAGTTCTTGTAGACGCGGTGACCGAAGCCCATCAGCTTGACGCTGGAGTTCTTGTCCTTGACCTGCTTGATGAACTCGCCGATCTTCTCCACGCCGCCGTTGCGCTGGATGTCCTCCAGCATCTGCAGTGCCGCCTCGTTGGCGCCACCGTGCGCCGGACCCCACAGGCAGGCCACGCCCGCGGCAATCGCGGCAAACGGGTTGGTGCCCGAGCTGCCGCACAGGCGCACCGTGGAGGTGGAGGCGTTTTGCTCGTGGTCGGCGTGCAGGATGAAGATGCGGTCCATCGCCCGCACCAGCACCTCGTTGGGCTCGTAGTCCTCGCAGGGCGTGGCGAACATCATGCGCATGAAGTTGCCGGTATAGCTCAGCGAGTTCTTCGGGTAGATGAAGGGCTGACCCACGCCGTACTTGTAGGACATGGCCACCAGCGTGGGCATCTTGGCGATGAGCCGGTGCGCGGCAATCTCCCGGTGCTGCGCGTTGTGCACGTCGGTGCTGTCGTGATAGAAGGCCGACATCGCACCCACTAGGCCGGTCATCACCGCCATCGGGTGTGCGTCACGACGGAAGCCGCGCAGGAAGAACTGCATCTGCTCGTTGACCATGGTGTGGTACGTGATGTTCTTGACGAACTTGTCACGCTCCACCTGGTTGGGCAGTTCTCCGTAGATCAACAGGTGGCAGACCTCGAGGAAGTCGCAGTTCTGAGCCAGTTGCTCGATGGGGTAGCCGCGGTACAGCAGCTCGCCCTTGTCGCCATCGATGTAGGTGATGGTGGAGTTGCACGACGCCGTGGACAGGAAGCCCGGGTCGTAGGTGAACTTGCCCGTCTGCCCGTAGAGCTTGCGGATGTCGATCACGTCCGGGCCGACCGAACCCTTGTACAGGGGCAGTTCCATGCTCGGGCTGCCGTCGGAGAACGACAGGGTGGCTTTCACGTCGGAGGGGGTCATCATGGCAAGGTCCTTCGCTTCAAGATCATCAATTCAAGGGCCGGGCACGCACTGCGCGCATCTGGTTCAACACGGCCCGCACATCCGGCAGGTTCAGCTCGCCTTCAGGTTCACGCCGGGCCAGCAGCAGATCCAGCAGGTCAGGGTCCGAGAGGTCCATCAACACCTGCAGGGCCTGGGCTTGGCGCACTGTCAGCGCCGCTCCCGCGGCACTGAAGAATCGTTCGACGAAAAGATCGTTCTCCAGCAATCCGCGCCGGCAGCGCCAGCGCAGCTTGCTGAAGGCGCGCTCGTCCAGCAGCGCATCGGCTCCGCCTGAGGCGGTGGACGCTGAAGCGGTATCGAGGGTCATCGTGTTGCGGCGTGGCGGGCAGCAAGGTAGGGCTGGGTGCACAGGCTGGGCTTCAGACCGCCCGGCGCACCATCAGTTCCTTGATCTTGCCGATGGCCTTGGTCGGGTTCAGACCTTTGGGGCAGACGTCGACACAGTTCATGATCGTGTGGCAACGGAACAGACGGTAGGGGTCTTCCAGGTTGTCCAGGCGCTCGCCCGTGGCCTGGTCGCGGCTGTCGGCGATGAAGCGGTAGGCCTGCAGCAGGCCGGCCGGGCCGACGAACTTGTCCGGGTTCCACCAGAAGCTCGGGCAGCTGGTGGAGCAGCTCGCACACAAGATGCACTCGTACAAGCCGTTGAGCTCATCGCGCTCCTCGGGGGACTGCAGGCGCTCCTTCTCGGGAGGCAGGGTCTCGTTGACGAGGTAGGGCTTGATGGAGTGGTACTGCTTGAAGAACTGCGTCATGTCCACGATCAGGTCGCGGATCACGGGCAGCCCGGGCAGTGGCTTGAGCACCACCGTGCCGGGCAGCGAGCGCATGTTGGTCAGGCAGGCCAGGCCGTTCTTGCCGTTGATGTTCATGGCGTCCGAGCCGCACACGCCTTCGCGGCAGGACCGGCGAAACGACAGCGTCGGGTCCACGGCCTTGAGCTTCATCAGCGCGTCCAGCAGCATGCGCTCGGAGCCATCGAGTTCCACCTCGAGGGTCTGCATGCGCGGCTTGGCGTCGGTGTCGGGGTCGTAGCGGTAGATCTGGAAGGTTCTCTTGGTCATGTTCAGTCGCCTTGCAGGATCAGAAGGAACGCACCTTGGGCGGGATGCTCTCTGCGGTGAGCGGCTTGAGATTCACCGGCTTGTAGTCCAGGCGGTTGCCTTCGGAATACCACAGCGTGTGCTTCATCCAAACGGCATCGTTGCGGCCGTTGGGGAACTCCGGCGTGTCGGCATAGTCGTTGACGGTGTGCGCGCCGCGGCTCTCGCGGCGGGCGGCCGCAGAGACGATGGTGGCCTGCGCAGACTCGATCAGGTTTTCCACCTCCAGTGCCTCGATGCGCGCGGTGTTGAACACCTGGCTCTTGTCCTTCAGGCCGATGTGCTTCACGCGCTCGGCAATCGCCGCCATCTTGCTCACGCCCTCGTCCATGCTGGCCTGGGTGCGGAACACGCCGGCATGCTCCTGCATGGCGCGGCGGATGTCATTGGCCACGTCCTGGGCGTACTCGCCGTCGTTCGTGTTGTTCAGGCGTGCCAGGCGCGACACGGCGCGGTCGGCAGCATCAGCCGGCAGATCCTTGTGGGCCTTGGGCGCGTTCTTCACCGCGTCCACGATGTGCAGGCCGGCGGCGCGGCCGAAGACCAGCAGGTCCAGCAGCGAATTCGTGCCCAGGCGGTTGGCGCCGTGCACGCTCACGCAGGCGCACTCGCCCACGGCGTAGAAGCCGTTGACGATGTCGTTGGGGTTGCCGTTCTTCGGCGCCACCACCTGACCGTGGATGTTGGTGGGAATGCCACCCATCTGGTAGTGGATGGTCGGCACCACGGGAATCGGCTCCTTCGTGATGTCGACGTTGGCGAAGTTGTGGCCGATCTCGAACACGCTGGGCAGGCGCTTCATGATGGTGTCAGCGCCCAGGTGCGTCATGTCCAGCACGACGTAGTCCTTGTTGGGCCCGCAGCCGCGGCCTTCCTTGATCTCCTGGTCCATGCAGCGAGAGACGAAATCTCTCGGGGCCAGATCCTTCAGCGTGGGGGCGTAGCGCTCCATGAAGCGCTCGCCGTTGCCGTTGCGCAGGATCGCGCCCTCGCCGCGACAACCCTCGGTCAGCAGCACGCCCGCGCCGGCCACGCCGGTGGGGTGGAACTGCCAGAACTCCATGTCTTCCAGCGGTACCCCGGCGCGTGCGGCCATGCCCAGGCCGTCACCGGTGTTGATGAAGGCGTTGGTGCTGGCCGCGTAGATGCGACCGGCTCCGCCCGTGGCGAACAAGGTGACCTTGCCCTCAAGAATGTGGACTTCGCCCGTCTCCATCTCCAGCGCCGTCACGCCCAGCACATCGCCTTCAGCGTCGCGGATCAGGTCCAGCGCCATCCACTCCACGAAGAAGTTGGTGCGGGCCTTCACGTTCTGCTGGTAGAGCGTGTGCAGCATGGCGTGACCGGTGCGGTCGGCCGCGGCGCAGGCGCGCTGCACCGGCTTTTCGCCATAGTTGGCGGTGTGGCCGCCAAACGGGCGCTGGTAGATGGTGCCGTCGGGGTTGCGGTCGAACGGCATACCGGCGTGCTCGAGTTCGTACACGACCTTGGGCGCCTCGCGGCACATGAACTCGATGGCGTCCTGGTCGCCCAGCCAGTCCGAACCCTTGACGGTGTCGAAGAAGTGGTAGTGCCAGTTGTCCTCGCTCATGTTGCCCAGCGAGGCACCGATACCGCCCTGCGCCGCCACGGTGTGCGAGCGGGTGGGAAACACCTTGGACAGCACGGCCACGTTCAGGCCGGCCCGGGAAAGGCGCAGGGAGGCCTGCATGCCGGAGCCGCCGGCACCGACGATGACGACGTCGAACTTGCGGCGGGGAAGGTTGGAAAGAGACATGGGACTCAGAGCCTCCAAAGCACCTGGACGGCCCAGCCGGCACAGCCGACGAGCCACACGATCGTGAACACCTGCAGCGCCAAGCGCACACCCACGGGCTTGACGTAGTCCATCCAGATGTCGCGCACGCCCACCCAGGCGTGCCAGGCCAGCGAGACGATGACCACGAAGGTCAGCACCTTCATCCATTGGGCGGCAAAGATGCCCGCCCAGCGGTCGTAGCCCAGGGGTCCGGGCAGCAGCAGCTGCACCAGCAGCACGACGGTGAAGAGAGCCATCAGCACGGCGGTGACGCGCTGGCTGAGCCAGTCGCGCATGCCGTAGTGGGCACCGACGACGATGCGCTTGGCACCGAAATTGGGTTGTGCACTCATGGCAGGCTCCTCAATACAGGCCGAACAGCTTGGCACCCAGGGCCAAGGTCAGCAGCACGCTCAAGGCCAGGGTGACGACGGCCGAGCGGTGGCCCTGCTCCTTGGTCACGCTGTGGGTGGCGTCCATCCACAGGTGGCGCACGCCGGCAATGAAATGGTGCAGATAGCCCCAGATGAGCGCCAACACCACCAGCTTGACGAACCACCCCGGCACGAAGCCGATGCCGGCAATGAACGCGCTGGTGAAGCGCTCATAGGAGATCTCGGACGTGACGCTGGTGTCGAACAACCAGATCACGAAGGGCAGCAGCAGGAACATCATCGCGCCGCTGATGCGGTGCAGGATCGACACGATGCCTGCCGGGGGCAGACGGTACGAGATGATCTGCGAGACGTGGATGTTGCGGAGGACCGGCCTCGGTCTGCGGGTCGTCGACATGGGTGTGCTCTTCCTTCTCCTCGGTGGGCCTGCGCAAGGTGTGCGGGCCGGTGCTGTGTATCGCGGCCACCGTGACAGCCGCGGTTCTTGTGTCGTGGTTTTGTGTTCTGTGTTCTCTGCGCAGCCGTCGAGTTGAGTTTATTGCATCGCAGCAACCTGACTCGAGGGATACAGGGCCCGGCCCTGCGGCGCACTGGCGTGTTCAGTTCAGTTCATTGCGATAGTGATGATGTTCGGTTCGGTACAGGCCCCGGCGCAACTCCACGGGCTTGTCGCCATAGGTGAAGGACAAGCGCTCGACAGACAGCAGCGGCGCGCCAGTGTCCACACCCATTTCACGGGCCTGCGCCGCATCGGCGGCGACTGCGCGGATCTTCTCTTCTGCACGGATCATGCGAACGCCGAATTCAGCCTCGAAAAGGCGGTACATCGGGCCCTTCCAGGCCGACAGCCTGTCGGCCGTCAGCCCCTTGAACAGCGCACCGGGCAGCAGAATCTCATCCAGCACCACGGGGGCGTCACCCGCCAGCAGGACACGGCGGATCTCCACCACGGCGTCGCCACTTTTCAGCCCGAGGACGCGGGCCGCGTCAGCCGCCACGCGCTGACGGCGGCAGCCGATCAGCCGCCGCTGCAGACCCGGGCTTCCCCCGGCATCGGACATGAGGCGCAGGAAGCGGTATTGCGTACGCTCCTCGGCATGGGTGGCCACGAAGGTGCCCTTGCCCTGGCGACGCACCAGCAGGTTCTCGGTGGCCAGTTCATCCACTGCCTTGCGCACCGTACCCTGGCTGACCCGAAAGCGCGCCGCCAGCTCCATCTCGCTCGGGATGGACTGGCCCGGCAACCACTCGCCGCCCTGCAGGCTGCGCGTGATGAGTTCCTTGATCTGCTGGTACAGCGGACTGAAGGCGGGCGCCTGGTCCGCGGCAGGCTCAGGGGCCGTGGCCGAGGCGGTGGATACAGGCGAAGCCGGCATGGAACGGATTGCAGCACATGAGACCTCCCGGAGCAAGAACTCTTGTACAAGATATAAGACTTCAGAGACACGTCAGCCTGGAGCAGGGTCGGCGCCCTTAAACTTCCAGGCCATTCGATTGCAGACCCCGCTGCCGCCTCCGCGCCGCTGTGCTTTCCAACCTCCCGGAGCCTTCTCATGAGCAAGAAACCCGTACGAGTCGCCGTCACTGGCGCCGCAGGCCAGATCGGCTATGCGCTGCTGTTCCGCATCGCCTCCGGCGAAATGCTGGGCAAGGACCAGCCCGTGATCCTGCAGTTGCTGGAGATTCCCGATGAGAAGGCCCAGAAGGCGCTCAAGGGCGTCATGATGGAACTGGAAGACTGCGCCTTCCCGCTGCTGGCCGGCATGGAGGCCCACGGCAGCGCAGAGACCGCCTTCAAGGACACCGACTACGCCCTGCTGGTGGGTGCGCGCCCCCGCGGCCCCGGCATGGAGCGTGCCGACCTGCTGGCCGCCAACGCCCAGATCTTCACCGCCCAAGGCAAGGCCCTGGACAAGGCAGCCAGCCGCAACGTCAAGGTGCTGGTGGTGGGCAACCCGGCCAACACCAACGCCTGGATCGCCATGAAGAGCGCCCCCAGCCTTCCGCGTGAGAACTTCACGGCCATGCTGCGCCTGGACCACAATCGCGCACTCAGCCAGATCGCCGCCAAGACCGGCAAGCCGGTGTCTGCCATCCGCAAGCTGGCGGTGTGGGGCAACCACTCGCCCACCATGTACGCCGACTACCGCTTCGCCACCATCGACGGCGCTTCGGTCAAGGACATGATCAACGATCACGTCTGGAACAAGGACGTCTTCCTGCCCACGGTGGGCAAGCGCGGCGCGGCCATCATCGAGGCCCGCGGCCTGTCGTCGGCGGCCTCTGCCGCCAACGCCGCCATCGACCACATGCGCGACTGGGCCCTGGGCACGGGCGGCGAGTGGGTCACGATGGGCGTGCCCAGCAATGGCGACTACGGCATCCCGCAGGACGTGATGTTCGGCTACCCCGTCACCTGCGCGAACGGCAAGTACGAGATCGTCAAGGGCCTGCCCATCGACGAGTTCAGCCAGGGCTGCATCGACAAGACACTGGCCGAGCTGACGGGCGAGCAGGACGGGGTGAAGCACCTGCTGTAAGCCGGCTAACCGATCACCTCCGGCCACTGCGTGTGGAAGAACTGGCCTTCGGGCCGGTCCACGCGCTCGTAGGTGTGGGCGCCGAAGAAGTCGCGCTGGGCTTGCAGCAGGTTGGCGGGCAGGAGCGCGCTGCGCAGGCTGTCGTAGTAGGCCAGTGACGCCGAGAACGCCGGCACCGGCACGCCCGCAGTCACCGCCAGGCCCACCACCTCGCGCCACGAGGCCTGGGTGCGGTTGAGCACTTGCTGGAAGAACGGCGCCAGCGCCAGATGCGGCAGCGCCGGGTCAGCGCGGTAGGCCGCAGTGATGTGGTTCAGGAAGCGGGCCCGGATGATGCAGCCCCCGCGCCACAGGGCGGCAATGGCGCCCAGGTCCAGGTCCCAGTCCTTCTTGTGGCTCATGGTGCGCATGAGATCCAGGCCCTGCGTGTAGCTGATGATCTTGGACGCATAGAGCGCGTCGTGGATCTTGTCGATCAGGGCCTCCTGCGCCGCCGCGCCTGGGGCCCCAGAGGCCAGCAGGCCCGCAGGCCCACCCAGCAGGCTGCTGGCCTGCACACGCAAGGCCTTCATCGACGACAGGATGCGCGCATCCACCGCCGCGTGGATGGTGCCCACCGGCACCGCGTTCTCGGCCGCATTGATCAGCGTCCACCGGCCCGTGCCCTTCTGCCCGGCCTTGTCCAGAATCACGTCCACCACCGGGGCACCGGTGTCGGGGTCGGTCTGCTCCAGCGCACGGGCGGTGATCTCGATCAGGTAGCTCTGCAACGCGCCCTGGTTCCAGCGGTCGAAGACGCGTGCCGTCTCGGCCACCAGCAACCCGGCCGCGCGCATCACGTGCCAGGCCTCGCAGATGAGTTGCATGTCGCCGTACTCGATGCCGTTGTGGACCATCTTGACGAAATGCCCAGCGCCTCCTGGGCCGATGTGGGCCACGCAGGGCTCGCCCTCGGCGCGCGCGGCGATGGCCTCGAACACCGGGCGCAGTTCCTGCCAGGTGGAGGCTGGGCCGCCGGGCATGATGCTGGGCCCCTTGCGCGCGCCTTCCTCGCCGCCTGACACCCCCGCCCCAACGAACCGCAGGCCCAGGGGCGTGAGCCAGGCGTCACGCCGTTCGGTGTCGGTGTAGAGGCTGTTGCCGCAGTCCACGACGATGTCGCCAGGTGCCAACAGCGGGATCAACTGTTGGATGACTGCGTCGACCGGTGCACCGGCCTGTACCATGATCAGCACCTTGCGGGGGCGTGAGAGGGAGCCGACAAAGTCTTCCAGCGTATCGGCTGCGTCCAAGGCCTTGCCCGCATGCTTGGCGACGAAGCCTTGGGTCACGCTCGCAGTGCGGTTGTAGACCGCGACTCGAAAGCCGCGGCTCTCGATGTTCAGCACCAGGTTCTGGCCCATCACGGCCAAGCCGATCAGGCCGATGTCGCACTCAACGCTCATCGTGTCAGTGTCCAAGAGGGTGAGGCACGGGTGGGCGTAGCAGGCCATAGCGGCCGACACCCAGCAATGGGATTCGAGTCAGGCGCCAGCCGCCCAAACGCCCGACCCGGGGGAAAACCGGGGGTCGGGCGCCGAGGTGGCGCCGATGTGGCCGCTCAGGCCTTCTTGGCCAGGCCGGCAGCGGTCATCGCCGCGCCCATGGCGCGGTCGCCATCAGCCATGAAGCGGGTAAAGCCTGCCGGGTCGGACCAGGTCGTGCCGAAGCCGCGATTGCGCATGAAGTCCTGGAACTCGGGCGAGTCATAGGCCTTCTTGAGCTCGGCGGTCAGTCGCGTGGCAATCGCCTCAGGCATGCCTCTGGGGCCGGCAATGCCGCGCCATGCGCCCACCGAGTAGTTGATGCCCAGGGTTTCGTTGAGCGTGGGCACGTCCTTGAAGGCCGGGTTGCGCTGTGGTGCCATCACCGCCAGGCTGATGGCCTTGCCGGCGTCCAGCATGGCCTTGGCTTCGGGCACCGAGCAGGTGACGATGTCCACGCCCCCCGCAGCCAGATCCTGCATGGCCGGCGCGGCGCCATTGGAGGGCACCCACTGCACGTGGTTGGGCTGCAGGCCCATGGCCTGCAACCAGCCGATCAGCGCCAGGTGCCAGATGCCGCCCTGGCCCGTGCCTGAGGCCTTGAACCTGCCCGCCGGGGCTGCCTTGATCGCGTCAGCCAGGGCCTTGATGTTCTTGTAAGGCGAGTTTGCATTCACCTGCACACCAGGCGGGTCCACGTTCATCAGCGCCAGCGGGGTGTAGCTGGTGGGCTTGAGATCGGTCAGGCCCTGATGGTGCATCATCGTGATTTCCACCGTGATCATCCCGATGGTGTAGCCATCAGGCGGCGCGGTGGCGATGGCTGAATGGCCCACCACGCCCGAGCCCCCTGTGCGGTTGACCACGTTGAAGGGCTGGCCCAGGTTCTTCTCCAGGATGGCCGCGACGATGCGCGCCGTGGCATCGGTGCCACCGCCAGCGCCCCAGGGGCACACCATGGTGACGGGGCGGTTGGGCCAGGCGCCCTGCGCCCTGGCTGCTTGGGGCAGCAGGGTCCCCAGCCCGGCGGCGGCCAGCCCCCCCAGCACGGTGCGGCGATCGGTTGTTCTCGTCATGGTTCTCGTCTCCTCGTGGTTGAGGGCCTGTGCCCGTTCATCGATCGTGATTCCTTGTACCACCCCTTCCGAAGCAGCGTCAACGGTGGTTTCTCGGCCTGCATAGCGCTTGGGCAGACAGTGGCGGCGGGCGTTTCAGGCAGCGCACTCGCCCTCCATGGACGCCTCGACCTCGAATCGCTGCGGACACCCGAGCCGTCCGCCAAAACGGGTGCACTTGAGCGAGGCGGCGTGGCACGCGAAGCGCGCCGCCTCGGCCACGCGTTGGCCCTCACTCAGGGCCAGCGCGAAGGCCCCGTGGAAGACATCGCCGGCAGCTAGCGTGTCCAGCACCGGCACGACGGGGGCCGGCACGCGATGGACCGCGCCGCACTCCCACCAGCAGTAGCCCGCCGCACCGCAGGTGGCACCAACGTGCCCGGCATGGCCCTGCGCCACCTCACGCAGGGCGGTCTCCACGTTCGGCGCGCCAGTGAAGGCCAGCAGTCCGGCGTCGGAGAAGACAGCGTGGGTGGCCAGCGGCACCAAGCGATCGAGAACACCTGGCGCGGCGATCTCCCCATCCAGCATGCAGGTCACACCCACAGCACGCGCGGCGCGCATGGCCGCCTCCGCCCCCTCAGGCCAGCGCACATCGCACAGCAGCATGTCGGCGTCTGACAGGTCGTGCAGCGGCAGCCAATGGGCCGAGGCGTCCACGGCCGGGTCGTGAAAGGGCACGACCAGACGTTCACCGCGCTCGTCGACGATCACGGTGGCCTGTGAGGTGGCGCTGCCGGGCACAGCGCGCAATCCACTGACCTCCAAGCCCTCGGCCTGCAGCACGGCGCGTGCCGCCCTGCCGGGTTCGTCATCACCGCAGCGTGCCCAGATACCGGCACGGCCGCCCAGCCGGGCGAACGCGCAAGCCGCCGACAACGCCATGCCGTCCACCATCTCCACCAGTCGGCGAGCCATCACCTTGGCCGGCAGCGGCGGCACGGTCTCGACCTGGAACACGCGCGTGGCGCAGATGGCGCCCACAGCGATGGCCCTTGGAGGACCGGAGGCTCTCATCGGCCCCGCGCTCGGCCCTGCAGGACCATGAGGGTGGCCCAGACGCCAGCGCTCATGCGACCCTTGCGGACGTGAAGGCGGCAGCCTGCAGCGCCAGCGCCGTGATCGCGGGGTAGTCACGGGCCGCGACGAGCGCTTGTGGGGTGACCCAACTGCCCCCCACGGTGGGGCAACTGCGCAGCGCGAGGTACTGGGGGATGTGCTCGGGCTTGATGCCACCCGTGGGGCAAAAGCGGGCACGCGGGAAGACGCCCTGCAGGTGCTCGATCTGCTGCACGCCCTGCAAGCCATTGGCTGGGAAAAGCTTGAGCGCCTCGAAGCCCCAGGCCATGGCGGACATCACCTCGCTGGCCGTCCACACGCCGGGCAAGAGCGGCAGTTGCAGCCGCACCGCGGCCTGCGCCAGATCCGGCACCAGGCCGGGGGTGACGCCGAACTGCGCGCCGGCGTCCAGCGCACGCTGCACATCGGCGGCGCACAGCAGCGTGCCCGCGCCGACGGTGGCCTCCGGCACGTGCCGGCGCACGGCCTCCACCGCCTGCAAGGCCGCAGGCGTTCGCAGCAACACCTCGAAGACCGTCACCCCGCCCTCCACCAGCGCCCGCGCCACGCCAACCGCGGTGTCGGCCTCGTGGATCCAGATGATGGGCATCACTGGCGTGCGCGCCAGCAGATCCAGCATGCCTTGTGCGCTGGGGTGACGGTTCACGTGTCGACCTTCCCGGGCTTGGACCACTGCGGGGTTCAGGCGGCGGTCCTGCGCGCCCCGGACAGCGCGCGCCAGGCCATGACCCCCCACACCAGCAGGGTGAGCACGCCCAGGGTGCCCGCGATGGGGCGGGTGAAGAACACGGTGGGGTCACCGTCGGCCTTCATCATCGAGGTCAGGAAGCTCTGCTCCAGCAGTTCTCCCAGCACGATGCCCAGCACCAGCGGCGCCACCGGGATGCCGTTCTCCTCCATCAGCCAGCCGACGATGCCGAAGATCAGCATCACGAGGATACCGTAGGGGCTGTTGGTGATGGCGAACGAACCCACGATGCAGAACAGCAGGATCACCGGCAGCAGGATGTTGCGCGGGGCGCGCAGTAGCTTGCCCGCGCCCTTGATCGCCGCCCAGCCCAGCGGCAGCATCAGCAGATTGGCGAGGATGAAGATCATGAACACCGCGTAGATGAACTGCGGGTTCTGCAGGAAAACCGTGGGCCCGGGGTTCATGCCCTTCATGTAGAGCACGCCGATCACGATAGCTGTGATGGAGTCACCAGGGATGCCGAAGACCAGGGCCGGCATCCAGGCGCCGCCCAACGCCGAGTTGTTGGACGAGGTGGACTCCACCACGCCCTCGATGTGTCCCGTGCCGAACTTCTCGGGCTCCTTCGAGAAGCGCTTGGCCATGGCGTAAGAGACCCAGGCCGCAATGTCGGCGCCTGCACCGGGCAAGGCGCCGATGGCCGTGCCCACCACCGAGCCGCGCAGGAAGTTGCGCCAGTAGCGCCGGGCGACCTCGCCTATGCCTCGGAACAGGGCCCCCACCTTTTCCTGCACCAGGGCGCCCGTGTCGTTCTGCGAGAGCGCGCCACGCAGCAACTCGCTCACCGCGAAGGCGCCGATCATGGTGGGGATGAAGCTGATGCCCGACATCAGATCCACGCTGCCGAAGGTAAAGCGCGGGTAACCCGCCACCGGGTCCATGCCCACGCAGCCGATGCCCAGGCCGATCAGCATGGCCAGCACCGCACGGGTGCGGCCGCTGGCGGTGATGAGGGTGGCGCAGCTCAAGCCCAGGCACGCCAGCCAGAAGTACTCGAACGAGGAGAAATTCAGTGCGGCTTCCGCCAGCAGTGGCGCTGCAACGATGAGAAAGAGGACGCCCACCAGCCCGCCCGCCACCGAAAAGACGAGATTCGCCCCCAGGTTGAGCTCGAGCTGGCCCTTGCGCGCCATGGCGTAGCTCTCGTCGGTGTAGGCCGCCGATGCCGGGGTGCCCGGCATGCGCAGCATGGCCCCGGGTATGTCGCCAGCAAAGATCGCCATCGCGCTGGCCGTGACGATGGCGCCCAAGGCAGGCACGGGCGGCATGAAGAAGGTGACGGGCACCAGGAGCGCGGTAGCCATGGTCGCCGTCAGCCCCGGAACGGCTCCGACGAACAGGCCGAAGACGGCCGAACCCACCACCACGGTAATGACGTAGGGGTCGAAGACCAGAGCGGCTGCGGCCGCGATTGCGCTCACACGAACCCCTTCAACCGCCGGCGATCAGCTGCATGAACCAACCCCGCGGCAAGGGCACACGCATCAGGGTGCCGAAGAACCACTGCACCAGCGCCGCCACCACCACGCCCGTCAGCGCGGCCCACCACCAACGGACCCCGTTCCACAAGCAAAGCCCACCCACGATGAGGGCCGCAGTAGGCAGGAAACCCAGCCGCTCCGCCACCAATAGGTAGAACACCACGGCCAGAGGCATGGCCAGGAGAGCCAGCCAGCCTTGCAGACGGCGCAGCGGCGGGTTGACGGAGACCCAAGGCAGGCCAGAACGCCAGCCACGCACTGCGATGATGAGGCCACAGGCCGCGATGCCCAGCGCAATCAGGCGCGGAAACAGGGACGGGCCGTACTTCTGGCCCGGCATCTCGGGAAAGGTCAACGTGTACCCGAACAAGACGGCAGCAAAGACCACCAACAAGGCCCCGAGCAGGGTGTCATGCAGACGCATGGGCCGTACTACCGAAAGCCGCTCAAGCTGAACCGCAGCGGCGGTTGCTCACAGGGGCGGGGGCAAGCGGCATGGAGATTCCTCAGGTATCCCGGCCATTCCCGACCAGTCGATTCATCGTTTCATCGCCGTCAAGGCGTGACAATCCGTGAAAACCATCACCGCTGCATGATGACTTCAGTGCCACCCCCGAAACCATACCCGCTTCACCCTCGGCACGCTCTGTTCGACCCCGGTGAACCTGCGTCCACGCCCCTGCCCGTGTGCGACCACTACGCCGGGGTGGAGGTGCGCATGCGCAAGAGCCTGGAGTTGCAGGCCGAACTCGGGCCGGTGTTCGACGTCACGCTGGACGGCGAGGACGGGGCGCCCGTGGGCGGCGAGGTCGAGCACGCCCACCTCATCGCCGAGCTGGTGGCCTCGCCGGCCAACCGTTTCGGGCGCGTGGGCGCCCGCCTGCAGTCCGTGGACCACCCGCGGTTCGAGGAGGTGGTGGACCTGCTGGTGCGCCGCGTGGGCAGCCGACTGCCCTACCTGATGATCCCCAAGCCCTGCGGCGCGGCCGACATCGCACGCGCGGCCGCCTGCATCGACGCCGCCAGCGCCCGCCACGGCTTGCAACACCTCATCCCGCTGCACGCACTGGTGGAAACCCACGGCGCGCTGCGCGAGGTGCAGGCCCTGGCGGCACACCCGCGCATCGAGTCGCTGTCCTTCGGCCTGATGGACTTCGTCAGCGCCCACCGTGGCGCCATTCCCCTGTCGGCCATGAGTGCCGCCGGCCAGTTCGACCATCCGCTGGTGGTTCGTGCCAAACTGGAGATCGCCGCAGCCTGCCACGCCCAAGGCAAGACCCCCTCGCACTGCGTCGTCACCGAGTTCAAGGACCTGCAGGCGCTGGAGGCCTCGGTGCAGACCGCCAAGGACCTGCTGGGCTACACCCGCATGTGGAGCATCCACCCCGGCCAGGTGCGCACCATCGTCGAGGCCTTCGCGCCGACCGCGGCCGAGACCGAGCAGGCCGGGGAGATCCTGCTGGCGGCCCAGGCCGCCCAATGGGCCCCCATCCGCCACCAGGACACCCTTCACGACCGCGCCAGCTACCGCTACTTCTGGCACGTGCTGGAGCGGGCCCACCGCACGGCCTCAGGTGGCGGCACCACCCTGCCAGCCGAGGTGCGACAGGCCTTCTTCGGCACGCCCCAGCCCTGACAGGGGTCATGAAAAATCGCTTGGCAAGTCTTATATAAGACATAAAATACAGGTAAACCCGAGGAGAGAACCATGCTCGCTGCCTACCGTCAACACGCCGCCGATCGCGCCGCGCTCGGCATTCCCGCGCTGCCCCTGAGCGCCCAGCAGACCGCGGAGCTGATCGAGCTGATCAAGAACCCGCCGGCCGGCGAAGAAGCCTTCCTGCTGGACCTGCTCACCCACCGCGTGCCGCCCGGCGTGGACGACGCCGCCAAGGTCAAGGCCAGCTTCCTGGCCGCCGTGGCGCATGGTGACGTGGCCGTGGCCCTGATCTCGCGCGAGAAGGCCACCGAACTGCTGGGCACCATGGTGGGCGGCTACAACGTCCACCCGCTGATCGAAATGCTGGACGACGCCGCCTGCGGCCCCGTGGCCGCGCAAGCGCTGAAGAAGACCCTGTTGATGTTCGACTACTTCAACGACGTCGCCACCAAGGCCCGCGCCGGCAACGCGCTGGCCCAGGCCGTGATGAAGAGCTGGGCCGACGCCGAATGGTTCACCACCCGCCCGGAGGTGTCCAAGTCCATCACCGTCAGCGTGTTCAAGGTGGGCGGCGAGACCAACACCGACGACCTCTCCCCCGCCCCCGACGCCTGGAGCCGCCCGGACATCCCGCTGCACGCCCTGGCGATGCTGAAGAACGCCCGCCCTGGCATCACCCCGGAAGAAGACGGCAAGCGCGGCCCCATCGCCTTCATCGAAGAGATGAAAAAGCGCGGCCACCTGGTGGCCTATGTGGGCGACGTGGTGGGCACCGGCTCCAGCCGCAAGAGCGCCACCAACAGCGTGATCTGGCACACCGGCCAGGACATTCCCTTCGTGCCCAACAAGCGCTTCGGCGGCGTCACCCTGGGCGGCAAGATCGCCCCCATCTTCTTCAACACGCAGGAAGACTCCGGCGCCCTGCCCATCGAGGTGGACGTCAGCGCCCTGGAGATGGGCGACGTGATCGACATCCTGCCCTATGACGGCAAGCTGGTGAAGAGCGGCGCCACCGTGGCGCAATTCCAGATCAAGAGCGACGTGCTGTTCGACGAGGTGCGCGCCGGCGGGCGCATCAACCTGATCATCGGCCGCTCGCTCACCGCCAAGGCACGGGAATTCCTGGGCCTGCCAGCCTCCACCGTGTTCCGCCTGCCGCAGGCACCGGCCACCACCACCGCCGGCTTCACCTTGGCGCAGAAGATGGTGGGCCGCGCCTGCGGGCTGCCCGAGGGCCAGGGTGTGCGCCCGGGCACCTACTGCGAGCCGCGCATGACCAGCGTGGGCAGCCAGGACACCACCGGCCCCATGACCCGTGACGAGCTGAAGGACCTGGCCTGCCTGGGCTTCTCGGCCGACCTGGTGATGCAGAGCTTCTGCCACACCGCCGCCTACCCCAAGCCGGTGGACGTGAAGACGCATCGCGAGCTGCCTGCCTTCATCAGCAACCGTGGCGGCATCTCGCTGCGCCCGGGTGATGGCGTCATCCACTCCTGGCTCAACCGCATGCTGCTGCCCGACACCGTGGGCACGGGCGGCGACAGCCACACGCGCTTTCCCATCGGTATCAGCTTCCCGGCCGGCTCCGGCCTGGTGGCCTTCGGCGCCGCCACGGGCGTGATGCCGCTGGACATGCCCGAGAGCGTGCTGGTGCGCTTCAAGGGCCAGATGCAGCCCGGCATCACGCTGCGCGACCTGGTGCACGCCATCCCCTTGTTCGCCATCAAGCAAGGCCTGCTGACCGTGGCCAAGCAGGGCAAGAAGAACGAGTTCTCCGGCCGCATCCTGGAGATCGAGGGGCTGCCCGATCTGAAGGTGGAGCAGGCTTTCGAACTCAGCGACGCCAGCGCCGAGCGCAGCGCCGCGGGCTGCACCATCAAGCTCAACAAGGCGCCGATCATCGAGTACCTCAACAGCAACATCGTGCTGTTGAAGAACATGATCGCCCAGGGCTACGAGGACAAGCGCAGCCTGGAGCGCCGCATCCACAAGATGCAGGAGTGGCTCGCCGCCCCTCAACTGCTGGAGCCCGACGCCAACGCCGAGTACGCGCACGTGCTGGAAATCGACCTGGCCGACATCAAGGAACCCATCCTGTGCTGCCCGAACGATCCGGACGACGCCAAGTTCCTGTCGGAGGTGGCCGGCACCAAGATCGACGAGGCCTTCATCGGCTCGTGCATGACCAACATCGGCCACTTCCGCGCCGCCAGCACGCTGCTGGCGGGCAAGGGTGAGATTCCGGTCAAGCTGTGGGTGGCCCCGCCCACCAAGATGGACCAGGCCGAACTGGTGAAGGAAGGCCACTACGCCAACTTCGGCAGCGCGGGCGCGCGCACCGAGATGCCGGGCTGCAGCCTGTGCATGGGCAACCAGGCGCAAGTCAAGGAAGGGGCCACGGTCGTCTCCACGAGCACCCGCAACTTCCCCAACCGCCTGGGCAAGAACACCAACGTGTTCCTGGCCTCGGCCGAGCTGGCCGCCATCGCCTCGCGCCTGGGCCACCTGCCCAGCGTGGCCGAATACCACGCCGACATGGGCGTGATCAACAAGGACGCCGGTAAGGTCTACCGCTACATGAACTTCGACCAGATCCAGGAGTACGCGGACGCGGCCAAGGAAGTGGTCGCCTGAGCCGGCCTGCCGCTGGCACGGGCCGCCCGAGGGAGAGCCCACCTGACCACAGAGGGCCGTCGACGACGGCCCTTTTTCTTGGCCGTGCGGCAGCAGGTCAGGCCCGACGCGGGCGAAGTTCGCTATCGTTGCGGGTACCGCAGGCCTTTCAACTCCAGGAGCCCGCCTTGAACGCACAACAGAACGAACGGCTCACCCGCACGGGTATGGGCACCGACGGCGGTGAGCTGCTGCGCCGCTACTGGCAACCGGTGGCGCTGGTGGACGAGTTCAACCCCGCCACCGACCCGCGCATGGACCGCCGGCCGCTCAAGGCCGTGCGCGTGATGGGCCAGGACCTGGTGCTGTTCCGTGACGAAGCCGGGAACTGGGGCCTGCTGGACCGCGACTGCCCCCACCGCGGCGCCGACCTGGCCTACGCCCGCCACGAGGGCGACGGCCTGCGCTGCCCCTTCCACGGCTGGAAGTTCGATGCCACCGGCCGCTGCCTGGATACCCCCGCCGAGCCCCTGGGCAGCCGCCTGCACGAGCGCGTGCGCCAGCGCAGCTACCCCGTGGCGGAGCGCAGCGGCGTGCTGTTCGCCTGGCTGGGTGAGCCAGGCACCGAGCCGCCCTTCCCCCGCTACGACTGCTTCGAGGCCCCGGGCACCCACACCTTCGCCTACAAGGGCCTGTGGCACTGCAACTGGCTGCAGGGCTTCGAGGTGGGCATCGACCCCTGCCACACCTCGTTCCTGCACCGATTCCTGAACGACGCCTCGCTGGCATCGGTGGGCGACAACGCGGGCGCGAGGCAGTTCCGCAGCGCCAGCCTGGGCGCTGTCAACGGGGAAGCCTGGCCCATGTCGCGCATCATGCGCGAGTTCCACCGCCCCGAACTCTCCAGCGAGACCACGCCCTGGGGCCTGCGCATCACCACGCTGCGCCGCATGACCGAGGAGCTGACCCACGTGCGCGTGACGCACGAGATCTTTCCCCAGGCCTTCTGCATCCCGCTGTCGCCCACCATGACCATCACCCAGTGGCACGTGCCGGTGGACGACACGCAAACCTACTGGTTCGCCTTCTTCACCAGCTACGACAAGCCGGTGGACAAGCAGGCCATGCGCGACCAGCGCGCGCCCTTCATCCCGCCGCCGCTGTACGCGCCCAAGACCGGGCGCCACAACGACTGGGGCTTCAACGCCGAAGAGCAGCGCACGCGCACCTTCCTGGGCATGGGCGAGGAAGACATCAACGTGCACGACCAGTGGGCCGTCGAGAGCATGGGCGCCATCCAGGACCGCACGCGCGAGCACCTGGGCACCAGCGACAAGATCATCATGACCCACCGTCGCCTGCTGCTCAAGGCCATGGACGAGGTCAAGGCCGGCGGCACCGCACCGTTCAACGCCGACCCCGCCACCGCCACAGAGCAAGTGGGCGGCCCGGACGCCGTGGACGGCATCGCCCCGGCCGGCACATGGGGCACCTGGTGGGCCGAACAGGCCCAGGCCCGCCGCCAGGGCACGCCCTGGATCACCACCGAACACACCGACGCCCTGACCTCATGATCACCTTGCACCTCCACCAGAGCGGCCCCGGCGGCCGCGAAACGGCCCACGAGATCACCGGCAAGCCGGGTGAATCGCTGATGCAGGCGGCCGTGGCCGCTGGCGTGGACGGCGTGGCCGCCGACTGCGGCGGCCTGCTCACCTGCGCCACCTGCCACGTCATGGTGCGCGAACCCTGGCGCTCCACCCTGCCCCCCATGGCCGACGATGAAAGCACCATGCTGGACTTCACCGCCGCCCCCCGCACCGAAGGCAGCCGCCTGAGCTGCCAGATCGTGCTGGACGAATCGATGGACGGGCTGACGGTGGATTTGCCGAAGAGTCAGTATTGAAAGATTTGAAGCGCGACAGATGACGGCTGCAACCCACAAAGCAGCCTGATCGAGCGTGCGAAGGAAGTACGCCGCGCCTCGCAGATCATTGAGCCCACAGCTGCCTGGGCTGGATCAGCACCCGGCCGGGGTAAGGGTTGTTCAGCAGCAGCTGGTCGCCCGTGACGAGCGCGGCATGGGGTTCGCATGCCAACAGGTCCCACAAGTGCGCATCGCCGGCATCCGGCGCTGTCGTTGCCGACGATGGGCTTGGCGGATCCCGCCAGACGGCATTGGCCGTAATCGTCGCCAGCAACTCGTCCACCTCCACCTCGGCCAGGCCGTGGCGCTGCACCAGCCGGGGCCGCAGCAGCACCGCACGGTATTCGGCCAGCAACGCAGGCGACAACAAGAACATCAGGCTGCCGTCCAGCATGGCACCCAGCGTGCGGGCGGTAGGGCTGTCGACCTGCGCCGTCAACACGGCGGCCACCAGCACATTGGTATCCACTACCCACAGCCGGCTCATGCCGCGATGCCGTCGGGCGCACGCTCCTCGCGCGCACGGTGGCGGCGTGTTTCCTCCACCGCAAGCGCAATGGCATCGGCCTCATCCATGCCAGCCTGCTGGCGTGCCCTGGCCACCAAATCGCGGGCCGATGTCATGGGCTTGATGCCACGCAGCAGCAAGCCCTCTTCAATGATCTTGCCAATCGAACGCCCCTGTCGCGCCGCGGCCTCCTTCAGGGCCTGGTGCAGGGCGTCGTCCAATGTGATGGTCAGTCGGGTCATCTGTGGAGCTCCGGCGGGTGTCCGATCACCCGCATCTTATCAACATAGCACCAACACACCAAATCACCAGATCACCAACTCACCATTCAAGACATCTACCACTTCTGGCTCCCCAAATTCGAAACCCGCGTGGTGTGCAAGCGCTTTCCACCAGGATGCGGCCGGCGGTGTGCGGGGCGCGGTCCAGGAATGTCCAGTCGGCGGCACGGCCGCGTTCGATGAAGCCGCAGTTCTGCCAGATCGTGCTGGGCGAATCTATGGTCGGGCTGACGGTGGATTTGCCGAAGAGTCAGTACTGAGCGCTGGGCAGGTTCACTGCACCACCACCGGCACTTCCATCGCCGGCGGCGTGTTGCGGCTGCGGCCGCAGCGGACCACGCCGTCGATCATGACCATGCCCACGCCGGGCAGGTCGCCAAGCTGGATGCTTTCCAGCAGGGTTCGGCCGGCGGTGTGCTGGGCGCGGTCCAGGAAGACGAAGTCGGCGGCGCGGCCGGGCTCGATGAGGCCGCAGTTGAGGTTGCGCAGGCGCGCGGTGTTGCCCGTGGCAAAGCAGAACACCAGCTCGGCCGGGATGTTCCCCAGGCTGGACAGCAGGGCGATCATGCGCAGCATGCCCAGGGGCTGCACGCCCGAGCCGGCGGGCCCATCAGTACCCAGGATGACGCGGTGCGGGCACTTCAGCTGCAGCGCCATCTGCGCCGCCGCGATGGCCACTTTCTCGTTGCCGTTGTGCACGATCTCGATGGCGCGTGAGGATTTCTCGCACAGCTCGCACACATGCGCCTCGGGCAGCGAGGTGTGGCCACCGTTGATGTGACCGATGACGTCGGCATCGGCCTCCAACACCACGTCCTTGTCGATGAGGCCTGAGCCGGGGATGGACGGCCCGCCCGTGTGGATGGTGCTCTGGATACCGTGCTTGCGCGCCCAGGCCACCATCTCGCGCGCCTCGTAGCCGGCCTTCACAGAGCCCAGGCCCACCTCGCCCAGCAGCGTCACGCCGGCCGCAGCCAGTTCTGCGAAGTCGCTCTCCACCATGCCCTTCTCGATGACGGGGGCGCCCGCAAGCACCTTCACGCCGGCGGGGCGGAAGTTGTCGAAGGCGCGCTGCGCCGTGATGGCCAGGGCCTTCAGGCCCACGATGTCCTTGGGACGGCCGGGCAGGTGCACCTCGCCGGCAGAGATCATGGTGGTGACGCCGCCGTTGAGCGTGGAGTCGATCCAGCCGAGCTGGTTCTGGCGCGGCGTCCAGTCGCCAAAGACCGGGTGCACGTGGCTGTCGATCAGCCCCGGGGCCACGCAGGTGCGGCGGGCGTCGATCAACAGGTCAGGTTGCTCGGTGTTGCAGTCAGCTTCCTTGCCCACGGCCACGATGCGGCCCTGGTCGCACACGATGGTGTCGGCCTCCAGGAGGGGGCGGTCGATGTCGCCCGACAGCAGCAGGCCGATGTTGCGGATGACAACCTTGCCGGAGGTGGCGGTGGCGGCGGCTTCGGCCATGGAGGGCTCCTTGGGAATGGGGATGAGAAATGGAGGTGCTGAACTCAGGGGCTGGGGACGGGAGGGTTCACCAGCACGGTGCGCAGCACCGCCTCGGTGATGAACTGCTGCCAGTGCGCCAGGGCGGCCGGCTCTTCGAGCGCCTCACCCAGAAAGGCCGACAGCGTGAAACGATTGGACAGATAGAAATAGCCCATGGAGGCGATCATCAGGTAGACGTCCCGGGCACGCAAACCGGGCCGGAACAAGCCGGCCTGCACGCCACTGCCCAGCACACTGGACAACACCGCCAGGGCCGGAGACGAGTACTCACCGGCCCGCGTGGACTTGCCGATGTGGCGCCCGCGGTGCAGGTTCTCGCTGTTGAGCAAGGTGATGAACTCGGGGTGCTTCTGGTAGTAGCCCCAGATGAAGGCGATCACGTCGCGCAGGGCCTGCACGGGCTGGTTCAGGTCCAGCGCCAACTTCGCTTCGGCCTCGTTGAAGCGGCGGTAGATCTCCTCGATGACCGCGACGAATAGCGCCTCCTTGCTGCCGAAGTAGTAATAGATCATCCGGTCGTGCGACTTGGCCGCACGCGAGATCTGTTCCACCCGGGCCCCGGTGAGACCCTGTTTGCCGAAGACCTTGATGGCCGCCTTCAGCAGCGTCTCGCGCGTGGCCTGCGCTGACTGCTCGCGCACACCTGCCTTGCGGGCCGCGGCGGCGGGCTTGCGGGCGGCAGGCATGAACGGCAGCGCGGGGTCTGGCGGTGGATGCGGCGAGCGGGGCCGGGCTTACTGGTCGACGAAGGCCCGCTCGATGACGAAGTCGCCCGGGCGGCTGGTGCTGCCCTCGGCAAAGCCGCGCTCTTCCAGCAGCGCCTTGAGCTCACGCAGCATGGCCGAGCTGCCGCAGATCATGGCGCGGTCGGTGGCGGGGTCGAGGTCGGGGCCGCCCACCAGGCGGGCGAGTTCGCCGTTGCGGATCAGGTCGGGGATGCGGCCCATGGTGGGGAAAGGCTCACGCGTGACGGTGGGCACATAGCGCAGCTGCGCGCTGACCATTTCGCCGAGGAACTCGTGGCGCGGCAGTTCTTCGGTGAGGTACTGGCGGTACGCCAGCTCGGCCACCTCGCGCACGCCGTGCACCAGCACCACCTGCTCAAAGC
>Ga0315906_10001060_pt1 | contig 41752 bp, 37 predicted proteins | sample LakEriMetagenome_4_FD_203526 | JGI IMG/M metagenome (GOLD analysis project Ga0315906, IMG submission 203526) | Freshwater fungal communities from buoy surface, Lake Erie, Ohio, United States - Buoy 2 MA122 | ecosystem: Environmental > Aquatic > Freshwater > Lake > Lake biofilm | place: USA...
GCCGACCAGGTGTACACCGTTCCTGACGGAACTGTACCGTCGGTACCATTGGCAGGAGTAAATGTAAACGGATCACCACTGCATACTGTAAGCAACTTATTGTTGATCGCCGGCTTTGGGTTAACAATAATTCTACCCGTTGCATTAATATTGGTACATGCCGACCCCGTCACAGGAATCGTATAATCATATGTACCCGTTACAGTCGGAGTGCCGCTAATCGTAATCGTATTAGTATTTGCATCCCAACTTGCCGTAACGCCATTAGGCAATCCCGTGGCCGTGCCTATACCTATAGCCCCAATAGTTGTGTGGGTGATATTTGTTATGGGGCTATTTACACATGTTGTTAGAGGTGAACTATTAGAAACGGAACAAGTAGGACAATTATTAACAACAACTTTTATAATCGTATCAAAGACACAACCAAACTCATCTTTTGCAGTGAGTTTATACTCAAAAGTTCCACTCGCTGAAAAAGGCCCGACATTAACGGAATTAGTAATTTGATTGCCAACACAAGTAGCATTTGAGGGACAAGCATCAGGCCCGGGATTAGTGATTGAATTTTCTGTTTGAGCTTGAGTAGCCGGTAAGTCAGGTGCAGTGGAAGTAACTTTGCTCCATACAACACTATTTTTTTCTACTTTCGGTGTAATTCCCTCAAATGTAGAATAACAAGAAGGCGGGAATTCCAAGGACCAGGACTCGAGAAAGCCGTCATCAGAACTGAGGTCATCAGTAATTCTTAAAGTCCAAACTCCATTCAGATCAGAGCCATTAAGTCCGGAAAACGGATCAAATGAATTATATTCTATGGGATTATAATAATTTGCTGGAATAGGCGCACCAGTCAGAGGATTTGGCTCATCAATTCGACAAGGACCAGAGTAACCTGCACAAGTAGTAGGCGTTCTGTTGGTCACATTAGTGGCTGTCCAAAGAGCTCCTCCCGAATTTACAACAGTATATGTCGCAGGACAACCTGGAACACCATCATCATTCGGATTATAACATGTTCCAAATACAGAAAAACCGGTGGGTTGACCTGCCCTATTCAATATCTTGTTAAATAACCGTATACTTTGACCGGTTGGAGAAACCAGCTCAATCGTTAGGTCTCTTGTCCATGAGTGTTCAATACTAAATTTTACTTTAGGATAACAACCAGGATCGAGCGTCTTCCCTTTCGGAAAAAATCCTGTTAAATCAATGGTCGAAGTATAGGGTATAGGATCATCATCGAGATCAGGCAGTACAGTGAAATTTGGAGGAGATGACGGGGGTTTTTGTGTAAGCGTTTGAGACGATACAATCCCATTTAGAGTTGTGCTTTGATTACAATTTATATTTATTTGAGGAAATGAGCCACTAAACTTGGGACTAGGTGGAATAGTTATTATTTCTGAAGCATCATTCGTGCTTTTACAGCCAAAGGGATCTATATCAAAATTATTATCAGCAACGACTAAACTAGCAATATAAATACCCGGTTTGTCTTTGTTGTACGTATGTGAATTTGTTGGAGTAGTTGTCGTATCCCTCGTTCCATCTCCCCACGACCAGATATACTTGGATATGGCACTGCTTGACGCAGCATTAAACGTTGAAGCGCTTGCATTGAAATTTATTACCGAATTACCAGCGTTGTTGGATTCAGAAGAACAAATCAGAAGATTAGAAGACGTAGATAATGCTGCTGTCGGATTTTGGCAAGGAGTTATACAAGCCAGGGTGGCCGTCCAACCACTTCTTGTTGTACTGGCATCAGATTTGAAACGTAAGGTTATACATCCGGATGGTGATGTAGAAATTAATGCTCTGGTTTGACCAGCGGTACTTACACCACAAAGTCTTGAATTTGGTGCAAAGCCAACCGTATCAGCCCCTGTCCCATACCAAATGTCCAAATAGTCAATGCATGCGCCAGATGTAGAACCCGGTTGTATATTCCATGCAGTAAAAGTGATTTTTACTTTATCACCGGGAACAGACGGACAAAGTGTTATAGAAAAATCCTGATTATTGGAATAAAAACCTGTTCCACCAGGATCTAGAAATTGAGTTGGTACACCAGGTGCACATATGGTTTGAGTACCCGTTCCAAATCGGGCAGGATCACCAAGTACGATTTGACCTATACTATAATTAGATAATAAAATTAAAGCAATGAGTAATGAGTATTTCCTCATGAAAAACTTTTTTTTAATTTTAAAAAACTTAAGGCGCCTCGCAATTTAACGTAAAAACAAACAAATGTTAAGATAATAATTAGATTTTTTTCAATAATAATTCACGTTGTTTATATAACCACGATTAAAAACTTTGATTACCTGCTGAAAATCAAAAAATAAGCGTGCGAAATTAATTTGATTTTGAACGAATCAGGCTATAAAACAAATGGATATAAAAGTGGTTGTCATTTAAAACGAGCAGATAGCCTATATCGTATGTGAATGGAAGATATTTTCAATATTTCCATCGATACAAACGCATTAAATAAGGTAGAATTGTATATTTGCAACCCCAAAAGGCCTCGTAGCTCAACTGAATAGAGCATCTGACTACGGATCAGAAGGTTTCAGGTTTGAATCCTGACGAGGTCACAAAGCCCGGCCATGAATGGCGGGGCTTTTTATTGATGAGCGTTGAAAGCTCGCTTTCAAAAGCGAAGAAATAAAAGCCCCAACACGCCGAAGGCGTGGGGCGGGATTTGGGTAAGGCCAATACGAAACGGATCATTGAAAACAATCCTTATCAGGTCACCATTGATAGTCAAAGGGTTGCATAAATTGCAGCCCTTTTTTATTTTATCATTCCGTTACATTTCCGTCACAAAATCAAAATAAGGCTTGTATTTAAGCAAAAAGAAAAGGACTGATTTCAGTGTTCAGCCCCGACAATTAATTGCCTATGAATTCAATGCTTGAAAAGTAAATAAGTGTGAATGATCCGGCGAAGGTAAATTCCTATGCTTTCAGGGTGTTTTTACTCCGAAGTGTCGATGCTTCTGTAATTCAGTCTTTACAGAAGTATAGACTTATTTTTCAAATATTTATGGAGGTAGAGCTATTTTTAATCTCTCCCAATTTTTAGCTTAAAAAAATAATATGATGATAAAACACAACAAAGTGCAGCAGCTAAATTTTGGACAGTTGGACTTATTACACCAAAAGCAATGAAGCCTAGGGTAACTATCCCTAATAGCCAAAGTAAATTTTCCAAAGCGTTAAATATTTTTTCCATTTTTTATTTTTTAAGTTTATAAAGTTTTTATTAAAAGATGAATATGAAAAGTTAATAAGTCGAAAATAATTTATTTAATTCAATACAGAAAAAATCTCCTTCAGGGTGTTTTTCCGGTAATCATTCATTGATCAGCCTATTTAATGCACGAATGTCTTCGGAATTCACTTTGCATAAAATGAAAGCATTTTTGATATGTCGACAGCATTTTCAAATTCTTTCTGCTTTTGCAGAATTTGAAAGGTCGTTAATCTCGGAGCGTACAAAAGAGGCTCTCAACAGATTAAAAAATCAAGACATCAAACTCGGCAGACCCAAAGGCTCAAAAGACGGTAAACCCCGTTCCGTCAGCGGTTATTATTTGAGAGAAGCCAGTAAAAGGAAAAGCAGCGATGAGGGAAATGGTGTTTACAAGTCTATTGAATCTTATATTAATAATGACAAATAGGCAATTAATCCATCACATAGGGAACGGAAAAATCGGCAAATCACTATGTAACTTCATTTTTTAAAAATTTCTTTGGGGCTTCGCCCCAAACCCTAAATAGTCAAAGGGACAAATAGTCAAATAGTCTTAATCCCTGAGGCAACGAACAGAAAAACCGAGTGCCTTACTGCTGCTGGTCCTGTCTACACCGCCGTAATCGTAATACAGGTAGCGGCTCCAGGCACTGGCAGTACCGTACTCCGAAGAACTCCAACAGCTACCGTTGAAGCCAATGCCCAAGAATGGACCACCGCCGTCGCGGAGGCCACCCGGAAGCCCTGACCAGCCGGAGCTGTTGGTGGCATCCTGATTCGGATTTTGCCAATACTGCGTGCCCGTGCTCTTCATCTTGCCGCCTGCAACATTTTCTCCACCTAAAAAGGTCGTTAAAGTTGTCCACTCTGCATCCGTTGGCACGTGCCAGCCCGTAGGGCAAACATTTTTATTACCATTGGTGGAAGGATTAATAGCATACCAATTATATAATGCACCAAATTTATTGGCAGTATAAGTTGCTTGGTCATTATTATACCAGCACATCATAGGTTGTTGTAGAGGATTACCATTATTCGAATTATTCGCCCATTGTGTATTGTCGGTGACAATCGGGATATTACTGCCATCCCTGTACTTTGTAGTTCGCAGATTTTCTGCCATCCACACCTGTGTGCCAATGGTTACGGTGGGGTAGGTATTGCCAGATGCATCAGTTACAGTTAGATTAGTTGCAACAGAAACTTCATTGGAGTATGTAGGTGAGTTGCCAACATTATTATAAGAATAAACTCTATACACATAAGTTCCAGCACTTAATCCGTTATCGGCATAATTAGTTACATCCTTGGCAACATTGCCTATGTCAGTAAATATACCCGTACCTGTCTTACGCTGAATTTTGAACCCATCCTCATTGGTTGATTTATCAGTCCAAGATAGATTAATCTGTGTTGCAGACACCGCATTACCAACTAAGTCAATCGGTGGTAAAGGCACAGCAGTAAAATTAGAATTACCATTGCCGTCGTCAGTTTTGGTGCATCCACCTAAGAGTATTCCTGAAAGAAGAAAAAGATGTATATATCTCATAGCCTTATAAAATTAAGAAAATCCTTTGGGGCTTCGCCCCAAACCTCAAATAGACAAAGGGGCAAATAGTCTTAATCCCTGAGGCAACGCACGGAAAGACCGTTCGACTTACTGGGGTTGCCCCCGTTTACATCGCCGTAATTGTAAGACAGGCTGAGGGTCCAGATCAGGCCAATATCGTCCTCCGAATCCCACCAGACACCGCTGGCGCCAATGCCGTCGAACGTCCCATCGCGGTAGCTGCGGCCGCCGCCCGGAAGCCCTGACCAGCCGGAGCTGTTGGTAGCATCAGTGTTCGGACTTTTCCAATACTGCGTGCCTGTGCTTTTCATCTTGCCGCCTGCCTTGTTAGGTGTTTGGAGACCACCATCCGCATTGGGATCCAAAAAGTTGATTAAAGTCGTCCACTCCGCATATGTTGGCACGTGCCAGCCCGTGGGGCAAACATTTTTATTGCCGTTGGTAGCAGGATTAATGGCATACCAATTATATAATGCACCAAATTTATTGGCCGTATATATTGCCTGATCGTTATTATACCAGCACATCATAGGTGATGTGGCGCCTGCATTGATATTATTCGCCCACTGCGTATTGTCGGTGACAATCGGGATATTACTGCCATCTCTGTACTTGGTAGTGCGCAAATTCTCTGCCATCCACACCTGTGTGCCAATGGTTACTATGGGGTAGGTATTACCAGAGGCATCTGTTATAGTTACATTAGAATTGTCATTGCTATCAGTTTTGGTGCATCCGCCAAAGAGTATTCCTGAAAGAAGAAAAAGATGTATATATCTCATAGTATTATAAAATTAAGAATAATCCTCCCCCAAATAATTAAGATGTAAAAAAAAGTCGCAAAGTCCCCTGTAACCTCCCCTGTATTAACCCTACCAAATAATCGGTCGTTTGTTTGGTAGCACTTTTTTAGCCTATGGTTTATTCACCATTTTAATTATATGCTGATTCCTTGATTCTGAATCTTTTAAAATTGCGTATGCTTCATTAATTTTATTATTTATATCTGTTGTATCTGTGCCTATATTTTTATCAGGATGCCACTTAAGAAGCTGACTTTTATAGGCGTTCTTTATTTGTTCATCAGAGGCTCCTACCGTTAATCCAAGAATTAAATAATATTGTTCTAATATTTTTAATTCTTTCTCTTTTTTCCTATTTGCTACTATTGCTTCCCTTAACTGCAGTCTCCTACTTTTGGGGACAGAAGTCATACTGTTTGATTGTAATGGGAACCCGTTGTTCATAAAGTTTTTCGAAAAAAGTTTTTCTAAATACAAATCATTAAAAGACCGATTACAAGCTGGCTCTTCATTATAAGTTAAATACTCTATAAAATATATTTTAAAATAAAAATGAGGATAATGTTTTTTTAATTCCTCAATCATTTTTATTCGTAGAGAATGAAGATTATTATAGAAAGTGCTCTTATTTTCATCTTCTTTAGGCAATTCAATTACTTTGTGAAATGAAATGTTTATATCGTAAGAGTCTGTTATTATGGGATTGCCGACCTCTTCTCTCGATTTGTTTGCCACACTAATCTCGAAGTCCTCATCAAATTCATCAGAAATCATATATAACAAACCTTTTGTTTTTAACCCAGTGAAATCAAAATAATCCGAGGGGACATTCAAATCGGCAAATTCATAAATTTCAGATAATTCAATTGAATTTTTTCCAAATATTTTTCTTCTTAATTCTATGTATGAGAAAAATTCTTTACAGTTTTTTGGAGCACTTACGACTAAATCATTACTGGTTTTTTCATTTGGTTGTAAACGATTTGGATATTTTGAATTAATATAACGTCTTACTCTTGAAGTGTCGTCGTCTGGGACAAGACGCTTTTTTTCTATTGTATTAAATTTGCTATCATAGATATACCAACAACCATCACTATATTTTTCCTTGAAAATGTAAAATTCAGGTTGATTCATATTATAAGATTTTAATTAATGTTTTGTATTAAGATATATAAATCGCTATCTTGACAAATACTTCTTACTTATTTCCTGTATTGGCTTCTTAAAGGCGGCTTCAAATTTTGGCACATACTTGACCATAAACTCTATCATCTTATCCCAGTCCTCTTCATTGAATATGCTGACATTAGACAACTCGTATTTTACCCGTGCCGTTACCTTTTCATCAAGTCTTTCCCAGACGAGTGGTTGCCCAAATTCTGTTTCAACAGCATCTTTCTTTGAATAAAGGCTATCAAAAATGGCTTTATTGTTATCCTTATCACCGCTATTTATATATAGTTCAATTCTGATAAAGTTTCTTGTAGCAACGCTATTATACCCCACATAACTCATACCACCTGAAATCTTATTTTATTAGAAAATTATTCTTATAAATGCTAATTTTTTTTAGCTTGCCAGTCTTATAATATTCTTTTGACTCTCCTTCCATTTTGCCATTCTTAAAATAACTTATTTCCCTTAACTGACCATTCTCATAATATTCTTTCCACTCTCCTTCAAGTTTACCATCCTTATAAAATTTAATTTGATACAAATTGCCATTCTCGTGATAAGATTTATGCACACCTTCTGGTTCATCATCCTTATAATAACCAATAAATACTAACTGACCATTATCGTAATACTCTTTATGCACACCTTCCTTTTTACCATCCTTATAAAAATAAACTACACTTAAATGACCATTCTCATCATAATATTTCATTTCCCCATCTTGTTTACCATCCTTGTAATTACGAACTATTTTTAACTGACCATCCTTATAATACGTTGTATCCACACCTTCAAATTTACCATCCTTATAAAAGTTAATCGATTCTACGTTGCCATTATCGTAATAACTGATATATTTTCCATTTATTCTCCCCTTTTTAAAAGTGGAACTTTTTATTAACTGTCCATTAAAGTCAAATTCCTTAAATTCTCCATCAAGCACATCATTCTTGTAATTGGCATATATAGTTAACTCATCACGACTTATAAATTCTCCTTCCTTTTTACCATCCTTGTAATAGCCTAATTCTTTTATATAACCATTTTTAAAAAACACTGTATCCTCTCCTTCCTGTTTACCATCCTTATAAAAGCATCTAGTATATATTTCACCACTTCTGTAAAACATTATAAATTCTCCTTCAAGTTTTCCATTCTTACGCTTTACAATGCTTTCTAACTGACCATCCTCATAATACGTTTTATACTCTTTTACTTGACAGCCGAATAACACAAAACAAATGCACAAAATCAGGATAAGAAAGTTTTTCATTTGCCTTATTTTTATTTTTAATAAACTATTAAACATTTCTAAGAAACCCGAATCCCAAATAAACTTGTAAGTTTCAAAAAAACCATATAAACATACTTGACAATGTCAAACACATTCAAAATTCACCTTCCGGCGTTTGATGTTTATATAAAATACGTTTTTATATACTTTCAAAGTAGCTATTTCTATTCAGAAATTACGACTATGTTATAATATTTAGGAGTTATAGTATAAGGTTTTATAGTAAATTTTTGTTCAGCCTCTAAATAGTTTAAAAGTCGCTTTAAACGAGTTTTAACTAAAATATTTTGAGTTTTTCCATCACTTATGTTAAGTGTTGTTGTGGTTTCATCTATTAAATTAAAAGCCTTGATTATATATCTATCTCCATACCCCATTGGTACTCTTTCTGTTTTTATAACACAATTTCCTGCTCTATATTCAAAGGATTGCATTTTTATTCTTTGCCTAACATTTAATAAATCATATAACTGCTCTATCGCAGAATGAAATGTATCTATGTCAGAAATTCTTATTGGGAAATACCCTCCTTTAATTTGATTAACTGTCACACTATCTGTATAAAGAATAGGCGACTTAAAATCAGTTTTTAATAATGCTACTTTTTGCCCGTTTGAAAAGCCAATGCTTAGATAAAGAGAAATAATTGTAGTCGTAATGATTTTTTTCATATTAAATAATTAAAATAAATTATTTATAAAAGACCGAAGCATTAGTCAATTTGCTTAATTATTTAGCTGTTGCTGTTTTGTTATGATCATAACAGGTTATTTTCAAAAATAACTTTTCAAAAATAACATTCTATTTTTTAAATGCCATTTTAAATAAAATTGTCGTTTTCTGGCCGGCTAAACCAATTCAAAATCAAATAAGAGGCGGTTTTTAGCCGAGATTATGGCTTCAAAATGATTTCTGGCCATACGTTAAGCTGCGCTCCGGAAACTGTGCTTAAATCGCCTTAAAAAAATTCAGGAAATTCACCGATAATTATCCGGATAAATTAAAAAATAATAAACCGGCAAATAATTATTCAAAAAATCAATCAAATAAATAAAAAAAACCGGAAATATATTCCGGCTAGAACTAACTATTGAGAAAAAAGATTATTTATTTATTTATTGAACAATTAAATAAAAAAAGTGGCTTTCCTTAATAGTATTGAATTGTTCTCTTTATAAAGTAATAATTCCCATCAACTTCAACTCCATAATTTAAATAGTTTCCTAATTTATCATATTCTTTATACTCTATTGTAAAGTAATCGTTATATTCATAAATCCCGTTTTTGCTAAACGAAGGATTGTAATCAGAATAACGTTCAAGATCGCCTCTGTCATTATAATAGAAATTTTGTTCACCCCTAATGTGGGTAAGGCTATTGATGTGGAAAGCAGAGGCTGAATCAACAATAGATGATAACCTATTTTTATAATATTTATATGTTATTACAGCATCCAGTGCGCCAGTATCATTATATCTGATTTTTTTAAAAAGATTATTATCCTCATCAAATTTTACATAACTGATATATTGCTTAGTAGTATCAAAAAAAATGATCTCCTGCAGTAACACCCCTTTTGGATCATATTTATATTCATATCTATACCCCCCCCTCCTCATAGTATGTAATTTACCTGCTGCATTATACTGATAGGTTATATTATTAGATAACGTACCACCCAAATTATAAAACTGCTCTTCGGTTATTTTTCCCCTCTCATCAAAATAAATTTTCTTTGTATTAAAGGGATAATTAATGCCTGAGATCCCATCCCCAAAATATATTATTGCATTGTTAGCCTCTACCCTCCCCCCCGCTATTTCAATTTTCCCAAAACGATACGCACCTTGATAGGTAACTTCAGTTACTGATTTAACTTTCCCTTTTAAATTATATAATTCCCAATCATTTTCAATTTTGGCATCTACACTACAGGCATTCAGGGTAAATATTAGAAAAGCATATAAATATATTGGGTAACATTTTTTTATTGCCCTAATTATTTCTTTCATTAAAGAATGTTTTATAGATCTAAAAATATGAATCTTTCACTTTATTTCAATTCAGCACGATTTCCTAACTTTGATATGACAGGTGAAGATAAACTGAACCCAAACGGGTGAAAGTGGCGGGTGTTTCACTAAATATTCACCGAGTTGATTGAAATATGGCAAAAAAGCCCTAATTACAGAGGGAATTTGAAATAAACAAAGAACACTTACGAGGTCACAAAGCCCGGCCATGAATGGCGGGGCTTTTTTGTTAAAAAGAAGAATATTCCGGTGATTATTTACCTCACATTTCAGAAGTCAATTAAGTTGACGTTGTAATATTTGTTTTGATAGATGCAAAAACCAGAACTTTATTGCTTATTTCATTGAATCTGAATCTAGGTTACAACAAAACCTTCTATGTCAATAATTTTCCTACTCAACCACTTCAGCATAACCTCCTCCACGGGATACTGTGCCAATCGGCAAGGGAAGCGCAGTATTTAGTGGGATATATTGACCCCGTCCTTTTTCGACTTCTGCATATTGGCCGCCACGACTGGTAGTTCCGCTTGGCAAGGGAAGTGCGGTATTAAGCGGGATGTATTGGCCACGTCCTACTTCAACTTCAGCATATTGTCCGCCACGACTGGTAGTTCCGCTTGGCAAGGGAAGTGCGGTATTAAGCGGGATATATTGACCCCGTCCTTTTTCAACTTCAGCATATTGTCCGCCACGATTGGTCGTTCCGCTTGGCAAAGGAAGTGCTGTGTTAAGCGGGATGTACTGGCCACGTCCTACTTCAACTTCAGCATATTGACCACCACGATTGGTTGTTCCGCTTGGCAATGGAAGTGCGGTATTAAGTGGAATATACTCACCACGTCCTTTTTCAACCTCAGCATATTGGCCTCCACGATTTATCGTTCCGCTTGGCAAAGGAAGTGCCGTATTGAGCGGGATGTATTGCCCCCTGTTATTGGTATTATTGTTATTTGAGGTGTCATTAGGTGCACTGGTGGATGAATCTCTTGTACAACCTATTAATAGAGTAAAAAGAAATGTTATAATGATTTGCGAGTAAATATTTTTCATAAATATCATTTTTGCATGCCTAAAACAAGAAAAGTCATAACCAAAATTTTATTGGGGGGTTAAAAAATGCGGCAAATAATTGGTTATAACCTACTCCGCTATCCTCAGACGGAAATCAATAGAGAAATTCTCATATCTGCCTAAAGAAACATTGGTTGACAATAGTGGCATAGAAAAAACCTTCCCAGAAATCTTTCCTTCCAGAATTCCGCCTTCGCGATTGTCATTGCGGGTAATATTCACATTGGAATACGTTGTGGAATTATATTCAGCGTCGTAAGCCCGACAGGATGATGTATTCAGACTAAGCGCAGTAAAACCAACTATTGAATTTAGGGAGGAAGAATTAAAATAGATCTGCCCTCCGGTCTGGAAACAGTCATCTGCAATAAAATAAATCGAATTGTCACTCAGACTATAATTATTTGAATCGTCAAAACCCTCCAACGCAAAGGTACGAGCCTCATATCTGGCAGAACCAATCGTCAACGTAAGAAAGTTTCCCTTACTAGCATCATCTTTTTTACAGGAAGAAAGAAAAAAAAGAGAGAGCAAAGAAAAGGTAATCCATACATGCTTTTTCATAAATAAGTTGTTTTGGTCAGAAAATTTTTGTCAAATATAGGAGAAAGTATATTTCATGATCCAGCCACCCCAATCTGCATGAATAACACACCTAAATCTAAATCTCCTCCGTTACAAACTTCGCTTTCATTTTTTCAAGCAAGCGGGTCTCAATCATCTTGATCGCGAGTAAGATCATATTCTTAAACGCGCGGGCTGTTGAAATGCCATGCCCTACAATAACGGGCTTATCAACTCCTAAAATGGGCGTACCCCCATAGGTTTCAAAATTGAAGCGCTGCAGATAATCATCTTCATGTAACTGTCGGGCTCGAGCAATATCAAAAATGGATTCTCCCATCTTTAAAATGACATTACCTGTAAATCCGTCACAAACCATCACATCAGCCTGACCGGTAAAGATCTCTCTGCCCTCGACATTGCCGATAAAATTGATCAGCTTATTTTCTTTGAGCAAAGGATACGTGGCCTGTGCCAGCAGATTCCCCTTGCCCTCCTCTTCCCCTATATTTACTAATCCTACCGAGGGCTGTTCAATCTCCAGTATATTCTGCGCATAGATACTACCCAAAATGGCATTCTGTACCAGGTTTTCGGGCTTACAATCGGCCTGTAATCCCACATCCAGCACTAAACCATAGCCTCCCTGCACTTTGGGAATCACCGTGGATATGGTTGGCCTCAATACCCCTTCAATGGCTTTAATGGAATAGAAAACACCTACCATCATGGCTCCCGTGTTGCCGGCGCTGATAAACGCATCGATCTCCCCTTTGGCCAGCAAGGAAAAGCCAACCGACATGGATGAATTCGGCTTTTCTCGCAATGCCCTGGTGGGGGGTTCATGCATACCAATTACCTCAGTGGTCGGAATGATCGTAACGGAATCGGGTATACGGCGGTAATGAGCACGGATCTGTGTCTCATCTCCGATGAGTTTCAACTTCGCTCTGTAGAGGGGTTCAGACAAAAAAAGATCTACGCCCAGCAGTGCTTCCTGCGGAGCGTAGTCACCACCCATCATGTCAATACCTATTGTCATGAGCCGGGTTCAAAAAGTTTTACATTAAGCTTTGGCAGGTGCTTTTTCAGCTACCAGCTTCCCTTTGTAATACAGTTTACCCTCGCTTACATGCGCACGATGGCGTACATGAAGCTCACCGGTAGCCGTATCTTTACTTAAAGTAACGGTTTCAGCCTTGTAGTGCGTACGGCGCTTGGCACCGCGTTGCTGAGAATGTCTGCGTTTAGGATTAGGCATACATTAAATTTTATTCGTTTCTGAATTGATCCAAATCTTTCCAAATGGACTGGTCTTTCGCAGGTTGCGGATTCATCTTCGCGAGTCGGGCAAGAACTTCCTTGTTACAGTATGGACCTCCCATCTCTGATTCCTTGCACATTTTCTGCATCGGAATACTCAGGTTGATGAATTCAAAGAGCCAGTTCTTTACATTGAGATGACTTTCCGTGCGCGAAATATAAAACACATCCGGATCCTCCTCCTCTTCGTTCATCTGTTCCGCATTGTCCGTCATCTTTACCAAAACCTCAAAATCATCCCATAAATCAAGCGGCAAACGATTACCACAACGATCACACTGCACATCCACCGTTCCCCCCACCTCAAACTTCAGTATCATGAAGCCGGTATTCTTTTCCAACTCAAGGCGAATACGCACCTTGGTATTATTGAAGTCCTGCGGACCGTACTCCTCAAAAAAACGATCATCTATCTCGTATTCAAAGGAATGCAGACCGGGCTTGAGGCCAACAAATGCTATGTCAAAATCCCTCCGCCCTGCCATACTGCTTGTTTATGGGTCGGCAAAGGTACGACAAAATGGTATTATGTCAAAACTCGGGAATAAATCAAATAAAATTCATAAAATATTATGTCTGCCGATTTAAAAGGAAGATATCTGAAGGTGTCATGGTATCATGGTGTCATGGTTTAAAAAAGACAACAATGATAACAGTATCGCCTAAGGCGAGACGGATAACATTCGCCCGAACAATTACCGATTAACGGGCGAATTGACAACCAAAATTGTCATTCATTCAACTTTTTCGCTTAGAATTTATTCTTCCACATCATACTCTCCACTGGCATATTGGGCTGGCCACTGTATTTGGCATTGGCTTTCTGATTGTATTTGATCTCAATATCGCCATCCACCGGGAAATAGATCAGCTGACCGATCGGCATGCCTTTGTACACGCGTACCGGCTGCTTTACGCTGATCTCCAGTGTCCAGTTGCCGCAAAATCCGACATCGCCCTTGCCGGCCGTGGCATGAATATCGATACCCAGGCGACCGGTGGATGATTTTCCCTCGAGAAAAGGAACATGGGCATGGGTTTCCGTGTATTCCAGCGTAACGCCCAGATAAAAGATATTGGGATAGAGCACAATGCCATCTTCCGGGATCTCAAAACACTCGATCTGATTGTGTTTTTTGGCATCCAGCAGATGATCCTTATAGGTGGCCAGCGTAGCCCCTAAATGCACATCGTACGAATTACTCCCCAGACAGACTCTGTCATAAGGCTCGATCTTGATGGTTCCCTTTTCTATTTCTTCGAGGATGCGTTTGTCGGAAAGTATCATATTCGTTGTAGTTTCGCGGGACTGCAATATAATTTCAAATCATCAGAGTTGCCGATCCTTTTTCAACATACAATCAACAACAATACCCGACTGAGTGCGTGGAAGATTGAAGAACCGGAGGCGTTTTTTACTGATCAAATAACACTGCCTCATCTGCCTGCCAATCCTCACAAACGATTGCAGCATCTGGCTGGTCGTTACCTGTTAAAACAACTGCAGCCGGATTTTTCAATAGATAAGATTGTTGCGAACTCAGGGAACAAGCCTTTTTTATCAGATCATTCATATCATTTCTCAATTTCACATACTGGCGATATGGCCGCAGCTATCATCAGCCACGAAAAACAAGTCGGCATTGATATTGAAATAATTTCCGATAAAGCAATTCGTGTAGGCCGCAAATTTCTCCATGAAAATGAATTGCATTTAGCTACAAAGGATGAACAAGCAGATAGCGCATTTCATCATACGCTAATGTGGAGCATCAAAGAAACCATCTTCAAATGGTATGGGCATGGACAGGTGGATTTTAGGGAAGACATGCATATCAGATCAATACATCACAATGAACAGGAAAATACAGCGACATGTTTTTTCCGGAAAACAAATCAAATGTTACTAGTGAATTTTTTACGGATCGATAATATGGTGCTATCGTGGCTAATCTCCTCCCCCTTCACCCTCCCGCCTGAGGCGGGACAAGCTCTCCAAGAGGGGGATATATTCTAACGATCTTTAAATCAAGTTCACTTCCCTTTCGAGCTTCACACCAAATTTTTGGATAACGGAAGATTGAATCTCTTCGCTCAGTTGAAGAATCTCCGCACCGGAAGCTGTTCCATAGTTGACCAATACTAGTGCCTGCAACGGATAACAACCGGCATCTCCTTTCCGATATCCCTTCCAGCCGCATTGCTCAATGAGCCAACCTGCTGCTAGTTTGTAAGTGCCATCTGAATTGACAAAGGATACAAGATGAGGATATTCATCTTTCAAACGCTGATGTGTTTCTTCTGATACGGAAGGATTTTTAAAGAAACTTCCCGCATTTCCTGTTTTGGCCGGATCGGGTAATTTGGACGAACGGATTCTTATCACTGCATCTGAAATGGCTTTCACCGTCAAATCGGGGATCTGCATTCTTTCAAGCTCCTGACGAATGGCTCCGTATTCAGTATGAAAAATAGGTATTTTTAGCAAACGCAAAGTCATGGATGTAATGACGAACTGATCCTTGTACTGGTGTTTAAATACACTTTCGCGATAACCGAATGAACAGTCTTTATGTGAAAACACAACCCGCGATTTATCCTGTATGTGATAAGCTTCCAGCGAATCAAATACGTCTTTTAATTCTACTCCGTAAGCGCCGATATTCTGCATGGGTGCTGCGCCGCAACTTCCGGGAATCAGACTCATATTCTCAATACCGCCCCACCCTTTGTTAACGGCAAACAAAACCAGCTCATGCCAGGAAACGCCGGCCCCTGCTTTGACCTTTACCATTTCATCATCTTCCTCCACGACATCAATGCCCCCGATATCATTCTTCAGCACATAACCATCAAAATCACCCGACAATAAAATATTACTGCCACCCCCAAGAACAAGCCGTCTATCTTTATGTATGGCCGGAAAAGAATCTACTATTTCTTCAAGTGCATCACTTGATCCAAAGGAAATAAAATCCCTTGCCTTCACATCGATTCCAAATGTGTTATACGATTTAAGTGAAACATCATGTTGAATATGCATATAACAAACTTACAACCTATAACCTACAACTTCACATCTACCCCCAAACCAGGTTGATCAGACATGATCACTTTGCCATAATCGTACTGAATACCGGAGGCAATATCTTCTGCCAATAACAAAGGTCCGTCCATATCCAGATAATCAAACAGCGGCGCAAGCCGTCCGATGGCAGCTGACCCTAAGGAGGTTTCATTCATCGAGCCGATCATCAACTGTAATCCGAGTGGTCGCGCTTTTTCAATCATTCGTCTGCCTGGAGTAATCCCACTACATTTCGTCAGCTTAATATTGATACCATGAAAATATCCAACGCATTTTTCTACATCAGCTTCAAACACGCAGGATTCATCCGCAAAAAGCGGCAAAGATGATTTTTCATATAACGATTTCATGCCTTCCCAATTGTCTTTCGCCAACGGCTGCTCAACCAGTTCAACACCCAGCTCTTTCAATGCCGGAATCTTTTCCAAGGCTTCATCCAGTGTCCAGCCGGCATTGGCATCTACTCTGAATACCGCATCGGTATGTTTACGCAAGGCAGCTACCATCTCCACATCACCGGGCACTCCCACTTTTATCTTATATACGGGCCACGGTTTTGCTTTCATCTTCTCAACCATTCTTTCCATGGTATCAATCCCTATCGTGTAATCACAGACTGGCATTTTACTTCTGTCCAGATTCCATAAAAGGTCCAGTGATTTATTGCGAAGCTTCCCGGTTAAATCCCAGGCCGCCATATCCAGTGCACAAACCAAAAAAGGGTTCTTGGGAAACAGATGATGTAAATAATGCCAGTATCGTTCAGGTTCAATAAAAGCAAACTGCTCAACAAACTTTTTCTTTCGCTCGAGATCTTCAATCATTTTCTCGACGGTGATATCATAGTACGTTATGGCCGGTGCTTCTCCATAACCGATCTTCCCTCGATGTTCCAGCGAAACGATCAACGCCGGCTGATGGGTCTTCGTTCCTTTTGCAATGGTGAAGGGATAGATAAAAGGTGTTTCAATTTTTTTATACTGAACCTGTAGAGGCATGAAGACTTTTATACTCTTTAACAATTAAATATTTCACCGAAAAGAATTGGTGTCAAGGTGTCGAGTTGTCGCGGTGTCGGCACATCAAAATAGATTTGACATAATTATTAATTAGTAATTATTAATTAATAAATAATAATACAACGCCAACAAAGAAAGTTAAGCTCTCCCCGAAGCCATGACCATCGTACTGATCTCTGCATTGAAAGCGTCTTCTTTCATGAGCTGCTCGAGCGTTATATGCATTCTGTATCTCCAGTAATGTTTGGGGTTGGCCGGCACATTAATTCTTTCATCATCCGGATTCTGCCAACGCAGCGTTGCACTCATGCCGAATAATTCCTGTATCTGGAAAATACTCCACATAGCCGATGAATGAAAATGCTGCACCAGAATCTCCTTCACGATCCATGGCTCACAGTAAAAAGGTGCACCCCCAAAATGACCCAGCTGATGATTATAAAAATCCTGTGTCTTAGAACGATCCTCTTCCCACCAACCGCGAATGGTACTCATGTCATGCGTGGAAGGAGTTACTACACTGAGGTAAGGAGCATCGGCCGGATGGAAGAAAGTTCTTTTAGGATCTTTGGGCATCCGCTGAATTTCCAGACTCAACATCCCCAACTGCTTCATCACATCGGGTACACAACCGGGCACCATACCCAGATCCTCTCCGCAGATCAGCATATTAGTGGAGCGCTTCAGCGCAGGTAATTTGTCCATGGCTTCTTTCTTCCAGAACTCATCCTGACGACGGAAGAAATAATTCACATATAATTCTTCGAGTCGCCATTTTACATCCTGATCAAGATAACGGAAAGACAAGGTTGAACTCATGGAAATACGGAAATGAAAATCCTGCCCATTACTTCCTTCCGGTTCAAGCAGAATCACGTTGCTGATACAATCAAACAAGGCCTGCTTCATGCGTCGATTCATTTCATTGTCTTCCTGCGCAGCAAAATGTACTTCAACTTTTCGTTGGGTATTGTATTCTTCCTTGAGTTCATATTGACCAAAGCCGATGGATTGCGTAAAACCATATAACCATTCCGCATCATATCCCAGCAGATCTCTGAACACCTGGTCGGTCAGATACGGTTTACATAAGCGCTGATAGTCGAACCAGATCCCTTTTTGTCCAAACTCACTCACATGCACGGGAATGGCCGGTACAAAATAGCCAAGAATCCCTTCCACTGCATGCATGGGAATACTCCATATGCGGAAGAAGCCAAGAATATGATCGATACGAAAGGCATCAAAGTAATAACTCATTTGCTCAAAGCGTCGTCTCCACCAGCTGAATCCATCCTCGGCCATTCGCTGCCAGTTGTAGGTAGGGAATCCCCAGTTTTGTCCTTTCACGGCGAAATCATCCGGCGGTGCACCGGCCTGCATCTCCATGTTATACAATTCAGGTTCCATCCAGGCATCGCAGCTGTTGCGGTAAATACCAATGGGAATATCTCCTTTGATGATCAGTCCCTGCTCATGGGCATAGGCCGTTGCTTCCTGTAATTGTTTATGTAAATGATACTGTACAAAATAAAAGACAGCGATCTCATCATAATGTTTTTTGGACGTATCACAGAGTTTAGCGATCTCCGCATCATTGTAGACATTATATTTTTTCCACTGCGTAAAATCCGGTGTGCCATTCAGATCTCTTAAATAAGAAAAGGCTGCATAAGGTACCAACCAATGAATGTTCTTATTAAAAAAACGGATAAATGCCGCATCCTGATGAAAAGCTTTTTTCTGCTCGGCATACAATGATTTCAGCGCCTCCCATTTATGTTTCATCACTTCTTCATAATCAACCACATTCAAGGCATTGAGCGCTTTTTGTTTTTTGGCCAGCGCTTTCACAACGGCATGCGACTTACTTCCTGCAATGGATTGAATATTCACATACATGGGATGTAAGGCAAAAGCGGATATCGCCGCATAGGGATAGGAGTCATTCCACGTGTGCGTGGCGGTTGTGTCATTGACCGGCAACAACTGAATAAGTTTCAGCTGTACACTTTTCGCCCAATCGGCCAGCAATTTGATATCATTGAATTCACCTACGCCAAAACTATTTTCCGTCCGCAGACTGAATACCGGAATGGCAATACCGGCTGCGCGCCAGGTATCATTGGGCAGTTGGGCAAAACCATCCTGCAGAATCGTAATCTTTTTCTTGCCGGTACCGTCATATAACATGCGGTTATTCCCACTTTCATAAGCTAGGATTTCTTTTGTATCCACATCATATACGCCATATTTATACGCGATCGGAAAACTTTCTTTTCCCAGTTGAACAGGAGCCACCCACCAGTTTCCTTCCTGGACCATGAATACCGGTGACTGCTTGCCCCAGTTACCCAGGACATCATTGCTGCCCACGAGACAAAGCACCTGATTGGCCTTCAGCAGTGGTGCCTTCACTTTAAACAAATGGGTGGTTTGCTTCGTGAATTTTACCGGCTCATATTCGCGATGCGGTAATAATACTTCGGTAAAAGGTTGTGTATAGAAAACATTTTCATATTCGCCCGCATGATTCCATGTATCGATAAACGTGACCTCATCGGCCGGATATTTTTTGAGATCCAGCATACGGTCATTGCCCCATTCAGCCACTTCTCCCTCGCTGGTCTGTAAAAGATAATAGTACTGAATAAACGGTGTAGTTGTTGTATCAATATCAATGGTTACACTCCAGTAATCATCATTGAGATATTGCATGGCCACCACCGAACCCCTCTCAAAATCTCCCAGCTCTTTACAATTGCCTGAAATAAAAAGAGACTGTCCGTACACGGTGTGAAAGCGTAAATAAAAATGAATCTTCATGATACAATGTTGAATAACTTATTATTAATTCTTAATTATTAATTACTAATTAACCTAAAGGGTCAGCAAATTACTTAAAAAAATCATGACATTCTAAATACGATTATTAGTATGGGGTGTCCTGGTATCATGGTGTCGTGGTGTCGTGGTGTCGATCAAATAGTAATTATTAATTATTCATTACTAATTACTAATTATATTTTCTTCGGTAATTTACAGATCAAATCACCGCTGTTGTCAAGCTTAAAACCATCCGCTTCCTTTGTGTACACCGAACAGAATCGGGTGGAACTGATTTCGGGTGGCGCTCCCTATTTTCAACGCTTACTGGAGATGATTGGCCGGGCCGAAGAAGTGATCCACTTTCAAACCTATATCTATGATGCGGATGAAACAGGCATGAAAGTTACCAACGCACTTTGTGAAGCGGCTACCAGAGGGGTGAAAGTCTATCTGTTTCTGGATGGTTATTCTTCGAAAGACTTAAGTCATGATTTCCGAAAAGAAACACGTGAAAAAGGCGTTCAGCTGAGATGGTTCCAGCCCTTACTGAAGAGCAAGTATTTTTATTTCGGGAGAAGATTGCATCATAAAGTTGTGGTGATCGATGGTAAGGAAGGTCTGGTCGGAGGCATCAATATCAGCAACCGCTATAATGATCTGCCGGATAAGCCCGCCTGGCTCGACTGGGCGCTGTGGGTACAGGGAGATACGGCCATTCAGCTGGAGCAATTATGCATCCGGATGTGGAATAAATCATTATACCGGCGATCCTCTATGCTTCCGATCAAAGAGCGCACATTAAATCATACAACAGAAGCACCCTGCTATGTCCGCGTACGACGCAACGACTGGGTGGCCGGCAAAGTAGAGATTACTCGAAGCTATCTCGAAATGCTGCACCGCGCCAATGACGAGATCATTATCATGTCGAGTTATTTTTTACCCGGTCGTTTGATACGAACAGCCCTTGCCAAAGCTATCCGAAGAGGCGTGAAAGTAAAACTAATCATATCGGGCATATCGGATGTAGATCTCGCCAAAGCAGCAGAAAAATACTGGTATCCCTGGCTGCTGCGAAACAATATCCGCATCTATGAGTATCTGCCCCGTGTACTTCATGGTAAATTATCCTGCTACGACCGCAAATGGGTAACCATCGGTTCATACAATGTCAATAACATCAGTGCCTATGCCAGTATTGAATTAAATCTGGATGTCCTGAATAATGAATTTGCCGAAAAAACAACGGAAGAATTAAACCGGATCATTCGTGAAGAGTGCAATGAAATAACGCCGGAAAGATTTGTGAGAAAAACGCACTGGCCCGCTAAATTCTGGTATTGGCTGAGTTATGAGATCTACCGGCTGACGGTGTATCTGTTTACATTTTATTTCAGGCAGAAAGAAAAAGAATGAAAAAAAAATGTTGTCTGTTGTAGGTTGATAGTAGAAATTATAAATAGAAACTATCCCCCCCTGGGAGAGTTTATCCCGCCTGAGGCGGGAGGGTGAAGGGGGAGGAAAATAATTTATTTTAAAATCAACTGCCCCCAAACTTCTTCTTTACCCAAGCCGCAAATCGTTCAGAAACATTCGCGACTACCGACTGGACTCCCTCCTGTACCTTCTCATTTTTCCAGACCGATTCGAGGATGGTCCACTTGACTGATTTTCCGGCCGCATACCGAAAAGCAGACCCGGCAATCAAAGAGGGAAAATTTGACTTAAGATATTTATAATTATCGCCGATTTTATCTCCAATTCGCCTGGACTCAAGTTCAAGACGGTATATCTCCCGCTCAAGCGATGTCATATTACGGATGGGTTTTTTAATTTTCATCGCGATATTTTTCTGTTGATTCCTCCGTAGCATCTTCATCACGCGTCATAGCCTGAATAAAGATTCGTATCAGCGGATGTATAAATAATTGTCTTCGGAATATCGTCAGTAAAAAAATCACAAAAACAAGGGATAAGGTAGCCAAACCAAATCCTGACACAAAACTTCCCGTCATTTCAGAAAACCAAAATCCTAAAACCAGTCCGATGAAAATGAATAAAAGGAAAATAAAAAAAGCAGAAATAATGAGCCATGCCAGCGTTCCTAATACAGAGGAAACCGTGCGGGTAGCTTTTAACTTATAGACCGTTGTTTTTGTCTCAATGTATTCTTTGACCAGCGATACATTCTCATCAAAAAACTCCTGAATATTTTTCGGTTGGCTCATAACGTAAATATCAGGAATAATATTGAATTAACGCAATGTGATCAAAACCCGAAAGAAACCCATCCTCTGTAAAGGCCACATCGCCGCCGTTTTGCAAGACCATTTCAATGACATCATCCACTACATCATTGGAACTGTGAAAGTCATTCTGGGCAACAGTTGGTTTATAAACGATCTTCCCTGCCGATACATGTTCGCCTGCTGCCACATAATTTCTTTCCACTACCAGCAATCGTCCCTTTTTATCATAAGCTGTCTTCCATACATCCTGAATACCGACTGATAATTTTTTCTGATTAGCCGCATCTTCTATCTGTCTCAGTAATCCCTGCTGCTGCTGACGTTTCCATTGATCATAGACGGGCTGCAACGATTCCATCAGCTCAGATATCGTTGATTCTTCAAAATTTCCCTCCACAATACCCTGAATATGCGAGGTGAGATGCGTCACTCTTTTGTATAAACCCAGAATGGTTTTGCTCCCCATTAAAAAAACGGGCAAATCATGTGTACGAAGTGTTTGCACCAGTTCCTTATCCATCTGACGAATGAATTTCTCCACCTGATTGGTTTTAAATACAACCGGATCAGTAAAATTAGAAACACGCTCTGTTTCATCATTCCAGTAAGCATCCACTGAATTAGGTGATTCCAGTTTTACCGGCATCAGCTGCTGACCGGTATGCATGAACAGCTTGCAACGTTCACTGCTGAGTACAAAGAGTAAAAAATGTTTTTCCTCTTTCCGGTTAAATAACAGATCTCTGATCTCAAAGGATTCATCAACGATGATGCGCTCGGGCACATCGGTATCTAAAAAATAAATGTTTGCAAAAAGTGGTGAAGCATACAAGGCAAGTCCTTTCTTTCCCGCAGGAAAGGTCGTCTCACCGATCAGCTTATTGATCTTTTGAATGATCGTTTCCGTGATCTCCTCGGAATACTGATCCTTCAGCAACCGCTCCACTCTATCCGTTGCAAACTTGATGTCTTTATGGGCTTCAGCATCCAGTCCGATTTTGGGTTTGATGGGAAGAATAACTGAAACAGCCGGGCGGTAATGAGGCACCGACATTACTTCTTTTATTTCGGGGAAACCATTTGTTTTCATACTATCAAATTATTTGTATGCAAACAAACACCGAAAAGGGAAGATCAAAGATGATGGATGTCATTCAAGTTCTTGAACGTCATCATGCTTCAGAAGGCTCATCACGGAAAACACGTTGTAGTTTAAGTGTACTGATGGGGGCAACGATTAACGGGAATTTCTCTACCGCAACATTGCTCTGGTCCAGACCAAATCCGCGCTCTTCACTCAAGCCGGCTTTTTTGATGAGGAAATACAGACGCATGAGTACGCGCTCGAAGAAAGGAAGTTCATTATCCTGACTGAGAAATTTCTCCATGACGATAAACTGAAAATCGCCCACGACATTATTGCGTTGCAGACTTTCATAGCGGCTGGTGATATTCACTTCCTTATTGGCCACCATATCTTCCACTACTTTGCGGAACATCAGGTTGATGCGGGGCTGCATGCGGAAGCCGAGCCTGAATTCAACGCGTATCACTTCATTGGGGATGATGGTATATACTTCATATTCGCAGGTGTAGGGATCATCAAGTGTTTCAACATGAACAAACCAATATATATCCGCACGCTTTGGTTTACGGTTCAGAATGGAATATATGATCTTATGCTCGATCTCATTGGGATTATTGGCGCCCGTGAGATAAACCAGGTGGGTGGAGTATTTATTCACCGTGAGATCATTGCTTAATTCCTGTAACAAAGGCAGATAATGTTCAAGCCGTACAAATTCCACAAATCGTTGCTTGATCTTACGGGCACGGAACCACACATACATCACCACAAACATCACAGCACCGATGATTAGCGTAATATACCCGCCATGCATGAACTTATCCAGTAAAGCCACGAGGTATGCAAATTCAATGATGAGATAACCTATCAGGAAAATATAAATCAGCGCCGGTTTAACACGATGCATCACCAGATAGTTGGCAAAAAGAATGGTGGTCATGATCATGGTCACAATAATGGCCAGACCATAAGCCGCCTCCATCTTCGATGATTCGCGGAAATAAAGCACCACAAACACGCAACCTGCAAACATGAATGTATTCATGAACGGAATGAATAACTGTCCGCGCTCTTCGGAAGGATAATTGATTTTTAATCGTGGCCAAAGGGTCAGTCGCATGGCCTCACTGATCAATGTAAATGCACCGGCAATCATGGCCTGACTGGCAATGATGGCAGCAGCGGTGGCAATAATCACTCCGGGAATGATAAACCAGTCGGGCATAAGATCATAAAAAGCATGTACGCCTAATTCGGCCTTAAAGGCAGGAGTTATCTGAATGCCTCTATACTGAGATAACAAAGAAGCTCCCTGACCAAAATAATTGATCATCAGTGCCACTTTCACAAAACCCCATGATACACGGATATTGCCGCGACCGCAATGCCCAAGATCGCTGTAAAGTGCTTCAGCACCGGTAGTGCATAGAAACACTGCTCCCAATAGCCAGAACCCGCTCGGATAATTCCTGAGAAAATCGACGGCATAGTACGGATTAACAGCTTTCAGAATGGAGATATCGTCAAAAATGTGAATAGCGCCTAAAATGGCCAGCATGGAAAACCAGACAAACATGATAGGACCAAACCACACCCCGATAGAGCCTGTACCGAATTGCTGTGCGAAGAAAAACAAGGTTAGAATACCTAATACAATAGCCACGATTGTATTCGTCGGCATATCACGTAACTGTGGCAACACTTTGAGACCTTCTACGGCTGACGTGATGGAAATGGGTGGAGTAATAATTCCATCGGCTAACAGCGAAGCGCCGCCAATCATGGCCGGTATGACCAGCCATTTTTTTCTTCTCCTTACCAAGGCATATAAGGCAAATGTCCCGCCCTCCCCTTTATTATCTGCCCTCAACACCATCGTCACATATTTGATGGTTGTCTGGAGAGTCAACGTCCATAAGATCAGCGAAAGCGTTCCAATGATCAGCATATCATCAACGACTCTGTTGCCGATGATCGCATTATATACGTACAATGGAGAAGTACCGATATCTCCGTAAATAATTCCAAGCGCAATAAGTAAGCCGGCCGGCGTTACTTTAGATGTATGCTTACCCACAAATAAGATTTAAGAAACAAAACATAAGACAGTGTCCAAAATGGCGGACCAAAGGTAGAGGAATGGATTAAAATCTCATAATAATTAGTAATGAATAATTAATAATTAGTACTTGAATTCAATTAATCTGATGCGTTGACACCATGATACCTCGACACCATGATACCATCTGCCTTCAACTTTTTTTATGACACCACAGCAAACTCCCGTCCCCATAACTCAGGAACCTATATTCATTATCTAGAGCAAACTGATACACTTTACGCCAGTCATCCCCGATACAGGCTGACACCAGTAACAGTAAGGTCGAACTAGGTTGATGAAAATTCGTCAGAATGGCATCAGCCATCCGGATCTCATAGCCCGGAGCGATCAATAACTGTGTTGTACAGGTAAGGGTTGTACATCCTTCCTTTTTCATCCGGTCCATCAAAGCAGACAACGCTTTCGTCTGATCGATGCCCTCTGATGGTATTTCATACGGATCCCATTGCAGGATCTCCAGCGACTTTAAACCGGCATCCGGTCTTTGAATGGCCTTTACGCCCATCCAGAACAACGTTTCCAGCGTACGAAGGGAAGTTGTACCCACAGCGATCAGATCCTTTTCTCTTTTTTCAATCAAGCTTTCCAGAAAAGCCAAGTCCACATGAATCCACTCTTTATGCATGTCATGACCCGACATGGTTTCGGATTTGACCGGCAGAAAAGTACCGGCTCCTACATGCAACGTGAGATGAGCAATATCAATCCCTTTAGCAGAAAGTTCATTCAGTAATCGGTCGGTAAAATGCAGTCCGGCCGTAGGCGCAGCCACACTACCCCTCTGTGAAGCATAGACTGTCTGATAACGCAGAGCATCCGACTCTACGGCCTGCCGGTGCAGATAAGGTGGTAAAGGCACATAACCCGCCACCGACATGATATCGCTGAAGGTCAGCGTATCATCATCCCAGGAAAATGCAATTTCGATCACAGAACCTTTACGTTCCGATATGCGAGCCTCCAGCCGAACAGACCGGTCTTTGACCTGTAGTTGTATGCTCAACACCGGCTCTTTCCATTTGGAAATCCCTCCTACCATACAATGCCAGCGAACATTTCCTTTTGCATTTAATCCCTCCTCGATCGGCTGATGTTCCGATGGCTCCAGACAAAATACCTCAATGATGCTGCCGGTAGCTTTTGTAAAAAGAAAACGGGCTTCCACCACTTTGGTATTGTTCATAACCAATAATGAGTTCTTCTTTAAATAAAAAGGCAGATCTCTGTATATGGCTGATGTAATGGCACCCCGTTCATATACGAGCAGTTTACTCGCATCCCGCTCTTCCAACGGAAATAATGCAATTCGATCCTCCGGAAGTTCATAACGAAAATCGTCAATACGTATATTTTTTACCTCCTGCATACAATACGATTAAAAATTAGTGGGGCATGGCAGATACCGGCGTTTCTTATCAGCATAACGCTGCACATAGATCAGGGACAATTCCATACCACCCTGACGGCGGGATGCCTGTGCAAGTCCCGATATATTGACATCATAGCTCAGTCCGAATCGAAAAGAGGAGACATCCATTCCTACATACGGTATAACGGCATCGCCTAAACGAAACCAGCCGCCTGCATATACATTGACCGGTTGTTCCTGATCTTGTTTCACTGTCTTTCCCAACGTACCTCCGGCGATTACTTCAGTCGCGCCGTTTTGCATTTGCCAGTTGCCGCTCAGGTATAAGGTCGTCCCGGCCCCTACCGGAAAATATCCACCTCCATGAACAGTGAAGCGTTCTTTCGACTGAAACCCGTTTCCCTGAAAACTTTTTTCAGGACGGTTGACATGATACACGGAAACGCCGGCATAAAACTGATCATCGTCTGTAATCGATCCGCTGTAAAGAATCCCTGCATTCAGACTGAAATAATTGAGATTGATATTCTGATTGCCGGATAGCAATTCTGCCGTATTACCGGTAAACCCCAACGACGTGAGCTGATCTTCAAAGATCAGCTTAGCCGGATTGAGATTGCGCTGCGCAAAAGTTCCGCTGAGTCCGACACCCAGATGATGATAACCAATCTCATCCAGTCCTTTATGATACGCCAGAGAGGCTGTATAATAACTGTTCTTCATCACGCCGTTGCCATTCTCATCATACATCCCCATAAAACCCATGCCAAACTGATCATTCAGAGGAATTTGTCGGGACAACAACTGAAAATCGGCTGAAACCGTACCGGTGCGAAATGCATTGAAAATGGTTGGCCACTGATTGCGATAATTACCGGCCACACGAACCATGCCATCAAATTTTCCGGTCAGTGCCGGATTTAATGTAAGCGGCGATGCAAAAAACTGTGAGAAGTTCGGATCCTGTGCCCCGACATGATAAGACAGCATGAAAACAAATAACCCAAATATTGTTTGTCGCATGATATCTTACTAACGCCTGAAATGGTATTCAGTTGAATGAATAAAAATATTATTGCTGAATCTTCGCACCATAAGCCAGATCTCCGGCATCACCCAGGCCCGGTACGATATAACTTTTCGCGGTGAGCTCCTCATCAATGACTCCGCACCATATCTTCACTTTAGGTTCATTGCGATGCACATATTCGATGCCGACGGAACAGGCAATGGCACACACAATATGAATCTCAGATGGAATTCCTTCATCTCTCATATGCTGAATAGTCTTCACCAACGAACTTCCCGTTGCCAGCATAGGGTCAGCCAGAATGAGTACGCGGTTTTCAAGATTGGGACAGCTCACATATTCCAGACTGATCTCAAAGCTTCCATCGCGATGATGCTTTCTGTATGCGGAGATAAATGCATTATCGGCCTGATCAAAATAATTCAATAACCCTTGATGCATCGGAACACCCGCTCTCAGGATCGTTCCCAATACCGGCTGCTGTGCCAGCACTTTGACGATGGCTGTACCCAGCGGTGTGGTGATTTCTTTTTCTTTCCACTCCATCGACTTACTGATCTCATAGGCGGCTACCTCACCGATACGCTCCAGATTTCTGCGGAAACGCATACGATCCGTTTGGATCTGTGTATCTCTCAACTCTCCTACCCAGTTGCTGACCAATGAATGATGCTCGCTTAAATTGATGACCATAAAGAATGAATTATCTTTGAAACGTAATTATCACAAAACTAATTGAAACATCCCCTCTTACCATAAATTATTTTAAGAGAGAGGGGTAATAATATCAATATGACCTACAGAGCAATCGGACTAATGAGTGGCAGTTCGCTGGATGGCGTGGATCTGGTTTTTGCATCCTTTGAGTCAAAGGGATCTGCGTGGACCTATGCCATTCTGGCAAGCGAATGTGTGTCCTATGATTCCAACTGGAAAAAGAGATTGAGTGAATCCGGTCAATTATCCGCCTTTGATTATTTAAAGCTTCATGCCGATTATGGCAAATACCTTGGTCAGCTGATAAAAAGTTTTATGGAGGCATATGGACTGGACTATAAAGTACAGCTGATTGCCGCACACGGACATACTGTTTTTCATGAACCGCAAAAGGGGTTTACGCATCAACTGGGAGCTGGTTCCGACATGGCTGCCATCACCGGTATTCCCGTCATCACGGATCTGCGCTCCATGGATATTGCCTTCGGCGGGCAAGGAGCTCCGCTGGTTCCACTGGGTGAGAAAAAACTATTTTCAGATCATAGCTTTTTTTTAAATATCGGCGGTATTGCAAATGTATCCGTACACGCCGATAAGGTCATTGGATTTGATGTTTGTCCGGCCAACCGGATTTTAAATATGCTGGCCGAAAAAACCGGAAAAGAATATGATGACAAAGGCGCGATAGCCAAGAGCGGAAAAGTAAATACTTCATTACTCAATGATTTAAATGCCCTGCCCTATTATCAGCAATCCTATCCCAAATCATTATCGAATCAGTTTGGCTCAGATAGCATCATACCTGTACTGTCTGCCTGCACGGATAGTGTACCCGACTTGTTATGTACCTACACGGAACATATAGCCATACAGCTAAGCCGGGCTTTGCAGCCATTTCTGGGATCAGCTGATTCTGAAAACCAACAACTCATGATCACCGGAGGCGGGGCTTTCAATGATTATTTGATCGAGCGCATACAGTATTACCTGCCTTCACTCCCTGTTTATTTGCCCGAAAAAGAGGTTATTCAGTATAAAGAAGCATTAATTATGGCTTTTCTGGGTGTTCTCCGCTGGAGAGAAGAACCCACCATACTTAGCAGTGTAACCGGAGCGAATCAGGAAAGTATTGGCGGGGCGGTGTGGAGTGGGCATTTGTGATGAACCCATTCGTTGTATCTTCATATAAAATAGAGTCGGTCGTATGAAAATCGGAATAGTTTGTTACCCTACATTCGGAGGAAGCGGTGTGATGGCAACGGAGCTGGGCAAAGCGCTGGCAGAGAAAGGTCACATGGTTCATTTTATTACCTATCAGCAGCCGGTACGCTTGAGTGGTTTTTATACCAACATATTTTTTCATGAAGTACGTATTCCGCATTATCCGCTGTTTGATTATCCGCCGTATGAAACAACGCTGGCGAGTACGATGGTCGATGTTGTCATGAACAATCAGCTCGATCTGTTACACGTACACTATGCCATTCCGCATGCATCAGCCGCCTTCATGGCCAAACAAATTTTAAAGAAGAAAGGGAAAAATATTCCGGTGATCACTACGCTTCACGGAACGGATATTACACTCGTAGGAAAAGATAAAACCTTTGAGCCGGTTGTCACTTTTTCTATCAATGAAAGTGATGCCATCACCGCCGTATCACAGAATCTGCAGAAGGAAACCTATCATAATTTCAACATTGAAAAAGAGATACAGGTCATCTACAATTTTGTGGATATCAAACGCTTCAGCAAAAAACCACTGGATGCATTTAAAAAAGTGATCGCTCCCAACGGAGAACGCATCATCACGCATGCGTCCAACTTCAGAAAAGTAAAACGTATCCATGATGTGATTGACGTCTTTCATAAGATCCATGACAAAGTTCCGGCGCGCTTACTCATGGTGGGTGATGGTCCTGAACGACCTGAAGCAGAGGAGCAATGCCGACGACTCCATTTGTGCGATGACATCCGTTTCTTAGGCAAGCAGCATGAAATGGAAGAGATACTGGCCATTTCCGATTTGTTTTTATTGCCTTCAGAATATGAAAGCTTCGGACTTTCCGCTCTGGAAGCGATGGCATCGGGTGTGCCTGTATTATCCAGCAATGCCGGTGGTTTACCGGAGATCAATCTGCATGGCGTAACCGGTTATATGACGGAAGTAGGCGATATACAAAGTATGGCCAACTGGGCAACAGATTTATTTGTAGATGAAGAAAAGCTGAATGAGTTTAAAACGAATGCCCGCAAGCATGCGCAGCAGTTTGACATTGTCAATATTGTACCGGAATACGAAGCGCTGTATAAAAGATTTGTAAATGAATGATTAATATTCATTATAAAATTGACCTCCCCCTTCACCTCCTCGCAGAGGGGGACATGACACCATGACAACCCGACAACAGTCCCGAATGCTTTCGGGGCGGACAACTTATATCTTGGTTTTGATTTTTGAGTTTTGACTTAATGCATTCATCTCCCCCTCAACCAACTCTGCGGATTCTGCATTTGTGATTCTCGCGTAAGAATAAAATCAAGCTGACCTTCGCCTTCAAGATTTTCTCCCACACGTCCAATTGACTGACCAATTTTTACCGTTTGACCTTTGGATACCTGAGTTGAATTCAGATTACTGTATGTTGTAAAATATTTTCCATGTTTCAGCATCACAGCACTCATCCCTCCCACATCAAATATACTCACGACCTCTCCTTCAAAAACAGCTTTTACAACTGTGCCAACCGGAGCGGCTATGGTAATAAAATCCTGACTGCCTTTGATATTAGTGCCCGGCACGGTGTATGTACCAAAAGGGATCGAGATATAACCGTTATCTACCGGAAAAGGAAGTTTTCCTTTATTACTTTCAAAACTGTTGCCTAATGCCAGATCCTCTTTGTTATACTCCAGATAACTTTCCTGTTTTTTTACAGGCTCCTCTTTTTTAATAACCGGTTTTTCTTTTTCGGCAGTTGGTTTGGTTTTTTCCCTGGCAGCCATTTCTTTTTCTTCTCTGACTTTTCTTTCGCGTTCTTCTTTTGCTTTACGTTCTGCTTCTTTTTTCGCCAGTTCAATTTCCCGTTTAACAACGGCTTTGATAGCCGCCTCTAATTCATTCGCCTGCTTGCGCTTGGCCGCAATGATCTTATTAACCTCCTTCTCCCTTGATTTTAATTTCTTGACAATATGATCCTGTTCGTTACGGTCTTTTTCCAGCTCAGTCTTCTCTTTGGTTTCATCTTCCAGTACAATGGTTTTTTCTTTTCTGTTTTCTCTGAGCTGATTGATCTTGTCGCGGTAAAGTGTTTCTGTCTTCGCGATCGCTTCCGCCTGATGTGTCCGGAAACTTCGGTAAGCTCTCATGTACGCCACCCTGCGGATCGCATCATTGAAATTGGATGCTGAGAAAAGAAAGTTCAGAAAATCGTAGTTGCTTCTGTTCTTGTAGGAGTACACTACATTCTGTGCGTAGTTCATTTTGAGTGTATCCAGATCTTTGCGCAAACGGAGCATTTCACGGTATGAATAATCAATGTCTTTATTGATTACGCGCACCTGACGATTGATATTTTCAATCACCTGATTACGCAAACGTATTTTATTTTGGATGAGGGCAAGTTGGCCCAGACTTTCTTTACGATTCTTTTTGATCTCTTCAAACTGTCGGTTGAGTTGTTCGATCTCCTGCAAGGTTTGTCTCTTCTTTTTCTCCAGCTCCGCCTTCTCCTGATTCTGGGCGAAACAGGAAAGAGATAATAAAACGAAAAGAAAAATGGAGGTTATACGCATGATACCGGGTTGAACTTTGCAAATGTAAGCATTCATCATATTCATGCATTGATGATTCCGTAACGGGATTCTAATTAAGGAATTTTTTTGAACTTTTTCGGTATGGTAAACGGAAAACTGAGCAGCTCATCAAAATGATATTCCTTGAATTTCATTTGCACATTGAAGATGTCTTTATGCGAAATAAAGATCTCACGCAGCGTAGAAAAGGCAAATCCGTTCTTCCATTCATACTCTTTGTAAAAGAGATCGGCTCGTCGGTTAAGCAACGGATCTGTATCATCCAGACGTGACTTATCAATACAAAAGGAAGGACTGACATGAAGGCTGTTTTTGAGTGAACCATTCTGACTGAACAAAATAAACTCGGCCGGCTTCGCCGCATAGGAGTTCACATTCAAAGCATCAAACATAACCGCTTCTCCCAATAATATTTTCTGAAGATCCGCAAAAGAAAACGGAATCTGACTGATCTCCTGCAATGAATTCAGCGGCCTCACCTGAATGGTTTTGGCCAGTTTATCCAGCACTTTAATGGTGTCCGGCGTGATCAGCATACGGATGCCTTCAATACCCAGATCATTGGCAAGCGACAACCAGATCAGGCTGTCTTTTTTCAATCGAACATAGGCCAGAAAATCCGGCTGCTTCCCGTTTCGGTTAGCATAAACCACTTTCATTTTGGCAGAAAAAGAAGCATAAGGTGTTTGACGTGCCCGCATGCTGTCTACCAGCCCTCCGATAAACTGCAAAGTATCAGCCAAAGAAGGAACATGGGTCACCGGAACAGACAGCGTATCTTTTTTCGTAATCGCCTGACCAATATTTTTGGTCGATCGACAAGCCGACAAGATATACATACTCAGCAAAATCATTCCAAGCAATTTCAAATACTTCATCTGTTTGATATTAATGATCACTAGAATTAGTAATTAAACCTTCCCCGTACTCCCAAACCCACCTTCATTGCGTTCCGTTGACATCAGCTGAGTAGTTTCCATCCAGCTTATCTTCTCCACTTTCTGTATCACCATCTGAGCAATGCGATCCCCGTCCTGAATGACCTGTTCCTCCTGACTCAGGTTAATCAGGATGACTTTGATCTCGCCTCTGTAATCGGCATCAATTGTACCGGGAGTATTCAGACAGGTTATACCTTGTTTGATGGCCAGTCCGCTTCTCGGACGAATCTGTGCTTCATATCCCTCGGGCAGTTCGATGAATAATCCCGTGGGAATGAGCGTTCTTTCCATTGGCTTTAAGGTAACCGCCTGATTCAGATATGCCCGCAGATCCATTCCGCTCGAACCGGAAGTAGCATAGTGCGGAAGGGGATGATGGGACTGATTGATGATATTGACCTGCATATTATTATTTTTCCAGCAAGACCGTAGCGTACGCATAAAGCCCTTCCTCTCTCCCTGCAAAACCCATTTTTTCTGTTGTGGTAGCCTTAATGGATACATCATCAACTGTGATATCGAGTATATCTGCAATCACTTTCTGCATCATAGGGATGTAGGGTTTTATCTTGGGTGCTTCCAGGCAAAGTGTGGAGTCGAGATTCACAACGCGATATCCTTTATCCAGTATTTTTTCAAATGATTGCTGTAATAATATTTTACTGTCGATATTATGAAATGCCGGATCATTATTCGGGAAATGCACACCGATATCGCCCAGTGCAAGCGCTCCGAGCATGGCATCACAAATGGCATGCAGCAATACATCCGCATCACTGTGACCCAATGCTCCTTTATGATGCGGAATGTCCACGCCACCGATCATGAGCTTACGCCCTTCTGCCAGCTGATGGAAATCCACCCCCATACCAATACGTAAAGACATACACCGAAATTTAGGAGCGAAGGTAATCCCTTTTTAATTCACCGATTAGGGCGTTTCACTCACCGTCTCTTTACTGCCGCTCAGATCAAAGATGATCCCGAAACGAGTGGTGTTGCTGAGCGGATTCTGATTGACACCTTGTCCGGAAGGAATGAGATAAGAGAAGTTAAAGGTAGTTCTGTTATATACAACACCTACTCCGGCTGAAAAGAACCGACGGTTCCCTTTAAATTTATTTTCATAAAAATAGCCGGCTCTTACAAAGAACATATCATTATAGGCATATTCTCCTCCTGTGGAAATCTGAAACTCCTGCAATTCCTCTCCAAAACCATTTGACGCATCACTAAACGACGAAAACCAGCTGCTGACTACACTTTGTTTTCGATAATTATTAATTGCATCTGGATCTCTGTTTCCAGGAAACGTTGGCACCATCAATTTATTCACATCAAGACCAAAACTTAATTTACTGTTTTCATCCAGCACAGCGTGATACATGGCACCCAAACCCAGATTGGCGGGGATAAAATCCCCGGCCTCGGCCGTTTGTGTATAGTTAATTTTACTACCCAGATTACTTATAACGACTCCGGCCGTCAACCCTCTCCCGGCCTCATTCAATCCATTATAATACATAGAAATGTCGCCTGCAACTGCAGTACCAGGCTTATACTGTGCTGTATTACCTGGATTATTCCCTGCAAGATTTGAATAGATAAACCGAAGACCTATGCCCACCCCCAGTTTCTGGCTCAATGCCCGGCTGTAAGCCGCATCCAGCGACCACTCTCTGGGTCTAGCCTGATTCAGATTATTGCCTGAAAAATCCGTGAATTGAATCGTGCCCAGATTGAAATATCTCAACGAAGCGGATATGGCCTGATCCTCGGCAAATTTGTAATAACCGGCAGCCGTAACCAGATATACATCATTCAATCCAAGGCTTCTCAACCAAGGAGTATAAGTGATCCCCAGAGCAGATTTTTTTTCAGCGAAAGCGATCTTTGAAGCATTCCAAAAAGATGCATTGGCATCCGGTGCAGTGGCGATGCCCAGATCACCCATAGCGCCGGAACGGGCATCCGGTGAAATACGCAACATAGGAACGGCTGTGGTAACTACACTAATACTATCTGTCTGTGAAAATGTTTCTTGCGCAGCAAGAAGAATGACTACAAGCGATACGATATTTCTCATCATTGATATAAGATTTTGGTTTACAATTTTACAAAAGAACTAATTTTTGTCGAGCGGACTGCTTTTTACCCTGACTATCTTTAATGTCCACCTGATAAATATAAACACCCCGACCCACTTTTCTTCCAAAGTGATCGGTTCCATCCCACTCCAGTTCAAAAGAACGATTCCCCTTTGAATTTATTGTTTGGCTTATTTTTTTCACCAATTGACCGGATACGGTAAATATCTGTATGGTTGCCTGCAACTGATCGCCGGGTCTGTTATGTTCAAACATAAAGCGGGTACTGGTGGTAAACGGATTAGGATAATTATACACATTGGCCAGCGTAAGCTCCCGGTCTTTGACCACATTAAATTCAAGCCGGTAAGTGCTGCTGTTATTCAGCACATCCCACACTTTAATGGTGAGAAAATGAAATCCTTCTTCCATGGCGGGTAACTGAAACCGAACGGAGCCACGCTGAAAACTACCTTCATCCGCCACATAAAAATCATTCATTACATAAAACTGATTGGGCTGATCATCAATCATCGCTGTGATATCATGTCCAATACCCGCCCCTGCACTGTTGATACCGCTGGAATCAAATAACTGCAGGATCAGCAATGGGGTTTGATTGACGATCCCTCCATTCACAAAATTTTGATCATTGAGAAAAGCACGGATCTGCGGACCCGTCTGATCTGTCAACGGATTTGTACTTACGCCGCCAATAGTGAGTTGCTGCTCATTAGCACCGGCACTTCGTTTACCATCCCAGGCATAATAACTCACCAGCCCTTTCCCAAAACTATAGTTGATATCTTTCGGCACAATGAAGGAATAACTGAATTCCCCATTAACAGCCCTTGTTTTGCCTTTGAAAATGATATTGTTTTGTACACTAAACTCTGCCACCCGGCTGTCCGGATCATTTTTACGGGTGGATAAGCGCTGGCTCTTATCATAGATAACCGGATATACCTCACCATTAAAATCCGTCAGCTTGTTGCCCGACACATCCGTCACTTCGCCTTTGATCTCATATTGATTGAGGGCCTTTAAGGTGTCTTCCGTTATGGGTTTGCCGTTCACTGAAACCGTGCGAACTTTTTGATCAGGAAATCCAAGGCGCATGGCCGGATCGCCGAGTAAAGTAAATTTTCGATTGTTGACCGGATCGTTGCTCGTGAGATTTTTGGTGCGGCGAATGGCTTCACCTAAAGTCAGGTACTTACCGTCCGGCTCTGGCTGTAAAGCCGCTCTGAAAAAATTATTATTGATGATGCGGTTACTGAACGCAAAGACCACCCGGGTAGTCGTCATCAAGGCAATGGCGCCGGTGCGTGGCCTTAACAGTAAATTTTCACCAAGTGAATTGATCTGCGGATTATCATACGGTGCAAAATCGCAGGTAGCCGTTACAAAAAGCGGAAGCTTGTTTGAATTGTCCCAGGAATTAACCATGTCATTATCCAGGATGACTTCTTCTGCCAGACGACGAAAACCACCATGACCACTGTAATTCCAGATCATCGTGCCCGAGAGGATACGGTTATTCACAGCCAGCGTCGCTTCGGGATAACGACTTCCACCGCTGCCGCTTTGCTGACGATACGCATCAAGATAAATTTTCTGAGGAATCCTGTTGGTAGTGGACTGAATCAAACGGGCATGCTCTTCCGCATCATCAAAATGCAGATTGTTATCCTGATCATCTGCCACCAGCGTGATCTCATTTCGCCAGAAACCATAGGAAGATGTTTCATGATAGCGAATGATTTTATCCACCGTAGAGGTTGCTTCTTCCGGTGTTTTCGCTGGTATGCGACCGATGCCGATATCGAGGGTAGAGGACTGATTGAGATTGATATCTTCCGATGGTTCGAGATATCCAAAAAAATCATCCGATGTATAGGTCTCCAGGGGTTCGAGGGAACGGACACTTTCATAGACCGGTACAAAATTGGTGTTGCCGGCTACCCGATCGAGGTAATCGTAGGACCCATCTCCAAATAGCAATAAATATTTAGGCGCAGACTGATTATTCGTTAATGCTTTTTGATGGAGATACCGCACAAAATTCCGGATAGCCGAAGGATCCTGTTTGCCTGATGAAAATTCATGATAGATCTGACCGGTAGTGACCACCACGGTATTCAGCTGCTGATTCGTCTGATGCCATTGTGCCAATCGTTGTGCCTGCGTCAAAAAATTCGGGTGCGTAACAATCAGATAATCTGTATTGGACAAAGCCCGTAAGGACTGATTGGGTACCATATTAACCGAACTGATCCGCAAATAATTCTGAGGGCGAAATGCGACCCATGTACACGAACCTCTCACCGAATCCAAAAATATCATTTCATTACCGGCCGGCGTGGTGATCATTCTTCTCGGACGAAGCGGATCAGAAATATTCCAGATGATGACAGATGGATCTGCATTGGCCAGACGAAAATCAGCTACCGCTCCCATTGAAGAAGGCGAGGCTTGATAAAAAAGAAGCTGATCGATACCGGAGAGATCTAGTTTTCTTTTGACAAATAATTCAAACCAGTTCAGCCAGCCTGTTCCGCCTACGCTGCCGGTATTGAATGCAAACTGGACATTGACCGCGGATTGAGAAATCGTCCAATTTGCCTGCGGGAAGGTCATATTGGCAATTGGCGCATACGGATCGTTAAAGACCGGTGAGATGCTCTGATTGAGTATAGTCTGCCCGTTGATCTGAACGCCAAAATTACTGGACGCTCCTACAGATCGTGCGGCCAGTGAAGTACGGAACAAAGCCTGAGTGCCGGAGATGATGTGAGGGAAATTAACGGCAAACTGATACACATTCTTCTTGCCGGGTGATAAAGAAAATTCTTCTCCAATCCATTCCTTACCGCTTTTTAGCAGATTATCCAGATCGGATTCATAGTGATAGCGATCCTCGAAATCCGTAACAGTAAATGAAGCATTCCCGGATGGCTGAAAGCCGTTGATACGCAGTCCGGTTCCTCCGATGGTGAGATAGTAAAAATTCTCCTTGGCGTATAAATGCTTTTGAAAAAGATGCCGACCGGCGGACGCATCATATTGCCAGGTGTCCGGTGCCTGACCATAAAAAAGAAAAAAATCCTGCTCATTAAAAATACCATCCCCTCCGTCTGCAACCAGAATGGCATTTTCGGTCAATCCATTAGGGACCGCTATCCCATTGGCCTCCGGGAGCATACCGCCACCATTGCCGTAAAGACGTATTGAGCTGGCATTCAGGCCATTTAAAGATATACCCCAGGACTTTAACTGTTGCCCGTCGATTCGGTACACTCCGGTCTTACTAACGGGCAACTGATACCAGCTGCCTTGTTCAAGCTGTGCAAGAACCGGACACAGGTAAATGATTCCTATTATTGTCAAAAAAAACCTCATAAATCAGGACAAAAATACTTTAAATTCGCAGCGCCTGTAAATATAGACCGAAGCGGCGTGTAAATATGACCCTAAAAATCTATATTTGTTCGCGATTTAACAATACAATATTTTAACCCATTGAACGTTTAAAACAAAAAGTTGAAAAACCATTTCTTTATGAAAAAGAATTTTCTGGTATTAACGCTTGCGATTCTGTTTTTAGCCAGTTGTAAGGAGCGGGCTGAAAAATCATCCAACACCGGCTGGAACTATAATGATCCCACCGGCAGCGGTTTCCGCGTATCTAAAGAAAAAGAACAGAAATCAGGTCCAGGTCTGGTATTTATTCAGGGAGGTACCTTCATGATGGGGGCCCGTGAAGAGGATGTGATGCGCGACTGGAACAATCTCCCCAAAAGGGTAACCGTACCATCCTTCTACATGGATGAAACGGAAGTTGCCAATGTCCACTACCGAGAGTATTTATTTTGGATGAACCGTGTGTTTCAGGATACCAGCATCACCAACCGGGCGCTTCCCGATACACTTTGCTGGAGAAGTGAGCTCGCCTATAATGAACCCTATGTAGAATATTATTTCCGTCACCCTTCCTATAACTTATATCCTGTAGTTGGCGTTACCTGGAAACAGGCATTTGATTACTGTCTGTGGAGAACGGATCGTGTCAACGAAAATATTTTATTCGAAAAAGGAATAACCAATAAAAAAGCTGAATTGCAAAAACAAATGCAGGGCGGTGGGCAGGAAAATTTCAACACGAAAGCTTATTTGCTGGGTGAATATCAGGCTACCCCCGGAAAAGAGATCAAACAATTCCGCGATCCTGTAAACAAACAAGTTCCTACGAACATCAGTTTTGAAGAAGGGATTATCCTTCCCGATTATCGTCTGCCGACTGAAGCCGAGTGGGAATATGCGGCATATGGTTTAATTGAGCAAAACCCCAACCCTAGAAAATCTGAAAATAAACGCGGGGAAGAATTACAGGCCAATTCACAATTGTATCCCTGGGCTCAGAACGTAAACGGACTGCGTGATGCCCAACAAGGTGCATGGCAGGGTAGTTTCCTGGCCAACTTCAAAAGAGGATCAGGTGACAACATGGGGGTTTCCGGTGGTCTGAATGACCGTTCCGCAATTCCCGGTCCGATAAAAGCATTTTATCCAAATGGCTTTGGTCTTTATAATATGGCGGGTAATGTAAGTGAGTGGGTGGCCGACGTGTACAGACCTTTAACCCCTACCGATGGAGATGACTTCAACTATTATCGCGGTAATAACTTCCAGCGTATGGATGTAAGCTCCGGAAAACCTGAGCGTGATTCCATGGGTCGAATCAAATACAGAGATGAAACCAATGACGAAGTTAAAAATCGCCGCAACTACCAGAAGGGATTTGCTGTCAACTATATGGATGGCGACTCTTTAAGCAGTGTAAATTACGGATATGGTCAAACGACGCTCGTGAGCGACAGAACGCATGTATATAAAGGCGGCAGCTGGAATGATCGGGCTTACTGGTTAAGTCCCGGAGCCAGAAGATATCTGGAAGATGATCAGGCCAGCTCAATGATCGGTTTCCGTTGTGCCATGGTTCGCTATGGAAGTCAGGAAGGGAATGGTTTGAAAACCGGAAACTGGTTTAAGCAAAGAAAACAAAACAGCAGAAAAAAATAAATGAAAGCTGCATGAATATTTAAAAGCCCTGAATTTTTCGGGGCTTTTTTTTGGTCATATTCATCAAACGCAAAGTATTTTTGATTCCATGAACATTGCCGTCTTATATCAAACTTATCTGAAGTATCCTGCCATTCAAACCGATTCCAGAAAAGTAAAAGAAGGAGATATTTTTTTCGCATTGAAGGGTGAGCATTTCAACGGGAATCTTTTTGCAGCCGAAGCACTCCGAAAAGGAGCAGCTGCCGTGGTGGTAGATGAACCGATCGGCATAGAAAGTGAAGCCGTATTCATGACAGACGATGTACTCAAAACGCTGCAGGATCTGGCCGGTTATCACCGCCGGCAATTCAAGATACCTTTCTTAGCTATCACAGGAAGTAACGGCAAAACCACCACGAAAGAATTGATTCATGCTGTTCTCTCAAGCCATTTTACCACCTATACTACAGAGGGTAATCTCAATAATCATATTGGTATCCCCCTCACCATTCTGAAAATCAAACTGGATGCGCAAATGGCCGTCATCGAAATGGGGGCTAATCATCAGAAAGAAATTGCAGGATACTGTACATACACCATGCCCACGCATGGCCTGATCACCAATATCGGGAAAGCGCATCTGGAAGGCTTCGGAGGGATTGAAGGCGTAAAAAAAGGGAAAGGAGAACTGTTTGATTTCTTAAGAGAAAAAAACGGCACCGTTTTTGTTTACAATGATCAGGAAGAACTTAGAGATTTAAGTAAAGGAATTCACAACCTCATCACCTACGGGACCAAACAGGCTGATATAACCGGTAAAACCATTCAGGCAGCACCGTTACTTTCTGTTCAGATTGATGCGGACAGCGAATTGAATACACTGCAAACACATTTGGTTGGTGATTATAATTGTCCGAATATTTTAGCCGCCGTAGCTGTTGGCAAATTTTTCCATGTTCCTTCGGAAAAAATCAAACATGCCATTGAATATTATATCCCCAACAACAGCCGTTCTCAACTGATTCATCTGGGTACGAATGAAGTGATACTGGATGCCTATAACGCCAATCCGTCGAGTATGACACTGGCTATCGGGAACTTTGCCAGGCAATCGCATCCGCAGAAGATATTAATGCTGGGATCTATGGCAGAACTGGGAGAAGAAAGCATGAAGGAACATCAGCAGATCATAGATCTGATGCAGTCTTTTAACTGGCAAGCTGTTA
>Ga0315906_10001063_pt1 | contig 41701 bp, 37 predicted proteins | sample LakEriMetagenome_4_FD_203526 | JGI IMG/M metagenome (GOLD analysis project Ga0315906, IMG submission 203526) | Freshwater fungal communities from buoy surface, Lake Erie, Ohio, United States - Buoy 2 MA122 | ecosystem: Environmental > Aquatic > Freshwater > Lake > Lake biofilm | place: USA...
CTTGGCATCAAGCGCTTCGGTGGACAAGAAGTTAACGCAGGCGAGATCTTGGTCCGTCAGCGCGGTACACACTTTCACCCAGGCAAGAACGTAGGACGCGGTAAGGACGACACACTCTTTGCACTTGCTGCAGGAGCTGTTGAATTCGGTCGCGCTCGCGGTCGTCGCGTAGTGAATGTAGTTCCGGTAGCGTAAAAAGGTTTCTCTTAAAAGAGCGGGCCGCATCCATGCGTGTCCGCTTTTTTATTGCTTGCAAAGTTAATTCACATTAGAAGAGTCAAAGTAGAAAGGGGGGAGGCGATGACAACATTTGTTGACCGCGTAACCCTTTTCGCAACGGCAGGAAATGGTGGAGACGGTTGCGTCTCTGTTAAGCGCGAAAAATTCAAACCACTCGGCGGTCCTGATGGTGGTAACGGTGGACGCGGAGGCGATGTCATCCTCGTCGTTGATTCCAGTGTTACAACACTTTTGGATTTCCATCACTCGCCACATCGCAAAGCAACTTCTGGTCACCAAGGTTATGGTGATCGTAAAGATGGTCACTATGGTGAAGATTTGATCTTGCCTGTTCCAAATGGCACTGTTGTCTACGATAAAGAGGGCAATCTTCTTGCAGATTTAGTTGGAATCGGAACAACATTTATGGCCGCTCAAGGTGGCCATGGTGGACTTGGAAACTTAGCTCTCTCATCTTCAAAGCGTCGTGCGCCAGGATTTGCTCTCCTTGGCGAACCAGGTGAAGCACGTACTCTCTATCTTGAATTAAAGTCAGTTGCTGACATCGCACTCGTTGGTTTTCCAAGTGCCGGAAAGTCATCCCTTATCGCAGCAATCTCTGCTGCTCGTCCAAAGATTGCCGACTATCCATTTACAACTTTGGTACCAAACCTTGGCGTAGTTCAAGCAGGTGAGACTCGCTTTACCGTTGCAGATGTTCCAGGACTTATTCCAGGTGCATCACAAGGAAAGGGCCTTGGCCTTGAATTCTTGCGCCATGTCGAACGTTGCGTGGCACTAGTTCATGTACTCGATTGCGGAACACTTGAGACAGATCGAAATCCAGTGATTGATCTTGAAATCATTGAAGAAGAACTTGCACTTTATGGTGGACTTGAAGATCGAGTACGCATTGTTGCTCTCAACAAGATTGATCTTCCTGATGGTTCTGCCATGGCCGACATGGTCGAGCAGACACTTCGCGATAAAGGTTATGACGTCTATAAGGTTTCGGCTGCAACCCGTGAAGGTCTGCAAGAGTTAACGTATGCAATGGGTCGTCTGGTTCATAAAGCTCGTGCCGAGGCCGCAACTGAAGAACGCACTCGCATCATCTTGCGCCCTACTCCAGTAGATGACTCTGGCTTTAGTGTGCGCGCAAATGCCGATGGCTCATTTACCGTTCGCGGCAAGAAGGTTGAACGTTGGGTTCGTCAAACTAACTTTAAGAATGCTGAAGCAATTGGATACCTAGCAGATCGTCTTGCTCAACTTGGTGTTGAGAAAGACCTATATAAAAAGGGTGCAGTTGCAGGAAGTGAAGTACGAATCGGGGATGGCGATAACGAAATCATCTTTGATTGGGAGCCAACTATTGAAGCCGGTGCTGAACAGCTTTCGGGCCACCTTCATCGTCGCGGTGAAGACTCACGCCTTGAATCAACATGGGTTGTGACAGAGCGCGAGATCGATGTACTTAGCGATGACGAGATTGCAAAGCAGTGGGAGTACAACGTAGAAGATCCACATTCTCCACAAGTTATTCAAGTAATTGATGGCAAAGAGATCAAGGAAAGTGACGGAAAAGGGTAACCACATGGATCGCAACGCTGTCACCTCTGCAAAGCGCATTGTTATTAAGATTGGTTCTTCATCGCTGACTGGAACTGCTGGATCTCAGCTCGATTCGGCATCCGTTGAAAAAATCGTAAGTGTTATTGCTTCCCTCAAAGCACGTGGAGCTGAAGTCGCACTTGTTTCATCCGGTGCGATCGCCGCAGGTTTAGCGCCACTCAAACTCACCACTCGACCAAAAGATTTGCCAACCCAACAAGCTGCAGCCTCCGTTGGACAAGGTTTATTGATCGCTCGTTACAACGAAGCATTTACCGCTCATTCAATTTTATCTTCTCAGGTTTTGCTTACAACTGAAGATATTGTGCGACGATCGCACTATCAGAATGCCCACCAAACTCTGGCAAAACTTCTCTCACTTGGCGTTGTTCCAATCATTAATGAAAATGACACAGTTGGAACTCAAGAAATCCGTTTCGGTGATAACGACCGATTAGCAGCACTAGTTGCTCTCTTAATTGGCGCAGATCTCCTCGTACTAGTTTCAGATATCGACGCTCTCTATGACGCACCTCCATCACAAGCGGGAGCCTCTGCAATCCACGAAGTAATCGCGATGGCAGATATTGAATCGATCGCACTTGGTGGTGCGGGTTCAGCTGGTGTTGGTAGCGGGGGAATGGTTACTAAGGTTGAGGCGGCACGCATCTCAACAAGTGCCGGAATTCCGATGCTGCTTACATCTCTTGCACAATCTGCTAAAGCACTGTCTGGTAGCAAAGTCGGCACGTTTTTTCATTCACAAGGTGGACGCACAACATCTCGCCTGCTCTGGCTTGCTCATGCATCAACTCCACAAGGGCGCTTAGTTTTAGATGACGGTGCAGTTAAGGCAATACGCGAACGTGGCGTCTCTTTACTCCCGGCCGGAGTAACAAGCGTCAGTGGTGAATTTATCTCCGGCGATACCGTCGAACTCGTTTCACAGAGCGGTGAAGTGATCGCACGCGGCCTTGTCGCCTTTGATGCAGCCGAGATTCCACAAATGCTCGGTCGTTCAACTAAGGAATTGGCCGCATCCCTTGGTGCAGAGTACGAGCGCGAACTCGTGCATAGAGATGATCTAGTTCTTCTCTGATATCTGCTTTAAAACATCGGCAATATCATCGCTGATTCCATCTGCACTCGTTGGCATATCGCTTAGCTTCACGATGACAGTGTTATTTGTTTTATCTTGATAGATATATTGACCATGTAGCCCCATCATCAAATTGATTCCAGGGAATGGATGCCACATCTGTGCGCTATATCCCCATCCGTAATCCAGTGTGACTACCGGTGTGGAAAGACGAGCAGTCCACGCTGGACTTGCGACGCCAGATCTATCATCCATGAGCGCTACTCCGACTCGGGCGTAATCTCGCGCGGTGGCGTTAAAGCAACAGAATGCTTTCTCATGCCCTCCGACCTTATCGACATTCCATGTTGCATCGTAATCTGCACCTACTAATTTCCAAATGCGATCACTAAATTCATCAGCCAGTTTATTTCCTGTCACTTCTTGAATTATTAACCCAAGCATCTGAGTATTGACGCTGCGATATTCAGGAAAGGTTCCTGGCTCTTCACGCATCTTTCGATTGTTATTTATGAAGAAATTCATATCAGTGGTGGCGTACATCTGCGCAATTGCTACGCCCCAGCCCGATGGACCTGAAGGATAGTTATCTGAAACTCCAATTCCTGAGTTCATGTCGAGAAGGTCTTTGATTGTTACCTTGTCAAAGGAAGTACCCGCTTTAAATGTGGGGAGAATGCTGACGAAAGTATCGCTCTCTCTAAGAACTCCTTCATCAAGAAGTTGACCGATTACAAGTGAAGTCATGGTCTTGGCTACCGAGTATGAGGGAAGCACTGTTGATTCAGTCTTTCCATTTAAATATTTCTCGTAGGTAATCTTTCCATCGCGAACAACTAGAAAGGCATTTGTCTGTGTTGCACTGAGAAATTCGTCGAAGGTAACTTTCTTACCCTGCCAGGTTACTTCGGTGATCGCTTCAAAATCTGCAGTAACCCAAGCGGATTCATCCGATGGTGCACCTTTGATGATGTGAAAAGGCATGAGATCAGGAGTCTTGGAAGCAGGGGCAAGTCCAAGTTTGATTGAGGCAATTGGTTCGGGATAGCGAATAGCTTTGGTCAATCCAAAGAGGGTTAGATAGAGAACGAGTACCGAAATAGCAAGGTTACGAATTATTTTGCGCACATAGTTAGGGTAACGGGCGCTAGGCTTATTCCTATGGATGCACGCGAAATTGTCGAAGGGCTAGCGCTCACGGCGCGCAAGGCTGCTCGTACATTGGTCGCTACAACTGGTGAGCAACGTCGTCAGGCGCTTCTTGTAATCGCAGACGAGATCGATGCCCGTACCGATGAAATCATTCTGGCTAACAACGTTGACATGGATCGGGCCAAAGCAGAATCGATGCATCTACAAATGCAGGATCGGCTTCTGCTTACGCGCGAGAGAATCGCTGGGATTTCTGCCGGTGCCAGACAAGTTGCAGCGTTAGAAGATCCGCTCGGTCGCATCCTCAAAAAGTCAACACTTTCTAATGGCCTTGAGCTTGAACAGATGAGCGTTCCGTTTGGAGTTATCGGAATGGTCTATGAGGCCAGACCAAATGTCACAGTAGATGCCGCCGTCATCTTGCTCATGTCTGGAAATGCTGCGTTGCTTCGAGGATCATCTACAGCTGATGCCAGCAATAAAGTCCTGATTGACGTTATGCGATCTGCACTAGCCAAGACCAGCATTTCACCAGATGTCATACAGCTAGTTCCTTCCGATGATCGCGCAACGGTTCAAGCACTACTTACTGCTCGCGGAAAAGTTGATCTTGTCATTCCACGCGGAAGTGCAGCTCTTATCCGGATGGTTGTCGATGAAGCCACTGTGCCAACAATTGAAACTGGTGCCGGTGTCTGTCACGTCTATGTGGATGCATCTGCGGATTTAGCGAAAGCACTTCCGATCGTAATGAATTCAAAGACCCACAGACCAAGTGTCTGTAATGCCGCAGAGACGGTGCTTATTCACAAATCTGTTGCAGAAAAATTCTTACCTACTTTGTTGACCTCACTCCATAAGGCCGGTGTATTGCTACATTGCGATGAAGCTGCAGAGTCGATTGCAAAAACGCTCTCGATTGATGTAAGTCGAGCAACGGCGCAGAACTGGGGGACTGAGTACGGCGTCCTTGAAATGAATGTGGGAGTTGTAGATTCGCTAGAAAGCGCTATCGATCATATTGCAACCTTTGGCACACAGCACACCGAAGCAATCGTTACCGAAGATAAAGAGAGTGCGCGGAGATTTATTGCAATGTCAGATTGCGCGGCAGTAATGGTCAACGCATCTACTCGCTTTACAGATGGTGAGCAGATGGGCTTTGGCGCAGAGATCGGAATCTCAAATCAAAAACTTCACGCCCGTGGCCCCATGGGGTTAGAGGCGATGACAACGACTACCTGGATTGTCACTGGAACCGGACAAATTCGCCCTTAAGCCTTTCTTTTTATAGACTCCACTCATGAGCAGCCTGTCACGTGATGATGTCGCGAAGTTGGCAGCCCTTGCCCGTATCGAGATGAGCGAAGAAGAGCTCATAAGCCTTGCCTCACAATTTGGGGTGATTCTTGATGCTGTCGCTCGAGTGCAGGAAGTTAACCTCGAAGGAGTCGCACCTACATCTCATCCGCAGCCTATTCAAAATGTATTCCGTGAAGATGTCGTTCACCCAAGCCTTACTCCGGCGCAAGCACTCTCCAGTGCACCTGCACAGGAAGAGCAACGTTTTCGCGTTCCACAAATTCTTGGTGAAGCCGAGTGATTACGCAGAGCGCAGCGGCAATGTCCGAAGCCCTATCAAAGGGTGAAGTGACATCGACAGAGTTAACACAAGCTCATTTAGATCGCATCGGTGATGTCGATGCTTCAGTAAAGGCGTTTCTTCATGTCGATGCAGAAGGTGCGCTGGGACAAGCTGCACGAGTTGATGCAGATCGCAGCGCTGGAAAGAAGTTACATCCACTAGCTGGAATTCCATTAGCGCTGAAAGATGTGCTAACTCAAGAAGGTATTCCAACTACTGCTGGCTCAAAAATCTTGCAGGGCTGGAAGCCTCAGTATGACTCGACCGTTGTTTCTAAGATTAAAGATGCTGGCATCGTCATTCTTGGAAAGACAAATATGGATGAGTTTGCGATGGGTTCATCTACAGAAAACTCAGCCTACGGCCCAACATTTAATCCATGGGATTTAGCGCGAACACCAGGTGGTTCCAGTGGTGGATCTGCAGCGGCAGTCAGTGCTTACGAAGCACCGCTTGCGATTGGATCAGATACTGGTGGATCAATTAGACAACCTGCAGCGCTAACAGGAATTGTCGGAGTGCGTCCTACATACGGCGCAGTCTCTCGTTACGGACTCATCGCATACTCATCAAGCCTTGATCAGGCTGGACCATTTGGCCGTACTGTTTTAGATACTGCGCTTTTGCATGATGTGATGGCAGGACATGATCCAAAAGATGCGACAAGCATCAACGGAACATTTCCTGATGTAGTCGCAGCTGCGCGAAAGTGCGATGTAAAGGGTATGAAGATCGGTGTTATCAAGCAGCTGCAAGGAGAGGGATACCAAAGTGGTGTACAGGCTCGCTTTGATGAATCACTCCAAGTTCTGGCATCCCTTGGCGCACAGATCGTAGAAGTTGATTGTCCAAGTTTTGAGTATGCACTCGCTGCCTATTACCTCATCGCACCTTCTGAATGTTCTTCTAACTTAGCTCGCTTCGATGCCATGCGCTATGGACTTCGTGTGGGGGATAGCGATGGCGCATCTGCTGAATCTGTGATGAATGCAACGCGTAATGCTGGCTTTGGACATGAAGTTAAGCGTCGCATTATTCTTGGAACCTACGCTCTTTCATCTGGCTACTACGATGCTTATTACGGAAGCGCACAGAAGATTCGCACGCTGATCATCCAAGATTATGCAAAGGCATTTGCCCAAGCTGATGTCTTGGTCTCACCGACTGCACCAACAACAGCATTTAAAATTGGTGAAAAATCTGATGATCCGATTGCTATGTATTTAGGTGATGTTGCAACGATCCCGGTAAACCTTGCCGGAATCTGTGGAATGAGCCTTCCAGCTGGTCTTGCTGACGAAGATAACCTTCCAGTGGGATTCCAAATCATGGCACCTGCCATGCAAGATGCTCGTCTGTATCAAGTAGGTAGCGCACTCGAAGCTGCTCTCGTTTCCCAATGGGGCGGACATTTAATTTCAAAAGCTCCAACACTAGGAGGTAGCAAGTAATGGCTATTTCCTATGACGAAGTTGTTGCAAAGTACGATCCAGTACTAGGACTTGAAGTTCACGTAGAGCTCAACACGCATTCAAAGATGTTCTGCTCATGCAGCACAACTTTTGGTGGCGAACCAAATACACAGACTTGCCCTGTCTGTCTGGCACTTCCTGGCGCACTCCCAGTTGTAAATGCCACCGCAATTGAGTCAACGATCAAGATTGGTCTTGCGCTCAACTGCTCGATTGCGCCATATAGCCGCTTTGCGCGCAAGAACTACTTCTATCCAGATATGCCTAAGAATTTTCAGATTTCACAGTACGACGAACCAATCTGTTTCGATGGATATGTCGATGTTGAGATCGATACAGATGAAGGCCCACGCCAATTCCGCATCGAAGTTGAGCGTGTGCATATGGAAGAAGACACAGGTAAATCACTCCACGTCGGTGGTGCTACTGGTCGCATCCATGGCGCTGATTACTCGCTCCTTGATTACAACCGTGCCGGAATTCCTTTGGTGGAGATCGTGACGAAGATTGTTCCTGGCACAGGTAAGTACGCACCAGAAGTTGCTCGTGCATACGTTGCTGAACTTCGCGACATTTTACGTGGCCTTGGTGTATCTGATGTAAAGATGGAGCAAGGTTCACTTCGTTGTGATGCCAACGTTTCACTTAAGCCCATGGGATCAGAAGTTCTTGGTACTCGCTCTGAAACTAAGAACGTGAACTCACTTCGATCAGTTGAACGTGCGATCCGTGGAGAAATGATTCGCCATGCAGAACTTCTTGATGCGGGTCAGAAGGTAAAGCAAGAGACTCGACACTTCCAAGAAGATACTGGCCTTACTCGCTCTGGTCGCTCAAAGGAACAAGCAGAAGATTATCGATACTTCCCTGAACCAGATCTAGTACCTGTGGCACCAGATGCGGCATGGATCGAAGAGCTACGCGCAGCTCTTCCTGAGCGACCATCACTTCGTCGTAAGCGATTGAAAGAAGAGTGGAACGTTCCTGATAAAGAGATGTCAGCAATGGTTAACGCTGATGTTCTCGACATAGTTGAAGCGACAGTCTTACTCGGCGCTGATCCTACGAAGGCACGTACCTGGTGGCTTGGCGAGATTTCCCGTATTGCAAATGACAAGGATGTTGCAGTTATTGAACTTTCTATCACTCCAGCAGATGTTGCAGAGATCGTTGCACTTGTGAATAAGGGCGAACTCACAGACAAGCTTGCACGCCAAGTAGTTGAAGGCGTTATTGCGGGGGAGGGATCTCCTGCAGAAGTTGTAGCAAAGCGTGGAATCAAGGTTGTTAACGACGATGGCGCGCTCATGGCTGCGATTGAGAAAGTTTGTTCAGATCAACCTGAAACGGCACAGAAGGTTCGTGATGGACACATTCCAGCAGCCGGTGCTCTCATTGGCGCAGTCATGAAAGAGACAAAGGGCCAAGCAGATGCCGCACGCGTTCGTGAGCTTCTACTTGGCCACTTAGGTCAATAGAGCGGAGTCAAGCTTCTTCGTAATTAGTGAGTAATCACGCCTTCTGTTTCAACCAATGACTCTTTTCCGATGTTGATAAAGAAGAAGAGCACAACAGCTCCTGCAAACAGGAGCGCTGCACTTACAGTGAATGCAACTGTAAATCCGTGGGTGATAGCAAATGGTTGAACTCTTTCACCCAATTGCGTGTTCGCTACGGCATAAGTTGTGGCAGCAGTTGCCGCAACAGTATTGAGAAGTGCTGTGCCGAGTGAGCCACCCACCTGTTGGCTGGTATTGATCATCGCACTTGCAACACCAGTGTCCTGATTGCTTACTCCGTGGAGTGATGTTGAAGTCAGTGGGATAAAGACCAGCGCCATACCCGAGCTCATGATCAGCAGTGATGGCAAGACATGTGTTACATATGAAGTTTCTGGAGTTATCAGTGTGAGCATGAGCAAACCGATGCCTGCAAAGACAAGACCAGGAACCATCAGTGGTTTTGGTCCAAACTTTGGTAGCAACTGAGATGCAATGCCAGCAAAGACAATGATTCCGGCAGTAAATGGCAAGAATGCAAAGCCAGACTTAAGTGGTGAGTAGCCAAGGATTTGCTGTAGGTAGAGCCCAAGGAATAAGAACATCGAGAATAATCCTGCACCCACGATGAGTGAGCCAAGATATGAGCCACCACGGTTGCGCTCTGTGACGACGCGAAGCGGCATCATTGGATTGGAAACCTTGGCTTCAATGATTACAAAGAGAACAAGAAGCACAACTGCAGCAACCAAGAATGAAATAGTTGAGTTTGCAGACCAACCCTTTGTTGCAGCTTCACTAAATCCATATGTGAGAGAGAAGAGACCAGCCGTTGCAGTAAAGACACCTGGGATGTCATAACTGTGTTCGCCTTCAGCTTTTGATTCCTTCACGTACTTAATCGCAAGGATTGCAGCCAAGAGAGCGATAGGGACGTTAACACCTAAACACCAGCGCCATGAGAAATATTCAGTCAGAGCACCACCTAGGATCAAACCGATAGCAGCGCCTCCGCCAGAGATCGCGCCGACTACACCAAATGCTTTTGCGCGCTCTGCAGGAACGGTGAAAGTTACGCTGATGATTGCAAGGGCTGCCGGTGCTAAGAGGGCACCGAATACTCCTTGAAGTGCACGAGCAGCAAACAAAAGTTCTTGGTTTGAAGCAATTCCACCGAGAGCAGATACAGCAGCAAAACCGATTAGACCAATTAGAAAAATCTTCTTGCGACCCATGAAGTCACCGATACGTCCACCAATGAGAAGTAGTGAACCGAAAGCTAATGTATAGGCAGTGATAACCCATTGCTGATTTGCATCTGTAATCCCAAGATCTGCCTTCGCACTTGGGATCGCAATATTTACGATGGATGAATCAAGAACGACCATCAGTTGGGCAATGGCCACAACAAATAAGGTACGCCAGCGATTTGGATCTAGCCCTGACAGGTTTTCAGACTTTTGTGACACAGGTATGTACTCCTAAAGAAAGTCAAAGATGGGTTGTTTTAAGGCTAGAATTATCTCATGTCGAAGATGAAGCCGCGTTCTGGAATTGTCACTGATGGTTTAGAACGTGCCCCCGCTCGCGGAATGTTGCGCGCTGTTGGTATGGGTGATGAAGATTGGGTAAAGCCGCAAATCGGTATTGCATCTTCATGGAATGAAATCACCCCATGCAATCTCTCACTCGATCGACTTGCTAAAGCTTCTAAAGAAGGCGTCTTGAGTGCTGGTGGTTTCCCTATGCAATTTGGAACTATCTCAGTCTCAGATGGAATCTCTATGGGACATGAAGGAATGCACTTCTCACTTGTTTCTCGTGAAGTGATTGCTGACTCAGTTGAGACAGTAATGGAAGCCGAAAGATTTGATGGAATGGTCACCTTTGCTGGCTGTGATAAATCACTCCCAGGAATGATGATGGCGGCAGCTCGTCTGGATGTTGCGGCAGTATTTGTCTATGCGGGATCAACTCTTCCCGGCCAAGTAGATGGAAAAGATGTCACGATCATTGATGCCTTTGAGGCTGTCGGTGCATGTGCACGTGGACTCATTACTCAAGATCGAGTTGACCAAATTGAGCGCGCAATCTGTCCTGGCGAAGGTGCTTGTGGCGGAATGTATACAGCGAACACAATGGCAGCCATTGGTGAGGCGCTAGGTCTTTCTTTGCCAGGATCTGCTGCGCCTCCTGCAGTTGATCGCAGACGCGATGCATACGCAATCGCTTCCGGTGAGGCAGTTGTTAATCTCATCAAACTTGGAATTACTACTCGAAAGATTCTTACCAAGAAGGCTTTTGAGAACGCGATCACAATTTTGATGGCACTCGGTGGTTCGACAAATGCTGTACTGCACTTATTGGCAATTGCACATGAGGCAGACGTTGAATTAACTCTAGAAGATTTCCATCGCATCGGCTCGAAAGTCCCACTACTGGGAGATCTCAAGCCATTTGGAAGATTTGTTATGTCAGATGTGGACCGAGTTGGTGGCATCCCTGTAGTACTCAAGATTTTGCTTGATGCTGGCTATCTTCACGGAGATACGCTGACAGTCACCGGAAAGACGATGGCTGAAAATTTAGCCGATATCAATCCACCATTGGCAGATGGAGATGTCTTGCGTGGAATCGATCGTCCACTTTCTACAGATGTTGGAATCACAATCTTGGGTGGATCACTCACGCCAGAAGGCGCAGTTTGTAAGACAGCTGGAATTGGTATTACAAGTTTTGAAGGCCCTGCTCGAGTTTTCGAGCGCGAGCAAGCTGCAATGGATGCGCTAGAAAATGGAACTATTCAAGCTGGCGATGTAGTTGTGATTCGTTACGAGGGCCCAAAGGGTGGACCTGGAATGCGCGAGATGTTAATGATCACTGGCGCAATCAAGGGTGCAGGTCTTGGAAAATCAACACTCCTACTGACCGACGGTCGTTTCTCTGGAGGATCAACTGGGCTATGTGTTGGCCACGTTTCGCCAGAAGCAGTTGATGGCGGGCCGATTGCATTTATTAAAGATGGCGATATCGTGCGAATCGATATCACCAATCGCACCCTAGATCTCTTGGTAGAGCCAGCAGAGTTAGAGGCACGCAAAGTTGGATGGAAGCCGTTGCCACATAAATACACTCGTGGAGTACTTAATAAGTATTCGCGCCTTGTCGGTACGGCCTCTCGTGGGGCTGTCTGCGACTAACGCCTTCCCTATGGGCTCTCTCATATTGTGAGATCGCTATCTCACGTCTTGACGCTTTGCCCTTCTCATTGGAGAATATGCCTATGACAACGACTCGCGCTCTCGCTTCATCAGTGGTGGTGATTCGATAGCGCGTGCCTTTTTGTCACGCGCGCCCTCAGGTCACTGAGGGTTTTTTCATTTAACGGTTCTAGCAATAAACGAAAAGGGAAAGGAGTACGAAGAGATGGCACATGTACCAACAGCAAACGGCGCAACAATGAATGGAGCTACTTCATTGGTGAAAAGCCTTGAAGCAGCAGGCGTAGATGTCATGTTCGGTATTCCTGGCGGTGCGATTCTTCCCGCCTACGATCCAATCTTTGACTCCACAATTCGCCATATCTTGGTTCGTCACGAACAAGGTGCTGGCCATGCTGCAACAGGATATGCACAAGTAACTGGTCGCGCAGGCGTATGTATTGCAACATCTGGACCTGGGGCCACAAACTTAGTGACGCCTTTGGCCGATGCCGCCATGGATTCAGTTCCAATGGTTGCCATCACTGGGCAAGTTCCATCTCTTGCAATCGGAACGGATGCCTTTCAAGAGGCCGACATTCGCGGCATCACAATGCCATTTACAAAACATAACTTCCTAGTTACCAACCCTGACGACATTCCTCGCGTCATTGCTGAGGCTTTCCATATCGCTACCACCGGTCGCCCAGGACCAGTACTTGTCGATATCGCAAAAGATGCACTACAGAAAGAGACGACTTACAACTGGCCGACAAGTATTGAACTAGCTGGTTACAAGCCACAGGTGATGCCAAACCAGGGTGCGATTAATGATGCAGCAGCGCTCATCGCATCTTCACATAAACCTGTCTTTTATGTGGGCGGCGGTGTGATTAAGGCCAACGGTGCACGTGAGTTACTTGAACTCGCAGAACTTCTTGGCGCTCCAGTTGTCACAACTCTTATGGCACGAGGTGCTTTCCCGGATTCACATCCATTACACATGGGTATGCCAGGCATGCACGGAACAGTCGCAGCAGTTACAGCGCTACAAAAAGCTGATCTACTAATTACATTAGGTGCGCGCTTTGATGATCGCGTTACTGGAAAGCTTTCTACCTTTGCCGTTAATGCCAAGGTAATCCATGCAGATATTGACCCTGCCGAAATAGGTAAGAATCGTTACGCAGATGTCCCTGTAATCGGTGATGTGCGCGAGACGATGAAAGCGCTGATTCCAGCACTTAAGGCAGCTCTTGCAAAGAACGCTGCTGATCTCACACCATGGTTACAGTCAATGAATAATTTGCGTGCAACATACCCACTGGGCTATGACATTCCGGCAGATGGTTCACTCTCTCCACAATTTGTTATCGAACGCCTGAGTCAGATATGTGGCCCTGACACAATCTTTGCTGCCGGAGTTGGTCAGCATCAGATGTGGGCATCACAATTTGTGAAGTATGAGAAGCCACGCACATGGCTCAACTCAGGTGGCGCGGGAACAATGGGCTATGCAGTTCCTGCTGCAATGGGTGCAAAAGTTGGAGCACCGGATACAACAGTGTGGGCTATCGATGGCGACGGTTGTTTCCAGATGACAAATCAAGAACTCGTTACCTGTGCACTTAATAACATCCCGGTCAAGATCGCGATTATTAATAACGAAAGTCTTGGAATGGTTCGCCAGTGGCAGACCCTGTTCTATGACAGTCGATATTCAAATACTAGTCTTGAATCAAAGCGCGTCCCTAACTTCCCACTGTTGGCAGAAGCGATGGGTTGTGTCGGTCTTGCTTGTGAGCGTCCAGAAGATGTCGATGCAACAATTGAAAAGGCAATGTCAATCAATAATCAACCCGTAGTTGTTGATTTCCGAGTTCATCGCGATGCGATGGTTTGGCCGATGGTTGCTGCAGGTACCTCTAACGACGACATCATGATCGCTCGCGCTACTGCGCCCGACTGGGATTCACAGGAGCTCTAATGGCCATTCATAAACTAGAAGTTCTCGTCGAAAACGAACCTGGAGTACTTGCACGCGTTGCTGGACTCTTTGCTCGCCGCACCTACAACATTGACTCTCTGACAGTAGGACCAACAGAGAACTCAAAGATTTCCAAGATGATCATCGAAGTAAGTGTCGAAGGTCACTCCCTAGAGCAAGTGATCGCCCAGCTGGACAAGTTAATCAACGTAATCCGCATCGAAGAGGTCCTCGAAGGTGCGATCAGCAATACCAAGCACGACACCCAACCCGATTATCAGAACTAAACTAGATCTCGATAGAACAACGAAAAAGGAGAAATACCGTGGCAACGATGTATCACGAAGAGGATGCAGATCTCTCAATCATCCAAGGTCGCAAGGTCGCGATCATCGGTTACGGCTCACAAGGCCATGCACACGCATTGAGTCTTCGTGACTCTGGTGTTGATGTTCGAGTTGGTCTTAAAGATGGTTCGCCATCTCGCGCAAAGGCTGAAGAAGCAGGCCTTCGCGTGACAAGTGTTGCTGAAGCAGTTAAGGAAGCAACCGTCATCATGATTTTGGCGCCAGATCACGTTCAGCGCCACATCTACAAAGAGTCAATCGAGCCAAACCTCAAAGCAGGGGATGCGATCTTCTTTGGTCACGGATTTAATATTCGTTTTGGTTACATCACACCACCAGCAAATGTTGACGTTTGTATGGTTGCACCAAAGGGTCCAGGCCACTTGGTTCGTCGTGAGTACTCAGCAGGACGCGGAGTTCCAGTCATCGTTGCAGTTGAACAAGATTCAACAGGTAGCGCTTGGCCACTCACACTTTCATACGCAAAGGCAATCGGCGGACTTCGCGCAGGCGGAATCCTCACAACATTTACTGAAGAGTGCGAAACCGATCTATTCGGTGAGCAATCAGTTCTCTGTGGTGGCGCATCACAACTAGTGATGTACGGCTTTGAAGTTCTTACCGAAGCTGGATACCAGCCAGAAGTTGCATACTTTGAATGTCTTCACGAGCTCAAGTTGATCGTAGATTTGATGTACGAAGGTGGAATCGCAAAGCAGCGCTGGTCAGTTTCAGATACAGCAGAGTTCGGTGATTACGTCTCAGGTCCGCGCGTCATCGACCCAAGAGTTAAAGAGAACATGCAGGCAGTTCTTGCAGATATTCAATCAGGTGCTTTTGCTAAGCGCTTTATAGATGATCAAGAAGCTGGCGCACCAGAATTTAAATCACTTCGTGCAAAGGGCGAGACACATCCCATCGAGGCTGTTGGTCGCGAACTTCGCAAGATGTTTAGCTGGATGAAGAACACCAACAAGGACGATTACCAAGAAGGAAGCGCATCACGTGCCTAAACCAGTAGTTCTTATTGCAGAAGAGTTAAGTCCAGCCACACTTGAAGCGTTGGGTCCTGATTTTGAAGTACGTAACTGCGACGGTGCTAACCGAGCTGAACTTCTTGAAGCTCTCGGAAAGGGAGTCGATGCGGTTCTGATTCGTTCTGCAACCAAGATGGATGCAGAAGCTATTGCTGCAGCCAAGGGACTTCGCGTAATTGCGCGTGCTGGTGTTGGTCTAGATAACGTTGATATTCCTGCAGCAACTGCTGCCGGTGTCATGGTTGTTAACGCTCCAACTTCAAATATCGTTTCTGCAGCAGAGCTTGCCATCGCACTCTTGTTGGCGTCTGCACGTTTTGTCTCACCTGCTCACGCTGCCTTGCGCAATGGAAAGTGGGCGCGCTCTAAGTACACCGGCGCCGAACTATTCGAAAAGACTCTCGGCATTGTTGGCTTTGGTCGTATCGGTCAACTCGTTGCTCACCGCATGCAGGCCTTTGGCATGAACGTAATTGCCTACGATCCATATTTGCAACCTGCAAAGGCCGCTCAACTTAATGTTGAGTTAGTCGAACTTGACGAACTTTTGAAGCGTAGTGATTTCATTACTATTCACTTGCCAAAGACAAAAGAGACCGCAAATCTCATTGGCGAAGAAGCTCTTAAGAAGGTTAAGCCAGAAGTTCGTATTATCAATGCCGCTCGTGGTGGCGTTCTCGATGAGACTGCTCTCTATAACGCAATTAAAGAAGACCGCGTTGCAGGAGCTGGCTTAGATGTTTACTCAACCGAACCATGTACTGATTCACCGCTATTTGAACTTGATCAAGTTGTTGCAACACCTCACCTCGGCGCATCTACCGATGAAGCTCAGGAGCGTGCAGGTATTGCAGTTGCAGTCTCAGTGCGTAAAGCACTTGGCGGCGAACTTGTCCCTGATGCGGTTAACGTAAAAGGTGGAGCGATCCACGATGAGATTCGTCCATCACTTCCATTGGTTGAGAAGATGGCACAGATCGGTACCGCTCTGGCTGGAGAACTTCCTGTCAGCATGGAGATCACAGTCATGGGAGATATCTCAGGACATGATTCTTCCGTTCTCGCAATCAGCGCACTCAAGGGCGCGCTCCTTGCAGCAGGTTCTGAAGATGTCACCTACGTCAATGCACCAGGGTTAGCGGCAGAGCGCGGAGTAAGTTCAAGTGTTACAACGACACCTGATAGCCCTGAGTACCGCAGCATGATTTCTCTTCACCTTGCATTGAGCAACGGAAAGTCAATCAAAGTTGATGGAACGCTTATGGGAATTCGCAAAGTTGAAAAGATCATCGCAATCGATGCCTTCGATCTCGATCTTCCACCAACTGAGAATTTGCTCTTCTTGCGTTATACCGATCGCCCAGGAATTGTTGGCGCAGTCGGTAACGCACTCGGTGCTGCCAAGATCAACATTGCAGGAATGCAAGTTGCGCGACAGGCACAAGGCGGAAGTGCACTTATGGCAATCACCGTTGACTCAGCTGTCACAGAATCTGTTTCCGCATCTGTTGCAAAGGAAATTGGAGCAGATCTCGTTCGCTCTGTCTCCTTGGTGGGCTAATGTCAAAAAATATTAACCTTGCCGTCATCGCTGGAGATGGAATTGGTCCAGAAGTGGTTGCCCAAGGTATTCGTGTCCTGGATAAAGTTGCTGCAAAGTATGAAACAACTTTTACAAAGACTGAATACGATCTTGGCGCAGGTTATTGGCATCGCACAGGAGAAGTTCTTCCAGATTCTGTGATGGCAGAGATCGCAAAATCTGATGTCATCTTGCTTGGCGCAGTTGGAGATCCAACAGTTCCAAGTGGAGTCCTCGAGCGCGGTCTATTGCTCAAACTTCGCTTCGCATTCGATCACTACATCAACTTGCGCCCTGCTCGTCTTGCCCAAGGTGTCACCGGGCCACTTGCAACTAAAGCTCCGATCGATTTTGTTGTTGTACGCGAAGGAACCGAAGGACCGTATGTTGGTGCTGGTGGTGTTCTGGCCCTTGGTACAGAAAGTGAAATCGCAACTGAGGAATCACTGAATACTCGTCGCGGTGCTGAACGTGCCATCCGATACGCATTTGAACTTGCCACTAAGCGCGATCGCAAGAAGCTCACGCTGGTTCATAAGAACAATGTCTTGACCCGTGCCGGAAGCCTCTGGACTCGTACATTTAACGATGTAGCCAAAGAGTATCCAGCGATCACAACTGATTACTTACATGTGGATGCAGCATCAATGTTCTTTGTGACCAATCCTGATCGTTTCGATGTTGTCGTTACCGACAATCTCTTTGGAGATATCTTGACTGATATCGCTGCAGCTATCTGTGGTGGAATCGGATTGGCAGCATCAGGCAATATCAATCCAACTGGTGCATTCCCGTCAATGTTTGAGCCGGTGCACGGTTCAGCTCCTGATATCGCTGGCAAGAATTTGGCTGATCCAACTGCAACCGTCATGTCTGTTGCGATGATGCTTGATCATCTCGGACTTACTCAGGCTGCTCGTGATGTTGAAGCAGCCGTTGCGAAAGATCTTGCCACGCGAGGCGATGCCAAACGAAGCACGACGCAAGTGGGGGATGCGCTCTTAGCGCTACTCTAAAATGAAAATTACTCTCAACCCACAGGCAAAGGATGCGGCCACTCGTGATGCACTCGTTGCTGAAGGTGGATTCGGTAAGTACTACACCGATCACATGGTTATCTGCCAGTGGGATGAGAAGTCAGGATGGGCAGAGCCAGAGTTAGTTCCATATGGGCCGATCTCATTAGATCCAGCTACGGCTGTCTTTCACTACGGTCAGGAAATTTTTGAAGGAATGAAGGCGTATCGCCAACCAGATGGTGGGATCGCACTCTTTCGCCCTGAAGCAAATGCCAAGAGATTTGCAAGAAGTGCTGCACGTTTGGCACTTCCTGAGATGCCCGTTGAGCTCTTTATGGAAACAGTTGAAGCACTTGTAAAACAAGATGCAGGATGGGTTCCAAATAAAGTAGGCGAATCTCTCTACATTCGTCCATTTATGATCGCCACCGAAGTTGGTTTAGGTGTTCGTCCCTCCAATAAAGCAACCTATTTACTTATTGCAACACCTGCTGGTGCTTACTTCGATCCTTCTAAGGCTGTCTCTGTCTGGATCTCCACAGAATATGTTCGCGCCTCCCAAGGTGGAACAGGTGAAGCAAAGTGCGGCGGAAACTATGCAGCCAGCCTTGTTGCACAGAAGGCCGCAGCAAAAGAAGGATGCGATCAAGTTGTTTGGTTGGATGCGGTTGAACGTAAATGGGTTGAAGAGATGGGCGGCATGAACCTTTACTTCGTTAAAGGAAAAGGAAAAGACGCCACAATCTTTACTCCAAAGCTCACTGGAACTTTACTGCCAGGCGTCACACGCGATTCAATTTTGAGCGTTGCAGCCGATCTTGGTTATAAAGTTGAAGAAGGAATGATCAGCACCTCTGATTGGCAGTCAGGAATTGCCTCCGGTGAGATCACTGAAACTTTTGCATGTGGAACAGCAGCTGTTGTTTCACCTATCGGTCAAGCAAAGAGCACGATGGGCACTTGGGTAACTGGCGATGGTCAGCCTGGTGTGATCACGATGCAGATCCGCAACCATCTTCTTGCAATTCAACATGGAAATCTCGAAGATAAGCACGGCTGGGTAAAGAGAGTCCTCTGATGACTATCAATGACTCATTCCATATCTATGACACCACTTTGCGTGATGGCGCTCAGCAAGAGGGGCTCAATCTCTCTGTCCACGATAAATTAACAATTGCTCGCCACCTTGATGATCTCGGTGTGGGCTTCATTGAAGGTGGATGGCCTGGGGCAAATCCAAAAGATACTGAATTTTTTGCACTCGCTAAGAAAGAGTTGAAACTAAAGAACGCGACATTTGTTGCCTTCGGTGCCACTCGTCGCCCCAATGTAAAGGCAGCAGATGATGCTCTGCTTGGTGCACTTCGCGATAGCGGTGCCCCAGTTGTAACACTGGTTGCTAAAGCATTCGATCGCCACGTAGATCTTGCACTGAAGACTTCACTCGATGAAAACCTCGAGATGATTCGCGACAGCATTACACACCTTCGCCAAGAAGGTCAGCGCGTATTTCTTGATGCAGAACACTTCTTTGATGGCTATCGCAACAATCGTGCCTACGCACTTGAAGTTGTTCGCGTTGCTGCCGAATCTGGCGCAGATGTCATCGCACTCTGCGACACCAACGGAGGAATGTTGCCTGATGAACTTTCTCAAGTAGTCCATGATGTTCTACAAGCATCAAGTGCCCGTCTTGGAATCCATTGCCACAATGACACTGGCTGTGCGATTGCTAACTCAATGGCCGCCATCGAAGCCGGTGTTACACATGTACAGGGAACACTCAATGGATATGGTGAACGCACAGGAAACGCTGATCTCGTTTCGATCATTGCCAACCTAGAACTGAAGAAAGATAAGCAGGTATTGCCAGTCAACGCTCTGCGTGAAGCTTTCCGCATCTCACATGCAGTTGCTGAAGTAACCAACGTTTCTCCATCTGCTCGTCAGCCATATGTAGGTGTATCTGCATTTGCACATAAGGCTGGGCTTCACGCATCTGCAATTAAGGTTGATCCAAGCCTTTACCAACACGAGGATCCAGCTTCTGTCGGAAACGATATGCGCATGTTGGTCTCAGAGATGGCAGGGCGTGCATCTATCGAATTAAAGTCTCAAGAACTCGGTGTTGATCTTGGGGGAGATCGCGACCTCATTGGTCGCGTAGTTGAGCGCGTCAAAGAGATGGAATCACGCGGCTTTACCTTTGAAGCAGCAGATGCTTCATTTGAATTACTTCTACATGAAGAGCTTGCAGGAAAGCGCCCAACATTTTTCACAATCGATCATTGGCTGACAACAACAGAGCGCAGCGAAGGCTCAATCGTTACAAAAGCAGAAGTGACTGTTACTGCTCAAGGTAAAGAGATCACATGTAGTGGTTCTGGAAATGGTCCAGTTAACGCTTTCGATCGCGCACTTCGTGATGGTCTTAACGCACTTTATCCAGAGCTTGCAGTTTTAGAGCTCACCGATTACAAGGTGCGTATTCTCGAAGGTCGCCTCGGTACCGGTGCGATTACTCGCGTGTTAGTTGAAACCTCAGACGGCAAGGGCGAGTGGAGCACGGTAGGTGTTCACGAAAACGTTATTGCAGCATCTGCCATGGCTCTAGAAGATGCACTTACCTTCGGCTTACTGCGTCAGGGACGAAAGCCCGAGTAACCTTGATCCATGAGTCATGAGATCGAAAAGATACGTGATGACTTTGCTTTTCACCTAGAACGTGAACGAAACCTTTCCGTACATACTATTCGTGCATATTTAGGTGATCTCGATAGTTTGATTGAACACCTAAAGACGCTCAAAGCTACTGATCTTGCCGAACTTTCACTCACACATATTCGCTCGTGGCTTGCTAATCAGCAGGTCAAAGGGGGAGCGCGGACCACTTTGTCGCGTCGCGCGGTATCGATTCGAATCTTTACTAAGTGGGCGCATAAGAAAGGATTTCTCACAAGTGATGTCGGAATATCACTTGCCACGCCGAAAGGTCATCGCACACTTCCTGAAGTGCTCACCATTGCAGATGCCTCACTCGCCATGGATGCTTTAGAAGTTCGCGTAGGAGAAGAAGAAGGCCCTCTAGCAGTGCGCGATTTAGCAATCCTTGAAGTGCTCTATGCCACCGGTGCTCGAGTATCCGAGCTATGTGGATTAGATTTTTCAGACGTTGATTACTCGCGAAATACGATTCGCGTTCTAGGAAAAGGAAATAAAGAGCGCACAATCCCATTGGGAAATCCGGCCATGAAGGCTCTTAATTCGTGGATCACGAGTGCTCGTCCGCTTGTAGCTTCGGATAAGTCAGGCACTGCGGTTTTTCTTGGAGCTCGCGGAAAACGTATCGATCAACGCACTGTGCGAACAATCGTTTATGAAGCGTTGTCAGCCCTGGAAGGCGTCGAGCGAATGGGGCCGCATGGACTTCGCCATTCTGCTGCCACTCATCTATTAGAAGGTGGGGCAGATCTTCGTACCGTCCAAGAAATTTTGGGCCATGCATCTTTGGCAACCACACAGATCTATACCCATGTATCCACCGAAAGACTTCAAAAGGCCTTTAAGCAGGCTCATCCCCGCGCATAGAGTGGGATTTTGCACCTCTTTCCCTCAGGTAGAATTTCGCCCAGCACCGATCCACAAGATCGGTGACTTCTCAGCACTTATTCATGAATTGCTTTGCAAGGAATGAAAGCCACTTCGGTCTGATCTCTTAGAGATCAGTCGGCGTTGTAGGTGCGACGGACTTAACAAATTGTTAAGTCATAAACCGAGCAGATTTTCTGCGAGTGCTTCGGCGCGCGCAAGTAAATCTAAAAAGGAGTGCCGTCATGGCAGGAGTAACAATGCGTGAACTCCTCGACAGTGGAGTCCATTTTGGACATCAGACACGTCGATGGAACCCAAAGATGAAGCGTTTTATTTTCACAGAACGCAATGGCATCTACATCATCGATATTCAGCAATCACTTGCTTTGATCGATCAGGCGTATGCCTTCGTAAAAGATACAGTTGCAAAGGGTGGCCACGTTCTATTCGTTGGCACAAAGAAGCAAGCACACCAGCCAATCATTCAGCAGGCTGCACGCGTTGGTATGCCAACCGTGACCGAGCGCTGGTTAGGTGGAATGCTCACTAACTTCCCAACTGTCTACAAGCGTATTCAGCGTCTTAAGGAGCTCGAAGCTCTTGAGAATGCAAATGACATGTTGCTTACAAAGAAAGAACTTCTAGTTCTTCGTCGTGAGCGCGAAAAACTTCACAAGAACCTTGACGGTATCCGTCACATGACCAAATTGCCTTCAGCAATCTGGGTAGTCGATACCAAGAAGGAGCACTTGGCCGTTGCGGAAGCGAAGAAGCTGGGTATCCCAGTTATTGCGATCCTTGATACCAACTGTGATCCAGATGAAGTTGATTACAAGATTCCAGGTAACGATGATGCAATCCGCTCAATCGAATTGCTGACACGCGTCATCACAGATGCAATCGTTGAGGGTCTCAAGGCTCGCACAACGACAACATCAGCTGATGTGAAGCCAGTTGAAGCAGCAACTGCAGAGACTGCAACTGCTGAACTTGAAAGTGCGCTTCTAGCGTCCGAACCACAGACCGAGAATGCTGTGGCAGAGGTTCCAGGTTCAGATACTGCGACGGAAAGTGGTGGACGTTAATCGTGGCTAACTACACAGCAGATGATGTAAAGCGTCTTCGTGAAGCAACTGCGGCAGGAATGCTTGATTGCAAGAAGGCTCTTGATGAATCAGATGGTGACTATGACAAAGCTCTAGACATCATCCGAGTTAAGGGACTTAAGGGCGTTACAAAGCGCGAAGGACGTCTGACATCAAATGGTCTAGTCGTTGCACGAGTTTCAGGCGGAGTCGGCGTAATGCTCGAACTCAACTGTGAGACTGACTTCGTTGCAAAGGGTGAGCGCTTTATCGCACTTGGCGATGAGCTCGTAGATCACTTGCAGTCAGCAAAGAGCGCAGATGTTGAATCATTCCTTGCATCAACCATGGCTAATGGAAAGACAGTCCAGGCCGTTCTTGATGAAGGCAATGCAACAATGGGCGAGAAGATCGAAGTTCGTAACGTTGCAGTGATCGAAGGACCAGTTGGTCTCTACCTTCACAAGACAAGCCCAGATCTTCCACCACAGGTTGGTGTACTCGTGGCTCTTGTTAAGGAAGCGGCAGAAGTTGGTAAGGATGTTGCACAACACATCGCAGCATTTGCGCCAAAGTTTGTACATCGTGACGATGTACCTGCAGAGTTGATTGAGAACGAGCGCCGTGTTGCCGAGGCAACAGCTCGCGAGGAAGGCAAGCCGGAGGCTGCCCTTTCAAAGATCATCGAAGGCCGTGTCACCGGCTTCGTCAAGGAAGTTAGCTTGCTCGAGCAGGCATTTGCTAAGGATGCCAAGAAGACCGTGCAGCAGATCCTTGATGAGGCAGGAACCGCCGTCAAGAAGTTCCACCGATTCCGCGTAGGTCAGTAGACTTCACGCAGAAGATTCACAAAGCTTTACATAAGCGAAAGGAGCACCTAATGCCCGGTACAAGAGGTTCGTATCGGCGGGTGCTCCTTAAGCTTTCTGGAGAAGTTTTTGGTGGAGAAAAAGGCATCGGTGTAGATCCTGATGTTTTGGCAGATGTAGCAAAGCAAATTCACGCAGTTGTACGCGAAGGTGTTCAGATCGCCATTGTTGTCGGAGGCGGTAACTTCTTTAGAGGCGCTGAACTTTCTGAGCGTGGCATGGAGCGCTCACGCGCTGACTACATGGGAATGCTCGGAACTGTCATGAACTGTTTAGCACTCCAAGATTTTCTTGAGAAAGAGGGCGTTGATACTCGCGTTCAGACTGCCATCACCATGGGACAGGTTGCAGAGCCATATGTACCGCGCCGCGCAATTCGCCACCTTGAAAAAGGTCGTGTAGTAATTTTCGGTGCCGGCGCTGGAATGCCATTTTTTACTACCGATACCGTTGCAGCTCAACGCGCACTTGAAGTGGGTGCAGAAGTGCTCCTTCTTGCCAAGAGTGGGGTCGATGGCGTCTACAACGCAGATCCGCGCAAAGATTCAACTGCGACAAAGTACGACACCATTTCCTACGATGAAGTTCTCCAAAAGTCTTTGGCTGTTGCTGATGCTGCCGCTTTCAGTCTCTGCCGCGAGAATTCACTTCCCATCGTGGTCTTTGATTTAATGACAGCAGGAAATATCGGCCGCGCAGTCCGCGGTGAAAAGATTGGAACGCTCGTCGCATAAGCGATGAGCTGAGACCTCATTACCTAACGGGACGGAACGAGACAATGGCAGATGTAGCAACGCTTTTAGCCGATGCTGAATCGAAGATGAATAAGGCGGTTGAGGTCGCTAAAGATGACTTCGGCGCTATTCGTACAGGCCGCGCCCACCCAGCAATGTTTAACAAGATTATGGTCGATTACTACGGAACCTATACAGCGCTTTCACAGCTCGCCTCGATTCAGGTTCCTGAATCACGTATGGCAGTGATCTCTCCCTTTGATAAAGGTGCGATGTCTTCGATCGAAAAGGCAATTCGCGATTCTGATCTAGGTGTAAATCCACAGACAGATGGCGTTGTTATTCGCGTTAACTTCCCACAGCTGACAGAAGAGCGTCGCAGGGATTACATAAAGGTGGCAAAGACCAAGGCTGAAGATTCAAAGATTTCTATGCGCAATATTCGTCGCAGCGCTAAAGAAGCGATGGAGAAGCTAGAAAAAGATGGCGACATTGGAAAAGACGATATTGCCCGCGGAGAAAAAGAGCTTGAAAAGATCACTGCAGATCATGTAGCAAAAATTGATGAATTGCTTAAGCATAAGGAGACCGAACTTCTAGAAGTCTAGAGTTCAATAATCCTCTCGTGAGCGATCTCCATTCATTTAACGAAGCCGTAAACGCTCGCGCGGGTCGCAAACTCTTTCCTTCAATTGCGGTCGGATTAAGTCTTATCGCGGCGATTTGGTTGTCTCTTGCCTTTGAGCGCACCGCCTTTGCATTCTTAGTTTCACTAGCACTCGTCTTAGCCACAAAAGAACTATCAGCAGCGCTGACTTCAGTTGGATTTGTTAACTCATTCCGAACCTTGGCGGTAGCGGTCGTCACGATCTCGCTCTCCACGTGGTTTGCAGGAATTAATGGACTTGTTCTTTCGATGGCTGCAGCCTTCACTCTCATACTTCTGCTCTCTCTGCGACATGGCCCTGAGAATTTTGTTAAGCGTGCGAGCTCGACTGGGTTAGCTTTGCTCTACTTACCATTTCTTGGTGGATTCATTATCTTGATCGCACGTCCAAGTAACGGACTGGCCGCAATCATGACATTTTTAATTTTGATCGGCTGTAACGATACCTTCGGCTATATCGTCGGAGTATTGATAGGAAAGCACCGCTTTGCACCAAAAATTAGCCCAAAGAAATCAGTGGAAGGTCTCGTTGGCTCACTCATTGCAACCACAATCGGTGGAGCGATCGCCTTTCATTACATCCTCGACAATGATTGGCGCTATGGCGCAGCTGCAGGTTTGCTCACCGTTATAACGGCAACATCTGGAGATCTTATTGAGAGTGCAATCAAGCGTGATATGTCGATCAAAGATATGGGAAATCTCTTGCCAGGCCATGGCGGAGTCCTAGATCGCATTGATTCAGCGATTTTCTCCGCCCCCGCCATGTATATGGCCCTCGAACTTGTGAAGCGACTCTCATGACCGAGATCAAATTAATATTCGACGAACCAGCACAGAAGAAGAAAGCACCTAAGCATTTAGCTGATCTGTCTCCGGCCGAACGTAAAGAGTGGGCGAAGGAACTTGGCTTCCAGCCATTTCGCGCTTCACAGGTTGCGACGCATTACTTCTCGCATCTGTCCAACTCGCCAGAGAAGTGGAGTGATATCCCTGCAGACCAGCGTCAGGCGATTGCAGATGCGCTCACTCCTCAATTGATTGAACTTGTTACAACCCGCACAACTGATGGCGGGATGACTCGTAAAGATTTATGGAAGCTCCACGATGGAACACTGGTTGAGTCAGTCTTGATGCGTTACACAGATCGCGTCACTGTCTGTATATCTTCTCAAGCCGGTTGCGGAATGAATTGTCCGTTCTGCGCAACAGGTCAAGCAGGTCTGACGCGAAATCTCACAGCAGGTGAAATCACTGCGCAGATTGTTGCCGCAGCACGAGCTTGCGCAGAAGGCGAACTTCCTGGAGGACCAACACGACTTTCCAACATTGTCTTTATGGGAATGGGGGAGCCGCTTGCAAACTACAACCCAGTCGTGCGCACCCTACGTAACATCACAGATCCAAATCCTGATGGTTTAGGTATTAGCGCACGCTCTGTCACAGTTTCTACCGTTGGTTTAGTCAACGGCATTGAAAAGTTGATGGATGAAGGAATTAACTGCACTCTGGCGGTCTCACTTCACACTCCCGATGATGAACTTCGCAATTCCTTGGTGCCAATCAATAATCGCTTTAATGTGCGTGAAGTATTGGCTGCAGCTGATGCCTACGAAAAGAAGACAGGACGTAGATATTCAATCGAATACGCACTCATTCGCGACATTAACGATCAGTCATGGCGATCTGACTTATTGGGACGTCTTCTCAAGAGTCGTAATGCGCATGTAAACCTCATTCCGCTTAATCCAACTCCTGGATCAAAATGGACCGCCTCCCGTCGCGAAGATGAGGCCGAATTCGTACGAATCCTTGAAAGCTACGGGGTTCCTGTCACAGTGCGAGATACCCGTGGCCGCGAGATAGATGGTGCATGTGGACAATTGGCCGCTGCCGAAAAAGGAAAAGAATAAGTAGACTCACAACCATGGATATTCGTGAAGCAGCAGCTGCCTATGAAAGTGCAACCCAATATTTTCTCAACCTTGCTCGCGGAGTAACTCCCGAGCTGTTAGATGTTCACCATGAAAACGGTTGGTCTGCACGACAAGTTATTCACCATATGGCAGATTCAGAAGCGCAGTCTTACGCCAGGCTTCGTCGCTTAGTTGCAGAACCTGAAGGTTCAATCATTCAAGGTTACGATGAAGGACTTTGGGCCGAGTGCGAAAAACTCGGATATAAAGATGCACCAGTTGAGAATTCGATCGCAGTTTTTGCTGCGGTGCGCGCAGGATCTCTTGATGTGATTAAGCGACTAGAAGAATCTGATCTTGCAAAATTTGGGGAACATTCCGAAAGTGGAAAGTTCAGCATAGAAAAGTGGCTAACCGGTTACACAAACCATCCAAAAGATCATGGCGATCAACTTATACGAGCAACAAAGGGGCAGGAGTAAATAATGAAAAAGCTCAGTAACTTCATCAATGGAAAGTCTGTTGAATCCACATCGGGTGAAACTACAACTCTGATTAATCCAGCCACTGCTCAACCCTTTGCCACTGCGCCAAAGTCCAACGCCGCCGATGTTGATCTTGCGATGAGATCTGCTTCAGCTGCATTTGAGGGATGGAGAGATTCGACCCCATCTGAGCGCCAACGCGCACTGCTGAAAATCGCCGATGCCATTGAAGCGCGGGCCGATGAATTTGTTGCGACTGAATCCGAAAACTGCGGAAAGCCAATGGGTCTTACTGCATCTGAAGAAGTACCACCGATGCTGGATCAAATTCGCTTCTTTGCTGGTGCTGCACGAAACCTTGAAGGAAAGTCTGCCGGTGAATACATGCGCGGGATGACCTCATTTATCCGCCGCGAACCAATCGGCGTCTGCGCACAAGTAACACCTTGGAACTATCCAATGATGATGGCTGTCTGGAAGTGGGCACCTGCAATCGCTGCGGGAAATACAGTTGTTTTGAAGCCAAGTGATACAACGCCTGCATCAACTGTGTTGATGGCAGAGATTATGAGTGAATTTTTACCAGAAGGTGTAATTAACGTAATTTGCGGTGAGCGCGAAACAGGTGCGCTATTGGTTGACCACGCAACTCCAGCGATGGTTTCAATCACTGGATCAGTGCGCGCTGGTATGGAAGTTGCAGGTGCTGCAGCAAAATCTCTCAAGCGCGTTCACCTAGAACTTGGTGGCAAGGCTCCTGTCGTTGTATTTAACGATGCCGATCTTCAAGTAGCAGCTGAAGGAATAGCGATCGCTGGATTCTTCAACGCCGGACAAGATTGCACAGCAGCAACTCGAGTCTTGGTACAAGCAGGTGTCTATGACGAGATGGTGAAATTACTTGCCGATCAAGCAACCAACCAGATCGCAATGGGAATGCCAGATACAGATGTACTTGTTGGCCCCGTAAACAATGCGGCTCAATATGCTCGAGTTAGTGGATTCATCGAGCGCGTCCCATCTCATGCGCGCGTTGTTGCTGGGGCTACCGCTAATACTCTCGGTGGATACTTCATCGCACCAACAGTTATCGCAGATCTCAAGCAGAGCGATGAATTGATCCAGAGCGAGATCTTCGGACCCGTGATCACCATCCAGAAGTTCGAAACCGAGGAACAGGCGATCGCCATGGCTAACGGAGTTGACTACGGTTTGGCATCTTCGATCTGGACTAAAGACCACGGTCGCGCCATGCGCCTAGCCAAGGCATTCGACTTCGGTTGCGTCTGGATCAACACCCATATTCCGTTGGTGGCAGAGATGCCTCACGGAGGCTACAAGCGCTCGGGATACGGCAAGGATCTCTCCAGCTACGGCTTCGAGGATTACACCCGAATCAAGCACGTCATGAGCAACCTCAACGCTTGAAATTAGCAAGAAATTTCACCTGAAATTACCTCAAAATAGTTTGGCCATGGGAGCCAATCGGCTCCATAATGAGCCCTGCACAACCGTCCCTTGTTCCGGAAAATAAAAGGAGCCCATCACGATGGCTAATTCACCTAAGAAACCTCTATCAGCAGAAGCAAGTGCAATTCTCAATTCTAAGTTTTCTCGCCGTGCACTTGTTGCCGGTGCAGGCGCACTAGGTGGAGCAGCGCTGCTGACTTCATGTGGTTCAGGTGGCGATGAAGCCGCGTCAACGACAGGTTCTGTACGTTGGGGTAACTGGCCTCTCTATCTCGATTTTGACGACAAGACTCAACTGTATCCAACTCTTGAAGCGTTTAAAGAGTCAACTGGAATCGCAGCTGAGTACTTCGAAGATTACAACGATAACGATGAGTTCTTTGGAAAAGTTCAAGCACAGCTCAAGCTCAAGCAAGATATCGGCTATGACATCGTATCTCCAACCGACTGGATGGCAGCTCGCTGGATCCGTCTTGGTTACACACATAAATTTGATAAGGCAAACATTCCTAATGCAGGAAACATTCTAGACACTCTTGCATCACCATCATTTGACCCAATGCGTGAGCAGTCACTTACATGGCAGGGCATCATGGGCGGATTTGGTTGGAACACAGAAAAGGTTCCTGGCGGAGTTCGCACACTTGATGAACTTTTTGCTCCAGCAAATAAGGGAAAGATTGTTGTTCTCTCAGAAATGCGTGACACAATCGGAATTATCTTGCGCTCGCGAGGTGTTGATCTTCAAACAGTGACCGAAGATCAGTTCATGAGTGCTGTTGAGTTCCTAGAGCAGAAGATTTCAGATGGCTGGATTCGCGGCGTCAAGGGCAACGAATACGCAGAAGACCTTAAGTCAGGCGATGCAATCGCTGTTATTGGTTGGTCCGGAGATATGTTTATCCTGAAGAATGATTACGAGGGCAAGTTTGACTTCGCACTCCCTGAATCAGGTGGAACGATTTCAGGTGATAACTTGGTGATCCCTTACACAGCAACAGCTGAGGCTAAGGTAAGTGCCGAGAAGTTGATCAACTGGTATTACGATCCAGCGATTGCAGCAGAGGTTGCTGCCTACGTGAACTACGTGACTCCTGTAAAGGGTGCGCAAGCTGAGATGGAGAAGATTGATCCAGTTCTCGCTACAAACGAGTTCATCTTCCCAACTGAGAAGATGATGGCAAACCTATCTGTCTTCCGTTCGCTTACACCTGCTGAAGAAACTTCTTGGTCAGAAGCCTTCCTCAAGGCAACTATCTAAGTGACAGATAGCGCAAACTCTGCACGCGGTGATCTAAAACTCACACGGGTTACTAAGAGTTATGGCGACTTCACTGCAGTTGATGATCTCTCATTAACCATCCCTGAAGGTTCATTCTTTGCATTGCTTGGACCTTCAGGGTGTGGCAAGACCACCACGCTTCGCATGGTGGCAGGTCTTGAAGAACCCACTGTGGGAAGTATCCACTTAGGTTCAACCGACATCACATTTACGAAGCCGTATCAGCGCCCTATCAATACAGTTTTTCAGAACTATGCACTCTTTCCACATTTAACTATCTTTGAAAATATCGCCTTCGGTCTGCGCCGTCGTGGAATTAAAGATGTAGATGAAGCTGTCAATAAAGTACTTGCTCTTGTAGAGCTTCCTCATCTCGCCCAACGTAAACCAACACAATTATCTGGTGGACAACAACAGCGCATTGCACTTGCGCGCGCGATTGTTAACCGCCCAGCACTTCTACTTCTTGATGAGCCGCTTGGCGCACTTGATCTTAAGTTGCGACGTCAGATGCAGATCGAACTCAAGTGGATTCAAAAGGAAGTTGGACTGACTTTCGTTCACGTTACCCACGATCAGGAAGAGGCCATGACAATGGCTGACACGATCGCAGTGATGAATGAGGGAAAGATTGAGCAGATGGGAAGCCCTGCAGATTTATATGACAATCCAGAGACAGCTTTTGTCGCAAACTTCCTGGGCCAGTCAAACTTGATTAAGGGTTCCCTTGTTGGAACTGATGGAGATTCTTTGATTGCAGATCTCTTTGGCCAGAAGGTAGCCCTGCCACGCAATCGATCACATGCTGTTGATTCATCGATCCTTGCTGGAATTCGTCCAGAGAAATTCCGAGTCTCACTTCTTCAAACACCAACCTCAGGCAACGTATTAGGTGGTGGCAAGATCGAGGACGTTTCCTATATCGGCGTCTCCACTCAATACCAAGTGATGATGCCATGGGGTCAAGAGCTCATGGTCTTTGAGCAGAACGATGATGGTGTCGCACCTTTCCAGATTGGTGACCCAGTAAATATCTCTTGGGAGCCAATTTTCACCTTTGCTCTTCGTGGTGATGAAGATGCCGAAGCTGGTACCGAAGTAATACCTGAAGATCTCGACGAAGAGTAATCAAAGACTCACCTCATGAAGAAGATTCGCACTCCTTATCTCCTGCTGTTGCCAGGATTTGCCTTTCTTCTTACCTTTTTTGTCTTTCCGATATTAAGCCTTGCTCAAGTTTCAACTGCGACCCCAGTCAGCGGTGGCGACGTTGACGATTTTGAGCAAACTTTCAGGTTTAGAAATTATCTGGAGGCTTTTCTTGATAGCAAAGAGCACTTTGGGCGATCACTCATCTATGCACTTCTTGCAACACTTATTGCGCTACTGATTTCTTATCCGCTGGCATACGCCCTGGCTTTCAAATCTGGAAAATATAAGAATGTACTTCTTGTACTTGTGGTTGCTCCATTCTTCACTTCATTTTTGCTTCGCACTGTAGCTTGGAAACAAATTCTTGGAGAAGAGGGTTTTGTCGTGCCGACGCTGAGAACTCTCGGATTAATTAGTGATTCAACGACTCTTACTTCAACTGCAGGAGCGGTGGTAATTGGTATGGCATATAACTTCCTGCCATTTATGACGCTACCCCTTTACGCTTCCATCGACCGAATCGATCCTCGTACTCTTGAAGCCTCAGGTGATCTCTACGCCAATGGCTTTACTACTTTCCGCAGAGTAACTCTGCCTTTATCCATGCCAGGAGTAGTCGCGGGAACATTACTAACATTCATTCCCGCTGCAGGTGATTACGTCAATGCTGAATTGTTGGGAGGGCCAAATAACTCAATGATTGGTAACGTGATTCAGTCGCGATTCCTCATTCCCGACTACCCAACAACTTCAGCTCTTTCATTTACTTTAATGGCCGCAATACTAATTATTGTTGTGATCTATATCCGTAAAGCCGGAACGGATGAGGTCGTATGAGTACTTCACAGAAGGAAGTACTGGTTTCGAAGCGACCATTAGGTGCTTCGATATCTCGTTGGTTTGGCAAAAACCTTATCCGTATTTATATGGCTTTAGCGTTCACATTTCTCTTCATTCCGGTCGCTTACACTATTGTCTTCTCCTTTAATGATTCGGGTAAATCCAATATCACCTGGCAGGGGTTCACCTTTGAGAAATGGTTGAATCCATGCGGTGCGCCACGTGTATGCGAGGCACTCGGAAACTCAGTGAAGATTGGTTTGTTAGCCACCATATTTTCAACAATCTTGGGAACACTCATCGCCTTTGCAATCGGTCGCTATGCATTTAGGGGTCGGTCAGCATCGAACCTTCTAATCTTCCTCCCGATGGCAACGCCAGAGATTGTTCTTGGCGCTTCGATTCTTTCTCTCTTTCTTGTTTTTCAGATTAATCCAGGCTTCTGGCCAACTGTCATAGCCCACGTTGTTTTCTGTGTCTCTTTTGTTGTCGTCACGGTCAAAGCGCGTATAGCATCTTTAGATCCCAGACTTGAGCAAGCAGCTATGGATTTATACGCAAATGAATTGCAAACTTTCCGCCGCGTAACACTCCCACTAGTTGCTCCAGGAATTGCAGCAGCTGCACTCCTTGCCTTCAGCCTCTCGTTCGACGATTTCATCATCACCAATTTCAACTCTGGCACTGTAACAACGTTTCCAAAGTTCATTTATGGAGCAGCGGCGCGTGGAATCCCGGCACAGGCAAATGTAATTGCCTCAGCGGTATTTTTCTTAGCGTTGGCAATCGTCATTATTGGACAAGTGGTCAGCCGTAAGCGTAAAGTTTCTTAAATGGTCAACCATGGCAATCTGTACGGACCTAGCTTTACCTTTCTCGGTATTCCTCAATGCGATCTAGATGACCCTGCTAGTTTTGCTGGCGCAGATGTTGTCATCGTTGGTGCGCCAATAGATTCCGGTACATCACATCGTTCAGGTGCAAAATTTGGTCCACAGGCAATTCGTGGAGGAGATTACTTACCGCACGATGCATCGCGACCTCATTTAGCTCTACGCACTGATGGTCTGAAAGATCTTAAGGTTGTTGATGCCGGAGATTTAATGATGCCCGGGGGAGACCTCGTTGCATCCCTTGCAGTATTGCGCGAAGCAACTGAGAAGATTTCTCGAGCTGGTGCCATCCCTGTGATTTTAGGTGGAGATCACTCAATCGCTTCTGCAGATGTGGCAGGTATTGCCAATCACCGCGGTCACGGAAAAATTTCGATGATTCACTTTGATGCACATGCCGATACTGGTGAAGATCAAATGGGAGCACTCGTTGGACATGGAACACCGATGCGTCGACTTATTGAAGAAGGATATGTTCGCGGAGATCGATTCTTGCAACTTGGGCTTCGTGGATATTGGCCAGACCATGTGACCCTTGCATGGATGCGCGATCAAGGAATGCGTTCATATGAGATGACCGAGATTCACCACCGTGGATTAACTGCTGTTCTTGATGAATCATTTGCAACTCTTACTGATGGTTGTGATGGCGTATTCCTTTCTGTTGATATCGATGTCGTAGATCCTGGAATGGCTCCAGGTACCGGAACGCCTGAACCAGGTGGCATGACATCGCGCGAGTTGTTAGAGGCTGTACGTCGCATCTGTCTTGAACTTCCCGTGGTTGGCATTGATGTTGTAGAAGTTGCTCCACCATTTGATTCAGCAGATATCACCGCGATCTTGGCAAATAGAGTTGTTCTCGAGGCCTTAAGTGCAATCGCAAAGCGTCGCAATGGCAGCACGTACTCACCTACGCAAAACCTTCTGGACCGTTAATCCATGCGTGATGTCGTCATTCTTGGTTCTACCGGTTCAATCGGTGTGCAGGCACTTGAAATTATTGAAGCAAATCCAGAGCAATTTCGTGTTGTAGCCCTGACTGCAGCCGGAAATAACATTGATCTTCTCGTTGCGCAGGCAGCAAAATTCAAAGTAAGTGTTGTCGGAGTAACTCACAACGCCGATCAAGTTCGACACGGCCTTCCAGGGGTTCAGGTAATTGATGGCCCTGATGCATCGACAGAGGTTGCAGCGATTACTTGTGATGTAGTACTCAATGCAATCACTGGATCGATTGGCTTAGCACCAACGCTGGCAGCGCTTCGAGTTGGAAATACTTTGGCGCTTGCGAATAAAGAATCGCTCGTCGCTGGTGGCGATATGGTCATGGCACTTGCAAAGCCAGGCCAGCTTTTGCCTGTCGATTCAGAACATAGCGCGCTCTGGCAGGCACTTAAATCTGGAACCAAGAGTGAAGTTTCTAAGCTCATCCTTACAGCAAGTGGCGGACCGTTTAGAGATCGTGATGATCTTTCAACTGTCACGATTGCAGAAGCACTAGCCCATCCCACATGGGCGATGGGCCCGGTAGTCACAATTAATTCATCGACCTTAGTAAATAAAGGTCTTGAAATTATCGAAGCACATTATCTCTTTGATATTCCATATTCACAGATTGATGCAGTGATTCATCCGCAGTCTGTAGTTCACTCATTTGTTGAATTTGTTGATGGATCAACGATTGCTCAGGCGAGTCCACCAAATATGAAGGGGCCAATTGCATACGCGTTGAGCTACCCAAATCGTCTACCTAAGTCGAGTGTTCCTATTGATTGGACTGCTGTATCGAACTGGAACTTTGCACCGATAGATTCAGTGAAATTCCCAGCGGTCGACCTTGCACGGCGCTGTGGTTCTCTAGGTGGGGGATTGCCAGCAATCTTTAACGCAGCCAATGAGGTTGCCGTTGCAGCCTTTCTTGATTCTCACATCGGATACTCAGCAATTATCGATACAGTCGACGCTGTGGTTCAACAACTTTCTCCGTCGGCAGTCTCTTCGCTGCGCGATCTCGCCGATGTCAGTGCCATCGAAGATGATGCTCGTCGCGTAGCCCACGAAGTTATTAAGAGAGCGGTCTGACCATGGAGATTTTAGGAATTCTTGCCTTTGTTGTTGCATTGCTTCTCTCTGTAATGGTCCACGAATTTGGCCATTACATCACCGCTCGAAAATTCAATATGAAGGTCACGGAATTCTTTCTGGGCTTTGGAAAGCGCATCTGGTCTTTCCGAAAAGGTGAGACTGAATATGGAATCAAAGCAATTCCTGCGGGTGGATATTGCAAGATCTCTGGAATGACTCCAGATGAAGTGATGGAGCCAGGTGAAGAGTCACGCGCCTTTTACATTGCTCGCTCTTCCAAGAAACTCATAGTTTTAGGAGCAGGCTCATTTCTTCACTTCGTGCTCGGAATCGTGCTGCTCTTCACACTTTTGGCAGGTGTGGGTGTGAACTCATTGACTTCTGTTGTTAAAGAAGTTGTACCTGACTCAGCTGCCGTTGTCGCTGGCTTCCAAAAAGGCGATGAAATCCAATCAATTAGTGGCGAAGAGGTAACCGATTGGGCGCGTGGAGTTGAACTCATCCGCGCATCAAATGGTGGAGAACTTACCTTTACCGTTATTCGCGATGGGCAATCTCTAGATTTGCGCGCGACGCCTCGACTTACAGATGTTGGCGGCGAGCAGAGATATGTTTTAGGAATCATCAATGAGGTTGGAACAAAGCGTTTTGGAATACTCAAGGCTGGAAAAGAATCTCTCTCGATCACTGGTTCAATGACAGTTCAATCTGTTAAATCACTTGCACTCTTACCCGCAAAAATCCCAGAGCTCTGGGGCCAGACATTTGGTGGCCAAGAACGTGATGTGGATGGTTTAGTCGGCGTCGTCGGTGTTGCTCGCGTCTCTGGTGAGTCCCTTGCAAGTGGAGACCAGAATTGGAGTCAGCGGATCGGTACTTTCTTGCTGATCATTGCGAGCCTCAATATTTTTGTCGGAGTATTTAATCTTCTGCCAATCCTGCCACTGGATGGTGGTCACATGGCTGTTGCAATTGCGGATGAGATCCGCGCATTTTTTGCACGACTTCGCGGTCGCCCACGACCAGCCCCCATCAATGTGCAAGTGCTCACACCAATCACTGCAGTTGTTGTGATAATTCTTATTGCGCTCACCCTTCTCTTACTTGTAGCCGACATAATCAATCCCATCTCGCTCAATGGCTAAAGTTGAGGCAGAATAGCGCCATGGTTGATCTCGGAATTCCTTCAGCGCCACTTAAGACCCTTGCTCCCCGTCGAAAGACAAGACAGATGATGGTGGGCAAAGTCGGTATCGGTAGCGATCATCCGGTCAGCGTGCAATCTATGTGTACAACCCTTACTTCAGATGTCAACGCAACTCTTCAACAAATTGCAGAACTCACCGCAACGGGATGTCAGATTGTTCGCGTTGCTGTTCCAAGTCAAGATGATGCTGACGCCCTTGCACAAATTGCAAAGAAATCTCAGATCCCAGTAATCGCAGATATCCACTTTCAGCCAAAATATATCTTTGCCGCAATCGATGCTGGATGTGCTGCAGTTCGAGTAAATCCAGGAAATATTAAGCAATTTGATGACAAGGTCAAAGAAGTTGCCAAAGCTGCTGGAGATGCGGGAATTCCAATCCGTATCGGTGTAAATGCTGGCTCACTTGATCCGCGCCTGCTTGCAAAGTATGGAAAGGCAACCCCAGAAGCGTTAGCTGAGTCAGCTCTCTGGGAGGCATCACTCTTTGAAGAACACGGATTTAGCAACATTAAAATTTCTGTGAAGCATCACGATCCAGTCACAATGGTAAATGCCTATCGAATCTTGGCATCCAAATGTGACTACCCACTTCACCTTGGAGTTACAGAAGCAGGCCCAGCCTTCCAAGCAACGATAAAATCTGCTTCAGCATTTGCGATTTTGCTGGCAGAAGGTATCGGCGACACTATCCGCGTATCTATGTCAGCGCCCCCTGCCGAAGAAGTAAAAGTCGGAATTTCGATTCTAGAATCCCTCAACCTGCGCCAACGTAAACTCGAAATTGTTTCCTGCCCTTCATGCGGCCGTGCACAGGTTGATGTCTACACATTGGCTGAAAAAGTTCAGGCAGGTCTTGAGGGAATGACAGTTCCACTACGTGTTGCCGTCATGGGTTGTGTTGTTAATGGCCCAGGAGAAGCGCGCGAGGCTGACCTCGGTGTCGCTTCCGGTAATGGAAAAGGTCAGATCTTTGTTAAGGGCGTTGTTATTAAGACAGTCCCTGAGGCCCAGATCGTTGAAACTTTAATTGAAGAAGCAATGCGCCTTGCAGAAGAGATGGAAGCTGCAGGAGTTGCAAGCGGGAAGCCTGAAGTTCTTACGCAGTAAAGGCGCAATAAGCAGCAGAGTCTCAGGTAGGCTCGCCCCATGTTGCGAATGTCTACCCTCTTCTTGCGCACCTTGCGCGATGATCCAGCGGATGCTGAAGTTGCAAGCCATCGCCTCTTAGTTCGCGCCGGTTATATACGCCGAATCGGTGCCGGTATTTACTCATGGCTACCTCTTGGTGTGATCACGCTGCGCAACATTGAGCGCGTTATTCGTGAAGAAATGGATAAAGCTGGATTCCAAGAAGTTCACTTTCCATCGTTGCTTCCACGTGAGCCATACGAGGCAACTAATCGTTGGGAAGAGTACGGCCCATCACTTTTTCGTTTACAAGATCGTAAAGGTGCAGATTATCTCTTAGGTCCAACGCACGAAGAAATGTTTACTCTGATGGTTAAAGGGGAGTACTCCTCATACAAGGATCTCCCACTTTCGATTTATCAGATTCAAACCAAGTTTCGCGACGAAGCGCGTCCACGTAGCGGAATTATCCGTGGACGAGAGTTTGTAATGAAGGATTCCTATTCATTTGATCTCGATGATGCTGGACTTGATATTTCATACCAAAAACATCGTGATGCATATGTAAGTACTTTTGATCGTCTCGGCCTCAAATACAACATCGTGAGGGCAGTCTCTGGCGCGATGGGTGGTTCGAAATCTGAAGAATTCTTAGCACCATGTCCCACGGGCGAAGATACATATGTGCTCTGTCCTTCATGTGGCTTTGCAGCAAATGTTGAGGCGATGGTGACAAAGGTTGATGCAGTCGATTCAACTGCAACACCAGCTCTAGAAGAACTTGATACTCCAAATACCCCAACGATTGATTCACTTGTACAGGTACTTAATGAACGCTTCGGTGGGGGATTTACCGGAGCGAGTACTTTGAAGAATGTCATGTTGATTGCAGATGGAAAGGCAATCTCTGTTCTAGTTCCGGGAGACCGCGAAGTTGATCTGAAGCGATTCCAAGAAAATCTTGGTGGAATCCACGAACTCCGTACATTTGAAGATGCAGACTTTGCAAAATTCCCTGGACTTGTTAAGGGATATATCGGACCACAGAATGCACAAGCACTCGGAATTACTGTCTACGCCGATCCTCGCGTTGCACCAGGAACGTCTTGGGTAACTGGTGCCAACAAGAAAGATCGCCATGCGCGCAATGTTGTTAATGGCCGTGATTTCACGCCGGATGCATATGTTGAAGCAGCGGAAGTACGCGCTGGAGATGCCTGCCCTGAGTGCGCAACAGAAGTTGTTATCGATCGCGCAATTGAAATTGGCCATATCTTCCAACTTGGACGCAAGTATGCCGAATCACTTTCACTCACAGTCTTGGATCAGAACGGTAAGTCCCAGATAGTCACTATGGGTTCTTATGGAATCGGTGTCACTCGTGCAGTTGCTGCAATTGCTGAGCAGACATATGACGAGATTGGTCTGAGCTGGCCAGTAGAGCTTGCCCCTGCCAAGGTTCACATTGTTGCGACAGGTAAAGAAGATCTTCCCTTTGACACCGCCGAGAAAATTGCAACAGAACTAGAAGCGGCAGGCGTCAGCGTCATGCTTGATGATCGACGTGGAACAAGCCCAGGCGTGAAGTTTAAGGATGCTGAGCTGATCGGTAATCCTGTCATCGTTGTCGTTGGTAAGTCACTCGAGCAGGGAAATGTCGAAGTACGCGTACGCAAGAGTGGAGATAAGCAAGAAGTTGCACTTGCTTCGGCGGTCACTTCAATCTGCACACTCGTAGCTTCACTCTAGCGCTCACGTGTTTTACGACATCACTCTCACCACACTGATATTTCTAATCTGTGCTGCCTTTTGTGCGGGCTTGATTGATTCAATGGCTGGTGGTGGGGGATTGATTCAGCTTCCCGCACTACTGATCGGGCTCCCAAAGTTTGAAACAGTGGAAGTACTTGGAACAAACAAATTAACGTCGGTTTTTGGAACTTCAGCAGCGACACTTCTCTATAGGCGTGCGATCACATTTAATTGGAAGTTACTGATCGCCATGGCGCTGCCAGCTTTCATTGGATCTATTGGTGGAGCACTTTTAGCATCCTCAATACCAACAAAGGCGCTGCGGCCGATTATTGTGATTCTTCTTATCGCCGTAGTGGTCTACACGGTGATGCGTCCACAACTTGGTGCGGTGGAGTCTCTTAAGCATTCGCCGAAAAAACAGATGCGTATTGGTTCGATTGCAGCCGGTGGCATAGGTTTTTATGACGGACTCATTGGACCTGGAACCGGTTCATTCTTAATTCTGATCTTGGTCGCGGTCTTGGGCTTCGCCTTCTTGCAAGCGTCGGCGATGGCCAAGGTCATCAATCTCTGCACCAATGTCGGCGCGATTCTGGTCTTTGGCCTAGATGGTTCAATTTTGTGGAAAGTCGGGTTGCTATTGGCGGTAGCAAATGTTGCTGGAGGATTGATCGGTGCAACCCTTGCTATCCGAGGGGGATCAACATTTGTGCGAAAGGTATTTCTCTTTATAACGACTGCGCTGATATTTAAGGTGGGTTTAGACACAATCACAATGTGGTGATAAATTTAGCCTCACAACTTAACAATAATCGAATAGGTAGGCTCGCTTATGGCGCTTAAAGATCAGATTTCCGAACTCGTTACACCGGCAGTATCGGATCAGGGTTTCTACCTAGAAGATGTTCACGTTGCTACTCCAGGAAGCCATCGCATCGTCACCTGCATAGTTGACGGAGATGCTTCATTAAATTTAGATCAGGTAACAAGCGTCTCTCGTGTTATTTCAGAACTACTCGATGAAGCAGCATTTATGGGGGAGACTCCGTTTACTCTCGAAGTAACTTCTCCGGGTGTAGATCGTCCTTTAACCCAACCTCGTCACTTTGCTAAAAATGTTGATCGCCTTCTTAAGATCATTAAGCTCGATGGCAGCGAAGTTACTGGCCGCATTCTTTCCAATACCGATCAAGACGTCACTCTTACCGTTGCGGTTAAGAAAGAAACTATTGAGCACACGGTTTCTCTGAGTGAGATCAAACGCGCTGTAGTTGAGATCGAATTTAATCGAAAGGATGACAAGTAAGTGCATGTAGATATGCAGGCACTTGCGGCCCTGACCTCCGAAAAATCAATGCCGATCGAAGCGCTGATTACCGCCATTGAACTCGGCGTACTCACCGCCTACAACGAATTACCTGAAGCAAAGCCTCGTGCATTCTCACGACTTAATCGTGAGACAGGCGATGTTGCAATCTTGGTCCCGATCTACAACGAAGAGGGCGAGAGAGTTGCTGAAGAAGAAGATTGTCCTGAAGGTTTTGCTCGCAGCGCTACATCGGCTATTCGCCAGGTCATCAAGTTCAAGATGCGCGAGACAAATGATGCCGAGATTGTTGGCGAGTTCACAGGCTCAGTAGGTGATGTAATTTCTGGAATCGTTCAGCAGGGACGTGATCCAAAGATGATTCATGTAAACCTTGGACGAGTTGAGGGAAAAATTCCACCCCAAGAGCAAGTTCCGGGTGAAGTATATAAACATGGCGATCGCATTAAGTGTTTTGTCGTTGAAGTAAAGCAAGGTCTTAAAGGTCCAGAGATTATGCTCTCGCGCAGCCATCCCGCACTTGTTAAACAGCTCTTTGCACTTGAAGTTCCTGAAATTCAAGATCGCATCGTTGAGATCATGGCAGTTGCACGTGAGGCAGGGCATCGAACAAAGATTGCAGTGCGTTCACATCGTGCTGGCGTTTCTCCAAAGGGTTCGCTGATTGGTCCGATGGGTGCACGTTCCAGAGCAGTCACCGATGAACTTCATGGCGAAAAGATAGATATTGTCGACTGGTCTGAAGATCCAGCAGAGTTTGTAAAACATGCGCTAGCACCCGCAAAGGTGACCTCTGTTGAGATCGTTGATGAACTTTCACGATCTGCTCGTGTTGTAGTTCCTGATTACCAGCTCTCATTGGCGATTGGAAAAGATGGGCAGAATGCCAGATTGGCAGCGCGTTTGACTGGCTGGCGCATCGACATTCACCCAGACACTCCCGTTACTCCCGCATAAATTCAGGCTACGTTTAGGAATATCGACCCCTCTTAGATAGACTTAGGGGGTGGAACGAACATGCATTGCATGTCGCAAGAAATATTCTTGGGATGAGCCTGCATCGACAGACACACTCGTTCGGGTAGTTCGACAGGGCTTGGCACTTATTCCAGACCTTGATCGAAAATTGCCGGGTCGAGGGGCTTGGGTACATAGAGAATGTGTCACTCAGGCAATAGAGCGAAAGTCATTTAGGTCAGCATTTAAGTGCGCCGACAATTTCGATCACTCACAACTACAGCAGTTCATCGCCGATGAACTTACAGAATTGGATGCGAAAGTTATGAAACTCAAATGAGCTCGTCAGAATTATGAGGTCGTTCAACTAAGGCTCGCAT
>Ga0315906_10001066_pt1 | contig 41644 bp, 25 predicted proteins | sample LakEriMetagenome_4_FD_203526 | JGI IMG/M metagenome (GOLD analysis project Ga0315906, IMG submission 203526) | Freshwater fungal communities from buoy surface, Lake Erie, Ohio, United States - Buoy 2 MA122 | ecosystem: Environmental > Aquatic > Freshwater > Lake > Lake biofilm | place: USA...
ACGCCGAGCGAGTTGTCGGGAGGACAGGAACAACGGGTAGCGATCGCACGGGCTTTGGTGGCCGATCCGGCGTTGTTGGTGGCGGACGAACCGACGGGGGATTTGGACCGCGAATCCGCGACGATGATTTTGGAGCTGCTGCAAAAACTTTCACGAGAACGCGGGAAAACCATCGTCATGGTCACCCACGACGCGCGCGCGGCGGCGGCGGCGGATAGAACCTTGCATTTGGAAAAAGGAAAATTGTTAGAAAACGAACCGCACATCTCCAAAGCATGATCGCTCTCTTTCAACTTGCTGCGAAACAACTCCTGCGCCACCGCTTACGGACGGCGCTGACGGTTTGTGGCGTGGCTTCCGGAATGTTTCTTTTTACCTCAGTGGAAACGCTTCAGGATTCGCTGGCATCAGCCACCGAGGAAACTGCGGCGGACACAACCTTGGTGGTGTATCGAGAAAATCGTTTCTGCCCGATGGCGAGCCAGTTGCCAGAGCATTATCAGGATGAGATTCGCAAAATGGACGGCGTGAAAGAAGTCATCCCCATCAAGATCACCGTGAACAACTGTGGCGCGAGCTTGGATGTGATCACGTTCCGCGGCGTGCCGGAAGGGATGCTGCGCAAGTTTGCGCCAGAGATCGAGATCATCGAAGGCGATCACGGCGAATGGCTCAAACGCGGTGACGGCGCGTTGTTAGGAGAACAATTTGCGAAACGACGCGGACTCAAGCCCGGAGATAAATTCGATGCGGTGGGCGTTACGGTGCACGTGGCGGGAATCATTCGGTCGCCTTTCCCGCAGGACAACAACGTCGCCTATGTGAAGTTGGAATTCCTGCAACAAGCCTCAAAAATGGGCTTGGGCATCGTCACGCAGTTCAATGTGCGGGTGGATAAATCCTCACAGTTGAAACCCGTGGCGGAAATGATCGATGCCCGTTTCAAATCCGATCAAATGCCCACCAACACCCGACCGGAAAAAGCCTTTTTCGCGGAAGCGGCGGGACAACTCATCGAGCTGATCGGCTTCACCCGTTGGCTCGGGATCGCGGCGGTGGTGGCGGTGGTGCTGTTGGTCGCAAATGCGATTTCCCTCATGGTGCGGAGCAGGGTGAAAGAAAACGCCGTGCTGCGGACACTGGGATATCAGAGCCGCGCGATCATGTTCCTGGTGCTCAGCGAAGGCGGATTGTTAGGTTTGATGGGCGGCCTCTGCGGTGCGGGCCTCGCCTGGGCATTTCTGCGTTGGCAAAGTTTCACCATGGGCAGCGAAGGTCAAACCCTCGCGATCCTACCTCAAATTTCCACCGTCCTCTTCGCAATCACCGCGGCGTTATTGTTAGGAATCATCGCCTCGATCCATCCCGCATGGATCGCCATCCGCCAACCTATCGTGAAATCCCTAAGGTCATGAAGATTGAAGCGATAAATCGCTGTTCCTGGTTCTTGGTTCCTAGTTCTTGGTTGAGCTATGTGCTCCGCAATCTCTCTTCATTAAGATTTAGAATTTAAGATTTAGAATTTTCTCCCACATGCTTCCGTTATCCTACGCTCTTCGAAATCTCTTTCGCGATAAGTCGCGGCTGTTGCAGACAGTCGGTGGCTCAGCGCTTGTGGTGATGTTGGTGATGGCCGCAGCGGCGCTGAACGGCGGGATGAAACAGGTGCTCGCGGCATCGGGTTCTTCGCGAAATGCGATTCTGTTAGGCGCTGGTAGTGAAGAGAGCATCCAGCGCAGCGAGGTGAGCGCGCAGTTGTCGGGGATTGCGGAAGCGACGATTCGTGGTGTTTCCAAGGTGATGGGTCGGCCGGCGGCTACGGCGGAGATTCATTACATGTCAGCGCTTCACACGGCGGATGGTGAAAAAGGCCAGGCCTTGTTTCGTGGGGTGACTCCATCGGCTTTGCTGGTGCATCCGGAAGTGCGTTTGATCGATGGTACGTTTCCGCAAGCGGGGGAGGTGATGGTTGGAAAACTCGCGTGGCGCAAACTTGGGATCGCGGAGGATGCGTTGATGATAGGCAAAAAAGTTTTGTTAGATAAATCCGAAATGACCATCTCCGGAGTGTTCGCTGCGCCGGGAACCGTGATGGAATCGGAAATCTGGGCGGTGATTGGTGACCTGCGCATGCTCGCGCAGCGCGAGACGGTTTCGTGCGTGGTGCTGCGGATGGATACACCGGATGCTTTTTCGGATTCAGCTTTATTCGCCCAACAACGTCTCGATCTCGAGCTCACGGCGATGCGGGAAAGCGATTACTACGCGGCGCTCGGGGATTTCTACAAACCCATCCGCATCATGACTTGGTTGACGGCGGGATTGGTCGCTGCGGGAGCGATTTTCGGTGGCTTCAACACGCTCTACGCCGCCTTCGCCTCGCGTATCCGTGAGTTGGCGACCTTGCAAGCGATAGGCTTTGGTCGGTTCGCGATCTTTTTCAGCCTCGTGCAGGAAAGCCTCGTGGCTTGCTTGGCAGGAACCTTGCTCGCTTCCGCTTTGGCTCTATGGTTACTGGATGGCATGACCATTCCGTTTTCCATCGGCGCATTCACCATAGGCATCACCCCGGGAGTGGCGGTGATCGGTTTGGTGACAGGAATTCTGTTAGGAATCTTGGGTTCTATCCCACCCGCCATTCGTTGCCTCATGCCCGCCTTGCCGAAAGCCCTGAGATCATGAACTTAAATAATAAGAAATTTAACCACAGAGGCGCAGAGAACACAGAGTTCATGAAGCAGTATTACAAAGTGTTTCGCATTCTTTTCCTAAATCTCTGTGTTCTCTGAGTCTCTGTGGTAAAGATCGTTAATTTATAAATAGATTTTCCGAAGAATATCCAACTAATCATAACTATGAAACTAACCAAACTATCCATCGCCGTCATCGCCATGCTTTCGTTGCATGCTTGCAAGCCCAAGGAATCTGCATCTGACGCCGAAACCCAAGCGCCCGATCCGGTTCTCGCCGCTTATTTTGTGACCGAGACCTTGCCTGATGCGCAATCCATCCACATCGCCCGCACCACCGCGAAGCCCGGCGATGCCATCACCCTCAAAGGCGAAGTGATTGGCCGTGAAAAAGTTTTCGTCGATGGTCGTGCCGCGTTCATTCTCGGCGATCCTGAAAAACTGACGAGTTGCGATAAAAACCCCGGTGATGCCTGTGAAACACCATGGGATGCCTGCTGTGATTCCAAAGAAGTGAAAAAAATCGCCATCGCTTCCATCCAAATCCTCGGCGAAGACGGCCGTGTGATGGCTCGCGAGTTGAAAGGCGTGAATAATCTGAAAGAACTCAGCTCCATCACGGTTAGCGGAGTCGTTGATCAAAGCTCAAACGAAGATAATTTCGTCATCAACGCGAAGCAGATCCATGTGGAGAAGAAGTGAGGGATTTGAAGCATTGGACCGCGCGACTCCAGTCGCGCAATTTTCTCAAGCGTGACTGGAGTCACGCGGTCCAATATATGTCCAAACTAGCTTGGACACTCAAAAGAGCGTCCAGTGTGTTCTCCTTCCTAACTAAAATAACGAATTTTTAGCATTCATCTGAGGTATTTACGGATAAATCGCTAATTATGTCGCTTTTGCTGAAATAGCCAGCTAGAGACCCTATTCGGTTCACGACTTGGCAGGATCAAGTTCTGGAGTTTAGCCAGTAGTTTTTAGATTCTTTGGCGATCTGAGACCCGATTCACGGGAACAGTCTCAAGAGAAGTCACGATACGTGAACCGAATTTAATGTTATGAAAATGTATATTGGAAACCTGTCGTTTGATACGACCAAACAAGACCTCGAAACCCTCTTCTCCGAATACGGAGCTGTTACGGATGTGCACCTCCCAACCGATCGTGAAAGCGGTCGACCACGTGGATTTGCTTTCGTAACCATGGACAGCAAAGAAGCAATGAACAAAGCAATCGCAGGTGTCGACGGCACCGATGTTGGTGGTCGTTCACTGAAAGTAAACGAAGCCCAAGCCCGCGAAGAGCGCAGTGGTGGCGGCGGCGGTGGCTACGGCGGCGGTAATCGCGGCGGTGGTGGCGGTGGTGGTTACGGCGGCGGCGGTAATCGCGGCGGCAATGATCGTCGTGAGGAGCGTGGCGGCGGCGGACGTCGTTACTAAGTTCACTTTATAAAATATTCCACGGCAGCTTTCCGGTATCGGGGGCTGCCGTTTTTTATGGCAGGGACGCGTATCCCAACGCGTCCATATCGTCCGGCGGTTATCTAAGGAAAGGGTTCGATGGGGTATGAAGCAACGATAGATATGGACCTTTAGATATCCGACGTCGCTCTGAGAGCTATGACGGACGAATAAAGGTCCCTGCCTGAGATAAATCGCAACACAGTTGATTTTTAGGTTGGGCTTCCTAGTGTGTGGCACCGGCTGGTTTCGCGGTCGGGACTAATTTCCATGATCATTTACCTACTTGTTTTTCTCTCAGGGCTTTCCGCTTTGATCTATCAGATTTTGTGGATGAAGCAGTTGGGGTTGTTGTTTGGAAATACTTCACATGCGGCGGGGGTGACGTTGGCGGCTTTCTTTGCGGGTTTGGCGGTGGGCAGTTGGTTCTGGGGAAGGTGTTCCACCCAAGGCAGGAATCCCATGCGGATTTATGCGGGATTGGAATTAGGGATCGCGATTACGGCACTGCTCTATTTTGTGGTGATAAAAGGCTACCATTTCATTTATCCGGAAGTTTTCGAAAGCGTGCATTCGGGTGCATGGTTATTGTTGATCAAATTTCTGTTAGCACTTGTGCTTATTTTTCCACCCGCGTTTTGCATGGGTGGAACGATTCCGGTTGTCGGACAATATCTGATTCGTAATGCATCAAGGTTCGGATCGACCTCGGCGCTGCTCTATGGAATCAATACGCTGGGTGCGACGCTCGGTGCCTTGTTAGCGGGATTTTTCATGCCGCTTTGGTTCGGTTTCCGAGGGACCTGTTTCATTGCGATGGGGATCACCTTGATTCTGGCGGTTCTGGCATTTCTGGTTTCCCGATCGGCATCGGCCACGCGCGAAATTGAGATTGGCGAGGATGTATCATTTGCCGGAGAGTTGCCTGCTCCGCATGAAGGAAAATTCGACAAGGATAGGTTTGCCCTGACGGTCATTTGTTTCATGTCGGGTTTCGGCGTGCTGGCGCTTGAGGTGCTGTGGACGCGAATGTTTTCCTTGGTGTTAGAGAATTCGGTTTATACCTATGCTGCGATTCTTGTGGTCGTGCTGTCCTGTCTTGCTGGTGGATCTTTGATAAGTTCTGTGCTCGCGCGGCGGAAGTTGTCGCCGAACACGGTGCTTGCGGTTTTGTTAGGTCTTAGCGGATTGGCGATTGCCCTGACGCCCACCGTTTTCATGAACGTGACCGATTCGTTCCGGTTCCAAGCGGTCAGGGCAACTTGGTTAGATTTCGTAGTTTTGATTTTCAAGAAATGCGCGCTGACCATCGGTCTGCCTGCATTGGTGTTGGGTGCGGTTTTTCCATATCTGATGAAAACCGAGGAGAAATATGCTACATCGCCCGGAAGGAGTTTGGGACGCCTCGCGACGATCAACACGTTTGGAGCTATCCTCGGTTCGCTCGTTTGTGCGTTTCTTTTGCTTGAGCACTTCGGCTTGTGGCGTTCGATGCAGATTATGGGTGTCATCTATTTTCTGATGGCGATACTAATGCCATCAGTGCGAGATCGCGTGGGGATTGCGGTCAAGTGTGTCGGCTGCTTGGGGCTGGTTTTGTTGTTCACAGGACTCAACCCCTCACAACTGCCAGCGACTGGTGTGCTTGAAGCGCGTAAAGATGAAGTGACGATCAAAGCATGGGAGGGTAGCGATTGCACGGTTTCGGTAGTCCGCGGCAATGATGGTTTGGCGATTAAAATCAACTCAGACTATGGGCTGGGATCCACGGGTAGTCGCGTCAGGCAAGCATGCCAGGCTGAAATTCCATTGATGCTCAAGCCCGATGCAAAGTCGGTTTTCTTTCTGGGAATGGGAACGGGCATGAGTGCGGGTGCTGCGCTCTCTGTTGATCGGTTTCCTCAGGTGGAGCGTGTTGTTACGTGTGAACTCTCACCTAATGTCATTGCCGCCTCCAAAGAGTTCATGACCAACGTGGATGGCGTGGATCTTACGAACGGTCTTTTCACAGACCTGCGGTCCACGGTTCTAACAGAAGATGGACGTCATTATCTCATGGCGACAAAAGAGAAGTTTGATATCATCGATTCGGATCTATTTGTTCCCTATCATTCGGGTGCTGGGAGTCTTTACACCAGAGAGCATTTTGGGAGTGTGAAACAGCGTCTCAAGCCGGGTGGGATATTTGTCCAGTGGGTGCCTGTCTATCAGGTGACGGATTTTGAATTTCATGTGATCGGACGAACTATACTGGAGGTGTTTGATCAGGTTTCGATTTTGCGTTGCGATTTCGCACCTTTCAATGAGGTGATTGCTTTCGTGGGGCATAATGGGGGAGCGCCACTGCCGGCTTGTGATCTTGACGATGCTGGGATGAAGAAGGGATTTTTAGACGGAAACGATCATGATAATATTTACCAGACACTCAATCCGCAGACGGTTTTGGTTTATTATGGAGGAAACGTGACGGCATCGAAGGAATTGTTCGCGGGTTATCCGGTCAATACGGATGACAAGCCAGTGATCGAATACATGGCACCGAGGTGTTACCGGAATCAAAACAAGGATGAGACGCCTTGGTTTGTGGGGCCATATATTCTCAAGTTCATCAAAGATGTGCAGGCAAAATGTCCTCCGGATAACGATCCCTTGCTTGTAAATCGCACACCAGCGAACCGGCGCTTGCCTTTGGCCGGTAGTGCCTATCAAGAGACAAAGTTGTGGGCGGAGTTCGGTAACAATGAGGAGATTCAGAAGAATTGGAATCTGTTTGTGAGAGAATGGTTGGGAGTGGTGAAGAGTGAAGAGTGAACGAAGAGCGGGTGGTGATAAATTATTAAATCCATGCAACAAGAAATCGAATTACCAAAGCCGGAGTGTATTCCATTTCCGCTCAAGCGCATGCTGGTTCGGCTTGGGATTTGGTTGGTGTTGCTAACAGGTGTTTTGTATGGAGTGATCGTTTGGTGGTGTGTCAGTGAGATCGCATCGCCTGAGCGCAGGCCGGTGAGCACGGCTAATCAGGAGTTTTTTAAAGAAACGTCACAGGCAGGATTCACAGTAGAAAAGTTTGAATCGAAGGATGGGATGCCGTGTTTGGTTTGCACACCAAAGCCGATGGACTCATTTTCTAAGAAAGGCGAAGCCATTCGTGGCCAGTTGTTAGAAAAAGAAATGACGCTGGCTTCTTCAGGCGAGATCATCGGGACCTTGTTGATTCTTCACGGGCGGACAGGGATGAAGGAAGATTATCTGGCTGTTGCGGAGAGGTTCTGCGCGGTGGGCTTCAGATGCGTCATTCCTGATCTGCCAGGGCATGGTGCGAACAAGGAGCCGTTCACGACTTACGGAGTGCTGGAGGCTCCGAAAGTTTTGAAATGTTACAAGGAAGCCTCCGTGAAATATGGTTTCGCTCAACAGCCATCCATGATGTTAGGTCAGTCGATGGGCGGGGCGTATGCGGTACGGGTGGCGGCTTTGGATGAGTCTCCATTTCAAGCGATGGTCGTCGTGTCCTCATTCGATAAGCTGCAAACGGTAGTGAGGGGGCAGACCCGCGAATTGCTCGGAGATGTGCTTGGAGCGGCAGTGAGCGGATCGGTGGAGCACGTGTTCGGATGGAGGACAGGAGTCAAAATTTCAGAGATAAACACCGCCAAAAAAGCCCCGAATATCCGTATCCCGACCATGGTGATTCATGGTGAGTCGGATAAGTCAATTCCGCTCGCTTCGGGTAAAAAACTCTATCATTCGCTTCCAAGTGATTTGGAAAAACAGTGGTTGGAGGTGCCTGAAGCAGCGCACAACAATATCCTCATCACCGATTATCCGCTTTACGCCACGATGGCAGAGTGGTTTTTAAATTTTCTTAAGGAGAGCTAATCTTCGCCTTTATATTTGTGACGAAAGCGCCATAAGTCGTCCCATCTAGAGCCCAAATTCCCCTTAAAAAAGATTTATCACCCTTGTTCTTGCCTTTCTCCGTCGGGCTTTCCAAACTCCGCGCATGCATCCAGACGTTGAAAAGTTAGTAAAAGCCGGAAAATTGCCTTCAGCCGTCGGAGAACGGCTTTCACAACTAGCTCCTGGAAATTTTTGCCTGCACAAATCTTTCGGTGCTGGTAAAATCGTCGATTGGGATTTCGGTTCCAAAAAAATCACGGTCGATTTCCAAAACTCCAGCGGACAAGAGATGGATCTCCAGTTCGCCATGCAGAAAACCGAATGGATTGCTCCCGATGACTTCCGCGCGGTGAAAATCGAGCAAATCGAGGAGCTCCGTGATCTTGCGAAAAAAGACAGCGTTGCCCTTGTGGTTCATATTTTGGAAAGCCACGGCGGTTCAGTGACTGGCGATGCGATTGAGCAACTTGTCAGTGGTGCGGTCATCCCTGAGAAAGATTACAAAAAATGGTGGGACGCCACCAAGAAGGCCGTCAAAGAAAGCCGCAAAGCGGTTGTTCCAACCAAACGCACGGATCCGCTCATTTTAAGAAATTCCGATATCACACCAGCTGCGGCCTTACTTGCCGACTTTGAAGCCGCTCGCGACATCAAAGGAATGATCAAAGCGCTCGAAGCAATCGCGGCTGATATGGGTGCTTTTGACGACGATTCCGATGCTCTCAAGAAACTTCTATCCGACATCGATGAAGGCGCGAAAAAAGCCGCCCGTGTCCAGCTCGGCCAAGCCATGCAGCTGGTTGCCGCCCGTGACGAAGTCATCGGCAGCAGCAAAGCCCTGGAGCTCGATCCTTCTGCTGTTAGACTCAGCGACCTAATCGCTGGCTCCAACCTCGATAAAATCGCCGACGAACTCGTCGCCCTCCCATCCACTCGCCAACGTGCGGTCTTCGAAGCCTTCGAGTCCGCCTTCGGAAATGAGTGGATCGCGAAAATCGTTACGGTGTTCGATCAAGTCGGTGCCCGTGGTGTTACGGAAATCGCTCGTATCCTCAACGATAACAACGGCATGCCGAAACTCATGGAACACCTCGGCTCCGCTCTCGCCCGCCGTGCGCTAGGTCCAGATGCTCTTATCTGGGTTTGCCGCGAACGCAGTGCCTCCTCCGAATCTGTCTTCGGTGCGGATGTCGGCGCGTCTATCCTGAACCTCTTGGAAAACGATCACCTTTCCGATGGACCACGTAAAACTTCTCGTCTCCAAACGCTTCTCAACGACGACAAAGCCCTGCTTTCCGATCTGGTGAAGAACATGGATCTCAACGAAGCCAAAAACTTCGCGCGCCGTATGCTCGACTGCCCAGTCTTCGGCGACCTTGAGAAAAAATCCCTCATGGCGCGCATCATCAAGGTTCGCCCCGAAACCGTCGAACTCGTTTCCGGCCAGAACGCCGCGAAACGCGAGGAGCCGCTTCTCGTTTCCTGGGAGTCTCTCGAGAAAAAGAAACAAGAACTCGAAGAGCTCATCCGCGTCAAAATCCCGCAAAACCGCGAGGACGTAAAAATCGCCAAATCCTACGGCGACCTTCGCGAGAACTTCGAATACAAGTCCGCCAAAGACCTCGAAAAATATCTCAATCATCGCCGCACGGCTCTCGAGCGCGAAATCGCAAACGCCCGTGGAACCGATTTCAAAGGAGCCGATACCAAGACCGTCAACATCGGAACCGTCGTTGTTCTCACGGATTCACAAGGCGCCCAACAAACCATCACCGTCCTTGGGGCATGGGATTCGAACCCAGAGAAAAAGGAAGTTTCCTACCTTTCAGAGGTCGGAAAAGCGCTCATGGGGCTCTCCGTCGGTGACGACGCCAAGATCCGCGATCTTGAATCTGAGCAGATGCAATCATTGACGATCAAGTCCATCTCCGCTTATCACGCGTGAGGAATCAACTTTCCAATATCAACCGAACATCATGGATCTTACCACAATTGTAGAAATCAGGGGCCGCGAGGTCATCGACTCACGCGGCAATCCAACCGTCGAAGTAGACGTTTACCTCGAAGGCGGAGCCGTCGGACGCGCAGCCGTTCCATCAGGAGCCTCAACCGGCGAACACGAAGCACACGAACTCCGCGACGGCGATAAAAACCGTTACCTCGGAAAAGGCGTGCTCAAAGCCGTTCAAGCTGTCAACGAAACCATCGCCGGTGAACTCCTTGGCTTCGATGCCACCGAGCAAGCCGCAATCGACGCAGCCATGATCGAAATCGATGGCACAGCTAACAAAAAGAAACTCGGCGCCAATGCCATCCTCGGAGTTTCCCTCGCTGTTGCTAAAGCCGCTTCCGCTCAAGTCGGTCTGCCGCTCTACAAATACCTCGGCGGCCCGAACGCAAAAACGCTTCCTGTTCCGATGATGAACATCATCAATGGCGGCGCTCACTCGGACGCACCGATTGACTTCCAAGAATTCATGATCATGCCGGTCGGCGCACCCACTTTCTCCGAAGCGGTTCGCTACGGAGCAGAGGTGTTCCACTCGCTGAAAAAAATCCTCCACGATCGCGGACTCTCCACCGCCGTCGGTGACGAAGGTGGTTTCGCACCAGTTCTCAAAGACGCCGACGAAGCACTCTCCACTATCTGCAAAGCGATTGAAAAAGCTGGCTACAAAGTTGGCGAAGACATCGCCATCGCACTCGATGTTGCTTCTTCCGAATTCTTTGACAAAAAACTGAAGAAATACGTCTTCAAGAAGTCCGATAAATCGATCAAATCCTCCGAGGAGCTCGTCGCATATTACGCGAAACTTCAGAAGAAATATCCAATCATCTCCATCGAAGATGGTTGCGACGAAAACGATTGGGCTGGCTGGAAAATCCTTACTGATAAGCTTGGCAAAACCACCCAACTCGTGGGCGATGACCTTTTCGTGACCAACTCCAAATTCCTCCAAAAAGGAATCGATCTCGGTGTTGCGAATTCCATCCTCGTCAAAGTGAACCAGATCGGTTCCCTAACAGAAACCTTCGACGCTGTAGAGCTTGCCAAAGAAAATGGCTACACCGCCGTCCTCTCCCACCGCTCTGGTGAAACCGAAGACAGCACCATCGCTGACCTCGCTGTTGCCACCAACTGCGGCCAAATCAAAACTGGTTCCATGTCGCGCTCAGACCGTATTGCAAAATACAACCAACTCCTCCGCATCGAGGAAGAACTCGGCGACGACGCCATCTACGGAGTCAACAAACTCAAAGTGCTTAAGAAATAATCGTTATTCACGATTTCCCAAACGCCACGATCCGAAAGGGTCGTGGCGTTTTTATGCGCCGCAGGCTCTGGACTGCTGGGATCATTCCCAGCTTTTATGTTGTGCTCGAAAACTCAGGGCAACAATTCTCGACCAAAAACCCTCTTTTCACCCCCCCGATCCCAACGGGATCTCAGACCTTTGCCCAGAGTCGAGGAGCAACGCGACGACCACCCCGGGAAGCCCGAAAAATAAAAACCCGACCCCAAAGCGGGTCGCAGACAAATCCATGCGCGCGATATTCCTATTCTAGCACCCCTTCAGGGTGCAATATTTACGACGCCTTCACCCGGGTTAGTCGTCGCTATAGCTCCTAGGTCCGGGCTAAGATATGTAATCCTTTGAGGATAGAAAAATCCGCTGAGCAAATCCTACTTGGCTTTTCACCACGTCTCTATGGAAAAAATTTAATGGATAGAAGTTTTCTTGTTAGAAAATCTTAAACCGATTTAATCCTGCTCACCCTCAGTCTTTCAGCTACGATGAGTGATTTAAAGCGTGCGTAATCCTCTTCCTGGGTTCCGGAAATGAGGCGGTAGGTGTATTCTGACCAGTGACGGGTTTCTTCGATGGCGTTTTTCATGCGCAGTTCGATGACTTCTGCGGAGTCGGTGCCTCTGCCGGAGAGGCGTTTGAGAAGTTCTTCTTCGTTCGCAGGCATCACGAATAGATCGACTAGGGTAGCGCGTATCGAGGTGTCTTCGGATTTGCGGACGAGCTCAGCACCTTGGACATCGAGATCCATGACAACATCGCGACCCACAGCGAGGTATTGAACGACCTCTGAGCGGAGGGTGCCGTAGAGGTTTCCGTGGACCTCGGCACTTTCTAAGAACTCACCATTTTGGCGTTTGGAGAGGAATTGTTCGCGACTGAGGAAATGGTAGTCCTTGCCGTCGATTTCGCCCGGACGTGGCGAGCGGGTGGTGCAGGAGATCGAGTAATGAGCTTCGTTCTCGCCAGCCAAACGCCTGCACAAGGTCGTTTTGCCAGAACCCGATGGCCCGGAGACCACTAATAATATTCCCGTCCGTTGCGACATGGCACTAAACTGCACGGAAAATCCAAAATCTGAAATCTAAAATTCACGGAATCGCTTTATATGACGTTCTTGACTTTTTCATGGGAAATCCGCTTACAATGCTAGCGTGTCCAAGTGTTGCAATTTGTTCGTGTTGTTGGTGCTAGGTTCGGGTTTCGCTTATGCTCAGAATTGGGAGCGAGAAGGAGTCGAATTTGGAATGGTCGAAAACCGTGCCAAGGCTTTGGCGAAACAAAAATATCACGCTCCGAATAAAGAAGCGTTGCCAGGTTGGATGAAGTCTCTGACCTACGATCAATATCGCGACATCCGCTTCGATCCTAACCGTGCGATTTGGAGTGATACGAAGTCGCCCTTCCGCGCGATGTTTTTTCATCCGGGATATTTATTTCTCGAGCCTGTGGCTATTCATGAGTTTACCGATACACATCGTCAGCGTGTGCGTCTTTCTGAAGCATTTTTTAATTACGGACCATTGGTGAAAAATCATGGTGTATTACCGCCCGAGGCTGGATTTGCAGGTTTCCGTTTGCATTCGCCATTAAACAATCCCGGTGTGTTCGATGAGTTGGTGGTGTTCCAAGGAGCGAGTTACTGGCGAGCACTTGGAAAAGGTCAGCGCTACGGAATTTCTGCTAGAGGTATTGCGGTTGACACTGGAGCAGAAGGCGTAGCCGAGGAGTTTCCTTCGTTCCGTGAATTCTGGTTGAGAAAACCTCAAGATGGAGATGAGCGAGTTGTGTTCTTTGCTTTGCTTGACGGTCCTTCTTATACGGGTGCTTATGAGTTTGCTGTCAAACCCGGCGAGGACACCATCATGAGCGTGAAAGCCGTGCTGTTCACTCGCAAAGAGGTCAAACGCCTCGGGATAGCACCGATGTCCAGTATGTTCTGGTTCGGGGAAAATTCACGACGTCGGTTCGATGACTTCCGTCCCGAGGTGCACGATTCCGATGGTCTTGCGATCCGGATGGGCAACGGCCAGAGAATCTGGAGACCGATTTCAAATGACACGGGGAACTTGGAGTTCAGTTTCTTCGATATGGAAAAATGTGATGGCTTTGGACTGCTTCAGCGTGATCGTCGGTTTAGTGCTTATGTGGATGGTGAAGCTGCGTATGATCTCCGTCCTTCGCTTTGGATTGAGCCAACTTCTGATTGGGGTTCCGGTAGCGTGATGCTGATGGAAATTCCGACTGGCAATGAGCTTGCTGACAACACCGTTGCGATGTGGGTTCCTAAAAATACTCCCAAGCCAGGAGATCGGTTAGAATTCAATTATCGTCAGCATTGGACCATGGAAACGCATCCATCTGATGCGGGTGGTCACGTGGTGGCAACTCGCACGGGCGTGCATGAATGGCAGCCAGAGCAACGGACGATGATCGTGGAATTTGAGGGTGAAAATCTCGTTGGAGAAGACGGTAAGATGCCAGATGCAGACGTCGAAGCGGTTGGCGATGCGGGAACCAAAGTCAAAATTCAAGGCATTGCAGTGCAGACTATTTCAAAAGGTCGTCTCAGGCTCGCATTCCAAGTTCTCCCTGCGACGGAAGGCGCAAAACTCTCCGACGTTGGTTCGCTTGAGCTAAAAGCATCATTGAAAAAGGGAGAAGATTTTCTGACTGAAACATGGGTTTACCGAATCAAACTTTAGACTCACTCAGACCGCTCACGGAATCTGAGCTGGATGAATGGGAGGACGCATACGCAGCAGTGGAGGCTTATTTGGCTGCCTTGCATATTCGTAACCGATTATTGGTTGCGGAATTAGTACGTGGAATTCTCTGGCGGGCTTCAGAGCGCAGAGCAAATGAACCGGAAAGCACTGCACGGAAACTGGCGATGGAAGAAATGCTTTCCGAGATTGGTGTATGGACCGAGCGCGTGCTCGACGAGCCCTTGGTCGATCGGCGACTTGCGGCCCGAGGTCGCCTCGCACTATTGCTTGCCGGTATGCCTGACCGCTGGCAGGGGGTTTTTCTAACACCTGAGCCATGGCCTGATGAATTCGTGGCGGCGATGCGCAGTTCCTATCTTGCAGCCGGCCCTCAGTTCGCAGAGCTAACCATGGTTCCTAAACCGCTTGAACTCAATGTCATCGGAAACGGCGCTGCACAATGGTGGGAAACGATGGATAGGCGGCCCATCGTGAGACGCATGTTCGCTTTTAGTTTAGTGATCGCATTGATTGCTGCTATTTGGTTTATTTTCTTTGACTGATGGATACTCAAGATACAACCAATAGCTCGGATTCGATGGCGTTTTATAAAGGCGCGTCTGCGAAGGGACGGCGGTTGGTGTTTTTCGGTAGTATCATTTTGCTGAACATCGTTGCAGTCTTCTGGTTGACCGATTTGTTTTGGTGCTTAGGTAGTCACCGCGCTCACATTCCCTTGATTGTCATTTTTGCCATTCTCAATGGATTGCTTGTGCTTGGATCGTTCCATGCCTTGTTCGGTGCCCTGGATATTTTCCGAGGCAGACACAGAGCAGTGCGCATTACCCAACTCGCTGAAGGTCCAGTTGATGTGTTAGGAAAAAGGCATGCGGTTGTGATGCCAGTTTACAATGAGGACAGTATTAAGTTTTGCGCTCGGATTGAGGCGATTTACAAATCGATCGAGACGACCGGGCATTTGGATTCGTTTGATTTCTTCATTCTTAGCGATACTCGGGATCATGACCTATGGGTGTTAGAAGAAGTCGCTTGGACGAATCTTTGCCGCAGGCTCAGAGGATTTGGAAAGATCTATTACCGTCGCCGTAAAATAAATGAGAACCGCAAGGCGGGTAACATAGGAGATTTCGTGCGGACATGGGGTGGGGGATACGAAGGAATGTTGGTGTTGGATGCGGACAGCCTGATGGATGGTGGTGATATCGTGAAAATGGCAAGAGTGATGGAGGCGTATCCAAAGCTTGGTATTCTGCAAACCCCACCGAAACTGATTCGCGGAGTTTCGATTTTCACGCGTTTACAACAGTTTGCCATGAGGCTTTACGGGCCGTTGTTCATTCGTGGATTGAATTTCTGGCAACTCGCTGGTGGCAGTTATTGGGGGCATAATGCGATGATACGGGTGAAGCCGTTTTCCGAATTCTGTGAACTGCCTGCGCTTCCCGGTAGAGAGCCGTTCGGCGGGCGAATACTCAGTCATGACTTTGTTGAGGCTGCGTTAATGGTTTCGGAAGGTTGGGAAGTATGGCTGGCTTGGGACATCGAGGGCACCTATGAAGAAGCGCCGCCAACTTTGGTGGATCACTTGAAGCGCGATCGTCGTTGGTGCCAAGGAAATCTCCAGCACATGTGGTTGATCTTTGCGCGTAAACTTCCTCTTACGGTTCGCATCCATTTGTTCATGGGAATCATGGCTTACCTTGGAAGTCCGATTTGGTTTCTTTTCCTCCTCATGGGTTCTTGGCTGGCTTGGGATTTCAAAATGAGCGAACTCACCCCGTTGCCGTTTGATGGCTACATACATCGCTGGCTCGGGATCGATGCACAGATGCAGGCACTAATTCTAACAGCGGCGGTTTTCACTCTGCTTTTTGCTCCCAAAATTCTCGCGCTGTTAGGTGCTTTGTTTTCAACAGAAACACGCCGTTCTTTTGGTGGGATGTTTTCGCTTCTTATTGGAGTGTTTATTGAAACCATACTATCCGTTTTGTTGGCGCCATGCATCATGATGGCACATACTCTTATGGTAGCTGGGATTGTATCCGGACATGCCGTCGGTTGGGGAAATCAAAATCGTGAAACTGATGGAACCGCTTGGTCAGATGCGCTTCGCTTTCACGCGGTGCCAACGATCATCGGAATCGCCTGGGCATTCTTTGCATGGCATATAGGTAGGGATTTTATGATGTGGATGGCTCCGATTCTATTAGGCTTGATCCTATCCATACCTGTGTCAGTTTGGACCAGTCGTTCCCGTTATGGTCGGGCTCTAGGAAAGCTGAGTATTCTTTCAACCCCAGAAGAAATTCAACTTCCCCCTATCGTCAAGCTTGCGGACGACGCCGAGCATCATGATCAAGGCGTGCTAAACGCTTCATTCGCGGACAGGAATGGAGTGATTGCGGCAGTGGTTGACCCTTATGTGAATGGTGTGCACGTTTCCCTTCTGGAGCATGCCGAAATGAACCCCATCGAAGAGGCGCTCGCACGGCGATGCCTGAAAGAGGGGCCGGATGCCTTGGAGAAAGCCGAGCTTGCTCAGTTGCTCTATCTCGCCCCGGCCATGCTGATGATGCATCGCACGGTTTGGCTGGGTTTGCCCGATGAGGTTGGCATGATCTGGATGCGGGCAGTCGAAAGCTACCGCCGCCGCAACGATTTGGTGCCCAGCTGAGCCGATTTCACCCAGTATTCCGAGGCTTGCCAAGGGTAGTTGCTAAGTTACACTATAGCAACTTCATGAAGTGCTTTACTACAACAACTGCAGCTTTGTTTTTCGCCTCTCTCGTTGCGCGCGCCCAAGAGAGCACGGAGCTAAACCAGAAGAGTTTCCTTAAAATCGTGGAGGACGGGGGTATCATGATGTATCCGCTCGCTCTCATTTCGGTGGTAGGAGTGGTTCTGATTCTCCTCTATCTGGTGACCATTCGGCGCAATGCGGTAGTTAGTGATCGCTTCATGGATAATGCCGAGGCCATGATTCGTAAGCGCGATTTCTTAGGCTTGATTGGCTACTGCAAGAAACAAAATGAGTCGATGGCTCGGGTCACTCAGAAGACCCTCGATTTCTTTACAAAGTATCCGAGCGCATCTTTCGGCGAAGTGCGCGAAGTCGCCGAGGCAGAGGGATCGCGGCAAGCGGGTTTGTTGAGTTCACGAATCACTTATCTCGCCGATATTGGATCGATCGCTCCTATGGTCGGGTTGCTGGGAACCGTTCTCGGAATGATTAAATCCTTTATGCAAATATCCGGTGGAGATGTCCAAGGTGTCCGTCACATGGAGCTATCCGGAGGAGTTTCTGAAGCATTGATCACGACGGCAGCAGGCTTGATGATCGGTATCCCAGCTTTGGTTTTCTACTCTATATTTCGAGGCAGAGTACAAAAATACATCGCAGAACTGGAAGCTGCTTCCACTCATTTGATGGCGCTCCTGCACACTCAAGTGGAACACCAACGTCCAGTGGGAGGCGGCTTCCAAAGCTCCAGCCAGAAAACCCGCGAAGACTACACAACCCCGGTACCTTCACTGCTCGATACCAACCGTCCTGATTTGCACGGTATTTAATTTAACTGCGCCATGAAATTCCAAAGCAGACAACCCGAACCTGCCAGCATGCAGCTAGCACCAATGATTGATATCGTGTTCTTGCTGCTCATTTTCTTCATCGTAACTTGGCAATACACGCGCGCTGAAACAGAACTCTCCGTATCGGTTCCGACCGCACAAGGAGGTGCAGATCCACAACGCCAAATCGGTGAAATCGTCATCAATATTTTAGCTGATAGCACAATACGTGTTGAGGGAACTACGGTGGATCTTGAACAGTTATTAGAAAAGCTGGCAAAAATCGCTAAGGAATATGAAAACCAACCTGTCCGTATTCGGGGTGATGGCGGAGTTCAGTATCAACGCATTGTCGAGGTGATCGATACCTGCCAGAAAGCAGGGATCTGGAATATTTCTTTCGCGACCCAGCGCCCAACTCCTTCAAAGTAAGACGGTATGCTAAAGCTTCACCTATTTCACACGCTCCGTATTCCTTGCATCTTGCTGAGTGTGGCTGTGACTGCTCATGCACAGCAGGATCCACCGCGCGCGGGAGTTGTCGAGGATGCGTTATTGGTCGATCCTGGTAATGATCTATATACCCGCGGTAAAAATATATACGATGAGGCGCAAAACAACGCGGATGCGGAAGCACGCCGCGCCTCATATCTTCGTTCCGTAGAGATATTCACCCAGTATCTCAATGAGTTTGGTAAACATGCAAACGCCGAGGCTGCATGGTGGTATTTGGGAAGCAGTTACTACCAAGTTGGTATGGCCGATGATGCGAAGCGCTGTTTTTCAACACTGCTTAATGGATATGGTGAAGGCAAATATGCAGCAGTTGCTGCTTACACCATGGCTTTGGATCATTACAACAAGCGTGAATATGCATTTGCTGCGCCTCTTTTTGAAAAATTTTCAAAAAATGGATCGCGTCCTGAGGATAAATCCAAAGGTAAATTGTTGTCTGGAAACTGCTACCGTCTTAATAACAGGGATCGTGATGCGATGAAGGCTTTCCAAGAAGTCATCGATGACCCCCAAGGGGTTGCTTTGCATGATCAGGCTCGCCTTTATCTCGGTCATGTCACATTTAAACAGGGTAAAGCAAGTGATGCGCTAAAGCTCTTTGAAGAGGTCGCTAAATCTAAAGGCGATGAAAAAATTCGCGCAGAGGCTTCACTTCATGCTGCGATCACTGCAACCAAGCTTGGGAATTCTGAGCTCGCGGAAACCTATCTGCTTATCGTGTTAGAAAAGCCAGGCATGGAATCCGCCAGACCGGATGCCCAAATCGCATTGATGGAAAATTATTATGCGGCGAAAAAATATAAAGAGATTGTCGAGGTTTACAAAAAAAGCACCCTGAAGGCGGAGGGCGAAAAAGAAGCTATGAGACTAATGGTTGCAGCTCGTGCCATGCTACAGCTCAAACAGGTTTCAGAGGCTAGTAAGTTGTTTCGAGAAATCGAGCGAGCCGTCCCGCCTGAGCATGACCTTGCTTTCCAAGCAGCCTATTATCGCCTGAATTGTTTTTTCCAAATCGAGGGTACCTATGTCACCGAACAGGTGGATGCATTTCTTGAAATTTACGAAAAAAAGCGTCCTAACGACACCCGCATCCATACCGCGTTGCTGATCAAGGCCGAGACCTTTTTTTCAAAAAACAAAATCCCTGCCGCCGCCGAGGTCTTTGCGAAAATTGATCCGAAATTACTCACCGAGTCCAATCGCCCCGGATTTCTTTATCAACGTGGTTGGTGCCTTGCCGAAGCAGGAGATAAACAAGGATCGATCAAATCGCTCAGTGAATTTATCACTCAATATCCCAAAGATGAACGGGTTCATCACGCCCTGGTGAAACGCGCCAAATCCTATGTTGAGATGGGCGAGCCAGGGAAAGCGATCGTTGATTACGATCTCGTCGCCTCAGCAAAAGATGCTCCTGCGGATCTTGTTTCACTCGCATGGTTGGAGTCTGCCCGCGCACGTCGAAAAGAGGGGAATATCGAAAACATGATCGTCCGTTACAAGGGATTGTTAGAAGTCAAGGAACTCAGCGAGAACCTGCAATCCGAGGCGAAATATTGGATAGGCTGGGGAATGGTGAAAACCAATCAACCTAAAGATGCCGTTACGTTTCTCAATGAGGCTCGTAAGCTACGTAAAGATGCTTATGGCAAACACGCCGGCTTGCTGTTGGCCTTGTCCCATTTTACCGCACAGGACCCCACCCAGCTCTCTGCGGAGATCGAACTCGCGATCGAAGGCGATTATGCAAATGAAATCCCTGCTCAAGCGCTTCAATGGGCAGGTATGCAGGCATATAATGGTAAAGATTACAAATCAGCTGCGAAGTTTCTTAGCCTTACAGCAAACGACAAGGAACCCCGCACCACGCCAAAAGAGGTATGGCGCTATTTGGTGAAATCCCGCATTGAGATCAAACAAGCGAAAGAGGCGCTCACCGCCGTCGGACATGTTTTGGAAGTGGAAGATCAACCTGCATGGAAAGCAGATGGCCTTCTCGATCAAGCGCGTGCTTATTATCAACTCAAACAGCTTGATGAATCCAGAAAGTCAACAGACGCAGGCCTTGTCCTCAATCCTCAAGGCCGAACTTCTGCGGGATTGCGCATTGTCTCAGGCGATCTACATGTTCAAAAAGAAAACTACGGCGCAGCAGCTGCGGATTATCTCTATGTGATTCAGTTTAGCGAGGATCCCGATCTCAAACCTCTCGCCATTCATCAATATATTATCCTGTTAGAAAAACAAAGTAAGAGTGAAGAGGCTGGAAAATACAAAACCCAGCTTAAGACAGAGTTTTCCGAGTGGAAAGCGCCGTAGTCAATTGACATGTGATCATAACGACCTCTGCCTAGCTCAGTGATTTTTCGAAATTGGTTGAAAGCGTCACGCTGATTAGCGGATTTCCGCTAGCCAAATTGCGTAGGTGAGGCGAGGAGACACCTGCTGTTTCTGCGCGCTATGATGTAAGAAGATGACTGCTTGCTGAAAGTTGATGAATAAGACGCCGGCGAGATATTGTGTTAGAAAAAAGCCAGAGATCTTTTGAACCCATAGGGGATAGGTTTGCCTTTAAAAGTTTCATTCAATTAAATTTTTTCACATCTTTTATGTATGTAAATCTGCATTAATCCATAATTTAGCTGGGAATTTTATTCAAATGACGAAAAGTAACAGCAATACCCAAGGTAATATAAATGAGCTCTGGAGATCAAATGGATGAGCAAATGCGGCAGGTCTTGGTGGCTGGTTCGGCCACGGTTCTTGCTGCCGCCGCCGTAATCCCTCAGCAAGATAGTCTTCACGGTGAGATTGCTATGTGCGAGGCTGCCGCTGCACGTGGCTATTTTCTTCCCGATGAGGATGAATGGGTGAAACTACGATATTCGCAGTATCTGGGTTTGCGTGCTTCGTTGCTCGCTACGATTGAGGAACTCGGAGTAATCGCTGGAGCTGGTCGCGTGGAATGGAATTCACGCCAGCCCTTGTTTGCAACCGCTTTCGCTGCGGCGTGCATCTTGATGCGCGCAAACCGTTTCATTGTTGATCTTGCCTCGAAACATTCCGTGCTTTGGAAAAAACTCGATGAAGAGGATATCATGTGCGGGATACCTAGAAAATCATTTACCACCATTTATCAGGCGCTGACCTCGCCGCGTAATCAATTACGCTTTCTCAATGCGGTGGATCATTATAGCAAGCAACGCGATAAAATCTTTGCGTTAGCAAACGATTCGGACATGAAGCCAATCGTTGATTTGTTAGAAAAAGAAGAGCCGTTCATTGAAAAGAGCCGTCGAGAAGTCGTGAAGCGCCGAATCTCTTATCGCTGGTTTTCGTTTCTCAGGAGTCATCGCTCCGCATGGAAAAATGTGATGCGCGGAATGTTTGAGGTATCTGGGCGTGCAGTCTCTGAGTTGCGTCAACCCGGGATCAAAGCTATGGGTGCGCCCAAGCGCATTGATGCCGATTTACAAAAAGAAATTTTAAAACTTGTGCAGCCTGGGGATGTGTTTGTTACGCGTCATGACGATGCGATGAGTAATTTGTTCCTTCCAGGTTTTTGGCCACATGCTGCCTTGTTTTTAGGCAAGACTCCAAACTCGACTCTAGATTGGGGTGAATTACCATCTGCTGATGAGTATGGTGCTTGGTTTCTCGAATCCAAAAAAGACGGTGTCAAAGTCCGCCCCTCGAGCGAAACCCTAGCACTTGATGCCTTGGTCGTCCTGCGACCGCCTTTGCTCGGCCCTGACCTTCAACGTGGACTCCAGCGTGCCTTGACTCATCGTGGTAAACCCTACGATTTCCTCTTTGATTTTCGGACCGCAGACCGCCTCGTCTGTACCGAGGTGATTTACCGCGGCTTTAACGGGATTTCCCCATGCCATTTTCAGCTTAGGGAGGTGGGTGGTAGACTTTGCCTGCCGGCCGAGGAATTTATCGACCAAGCTCTAGACATCGGCTTCCAACTCATCCTTACCGCTGGCCTAGAAGGGGATGTCCTTCTTACCGGACCTGATGCAGAAAGGGCATTTCGCGCTACGCGCCCTGCTCGAGCTATGGCTGTGCTAGCAACCAGTTCATGAGTGAGCATTGATAGCGATTTGGGGAGACACTTTCAATAGTATCCAATGAACAAAACAGATGAAGTGGCTTATATACAAGCCGAGAAAAAAGATTAGCACGACGTTCCAACTGCCGAAGTGATAAACGTATAAAAATACACAAATACCCGCGGGAGCTTCGGTATAAAGCATTCCAAATGCGCATCGAAGAGAAGCGTAATCAAGCTGAGATGAAGCATTGCTCGATATGTCAATCAATACCCTCAACAACTGGTTGATGAATTATCCTAGAGTTAAGTCATGATCAGAAATTATACGCATCAATCAATTCAAGTGCCGATACTATTCTAACAGAAATAGGTAATAGCGAAATCGAAGGTGTATGTATTCCATTCCCACGCACCGTTAGGATGCAAAACTAATGGGCGGAACAGGCACCTAAATTCTTCCGTGTTACGGTGGGTTAGAATGGAAATGATCTATTCGTTATCACCAGCAGGAATTACCAAAGTTGGTATGATAGATTTTCTAACCATTCCATCGGCGACGCTACCGAGGATGAGTGAGGCGATGACGCTGTGACCATGTGATCCGATGATGACGAGGTCGGCACCGATTTCTTTGATTTTGACTTCGAGCTCGAACAACGGGCTGCCATCGGCTAGGTGAGCGGTTGGTTTGAATTGAGGCGTGCTGATCCCATCAGCGACATCATCGAGTGCCTTTTGCGCGCGCTTGCGTGACTCTAGGTGAAATTCATGAATGGCGGGAAACTCGCTCGGGCTTAATCCGTATGCGGTATAAGTCGGCTCGGGCTCAATCACATGGAGCAAGTGTAGTTCCGCCCCAAAAGCTTTAGCGATCTCAGTGGCAGCTGACAATACAGCGGATGTGGCGTTGGAAAAATCAATAGCGGCGATTATCTTTTTCATACCTCACTATGATCACATATTATGATACTGAAAAGCCAATTGTATACCTGACAGTCTCTCTACAGTCTCTCTTACGATGATCCCTTGTAAGAGTTCCCTAATCTGGAACGGATTGAAACTGGGAAGCTCTAAGCAAATACTTCTTTGATGATTTTGGCAGGCTCCACCCCAGTGAGGCGTTGGTCGAGACCTTGGAATTTGTAGGTCATGCGTTCGTGGTCGATGCCGAGGGCGTGGAGGATGGTGGCGTGGAGGTCGCGGATGTGGACGGGGTTTTTGACGATGTTGTAGCTCATGTCATCGGTTTCACCGTAGACTTGGCCGCCTTTGATGCCGCCGCCTGCCATCCAGATGCTGAAGCAACGGGGATGGTGATCGCGCCCGTAGTTGGTTTCCGAGAGGGCGCCTTGAGAGTAAACCGTGCGACCGAATTCACCACCCCATATAACGAGGGTGTCTTCTAACATTCCGCGCTGTTTGAGATCCTGGATGAGGCCGTAGCAGCCTTGATCGACGTCTTTACATTGCGAAGAGAGGTCGCGAGGGAGGTCGCCGTGTTGGTCCCAACCGCGGTGGAAAATTTGGACAAAGCGCACGCCGCGTTCGAGCAAGCGGCGTGCCATGAGAGCGGAGTTGGCGAAGGAGCCACGGGTTTTGCTTTCTTCTCCGTAGAGTTTATAGATGTGTTCGGCTTCGCCAGAGAGATCTGCAAGTTCAGGGACCGAGCGTTGCATGCGATAAGCCATCTCGTATTGTTGCATGCGATTTTGGATTTCAGGGTCCTTGATAGCTTCGTAGGATTTCTGATTAAGTTTTCCTAATCCATCTAACATGCTGCGGCGTAGTTCGCGAGGGACGCCGGGAGAGTCTTTGAGGAAAAGCACGGGATCGCCGAGTGAGCGCAGTGCGACGCCTGCGTATTTTCCTGGTAGATAAGCGGAGCCCCAGAGTCTGGAGGAGATGGCTTGTACGTTGGAAAAGGGCGAGGTATGCTTGGCGTGAAGGACGACGAAGGATGGTAAATCCTCGTTCATGGTGCCGAGGCCGTAAGATAGCCATGAGCCCATGGATGCTTTGCCGTTCACCATGGAGCCGGTGTAAATGAGTTGGTTGGCGGGCTCGTGGTTGATCGCATCCGTGTGCATGGATTTGATGATGCAGATATCATCCGCCATTTTCCCATGCCATGGCAGAGCCTCACTGATCCATGCGCCGGATTGGCCGTGCTGATTGAATTTAAAAGTGGAGGGAGCGAGAGGGAATGCGGCTTGGCCAGCGGTCATGCCTGTTAGACGTTCGCCTTCCTTGGCGAGGTAGGTTTTGAGATCTTCTTTGAAACGTTTTTTTAGCTCGGGTTTGTAATCGAAGGTATCCAGCTGTGAAGGCGCGCCGATGAGGGAAATATAGATGGCGCGTTTGGCTTTCGGGGCAAACTGTGGGATGGACATGTTGCCCATAGGTTTGCCGGCTGCCATGCCTTCCTGATTGAGCAGGGACGCCATTGCGGCAACGCCAAGACCGGTTCCGGTTTTGCGGAAAAACTGACGGCGGGTGTATGCTTCGTTGTAAAGGTCGAGTGGATTCATCGTCGTTTATCGGGTTACGGTTTCATCGAGGTTGAACAACTGATTTGCCACCAAGGTCCATGCGGCGAGATCAGTGATAGGAAGGGTTTGGTCGTAGGCAAATTCTCCGATGGTGAGAGCGAGCTTCGCTTCTTCCGGTTTTTCACCGTAGAATTTTTCTGCGGAAGTGTAGGTTTCCTGGATAGCTGCGCGTTCTTCCTTGTCCAATTTACGGCTGAGCAAGCGCTGCGTCATGATGTCGATGCGTTGATCGAAATCCTTGCCTTCTTTGAGCGCGTGAGTTGCGAGAGCTCTGGCTGCTTCAACAAACTGCGGATCGTTCATCAGAGCGAGCGCTTGCAGGGGAGTGTTGGTGCGTTCTCGAGCGACGCAGAAAATTTCCCTGGTTGGAGCATTGAGGATTTCCATGGTCGGCGGAGCGGCGGTGCGTTTCCAGAAGGTATACATGGAACGGCGGTAGAGCGCTTCGCCAGTGTCTTGTTTGTAATCTTTAGTGTTAGACTGCGGCATGGCAACGGCGTTCCAAATGCCTTCTGGTTGATAAGGTTTCACGGATGCTCCGCCGACTTTTTTGGAAAGCAGGTTGGAGCTTGCAAGGGCGAGATCGCGGATTTGCTCGGCATCAAGGCGAGTGCGTGGGCCACGTGCGAGAAGATTGTTAGAAGGATCGGCTTCGAGTTTCTCGGGGGTGAAGTTTCCAGATTGGCGATAGGTTTCCGACATCACGATGGTTTTGACCATGTGGCGGAAGTTCCATTTGCTTGCGACGAATTCTGAAGCCAGCCAATCCAAGAGTTTTGGATGGGTGGGGCGAGCACCCATGATACCGAAGTCACCGTTGGTCTCCACGATGCCTTTGCCAAACATGTAATACCAGAGACGATTCATCGTGACGCGAGCGGGGAGAGGGTTTTTTGGATCGTTCAACCACATCGCAAGACCGTGTCGATTTTTTGGTGCTCCTTCAGGCATGGGTGGGAGCATGGCGGGGGTTTCAGGAAAAACTTTCTCGGCTTTGGAGGCGTATGCGCCACGAGTGAGGACGTGAGCAAAAGGGGCTTCTTTTTTCTCTTCGTAGACCAGAGTCATGGAGCCGCGATCGCGCATGATTTTGTCTTCTGCTAGGAGTTTGTCGCGCTCAGCGATGAATCCGAGAGATGTTTGATCGATCACAGTGGTGTAATGGACAAACAGGGCATCATTTTGCTGCTTGGTGCGCTTGTCAGCAGGAAGAGCAAGCCATTCATCGATCATTTGTGTATTTGCTAGACGAGCGATTTCACTTGGGCTGAGCAGGCGACGATAGAGGCGGAAATCTTGGAGTGCGACTTTATTGGTAATTTTGGAATCGCCATTTGCACGAGAACCGAGAGTGAGAGGAGTGGAGGTGACGATGTTTCCTCCAACGGTGTTCGGATAGATTTTAGCGGCGGTTTTTTTGCCATCAATGTATAGCGATAGGCATTCATGACCGCTTCGGGTTCCGTCGAAAACCACCATCATGTGATACCACTTTTTAGGTTTTAGTTTCTCATCAGACTGCATTTTGCACGCGGATTTATCCCAAGAGTCGATCACATGGGCGCCGGGCTTACCGTCTTCGAGATAGAGATCCCAGCCGCGGAAGCCTTGTGTGGGATCGATTTTTGCGATGATGGACCCAGTGGGCGCACCTTCAAACCAAACGAAACCGCCGTAGCTGACTTGATCGGCTCGGGTGAAATTTCCGATATCGCCAAGTTCGATCGGTTTATCGGTAATGACAACTGCCTTACCTTTTGGACCATCGATGCGGGCAGGATCAGCTGGCCACTCTTTAGTGGCACCGTCTATGGTGCCGGTAATTTTTCCGTTTGCAGAAATCAGAGGCAGATGGAGCGAGAGAGTGGAATCGATTTCTTTAGATTCTGTTTTGCTTTGTCCTGCAAGCCATGCCTGGAAATCATTGGTTGCTGCGGCTTTGCGAGATTCGATTTGTTTGTTTACATCGGCTAATTTTACTTGGAGTTGGTTCCAAGCATCGCGGTCTTCTGGGAGAGGGGCTAAGATCGATGGTGGATGAGTGGCGCTGTTCCTATCTAAGGCGGACATCGTGTTGTTTCTGAAAAACGCGGTGAGCTGATAGAATTCCTTGGTGGAGAAAGGATCGAATTTGTGGTCGTGGCAAGATGCACAACTTGCTGTTAGGCCGAGCCAGAGTGCGCCCATGGTATCGACGCGATCAGTGGCATAAATTGCATCGTATTCTTCGGCGATAGCACCGCCTTCGCCAGTGGTTGCTAAGCAACGCAGGAAGCCGGTAGCGATTTGTTGATCAAGGCTGGGTTGAGGTAAGAGATCGCCGGCGATTTGTTCGGTAGTGAATTGATCCCAAGGCATGTTGGCGCTGAAGGAGCGAATGACCCAATCGCGGTAAGGCCAGATGGCGCGGTAGTTGTCGATGTGGATGCCGTGGGTGTCGGCGTAGCGTGCGGCGTCGAGCCACTGGCGGGTAAAGTGCTCGGCGCTGGCGCTGGTTGCTAAGAGTCGATCGGCCTCCGCTGAAACAGTCGCGTCAGGATCTTTTGCGTAAGCGGCGACGAAGGCGTCGGTATCGGAGGGTTGTGGTGGAAGTCCGGTGAGGTCGAAGCTCAGGCGGCGATGAAATCTGCGCGGATCTTCTGGCTCGTTCGGCTTGAGTCCAGCTAGGGCGAGTTTTTCGTGGATGAAGCCATCGATGGGTTTGTTTGACCAATCGTTTTTCGGCGGGTCGACCCGCACGACTGGCTCGTAGGACCAGTGACCTTCATATTCCGCGCCTTGTGCGATCCATTTTTCGAGAAGAGCGATCTCTCTGGGACTCATCACCTTGTGACTTTTCGGTGGAGGCATGATCTCGTCCTTATCGGTAGATTTGATCAATTTTACCAATTCCGACTCTGCAGGTTTGCCTTTGATGATGACGGGAGTTCCAGAATCGCGGATTTTGAAAGCCTCGGCTTCGATATCTAGGCGCAGGGGTTCTTTTTTCGGTTCACGAGTGCCAGAGTCCGGACCATGGCAGTGGTAGCAATACTCGGAAAGTATGGGTTGGATGTGCTCGTTGAAAGAAATCGTTTCTGGAAGGGTCGCGGTCGTTGCTACCGAGCTTTCACTGGTTTCGGTAGTCGCTTTGTCATTGGATTTCTCGGACGTGGCCGAGGAATCGTCTCCACATCCAGAGAGAAGAAGCAAAGCAGGTAAGGTGGCTAGGTATGCGAATTTCATAAGAAAAAAGGAGGGAGCTCACATATAAACGTAAAAAAAGACAAATTCTATCGATTGCAGTGGAAATAAGACCTTAAAATTACACTCTGGCAAATAGAAATGCCCAAGATTGCTTGGTTTAGAGGAAATCATTTTTCTGTGAATTCTTCATTGGACTTTACTCGTCGAAACCTAGAGTGCGTTGCATGAAACGTCTTTTCCTACTCGATGGCATGGCCCTGATTTATCGGGCGCACTTTGCCTTCATCCAAAATCCCATCCGTAACTCCAAAGGCGTAAACACTTCAGCGCTATACGGTTTCATCAACACCTTGCTATCGATTTTAGAAAAAGAAAACCCGACGCATCTCGGAGTTGCATTTGATACCTCAGCGCCGACCCCTCGTCATATCCGTTATCCTGCTTACAAAGCGCAGCGTGACGAAATGCCGGATGAGCTTGCTGCGGCGATCCCGCATGTGAAAGCGCTTTGCCGTGCCTTTGCATTGCCAGTTCTGGAAATCGATGGTTTTGAGGCGGATGATTTGATCGGGACTCTGGTGAAACGCGCCGAGAAGGATGGTTTCGAATCTTACATGGTCACGCCAGATAAAGACTTCGCTCAGTTGCTTTCCGATAAAACCTTCATGTGGCGTCCAGGTCGCAAGGGCACCGATCATGAAATCATCGGCTTGAAGCAACTTCCTGAAATTTGGGGAGTATCCGAGCCTCACCAAATCATCGATTTGCTGGGTTTGATGGGGGATGCGTCCGACAATATTCCTGGTGTCCCAGGGATAGGGCCGAAAACCGCGCAGAAACTTATTTCGGATTTCGGTACCATCGAAAATCTTCTAAAAAACACCGATCAATTGAAAGGCAAGCAGAAGGAAAGCATCGAGGCGAACGCGGATATGGCGATGCTTTCTAAAGAACTCGCCACGATCATCATCGACTGCCCGCTAGAAGTGTCTTGGGATGATTTGATTATGTCCCAGCGCGATGACGAAGCGCTCAAGCAGCTTTTCACAGACTTCGAATTCAGGACTTTGACGAAACGACTTTTCGGTGAAGACGTGGCGGCGGATTCCATCCGCCAAGCCCAATCATCAACCGTAGTGGCCCCCACACTTTTCGAAACCTTCAAAACGATACGCGAAGTTCCACACACTTACACTCTCGCCGATACGAAAACGCTCCAAGACGAGCTCTTCAAACAACTCGCAGCTCAAAAATCTTTCTGCTTCGACATCGAAACCACTTCCTTGGATAGGCATTCTGCAAAATTGTTAGGAATCGCTTTTTCATGGAAAGCGCACGAAGGTTGGTATCTGCCGTATTCCGAACATATTCTAAATAAAATTAAAACAGCGTTGAATTCGTCCGCTGAGAAAATTGGTCATAATTTGAAATATGATTTATCGGTTTTACATTCGCATGGAATCGAAGTGAGAGGTCCTTTTTTTGATACGATGCTTGCCGATGCGTTGGCTGTTCCTGAGCGCAGACACAGCATGGATTATTTATCGGAAATTTTACTTGGATATACTCCAGTGAAGTTGGCGGATGTGGCGGCGGTTTCTAACCGCCCAGCCGAGAATACTTCGGATGACCTATTTGATTTCGCTGAGAAAATAACCACCAAGTCCAAAGAGCTGGACATGCTCTCCATTCCGCTGGAAACCCTTGCGGAATATGCAGCAGAGGATGCAGATGTGACGTTTCAGCTTGCTCAAAAACTCCGTCCGTTGCTTGTCCAAACAGGTCAGGATAAAATCTTTTCAGAAATCGAAGCACCATTGCTGCCTGTTCTGGTTCGTATGGAAATGGAAGGAATTGCCATTGATCTTGCAGCACTAAAATCGATCGGTGATGACCTCCAGCAAACCATCGATCAACTCGCGAAATCGATCCAGGATTACGCCGGAACTCCGTTCAATATCGCTTCACCGAAACAACTTGGCCAGATCCTATTTGATCATCTTAAATTGTTAGATAAAGCCAAGAAAACCAAAACCGGACAATACAAGACCGATGAACAAACCCTTTCCACTCTGTTAGGTTTACATCCCATCATTGAGGAGATTTTGGAATACCGCGAGGCGACAAAATTGAAATCGACTTATCTCGATGCATTGCCAAATCACATCGCACCGGAGACGGGTCGGATTCACACACATTTTCATCAGCTTGTCGCAGGGACGGGCAGGCTTGCGTCTTCCGATCCGAACCTGCAAAACATTCCCGTTCGTTCGGCTGCGGGTCGGAAAATCCGCCAGGCATTTGTGCCGCGCAAGGGCTACACTTTGCTCTCTTGCGACTACTCGCAAATTGAGCTTCGCGTCATGGCTGCGCTGGCTTGTGATCCGACCATGATCACCGCTTTCCAAGACGGTGCTGACATTCATACGATCACTGCCGCGAAAGTGCACGGCGTCACCCCTGAAGAAGTTACCCGCGAGATGCGCTCGGGCGCAAAAATGGTGAACTTTGGAATCATCTACGGGATCTCGGCTTTCGGACTCTCACAACGACTTGCAATTCCGAGGGGTGAAGCCGCCGAAATCATCGATGCTTATTTCCGAGAATATCCCGCGATCAAGGAATACATGGATCGCACCATCGCTGAGTCCCGTGAAAAAGGTTACGCCGAAACTATTTCAGGTCGTCGGCGTCATTATACCGATCTGAATTCGAGCAACGCCGGTCTCCGCCAGAATGCAGAACGCGCGGCAATCAATATGCCAATTCAAGGAACTTCAGCAGATATGATCAAGATCGCGATGATACGCATCGACGAACTCCTGCGCAAAAAGCCGTATCTAACCAAAATGTTGCTGCAGGTTCACGACGAACTCGTATTTGACCTTCATCCCGATGAGGAATCCGAGCTTATCCCGAAAATTCTGCATATCATGGAGACGGCTTTACCGCTGCCGCATAACGTCCCGATTTTGGTTGAAAAAGGCACAGGTAAAAACTGGCTGGCCGCACATTAAGGCTTTTTTAGGTCGATTCGGATGCCAAAATTCAGGTGGATTTGAATGATTTTACAGGTAGTAAAAAATTTCTTAAAATGGATCTAAGAAATCTTGTCTGGGAGCGTTTGAATCATATCTACTATGCTTTTTTATTCTGGCAATCTAGTTGATAAGACCTAAATTTAGCACAAGCAAAACCCCCCAACTATGTCCCTTCACGTTCAACTCAGCCCCGAAGCACAGGAAAACCTGCGTAGGCAAAGGAGAAATTCGACGATTTCATCCGTCTTGGTTTCTTTCTTGGTCGTAGCTTCCATCTTCCTGATCATGGGTTTCTTCTTCATCAACATACAGGTGAAAGAAACCCCCACCATCGTGACCTATGAGGCCTCAACGCCTGATGAGAACCAAATCGAAGAGAAAAAAGTCAACACTCAGGTTCAGAGAAAGCCATCGGCTCCATCCAGTTCGATGACCAAAGTGATCGCCGCATCCAATTCAACCTCTCCGGTTTCCATTCCAGTTCCAGATGTTGATGTGACCACCCCAAGCATGGATTTCGGTGATGGCGAAGATTTCGGTGGCGGCTGGGGCAGCGCAGGTGACTTCGGCTCTGGTGGCGGGTTTAGCAAAATCCCATCCACGATGCGTAAACGCTGCGATCCGCAAGAACGCATGAGGCGTCTTAAAGAAGCTGGTGGCACTGAACAGGGAGAAAAAGCGGTGGTGAATGCTCTGGATTTTCTCCAAAAAACTCAAAGTGCTGATGGTAGCTGGGAACAAAGTTATCCTATCGCGATGACAGGTTTTGCGCTCCTTACCTACTTAGGGCATTGCGAAACTCCTCAATCGAAAAAATATGGCGACACGGTTTTGAAAGCCATCACCTATCTTGTAAATCAGGGAGTCAAAGCTGACGGTTATCTAACTAACGCGAAAGACCATGGTGCAGTCTATGAGCATGCTATAGCTACTTACGCACTTGCAGAAGCTTACACCTTCTGCAGTAAACTAAATATTAAGATTCCAGACCTCGATAAAGTTGTTAAAAAAGCGGGAGACAGAGTCATGAAAGGTCAAGCACCAGGAGGTGGCTGGCATTACGGATATGGACAGGCTGCGGGCGGTGATAACTCCGTCGGCTTCTGGCAGATCCAAGCTATGAAAGCCTGTAAGCACACAGGTCTTTGGAAAGACGGTGAGTTCACAAAACATTCAAGACTGGCTCTAGATTTCTTGAAATCTGTCCAAGGAGCAGACGGTGCAATTGGATATCGTACTGATCCTAATAGAAGTCCCGGTCTAACTGGTGGAGGTGTCCTTGCCTTCCAGATCTGGGGCGAAGGTTCTTCAAAAGAAGCTAAAAAAGGCGTCGATTGGATTGTAAAGAACGCCAAATTCACATGGGGTGGTCATGACGCCAATCTCTACTATCACTATTATATGATTCAAGCGATGTTGAACCATGGAGGTAAAGAATGGGATAAATACAATGACATGATCAGAGATCCATTGATTAAAGCCCAGAATCCAGATGGTTCATGGACTCAGAGCGTCGGCAGTCACGGACCAATCAACCTCCACATGGCAACCTGCTTGGCGGCTCTCTCCTTAGAAGCCTATTATCGCTTCCTTCCAAGTAGTGAGAAATAAGAGATTCAAAATGACGTTTTAACAAAAATCCCCAACCTGTCTAACAAGTTGGGGATTTTTTATGAGTCAGATCTTATACCTGACACTCAATAAACAACGAGTAAAGGTTACGCCGAAACTATTTCAGGTCGTCGGCGTCATTATACCGATCTGAATTCGAGCAACGCCGGCCTCCGCCAGAATGCAGAACGCGCGGCAATCAATATGCCAATTCAAGGAACTTCAGCAGATATGATCAAGATCGCGATGATACGCATCGACGAACTCCTGCGCAAAAAGCCGTATCTAACCAAAATGTTGCTGCAGGTTCACGACGAACTCGTATTTGACCTTCATCCCGATGAGGAATCCGAGCTTATCCCGAAAATTCTGCATATCATGGAGACGGCTTTACCGCTGCCGCATAACGTCCCGATTTTGGTTGAAAAAGGCACAGGTAAAAACTGGCTGGCCGCACATTAAGGCTTTTTTAGGTCGATTCGGATGCCAAAATTCAGGTGGATTTGAATGATTTTACAGGTAGTAAAAAATTTCTTAAAATGGATCTAAGAAATCTTGTCTGGGAGCGTTTGAATCATATCTACTATGCTTTTTTATTCTGGCAATCTAGTTGATAAGACCTAAATTTAGCACAAGCAAAACCCCCCAACTATGTCCCTTCACGTTCAACTCAGCCCCGAAGCACAGGAAAACCTGCGTAGGCAAAGGAGAAATTCGACGATTTCATCCGTCTTGGTTTCTTTCTTGGTCGTAGCTTCCATCTTCCTGATCATGGGTTTCTTCTTCATCAACATACAGGTGAAAGAAACCCCCACCATCGTGACCTATGAGGCCTCAACGCCTGATGAGAACCAAATCGAAGAGAAAAAAGTCAACACTCAGGTTCAGAGAAAGCCATCGGCGCCATCCAGTTCGATGACCAAAGTGATCGCCGCATCCAATTCAACCTCTCCGGTTTCCATTCCAGTTCCAGATGTTGATGTAACCACCCCAAGCATGGATTTTGGGGATGGCGAAGATTTCGGTGGCGGCTGGGGCAGCGCAGGTGACTTCGGCTCCGGTGGCGGCTTTGGTAAAATCCCTTCCACGATGCGTAAACGCTGCGATCCGCAAGATCGCATGAGACGTCTTAAAGAAGCTGGTGGAACGGAGAAGGGAGAAAAAGCTGTAGTCGCTGCTTTGGATTACCTTCAGAAAACTCAAAATGCAGATGGCAGCTGGGATGTTATGCATCAAGCTGGCATGACGGGTTTAGCTCTTCTCGCATATCTTGGTCACTGCGAAACACCTCAATCCAAGAAATATGGCGACACCGTTACTAAGGCGCTTACCTATTTAGTGAATACGGGATTAAAGAATCCGCAGGGTATGATCACCGCCACCGCAGGTGGTCACGGTCCTGCGTATGAGCACGGTATCGCTACCTATGCGCTCGCAGAGGCTTACACTTTTTGTAGTAAATTGAACATCAAGTTTCCAGACTTGGATAAAGTAACCAAAAAAGCAGGGGATGTATTGATGGAAGGTCAAACTCCAGTTGGCGGATGGCTTTACGGTTACGCGAAGGGAGCAAATGGAGATAACTCTGTCGGCTTCTGGCAAATTCAAGCGATGAAGGCCTGTAAGCACACAGGCCTCTGGAAAGACAGTGACTTCAAGAAGCATTCAAAGCTCGCTCTCGAGTGGCTTGAAAAAGTCCAAGGTGCAGATGGTGCCATCGGATATAATAGTAACTCCACTCAACATCCCGGTCTGACCGGTGGAGGAGTTCTTGCTTTCCAAATGTGGGACGAGGGTGATCACAAAGCCGTAAAAAAGGGAGTCGAATGGATTGAAAAAAATGGTAAATTTGATCCGAAAGCTCTCAATAATGACCGCCACCCATCAAGTTTGTATTACCAATATTACCACATGCAAGCGATGATGAATTACGGAGGTAAAGAATGGGACAAATATAACGATATGGTCAGAGACCCATTAATCGCAGCTCAAGCCAAAGATGGATCATGGAACCTACCATGCGGATCTCACGGCCAAGCTACACAAATGCACATGAGCACATGTCTGGCGACTTTGATGCTGGAGGTTTATTATCGATTCCTCCCAAGTAGTGCGAAATAAAAGATTCAAAATTACGTTTTGACAAAAATCCGATTTGTTTACTGCTACTCAATAAACTTCGCGGAGGTAGCGCTCGCCTGTGATCCGTAAGGATGTCCCAACATCCTAGAATCCGCCAAAAACGACAGAATCTAAAATTTGGCGTGAAGCTAACAGTTAAGGTAGATTCGTGTAGCCCATTAGGAAGCGGTCACATTCGCGAGCGGCACCACGACCTTCGTTTATCGCCCAGACAACGAGTGATTGTCCACGGCGTACGTCACCCGCAGCGAAGACACCAGGAACATTGGTTGTGAAGGTGCCATGCTCAGCTTTAATGTTAGAGCGCGCGTCGGTCTCTAGGGCGAATTTCTCAATCACTTGATTTTCGGGCCCCGTGAAGCCCATTGCGAGAAGTGCCAGTTGGCATGGAATCACCCGAAGTGTGCCGGGAACCTCTTTGGGGCTGAAGCGGCCTTGCTCGTCTTGGGCCCACTCGATATCGACGATTTCGAGCCCATCGAGATTACCTGCAGCGTCTTTGAGAAAACGCTTGGTTTGGACGAGATAGTGACGTGGATCCCTGCCTTGAAGCGCATTAGCCTCTTCTTGGCCGTAGTCCATTTTGTAAATTTTAGGCCACTCGGGCCATGGGTTGTTCGCAGCACGCTTATCGGGGGGTTGCGGCATGATTTCTAGTTGGATGACGCTTTTGCAACCGTGTCGTAGGCTGGTGCCCACGCAGTCGGTACCCGTATCACCCCCGCCGATCACTACCACATCTTTGCCCGTTGCGTTGAGAGCTGGGTTGGTTCCGTCAAAATGGTGATCGAGTTGATAGCGGGTGTTAGCGGTGAGGAATTCCATCGCCATGAAGACGCCCGTGGCATCGCGATTTTCGATAGGAAGGTCTCGTCCTGCAGTGGCACCGCAGCAGAGGACTACTGAGTCAAACTCGGCACGCAGACGCTCCGCAGTCCAATCACTGTCTTTGCCGATACAGATTCCAGTTTTAAATTCGATACCTTCTTCTGCCAGTAAATCGACTCGACGTTGAACAACGAGTTCCTTATCGAGCTTCATGTTAGGGATGCCATACATGAGTAATCCACCAACTCTGTCCTCGCGTTCGAAGACGGTTACATGATGACCCGCTTGGTTGAGTTGGTCAGCGCATGCGAGACCGGCAGGTCCAGAGCCTACAACAGCAACTTTTTTGCCAGTGCGGGTTTTGGGGATGCGTGCGACCACCCAACCTTCTGCCCAGCCTCGATCAATGATGGCGCACTCATTGTTTTTAATGGTGACTGCGGGCTCGATCACGCTGAGAACGCATGATCCTTCACAAGGTGCAGGGCAAACGCGACCCGTGAATTCAGGAAAGTTATTTGTTTTGTGGAGCCGTTGAAGCGCCTCCTTCCAGCGTCCGCGAAAGATTAGATCATTCCACTCTGGAATGAGGTTATTGACGGGGCAACCGCTTGCCATGCCGGAAACCATGTGACCGGTGTGGCAGAAAGGTGTTCCACAATCCATACACCGCGAGCCTTGTGCTCTTTGTTGTTTCTCGTCTGGATGAATTTTGAACTCGCGCCAATTCTTGATGCGCTCGAGTGGTGCTGCTTCTGCGTCAGTCACGCGCGGCACTTCCATGAATCCTGTAGGCTTACCCATATAATTGAAATTTAGAACGTTGAATGTTAGTTGCCCCCGATACGAGCGAGGTCTTTGAGATTCTCTTCAAAAGCCGCCATCGCAGCGTCGTCTCCTGTGAGCCCTTGCTCCTCGACTTTTCGAAACGCTTCTAACATTCGTTCGTAGTCGCGGGGAAGTACTTTGAAAAACTTGGGAAGTTCAGAATCCCAATTTTCTAATAATGATTTTCCTCGTGCTGATGCGGTGTAGGCCACGTGTTTCTCAATTGTGGCCTTCACCAAGTGGATGTCCTTGTCCGCGCATTCGATGAGGCGGTAGAGATTGACCATTTCAGTGTTGAGGCGCTTCTCAAATAAGCCGTCGATGTCATAGACATAGGCGACTCCGCCGGACATGCCCGCCGCGAAGTTTCTACCCGTTTCTCCAAGAACGATGACTTGACCACCAGTCATGTATTCGCATCCATGATCGCCGATGCCTTCAACGACAGCGGAGGCTCCTGAATTTCTAACACAGAAGCGTTCACCCGCTTGGCCATTGATGTAAACTTCTCCGCTAGTCGCGCCGTAGAGTGCGACGTTGCCGATAATGATGTTTTCCTCGGCTTTGAAGTGGGAATTCTTGGTTGGATAGATAATCACCTTGGCACCTGATAGGCCTTTGCCAACGTAGTCGTTGGCATCACCTTCGAGACGGAAAGTCATGCCCGGAGGAGTGAATGCAGCGAAGGATTGACCAGCACTACCAGTGAATTTGAGTTCAATGGTGTCTTCCGGAAGGCCCTTGCTGCCATATTTTCGTGAGATTTCACTGCCGGTAATCGTGCCAACAACACGATTCACGTTGATGATAGGCAGTTCCACGCGGACGTGCTCGCCGCGTTCGATGGCGGGCTTACAGAGGGTCAGTAAGTGAGTGTTGTCGAGCGCATCTTTGAGACCATGGTCTTGTTCGATTTGATGGTAGCCACCAACTTCTTCGCCGACGTCAGGCTTGTGGAAAATGCTTGTGAGATCCACTCCGTTAGCCTTCCAGTGTGCTGTCGCTTCGTTGGTATCTAGGCATTCCACGTGACCGACCATTTCGTTGATCGTGCGGAAACCCAGTTCGGCCATGATTTCGCGGAATTCCATAGCAATGAACGTCATGAAATTGACGACATGTTCAGGTTTGCCTTCGAAGTTTTTACGCAGTTCAGGATCTTGAGTGGCGATGCCGACCGGACAGGTGTTTTTCTGACAGACACGCATCATCAAGCAGCCCACCGTGACGAGGGGAGCCGTTGCGAATCCGTATTCTTCGGCACCGAGCAATGTAGCGATAGCGACATCACGACCGGTTTTTAACTGTCCGTCCGTTTCTAGAACCACACGGCTGCGAAGGTCGTTGAGGAGGAGAATCTGGTTAGTTTCTGCCAGGCCGAGTTCCCATGGAGCGCCAGCATTGAAGATCGAGGACGAAGGCGATGCGCCCGTACCGCCGTCGTGGCCAGAAATGAGGATCACATCGGCATGGGCTTTAGCCACCCCTGCTGCAATGGTGCCGACTCCGACTTCTGCGACAAGTTTCACATTGATGCGGGCACGCGTGTTAGAGTTCTTGAGGTCGTGAATCAGTTCTGATAGATCCTCGATGGAGTAAATGTCATGGTGCGGTGGCGGAGAGACGAGACCTACACCAGGGGTTGAATAGCGGACTTTGGCGATCCATGGATAGACCTTGGAGCCTGGGAGTTCGCCACCTTCGCCAGGTTTGGCTCCTTGGGAAATTTTGATTTGGATTTCGTCAGCGTTGACGAGATATTCGCCAGTCACCCCGAACCGGCCGGAGGCGACCTGTTTGATCGCGGAGCGTTTGCTGTCACCGTTTGCCATCGTGACGAAACGTTCTGGGTCTTCACCCCCTTCACCGGTATTTGATTTGCCGCCGATGCGGTTCATGGCGATCGCGAGCGTTTCGTGCGCTTCCTGCGAGATTGAACCGTAGGACATGGCACCGGTTTTGAAACGTTTGGTGATTGCTTCGATCGATTCGACTTCATCGATAGGCACAGGTGAACGTGTGGCGCGGAATTTCATCAAGCCACGCAAGGTGGAAAGATTTTCGCTCTGTTCGTTCACTTTTTTTGCATACTGTTTGAAGACCTCATAGCTACCTGTGCGAGTTGCTTTTTGCAGCAAGTGAATGGTTTCTGGGTTGAAGAGATGGAACTCGCCATCGCTGCGCCATTGATAGACGCCGCCGGTGTCGAGCGCTGCATCTTCTGCTTCGATGTGGCGTTCTGGGAATGCTTGGCGGTGACGAATGAGTGCTTCTTCAGCAACTTTTTCGATGTCAGATCCTTCGCAGCGGCTGGATGTGCCGCAGAAATATCGGTTCACCAAGTCGGTCGACAGACCGATAGTTTCAAAAATTTGTGCACCACGATATGACGCCACCGTGGATATTCCCATTTTCGCCATGGTTTTGACAACACCTTTGATCGAGCCCTTGAGGAAATTGTAAGTTGCCTTTTCGAGTGTAATATCTAACATATCTTCCTCGATCATTTTGTGGATCGATTCGAAAGCCATATATGGGTTGATTGCATCTGCACCATAGCCAATCAATGTAGAGAAGTGATGGACTTCGCGCGCCTCGCCAGTTTCAAGAATGATAGAGACTCGGGTGCGAGTGCCTTTGCTGACAAGATAGTGGTGGATTCCACCCATCAACAACAGAGTTGGAATGGCAGCTAGGTCGTGATTGATACCTCGATCTGATAGAATGATGATATTGCATCCGTCTGTGATCGCAGAGTCGGCATTTTTGCAGATTTGTTCAAATGCGGATTCAAGTCCTTGACCACCTTGGTTAGATGGGAAAAGTGCGTCGAGTGTGATGGATTTGAATCCATCAAGATTGATCTCACGAAGACGAGCAAGTGCTTCGTTGTCGATGAGAGGATTATCCAAACGGATCATTCGGCAGCTTTGTGGTCCTGGTGCGAGAAGGTTGGACTCCGATCCAATGAAGGTTTCGGTGGAGGTGACGAGTTCTTCGCGGATGCAGTCGAGCGCTGGGTTGGTAACCTGTGCGAAAATCTGTTTGAAATATTGATAGAGATGTTTCGGCTTGCTCGAAAGAACCGCGAGTGGCGTGTCGTTGCCCATCGATGAAATCGGTTGCACGCCGGTCGAGGCAGTGGGTCCTAGCAACATCCGTAGGTCTTCGTATGTATAGCCGAATGCAAGTTGACGTTCGAGGATGCGGTCGGGTTCTATCGTCTTTGTAGCTTTCGCAGCGGGAAGGTCTCTGAGAGTGATCCTATTTTCATCTAACCACTTTCGGTAAGGTTTGGCTAAGTAGACACGCTTCTTGACCTCCTCGTCGGGGACGATGCGACCTTCCTTCATGTCCACAAGAAACATCCGCCCAGGACGAAGGCGACCTTTTTCAATAATGGTCATCGGATCTAAATCTGGCACGACGCCAACTTCCGAGGCCATGATGACGAGATCATCATTGGTGACATAGTAGCGGCTTGGACGTAGACCGTTACGGTCGAGGACAGCGCCAATTTGTTGACCATCAGAAAAAGTGATAGAAGCTGGACCATCCCATGGTTCCATCATGCAAGCGTGGAATTCATAAAACGCTTTTTTGTCCTCGTCCATCATGGTGTGACGCTCCCATGGTTCGGGGATCATCATCATCATCGCGTGGACGAGATCGTAGCCACCGTAGTGCAAAAATTCTAAGGCATTATCGAATCGCGCTGAGTCCGATCCATCTTCATTGATTACGGGGAAGATGTTCTTGATGTCCGTTCCAAAAAGGTCGGATTGGCAGAGTGCCTGACGCGCCTTCATGAAGTTTGCATTGCCCATGACGGTATTGATTTCTCCGTTGTGAGCAATGAAGCGGTTTGGGTGAGCTCGCGACCAACTTGGAAAGGTATTCGTGGAGAAACGGGTATGCATCAGCGCGAGTGCCGACTCGTAATCTGGATCGAGTAGATCTGGAAAATAAGTGGAAAGTTGACAAGGGGTGAGCATGCCTTTGTAGACCATGGTCCTAGCAGAAAGACCGGTGACGTAATGGTAATCTGCGCCTGGGAAAGAATTCCCTTTGTTGCCATGGACGTCGCGAAATTGGTTGGGCACTTCGTTGTTACGGATCCAAGCACCTACGCGCTTACGAATGACGTAAAGCTTGCGCTCGAAGTCCATCGGGTCGGTGATATCGGGGCTTTTACCGATAAAAATTTGCTTGATAACCGGTTCGTAGCGGCTGGATGTTTTTCCTAACAGTTCGCTTCTAACAGGGACGGTGCGCCAACCGAGAAATTTTTGGCCTTCCTCACGCACTACGAGTTCAAAGACCTGCATCGCGACTTCGCGCACCGAGGCCTCAGGAGAGAAAAATACGCAACCAGAGCCATAATCGCCCTCTAGTGGGAGTTCGACGCCCTTTTTTGCCATTTCCCGACGCAAGAACTTATCTGGCATTTGAGTGAAGATTCCGGCGCCATCTCCTGTTGCTGGATCAGATCCGCTTGCGCCACGGTGATCCATTTGGTTATTCATCGTTAGGGTTTTCACGATGATATCATGCGAGCGTTTGCCTTTTAAATGCGCGATGAAGCCGACGCCGCAGGCATCTTTTTCGCGAGACGGGTGCCAGAGTCCTTGGGGTTCAGGCCAGCCGTGAGGAGATATCTTAGATATGGGCATTGTATTGATGAGGAATTGTGAGGAAATCTAAACACATCGCGCTGCGGCGCAAGGCAGAGATTATAAAAATTAGTGAGTGTCTGTCGGCGTGGTTGCTTGAACTAACCGCTGAGTCAATTCAAATAACATTCAAAACGGGCGCAAAGTTGCTTTCCGTGGCGGGTGCTGTCAAGACTCAGCGACCAAAATGCTTTGGTCTGTGGTAATCAAATAGGCAGGGGCGCGTATCCTTACGCGTCCTCGTCTCGCGGTGTTTAATTACGGATATAGCTCGATGATGTATGCAGCGCCGTCAGATGTGGACCTTTAGGGATAAAGGTCCCTGCCTAATTCGCGAAACACACCTTAGTAACGTGCCATTCCTGCCAGACATATATGTTTAATTGCTACATTTTTAACTGCCTTATTAACTGCCAGGCATACATTTGACTTGCGGATGCTTTTTGGGGCTGGTAGGGTGTCGCTATGAATAAGGTAAAACTTTATAAACAAAGGGATTTTGAGGAGAAAAAGGTGTGGTCTCCTCTGGAGTTGGCGGAGATGAAAACTGGGC